>Ga0070741_10013525_pt1 | contig 14374 bp, 10 predicted proteins | sample Coa_R1_4_FD_66440 | JGI IMG/M metagenome (GOLD analysis project Ga0070741, IMG submission 66440) | Surface soil microbial communities from Centralia Pennsylvania, which are recovering from an underground coalmine fire - Coalmine... | ecosystem: Environmental > Terrestrial > Soil > Unclassified ...
GAACACATACACAGCGCGAAAGCCAATCAGGACGGGGCGCGGCTTTTCGTCCGTCTCCTGCTGCTGGTCGTTCTTCCTGCGCCGATGCCCGACAATGGGGGCGAGAATCTGGATACCTTTTTCGCCCTTCTTGACGAAACGGCCCAACTCCTTCCACGTCGAAAAACCGGCTACGCGGGTGGCTGTCGGTCGCTGCCGTGCGATGGCAAGAATGTTTCCGAAGGAATAGGAATGGAAACGGGCCATTGCGGCAAGATAGGCGGTCAGTGTCTCGCTCTTGCCCGCCTCAAGCTGCTGGAGCAGGAAATCCACGGCCTGCTTGATGAGTTGCTGCGTGGGGTTGTCTTTCTGCGTGTTGCGCTGCTGGTAGGGCGATTCGCTCTGGTCACGGAGCGCCGCATTTTTCCTGTGCGGCGCGATTGCTGCGGCTGTGTTGCTGGATGCGTAAGGCATGATGTGTGCTCTCCTGTGCTGCCCGCGTGGGGCGGAATCTGAAGGAGGGCATTTGCCTCAAACCAAATTTCTTTGTTTGAGTGCCCCCGCTTCATGGCTCTTGCGGCTCGGCAGGGGCGAGGAGGGTTCGGTCAAGGGCGGGCGAACTCTGCCCGTTCATGGAGCGTCAGCGAACACCCTTGACGGGTTCCGACCGCCTCTGCGAAAAAGCCGCCTGAAGCGGGGGCACGGGAACGAAGAAGAAATTTAGGAAGAACTCGTTTCAGAGTCCTTGCTGTTACTTTGGGAGCAATGGAGTTGCCGCGAAGTGCTGTAATATCAGTGTCGTAGTCGGTTATGTACTTGAAAAGCCGGAAGGGCCCGATCCGAATCCACCATAGGATTGCTAGAAGGCGCGATTTGGTGTTCATGGAACCGGAATGGTCCTGGAGGAATGAATGAAGACCAGACGTGCTGCGCCAAAGGCTTCAACCCTCGTCGAGAGTATGCGTGATATCGGCTACTCACTTGAAACGGCTTTGGCTGACATCATCGACAATTCCATAACTTCCGGGGCACGGTCCGTTCAGTTGTTTGCGGATACTGCTAATTCTCATGCAATGATTGCCGTCGTTGATGATGGGCGGGGAATGGATGAGGAGGAACTATTTGAGGCCATGCGTCTTGGAAGTAAGAGTCCACTGGAAGAACGCAAGGGCGACGATCTAGGACGTTTTGGACTCGGACTCAAAACCGCCTCTTTCTCCCAGTGTCGGCGGCTGACAGTCGTTACCAGAAATAAGAACGGAACCTCGTGCGCCAGATGGGATCTGGACGAGATTGCAAAACTGGACGATTGGTTGATTCAGATTCCCGCTTCGCTTGACGGTATTTCGTTTGCAGATCAACTTGGGCCGCAGGGCACATTGGTGCTTTGGGAAAAGCTGGACAGATTAGTCGATGGCAGCGAGGAGGGACGGCAGCATCTCGTTCATAAGCTCTCTGAAGCAAGGGAGCATTTGTCCCTGGTCTTTCATCGGTTTCTTGCCGGCGAAAAGGGCCTGAAGAAGATCTCGATCGAGCTAAACGGGAGCAAGCTTGATCCATTTGACCCGTTTCATTCCACGCACCCGGCAACTGATCCCGGTCAAGTGGAGAGAATTCGTGTTGGCGATCAGGTGGTTACGATTCAGGCTTTTACTCTCCCGCATCATAAAAAAGTCACGCCGGGGGAATGGGAAAAATATGCAGGCCCGGCTGGATACATCAAGAATCAGGGATTCTATGTATATCGAGCCAAAAGGCTGATTATTTATGGGACTTGGTTTGGGTTGGCTCGGCAACTGGAGTTGACGAAGCTGGCGCGCGTAAAAATTGATATGCCGAATGGCTTGGACATCGACTGGAAGGTCGATGTGAAAAAAGCTTCTGCGCACCCACCACGGGCCGTTCGTAATAAGCTTCGCATTCTTGTGGAATCGATAGGCGCTGCTTCATCACGGGTATATACAAGCCGCGGGAAAAAATTGACCTCTGGCAACAAACTTCCTGTGTGGAGACGCCACCAAGACAAGAACGCGATCTCGTATGGCCTGAATATCGACCACCCGATTTTTGCCAGTTTCATGGATCGGCTGGGAGACGATACCAGAGAGGATTTTGTGAAGATTCTTGAGATGGTGGGATCGACACTTCCAATCGATGCAATCTATGCGGACATGGGTGGCAGCCCTGAACGAGTATTTGGCGAAGCATTATCACCAGAGGCGATGGAACTCGCGGTAATCGAAACCTTCAGAAATCTGGCGGCCACTGGTCTTTCAAAGAATCAGATAATCGAGATGCTCAAAAGCGCTGATCTTTTCCGAACCAATTGGGAAGCGACGCAGAAGATTATTGATATGTATGAAGAAGGAGCCTCAACTAAATGAGTGACGCAATCCAGATGTTGGAGGTTATGATCGGAGCACAGCTTGCCCGCGAAGAGCTTCCGAGCCGAGAGCGCATCAGAGATTTGATCGCCGCGCTCCGAAAGTCTCCTATCTGTGCGGATGTTACGGATGAGCAGGCGGAGAATCTTGCTCTTTTCTTTGAAGCCACCCACGGGGTAACTATGACTGTAGGCTCGGTATTAACCGAGGAAAGCTATCACCCTTGGCTGGACGATGCGAAAGCAAAGATAACACCTTATTACTGGGACCGCTATCGGAAACTTCTGGCAGAAAAGGGGTTCTCCGGTCAGGTACTTGCAACATTAGACAAGGTTACCGATACCATTCTGAACGCCTTGGAGAATCCTCAGAAGCCCGGCCCTTGGGATCGTCGCGGAATGATTGTTGGCCACGTCCAATCAGGAAAAACTGCCAACTACACAGGACTGATATGCAAGGCTGCTGATGCGGGTTATCGTCTTGTCGTTGTGATTGCAGGAATTCATAATAATCTGCGAAACCAGACACAGCGCAGAATCGACGAAGGATTTGTTGGTCGCGATAGCGCAAACATCGCGTCAAACAGGGCCGACAAGTTTATTGGTGTCGGAAAGTTTGACAAAACTCGACGCCCTGTAACATTCACAAGCTCCATTAAAGATTTCAATAGCACTCTCGCCAACGGCGTTGGTGTTCCGCTGAAGAATCTCACCGAGCCAGCGGTGTTTGTAATCAAGAAGAATTCAAAGACTCTGGAGAACCTCATCAATTGGCTGCAGCAGCATAATGCTCGCATCGGCACGTCAAAGATTGATGCGCCAATGCTCCTCGTTGATGATGAAGCCGACAATGCATCAATCAACACAAAATCCCGTGAAGAGGCTTCCAAGATTAACGGCCAGATCCGTACATTGCTGAAAATATTTGACCGAAGCTGCTACGTCGGTTACACAGCTACGCCATTTGCAAACATCTTCATCGATCCTTCAAGCAGCACGGAAATGCTTGGGCAGGATCTTTTCCCCAGACACTTCATCGTCAGTCTTGATCCTCCTACAAACTACTTTGGGGCGAGGAAAGTCTTCATCGACTCACCAAGCCAGGTGCTGCGCTCAATCAGCGACAACGAAGGCGTCTTTCCTCTTGTGCACAAAAAAGACTTCAAGGTTACAGCCACCCCGGGCAGTCTAAAGACTGCAATACGTGCATTTGTCCTTGGGAGAGCGATACGCCTTGGACGCGGCGAAGAGCATTTCCATTGCTCTATGCTGGTCAACGTGTCGCGTTTTACGGATGTGCAGAGGCAACTGCGAAACGAGATTCACGAATTTATTGGATTCTTAAAATCAAGTATTCGAGTGAACGGTTCTCTAAAGGAGGAAAAAGCATTACTAGATTCTGAAATCGCTGCGCTGCACAAAGTCTGGCTTGAGGAGTTCGCCAGTACGACTGAATTTGACTGGAAGAGAGTCCAGGGGCTTCTGAATGAGGCGATTCAGCCCATCTCGGTCGTGGAGGTTAATAGCAGATCGGCAGGTTCATTGAATTACAACGACCACGCAAAGACTGGACTGAATGTAATTGCGGTTGGCGGATATGCTCTCTCCCGAGGTCTTACTCTCGAGGGCCTGATGGTCAGCTATTTTCTGCGGAACTCGGTCATGTATGACACCCTGATGCAAATGGGCCGCTGGTTCGGTTACCGCTCGGGATACGAGGATCTTTGCCGAGTATGGATGCCTGAAGCCGCGGAAGGTTGGTATGCACACATCACAGAATCCATCGATGAGCTGCGAGAAGAATTGCGTCAGATGGAAGAAGCTAATGCCACGCCGGAACAGTTTGGCCTCAAAGTTCGCAGTCATCCTGACACGTTGATCGTAACTGCCTACAACAAGATGGGCTCTGGCGAGGAAATCAGGGTGTCAGTCGGCCTCGCAAATCAATTCGTGGAAACTTCGATTCTGCGGAGTGATAAAGGTAGCCTCGCTTCTAATCGGGAAGCCGTGATTAACATGGTGAAGGCGCTGAGGGCCATTGGGAAACCGCTCAGCGAGGGGAATCGTACTAGAGAGGGTTTTCTGATAAGTGATGTTCCAGTGGAAATTGTCAGGCAATTTCTAGCTGCATTCCGAAACCATCCTGTATCGATGTTGACAGATCCGGCCCCTCTACTACGCTATATCAGCGATCGACAGGATACGGAGCTTGCGAAATGGGACATCCTCTTTCCTTCTCTTGGCGGGAAGGATCCGAACACGCTTGCAGATTCATCTCTAGGTGTCGAGATCCGCTGCCAGCGACGCAGTAGCGGGAAAAAGAGTACGGAGTCTATCCTGTATGTCACAGAAAAACAAAGAGTAGCATCGCGCGGGATTGAGAAGGCAGGCCTATCTAAGGATGAGATGGAAAAAGCCGAATCCGAATACAGGAAGACTCACGAGCCGAAGAACGATAAATCTATCATCAATTACCCGGATCGAATATACCGCGCCGTTCGCAAGCGGCCGTTGCTGATTGTGCATCTTCTGGCCATCGGCGATAAGGACGCAGATCTCAGCCACACGGTCCCAGTGGTGGCATGGGGTATCAGTTTCCCGTCTACACAAATGGAAGAGAAGCTTGTCGAATATGTCGTGAACGATACATGGAAGAAAGAGAATTTTCGGGACGAGTTCGATGAGGAGGAGGAGGATGGAGATCAAGAATGATCCATGGCAGGATCTTTCGCCGTCAACGAGCGTGGCCCAGCTCAACGCAAAGCGCGTATCGGCCGAAATTCCGTGGGACTGTTTCTGGGCGCGTAACAGCGAAGGACGTTGCGTCCTGCTTATGGAGTACTCGTCGGAAGAGACACTCTCCGCATCGACCCTTCCCAAGCTGCGAGGTATCGAATGTAAGCACATTTTCGACACGGGTAAGCGAAAGGGTATCGTTACGCTAACACTGCGTGACACCTCGCTCCGTGATGTCTTCTACAGACTCTGTTCGGATATAGTCTCCGCTGTGCGTGGGGCAGTTACTGAATCAGAAGCCGTAAGCCGGATGTTGCTCCGAACGTGGCGCTGGCATCACTTGCTCCGCGGCGGAAGGGATGACCGCCTGTCTGCGGAAGAACAGAAGGGCCTGATTGGAGAACTCATCGTCCTCGACCGGATACTTCTACCTGCGATCGGTGCAAAGAGTGCATTGGAGTCATGGAAAGGGCCACTCGACGGAATCAAGGATTTCAATATCGCCAAGATTGCGATCGAAGCGAAGGCCCGAAGCAGCGCCTCGTCGCATCAGATTGGCATATCTTCTGAATTCCAGCTTGATCGAGACGGTCTGGACGCACTTTTCCTTTTCGTGGCGATTATCGACAATGGACTCGCTAATTCAGCAAGCGGATTCACAATCACGCGATTCGCGGAGAACCTGCGCGCAAATATTGAAAGCAGAGACGCGGGCTCAATAGAGCTTTTTGAGTCCCTTCTTGGCGCATCAGGTTTTCGATGGGACGACGATTACTCCGACTCAGTATGGGTTCACGGTTTGGATCGAATTTACTCGGTTGATGATTCCTTTCCAAGGATCGTACCGGGAATGCTTCGCTCCGGTGTCGAACATGTCAGATATTCAGTATCGCTTGACGGGTATGAGTCTCACCAGATAACTCCTCAATATCTGACCACATTCTTGATGAGGCCTGACCATGCCGATTGATCTTGACGAGTTTCACTCACACTTTTTCCAGAACATCCAAGCATCGGCGGCTTCGGGGGGAGGATGGTCCGAAGATGCGTTTTTCGACGAGTTCTGTAAATATCTCATCGAGGCGGGTGAATTCGATACTGCAGATCGGACTCCCTACGCGCCGGCCAAGGGTGGCATTCGAGTTGATGGATACGGCGGAGATCCAATCACCACAGACGGCATTCTGAGCCTGATCATTTGTGATTTCGAACAGAAGCCCGAGGTTCAATCACTCACGGCGACAGAGATGGAAGCTCTCTTTAAGCGCCTGACAAATTTCCTTTCAAAGGCCCTCGACGAAAGATTCCGAAACAGTCTTGAAGAAGCACATCCGGCGTTTGGTTTAGCTGATCTGATTGCGGCACGGTGGGCATCTGTTATCAAGGTCAGAATGTTTCTGATCACAAATAAGGCCCTGAGTTCTAGGGTTGACGGCAAAGAGTCTGGTGAGATTGACGGAATTCCTGTCACATACAGTGTTTGGGACATAACGCGGCTTCACCGCTATAGTGGAGCAGGAGCAGAAAAGGAAGAAATTGTTGTAGACCTTGAGCAGGAGTTCGGATGCGCGCTTCCAATGTTGAAGGCTCACATCGACGACGCCGGATACGAGTCGTATCTGCTTGTGATGCCGGGCGCGATCCTTGCAAAAATTTACGATCGGTGGCATACCCGACTGTTGGAGCAAAATGTGCGCGTCTTCCTGCAGGCGCGCGGTGGGGTGAACAAGGGGATTAGGAATACGATCGAAAATGATCCCAAAATGTTCTTTGCTTATAACAACGGCATTAGCGCAACGACTGAACAAGTTGATATGAGACGGGAACAAAATGAATTACTACTCACACGCCTCACTAATTTCCAGATTGTGAATGGCGGACAGACGACAGCCTCTATTCATGCAGCGAGCCGCGCGAAGGGCGTGGACATTTCCGGCGTGTTCGTTCAAATGAAATTGTCGGTTGTTCCGAGCACCAATTCACAGGACGTTGTCTCTAAGATATCGGAATATGCCAACAGCCAAAACAAAGTATCTGCTGCGGATTTCTTTGCCAACCATCCATTTCATGTTCGGATGGAGGAATTTTCGCGCAGAATTTATGCGCCTTCACCTGATGGAAGTTTTCGCCAGACCAAGTGGTTCTATGAGCGTGCCCGTGGTCAATACCAGGATGCTCGTGGATTACTGTCTGAGGCTCAGCGGAAACGGTTTGACCTTGAGTATCCCAAGAGCCAGTTGATCTCGAAGACGGAACTGGCAAAGTTTCTCAATCCCTGGAATGAGAAGCCGGATATCGTTAGCAAGGGATCGCAGAAGAACTTTGCTGAGCTTGCTGAAGTAATAAGTACCGCTTGGGAAAAAGACCCCAATACATTCGGAGAGGCATTCTTTCGCGATTCCATTGCCAAAGCGATCGTTTTTCAAGCTACGGAGAAGCTCGTTTCTGAGCAGCATTGGTACAACGGTGGGGGCATTCGATCTCGTGTAGTTCCATACGCCATTGCGAAGCTCGTGCATGACACACGATTAAAAGGTAAGTATGTTGACCTTAAGGCGATCTGGGATGCGCAGGCGATTTCGGAGGGACTCCGGGCAGCACTTATTCTCTCCTCAGAGCGGGTTCATCGGGTAATCATGGGAGAGAACGGTGAAGTCCCGAATCCTCTCGAATGGGCCAAACAGCAGGCGTGCTGGAATCGCGTGAAGCAGCTCGAAATTGTGTGGCCCTCAAAATGGTTCGAATCGCTGCTTTCAAAGGAAGAAGTGGAGCAAAGCCAGAAACAGAACAAGAAAGACCAGAGAATGCTGTCCGGCATAGAGGCTCAGATTCTTGTTCAAACGGCCGGTCCTGGCTTTTGGAAGGAAACGCGGGCTTGGGGTCGTGAAAGGAATTTGTTAAGCCCGAAGGAAGATGGAGTCATTTCCTTCGCTGCGGATGGCCGTGTCCTTACTGAGAAACAGGCTCCGATTTGTGTAGAAATCCTGCGAAAGCTACATGGGGAGGGCTATCAGGGGGGACTGGGTTTGATAAGTTAGCCCCTCAGTGATCCATTTTCTCGCTAATTGTCATTCACATTTTTTGATGGCTCAGTAAGCGACGGAGTCGGGTCGAAAGTCTTGGGATGTCAGAAAGCTCACATTCCCATACAACTATTACGCGCCATCCCGCCTTTGTGAGTTCGGCATAGGACTTCCGATCCCGCTCGACATTGCGGTTGAACTTTTCTCGCCAAAATTCGACATTGCTCTTAGGTGTGTAGCAAAGTTTGCAATTGTGATGTCTGTGCCAAAAGCAGCCGTGAACAAAGATCACTGTCGCATGCCGGCGCAGAACAATGTCTGGTTTACCAGGAAGAGTTTGATTGTGCAATCGAAATCTGAAACCGAGGCCATGCAGTAGAGAACGCACCTGAATCTCGGGGGCAGTATTTTTGCCCTTTATGCGCCCCATATTCCAACTGCGACGACTTTTATCCAGACGATCCATTTCCTGAAATCCCAGATCTTTGGAGGAGTTCGAGAATTCGTTGTGCGATCTGAGCCGCCATCAGAGGTGGAACGGCATTGCCAACCTGAGTGTACTGAGCAGTACGTGGTCCTGTGAAGAAATAGTTGTCGGGGAAGGTTTGAAGCCGAGCGGCCTCGCGGACGGTCAGACTCCGACACTGTGTCGGGTCTGGGTGGATATAGTAATGACCATCTTTGGATATATGCGACGTTATCGTTGTTGATGGACGGTCCGAGAGCTGAACGCGAAAGCGGTCTTCAAATAGATTTCCTTCTTCAACGGCCTTGGAAACATTGTCATGGTTCGGCAGCAGATCAGGGGGGAAATCACGGAGCCTTGGGCTGGTTCCAAAAGCTTTCGCATAGCACGCAGCATAGAGGTATCGATACAGGTCCTTTGTGATATGAGCGCGAGAGGAGTGATTGCACACTCCGTTGATGCGTTTGTCGATGAACCAGTCGGGGCGGTATGCAATCGCTGGTTCGCAGGCAACGAATTCTCCGCCGCGGTCGTTCCGAGGCCGTCGCGCGTTGCGAATGGCAGAATCCAGATACTGGCCGAGTAAAGGCTCAGCATTGCTCGCGGTCTTGTACCATCGCCGTTCAGACATGTCATGGATTATTGAAATCCACGCATCCGCACTATCCGTTTCACGCGAAATACCACTCCGTATCGCGGGAAGCCCGTAAAGAACATTCTTCGCGGGGATGGGATCACAAATTGCTAAGCGAGTCGGGACGGTCTCTGCAATGTCTTCCCGCACGCCGACAATAATGACTCTATGACGAGCCTGTGGAACACCATAGAGCTCTGATTTCAGAACGTAAGATTCGGAGTCGTTGGATTCTGCGGCTAAGGAATAAAGCTTGTAGTTGGCTGCCTTGTTGCTTCTCGTGGAAGGTGAGGTGTACAGAGCCGAAGTAGGAGATTTCAAATCTTGCATCAACTGTTCAAAAATCGGTGACCCTTCAGGCTTCGAGGAAAGCAAGCCCTTTACATTTTCCATTACAAATACCGATGGATGGAAAGTGCTGAGAATTCTGAGGTATTCACGATAAAGGAAATGCCGTTCATCGTCTGCTGGGACGTAGTCCTTTTTGCCCTTGTTTCGCGCGCGTCCAACGAGAGAATACGCTTGGCAAGGTGGACCACCGATTAATACCCATTCCCTCGCATTATTGAGGGCCCTGCGAATTTGTCCTTCAGTCGTACTCCAAGTGTTTTCGCCTAGAGTGAGTTGAACAGCCTCTTGATCGGCCCGAGTTGCTGCTTCTGAATGTAGTGCAAATAATTCCTGCTGAGATATCTCGCCCCGCAAATGCCTGTAATAGTCATCGGGAACAGCGTTTTGAAAAAACTGCCGGAAAAAGGCGCGGAGGCGGAGGGTGGAATGTGCATTCGCTTCTTTTTCAAGCGAGAGCTTGATCTTGAACGCAGGTGCGCCACTTGGGTCTACGGTAGACGAAAATCCTTCTCCTAAACCGCCTGGGCCTGCAAAAATGTCGATTACCGGAATCACTGTTTACAGGAGCCTCGAACCGCGGATCCGTACTGCTCCGTTACGAAGCGAAGCGTCAAGGAGGGCTTTCGCCGTACCGTCAACATCATTGGAATTACTTGGGCATTCCGTGCTGATATGGGAGACCTGCTCACCATCCTCGTCAGTGATTACCGCGCCCCATGTGAGATCGGCAGTACCCCATGAGATCGCGCCGCCATCCGTGCGCGGGATGACAATGCAGACAATGCCGCCGCCGGTGTCCTCAGTGCTGGCATCCAATCCTAAGGCCATGATAGCTTGGGCGATCTTCTCCATCCGTTCTTCCTCGGTCCATTCTTGCGCTGAGGTCATCATCTCTGTCTCCGTTCAATGAGTTTCCTTGCGTAGTTCTCTGCGCTCGGCCAGTCTGGCGAAACATAAAGCCCTTCGCTATGTCGCCCATCGCGCTCGTTGACAATGAAGAAGGACAGTAAAGTGCCGTCCTCGCGTGCTTGTTCCAAAAGCTCGTCCCAGAGGAATGCTTCGGCTTCTTCGTTGGAATCACCGAGAGACGGAAGATTCTCGGCTTCGTAAATCTCCTCGGGCTTCAGTGCGGCCCACAAATGCTTCAACGCGGCATCGTCCATGTTAGTGAATACTTCGCGCGCGTATGTTTGATCATAAGATTTGAGGACCTCAACCGTCTTGTCCCCGAGTTTTTCCTCGAAGAACGTTTCCTGCTTCGGCATAGAATGCCTCCCGACTATAGCGATTATGCCAGGCGTCCCTAGTTGCGTCCAGGACAACAGCATAAGTTTGAGCATCTGCGAGAGCCGATGTCAGACTGTTAGCCGATGCCATGCGGGATTGCTTGGTCAATTCGTGCGCGAAGTAAAGGCATGACAAGGAGTCAGTTCCGTGATTTCGGCCAGCCTGGTGATGTGCTCCTTGAGAGTGTCCCGGCTCCTGCAGGCGAATCAAAAAGCCCCCTTTCCTTACGTGACCGTACTCGCGAGTATTGCTTTCCTTGGTCTATCGCAACGGTTCCGTTCCTTCATTGAGAATTTCCAGATAACGCCGGTAGACGAAGTGGCGGTGCCGCTCGCGGCCCGTGGTCTCTACGAGGATGCCGAGGTCGATCATGTGTCCCAGCGACTTCGCAACCGTTGGAGCGGAGATGCCAACTCGCTTCGCCGTCGATGGGATCGCAATGATTGGGTTTCGCTGCATGTGCTGGAAGACGCGCAGCACCGAAGCGGCGGGTCTGCCGAGCGTTTCGATCTTCTTCTGATCGCGGTTGAAAAGGTCCAGAATCTCGCGCGCCGCGTTGGCGGCCCCGTCAGCAGTGTCGCGCACGCCAATCAGGAAGAAATCAAGCCAAGCTTCCCAATCGCCCTTTGTTCTCACCCGGTCGAGCAATTCGTAGTACGCGGCCCGATTGGTTTTGAAATACAGACTGAGATAGAGGATCGGCTCACGCAGCGCACCCTCTGCACAGAGCAAGAACGTAATGAGTAGCCGGCCGAGCCTCCCGTTGCCATCCAGAAACGGGTGGATAGTCTCAAACTGGACATGCACAAGGCCAGCTCGAACGAGCAGGGGCAAGCCCGAGTGCTCGTCATGGAGGAATAGCTCGAATTGGCTGAGGCACTCATTCAAGAGTTCCGGCGGCGGTGGTACGAAGACCGCATTCCCTGGGCGGCTGCCGCCAATCCAATTTTGGCTGCGACGAAACTCGCCCGGTTGCTTACCGCTGCCCCTTCCCTTGGAGAGGAGTATTTCGTGGATCTCCCGAATCAGTCGCAGACTCAGCGGGAAGCCGGAACGGATTCGCTCCAGGCCGTGATTCATGGCCGCGACGTAGTTCGAGACCTCCTGCACATCCTCGACAGGCACTCCCGGCGCCTCATCGTTCTCGTAAAGCAGAAGATCGGACAGCGATGACTGCGTGCCTTCGATCTGGGAGGAGAGGACGGCTTCCTTGCGAACATATGTATAAAGGAGCAGCGACAGGTCGGGCAGGAGCGAGGCCAGACCGTCGAGTCTGCCGATGGCTTGATTGGCCTGTTCCAGGAGTATCTGAAACCGCGCCAGATCCACCGGCGGCGTAGGCGGCAACGGTGGCGGCACAAACGCTCGAACAGTCTCGCCCTGAAACTGCTTGAGGATATAGCGGCCTAGTCGGGCGGACGGTTCGGTCTCTGGCACGGTATCCTTTCGTTAATTTTCGAGTAACGAAAGAATAGGCCATTATCCTTTTGTTGGCAAACGCGCAACAAAAGGATAAGCATCGCCAAGATTTCGGCGGATCTGCCCGATGCTTAAACCGCCAAACCCTGCCCGGATGCCAAATGGTTGATTAACTGAGGCTTGACGCCAATTTTCTGCGTGGTTTCGAGCGCCGAACTCTTCCCGTGCGATCTGGAGACGAGTTCTCCCAGGCGCTCCACGCTGTTGGTGTAGAGGGTGGCGTCCTGCGAAGCCCTCGATATCGATACATAGGCAAATCGATCACTGACGAGTTCTGGGTGAATCCCGGTATCGACGTGGACGAGCACTCGATCTGCGGTCAGTCCCTGGGCACTGTGCGATGTGACGGCATAGCCGTGGTCAAGGTGTCGCATTTGATCAGGACCGAGAGAGACCTTTCTGCCGCTGTCGAGATGAATGCTGGCGCGGCCTTCCGGCGAGAGTGTTTCAACGATGCCTTGTTCTCGATTGGCGATTCGCGGGTCCTTCATGGGAGCGGTGAATTGCACCCGCTCGCCAAGTGACAACTGGATTGTGACGGGCTTGTAGGTGTCCACACCTTTGAGGCGCGACGGGTCATATGAGACCTCCAGCCCATCTGGTCGGCGGACTGTGAGCTGGTGCTGCTCCGGGTGGACCTTGACTACCTCGGCATAGGTGCCAGCAGCCAGGTTATGCTTGCCGCTGCCTCTCCGATAGCGAAGCACGTCTCCGACTTCATACTGCGAAGCCCAGGCACGGTCCGCGCCGGTGACCTCCGAGCGGGGCACGAGAACCGAGACGGATTGTTCGTTGCGGCCCAGCAGCCCGCGCTGTTGCAGCTCGGTGCGAACAGCCTCATTGATCTGGCGGCGCGAGGCATTGTCGGGGGAAACAATCAATGTGCCTGTTGGTGCGTCCGCATAGCTTCGAGCAATCTCTCCGATGCGTTCCTGTTTGTTGGGAACCTCGCGGATACGGCCCTGCTCGTGGAGGAGAGCAAGGCCTGTTTCGGTGTCTCCCTGGGCGAGATATTCGACAGCCTTCCGCAGCTCCGGATCCTTTTGGCGAACGATCTGGTCCAAGTGTGCCGTTCGCATTCCAGCCTGCTGGAGCTGCTCGAAGGGTTTACCCGCCTCGACGGCCTGATGCTGGCGCGAATCCCCAATTAAAAGGACACGATCCTGATCCCCGATGCGCCGCAAGAAGTCCCGCATCTGCCGGGTTGAACTGAGGGAGGATTCGTCCAGAAAATAGAGATGCCGCTCGTCGCCATCACCAGCTCCCGGCCGGTTGCGAGCGAGAAAGCCTTGCAGCGTATCGGCTGGGATTCCGGCCTCGCGGAGTTGGTTGGCAGCGCGCGAGGTGGGCGCGAAGCCTTCCACGGAATACCCGGCAGCCTCTGCTCCTCGATGAATCACAGAGAGCGCAGTCGTCTTGCCCGTGCCGGCGGTTCCTTGCAGTCCCTGAATCTGATCGCGGGAGAGCAGCACATCTTCGACCACTCGACGCTGTGCTGCGTTTAAGTGCGTATTCGCCTCCGTGAGGTGAACAACCTGCTGGATGGAGGCAATCTGTTTGTTCCGATTTTGTCCATCGATCACCCGTGCAATCACCTCCTTTTCGGCACGAATCATTTCCTGGGTCGTGAATTGACGGGCACTGACATGAGCCCTTCGCGAAGCAATCTGGAATTCGCCGCTGGCCATTCGCTCGTCGAGCGCGGATCGAATTTCGGTGAGCGTTAGCTCGCCCATTCCACGGCGAAGCGCGTCCCGGTAGAGGCGGCGTTCATCGACCACCGCCTCCCGCTCGAAGTTCCGGTCGCGGGCGTAAGTCACGGCCTGATGGGGCGACTGCCGCGTTGCCTGATGCTCCCCATCTGGCTTCAAAGCTCGTTGCTGGGCTTGTTCGACAACCCTGTCTGCCTGATGGCCAAACTCAGCGGCCAACTTGCGGTGGGCGGCCACGGCCTCACCGACGGAAACGGCCTTCTTGCTGTCGCGTGTCGAATGCGCGGCAATCTGCGCGGCCTCATGCCCCTCAAAACCGCTTCG
>Ga0070741_10013526_pt1 | contig 14373 bp, 21 predicted proteins | sample Coa_R1_4_FD_66440 | JGI IMG/M metagenome (GOLD analysis project Ga0070741, IMG submission 66440) | Surface soil microbial communities from Centralia Pennsylvania, which are recovering from an underground coalmine fire - Coalmine... | ecosystem: Environmental > Terrestrial > Soil > Unclassified ...
ACAAGTACCGGCAGGCCGCACTTGAGAATCAGGACCGCCTCGTACGTATCGAGCCACCTCGGGGAACGATCCTCGATCGCAACGGTCGGCCGCTGGTGCAGAACGTCGCCAGCACGTCGGTCCAGATCTGGCCGGCAGACCTGCCGAAGGACAGGGCGGTTCGCGAAGCGGAGCTACTCGAGCTGTCGCGAACCCTGCGTCTCCCGGTCGCGGACATCAACCGGGCGATCCGCGCACGCGGCCGCGACATCCTGACACCGGTCGTCGTCAGACGCTCTGTCCACCCCGAGCAGATCGCCTACCTGCTCGAGCGGGGTCGACAGTTCCCGGGGGTGCAACTCAAGGATGCCTACATCCGACGCTATCCGTGGCAGGCGATGGCGGCGCAGGTACTCGGCCATGTCGGCGAGATTTCCGCCGACCAGCTGAAGGCGCGCAGGAGAGACGGCTACCAGCCGGGTGACCTGGTCGGCCAAGCCGGCGTCGAGGCCGCGTACGAGAAGTACCTGCGAGGACAGGACGGGCTCGCGGTACTCCGGGTAGACGCCAGAGGACGGCCACGCGGCGAGCTCCGGCTGCGCAGCCAGCCACAGGTGGGAAACTCTGTGCGCCTTACGCTCGACGCGCGGCTACAGCGTGCCGCTGAACACGCCCTCCGCTTCGGAATCGGGCGTGCGCGCGCAAACAAGAATTGGTACGCGAACGGCGGCGCCATCGTCGCGCTGGATCCCCGCGATGGGAGCATCCTCGCGGCGGCCTCAAACCCCACCTACAAGCCAAGCATCTACGCCGGGCGTGTGGATCCCCGTCGTCTCGCTCCACTCGCCGATGCTCAGACAGCGAAGGAGGCCAACTACCCGATTCTGAATCGAGTGACACAGGGTCTGTACCCGCCGGGCTCGACCTTCAAGCCGGTGACTGCGATCGCCGCGCTCCAGGAGCGCCTGCTTTCCTCCTACCAGGCGCTTCCGTGCACTCCCAGATACGAGGTTCCCAACCCGTATGGCGGTCCGCCGCAGGTGTTCAAGAATTGGAATCCTGACGTCGGGACGACGATGACGCTGACGACTGCGCTCGCCGCCTCATGCGACACGTTTTTCTATCGATTGGGGGACGCGTTTTACAACCTGCCGAACGACCGTGGGCACCCGCTGCAGGGCTGGGCGAGTCGCCTCGGTTTCGGTGCTCCTACGGGCGTTGAGTTAACGCCTGAGGAGGACGGCCTCCTACCAACACCGGAATGGCGGGAGGCGACTTATACGAAGAAGACAGATCGGTGCTGTTGGCAGGTCGACCGCACCTGGAAGCCTGGCGATTCGATCCAGCTGGCGATCGGCCAGAAAGATTTGCTCGTGACACCGCTGCAGATGGCGCGCTTCTATGCGTCGATCGCGAACGGCGGCAGGCTAGTACAGCCCCACCTGCTGCTCGACGTCGAGCAAACGGCTGCCTCACCCGGCGTACCCAGACCGCTGTACGCATATCGGCCGCGCGCGGGCGAGGCAACGCGGGTCGATCCGGCCGCGCTGAGCGTGGTGCGGCAAGGGCTCTACGATGCGACCCATGCTTCATATGGCACCTCCTCCGGCGTCTTTGGCCATTTCCCAGTTGCAGTCGCCGGCAAGACGGGTACGGCGGAGAAAGTCGTCGACGTCGAGGGCCAAGCCAGGCTTCTGAGCCAATCTTGGTGGTGCGGTTACGCTCCGGCCGACACGCCGACGATTGCTGTCTGCGCGGTCATCGAAAACGGAGGATTCGGTTCGGAAGCGGCGGCTCCCGCCGCGCTGCGAGTCTTCCAGGAGTACTTCGACATCAAAACCGTCCACGAGACCTATGTCGCCTCCGATTGAGCCGACCTACAGCATCCAGAGGCGCAGCGTTGTTCACCTGGGCCGCCCAAGCGGTAACCCCGCTCGACCTGCGGTCGGCGGCGAAGCCGTTCAGCGTGTCACGGTCGGGCACCTCGCGCACTCGGATGAGCCGCGGTGGGGGTGGGAATGATGGTCGACGAGCGCAAGCCCTCGGCGTCGTCTTCGACGCTCGTTGCCTTCGAAAACGTCACGAAGGTGTACCCGCCGGACGTGGAGGCGCTAGGGGGGGTGTCGTTCGTGATCGAAAAGGGGGAATTCGTTTTCGTCGTCGGCGCGTCCGGCTCCGGCAAGTCGACCGTGATCCGACTCCTACTGAAGGAGCTGGAGCCGACCAAAGGCCGCATTCTCGTCGGCGGCCGTGATCTCGCCCGCCTCAAGGGAGGGAAGATCGCGCTTCTACGACGGAACGTAGGGTGCGTCTTTCAGGACTTCAAGCTGCTGCCTAACCGTACCGCCGCAGAAAACGTTGCCTATGCGCTGAAAGTCCAAGGTGCGCCGGACGAGCGAATTCGCCGTCAGGTGCCAGAGGTTCTCGCCCTGGTCGGTCTGGCGCACAAGGCCACCTCATACCCGAACGAACTGTCGGGTGGCGAGCAGCAGCGAGTCTCTATCGCACGTGCGGTGATCAACGAGCCGCCCCTGCTCGTCTGCGACGAGCCGACTGGCAACCTTGATCCGGACACGTCGGTCGGAATCATGCAGCTGCTGTACCGGATCAACCAAGGTGCAACGACGGTCCTGATGGTCACGCACGATCGAGAGATGGTCGACAAGATGCGGAAGCGCGTAATCGCGCTCGACAACGGACGACTCGTCCGCGACGAGCGCCGGGGCAGATACACCGACGGCGGCTGAGGGCCGTCTCCGGCGATCCTCGTGCCCCGGTCGCGGTGAGAGCAGCGCCTCGTGGCTCTGGCTTCTCAGGCCTTACGGAGACGTGTGTGTCGCCGACATGTCGATCCCCAGGCATGTCGGACCTCGGCATGGTCTGCCGGCCGCCGTCACTTCCTGATCGCGGGGGAGCACGCACACCTGTCGACATTACGCCGCCTTACGCGGTCCCCGAGCAGATATCTTCATGAATGTGAAGACGTCACTCCCGCACGTGGGCCGACTGGATCGTTGCGAGGTCGAGTGCGTCGATCCAGAGCGCGTCGCAGTCGTCCTCGACCGCCTGCCTTCCGAGCACGTTTTCCAGGATCTCGCCGAGACGTTCAGGGTGCTCTCCGATCCGGGCCGCGTGCGCCTGATTTCTGCGTTGCTAGAGGCGGGTGAGCTATGCGTCTGCGACCTGGCTTCGGTGACGGGTCTCTCCCAGACGGCCTGCTCGCACAACTTGCGGCTGCTGCGCTCCAATCGGCTAGTCCGGTATCGGAAGCAAGGCCGAAACGTCTACTACTCGCTCGACGACGCCCACATCCGAGTCCTGCTCGACGTGGGGCTCCAGCACGTCAGCCATGAGGAAACCGGTCGTGCCTGATCTCTTGCAGATCGGTAGCACCGGGACGCTCGGCCGGTCTTCCGCGGCCGACGACCGGGCGCGGCTCGAGCGTCGAGCCCGGCTGCTCGCCTGGGGAGGAAACGCCTGGCACGTGATCGAGTTCGCGATTGCGGTCGGTGCAGGGATCGCTGCGGGCTCGATAGCGCTGATCGGATTCGGTGCCGACTCATTGATCGAAGCGCTTGCGGGCTCCGTGATCGTCTGGTTGTTCACGGGCGGCCGCGGGTCCTCTGCCGCCGCTGAGCGGCGAGCCCAGCAACTGATCGCTGCCAGCTTCTTCGTCCTCGCGGCATACATCGCGGCCGAGTCCATCCGAGACCTCGCCGAGCGTCATCACCCCTCAGCGAGTTGGGTCGGGATCGGACTTGCCACCTTCACCGCGCCGACGATGCCGCTGCTCGCCCGGGCGAAGCGCCGGGTCGGAGAGAAGCTCGGTTCCTCCGCAGCCGTCAAAGAGGCTGCGCAGAACCAACTCTGTGCCTATCTATCCGTTGCGCTTCTCGCCGGGTTGCTGCTGAACGCGCTGGCCGGCTGGTGGTGGGCCGATCCGGGTGCCGCGCTCGTCATCGCCGCCGTCGCCGCCAAGGAAGGCCGCGAGAGCTGGCGGGGCGAGGGCTGCTGCGATGCCTGCTGAGCACCCCCGCGACGGTCACGAGCACGACGAGCACTCCCACGGCTCGCACCGGGGGCACGCACACAGCATCAGCGAGGACGCCGATACCAGGCGGCTCTCGATCGCGCTGGGTCTGATCCTTGCGTTCATGGCCGTGGAGGTGGTGGTGGGCATACTCGCCCACTCGCTCGCACTGCTCTCGGATGCCGGGCACATGGTCACGGACGCAGGCGCCCTCGTGCTGTCCTTGGTCGTCATCCGACTGATCAAGCGACCGGCGGCAGGCAACCTCACCTTCGGGCTCCGGCGGACGGAGATCTTGTCTGCCCAGGCGAACGGGGCGACGCTGCTCGTGCTCGCCCTGCTGATCGTCTACGAAGGAATTCGACGCCTGGTCACCCCGCCCCCGGCAGAAGGCAAGGCAATCCTGATCGTCGCGCTCGTCGGCATTGCGGTGAACCTCGCAGCGACCTGGCAACTTGCCAAAGCCAACCGCGAGTCGATGAACATCGAGGGCAGCTTCCAGCACATTCTCACGGACCTCGCAGCCTTCATCTTCACAGCGATCGCCGGCGCAATCATCCTCGCCACCGACTTCACCCGCGCCGACGGGATCGCCTCACTGATCGTCGCGCTGATCATGCTGCGCGCCGCTTACGGTCTTCTGCGCGACTCGGGCCGCGTCCTACTCGAGGCAGCGCCGGCAGGTATCAGCGTCTCGGAAGTCGGAAAGGCGATCGCGGCACATCCGCACGTCGAGAGCCTTCACGATCTTCACATCTGGTCGATCGGTTCCGACCTCCCGGCCCTCTCGGCTCACGTCCTCGTCCATCCCGGCGATGACTGCCACGCGATCCGACGCGAGCTAGAAAAGCTTCTCGATCAACGCTTTGACATCAACCACACCACGCTTCAGGTCGACCATGGCGCGCAGGAGCAACTGTTGACGCTGTCGCCAAGGTCGACGTAGCTCCGATCCGCGGAAACGACGTCCGCGGACCAGGGTTATCCTTCGCGCGTGAGCCTGGAGCGGATGAGGCGGCGCCTGCCGCTGATCGTGTTCATTCTTCTCGTGCTGATCCTCGTGATGCTGGTGGGGATCGCCTGTGCCTGCTTGACGAACCATCCGATGCAGGCAGTCGAGAAGGCGATCTCGGCGATACCGGCTACCCCACCGGTGATGGAGTCGTGGCCACTGATGGTGCTGGGCTTCTTCGCTTCGGCGCTGGTGATGACGCTGCCGCTTGCCGCTCGCGAGCGCGCCTCACCCGCGCGACTTCAACGCTTCCTCTTCTGAGTCGGGTCTAAAGGCCGATATGCGGCTGTCTTCGGCCGCCTGACCGACGATCTAGAGGAGGAACCGCTCTTGTCTCTATCCATCAAGAACCGCCCGCGCCTCGTCTGGGGCGCCCTCGCCGCAGCCGTTGCCTTCGCGGCGTCGGCGGCGCTCGTTGCTCGGCCTGCGAGCTCCGCCCGCCACCGCGTCGCCGCGCTTCCCCGCACGTCTGACTACCACTCGCTGCTCGTCGCGCCGAACGACCCGAGGCGTCTGTTGCTCGGAACGCATCAAGGGCTTTTCCGTTCGAGCGATGGCGGCCGGACGTGGGCGAAGGCGGGTCTCTCCGGAAACGATGCGATGAACCTCGCCCGCCCTTCCGGCGAGATGCTTTGGGCCGCCGGACACAACGTGCTCGCCAAGAGCACGGACGGCGGCGCAACATGGGCCGACGTTCGTCCCGCCGGGCTGCCCAGCCTCGACATCCACGGCTTCGCAGTCGACCATAGGCACCCAGGACGGCTCTATGCCGCCGTCGCGGGTGAGGGGCTCTACCGCTCGCGAAACAACGGGCGCTCGTTCAGTCTCCTTTCTGCCGAGGTCGGCGGAGCGGTCTTCGGGTTAGGGATCCTGCCGGACGGCAGCATCCTCGCCGGGGACTTGAAGCAGGGCTTGCTCGTATCCAGCAACGAGGGGCGGACGTGGCGCCTGGCGCTGCATGAGCAAGTGCTCGGCCTGGCGATCAACCCGCGTGACTCGAAGCGGCTCCTCGCCTCCGGTCGCGGGATCTTCCTGTCGGAAGACGGAGGCCGTAGCTGGCGACGAGTGTTCGGGATCGCTGCGGGGCTCGGGCCAGTCGCCTGGGCGGCAAGCAGGCCGATGCTCGCCTACGCAGTCGGCTTCGACCGAATGCTCTACCGCTCGAACAACGGTGGCCGCTCCTGGCGCGCCGCAAACTAAAGGAGGTGAACGGACAATGACAACAGCAATCCTCGGGGCGTGCGCGCTCGCGTGCCCACTGTTGATGCTCGGGATGATGTGGAGGATGCGCGGCCAGCGGCACGGCCAGCACTCCGATGACACGAAGGAGTAAGGCGTGGCTCAACCCGCGTTGACCGACGAGCCGTCTCCAGCAAGAGGCCGCAATCCGTGGTTCGTCGCGGCCCGGTTGGCGGCCCTCGGCGCCGTCGCGGCTCTGCTCGCACTGCTGATCTGGCGCGTCGTCGACCAGGGACGGGGCGCGGAGCTGGTCTCGCTCGTCCGCGAGGGGAAGAAGCCCGCTGCTCCGGCGTTCGTGTTGCCGGTGCTCTGGGATCGGAACGAGACCTGGCCGAGCGACGCCCGCCGGGCGCTCGCCGATGGGAAGGTCTCGCCCGCCGAGCTACGCGGCCACCCCGCTGTCGTGAACTTCTGGGCGAGCTGGTGCATCCCGTGCAAGGCCGAAGCACCCGTGCTCGCCACCTCGGCACGCGTCCACCGGGGCCAGGTCGTGTTCCTCGGGATCGACGTGCAGGACTTCAAGAGCGACGCTCGCCGGTTCCTGCGTCGTTACGACACGCCTTACGTATCGGTGCGCGACGGGCCCGGGTCGACCTACGATCACTACGGCCTCACGGGCGTGCCCGAGACGTACTGGTTCGACGCTCGCGGCCGGATCGTCGCCCACTACGCCGGCCAGATCGACCGCGACCAGCTGGAGGCAGGCATCCGCGAGGCGGCGGCAAGCCGGTGATGCGGCGCCACCTGCTGCTCGTCGTTCTCGGAGCCTTGGTCGCGGCGGGCGCTGTCGTCGCCGGGGTCTTGAGCGCGAGCCGCACAGGCGCCTCTCCCGAGGCGCAATCCCCTGCTGGGGCGTACCGAGGGAGCGAACCTCCTCCGATCCGCATCGCCGACGTGACGTTGCGCAGTTACCGCGGCAACGCCGTCAACCTGCGGGCGCAGGAGGGCAAGGTCATCGTGTTGACCTTCCTCGACTCGAAGTGCAGCGACACCTGCCCGATCATTGCCGCCGTCATCGGCCGAACGTGGCCGCTCCTGACTCCGGCCGAGAAGGCGCGAGTTCGCGTCTATGCGATCAGCGTCAACCCGCTCGTCGACACGCCTTCGAGCGTGCAAAGGTTCCTCGCGGCGAGGCGCGCAGCGGCCGCGATCGACTGGCTCGTCGGCCCCGTCACGAGGATGCGCCCGGTCTGGCACGCCTTCGGCGTCCTGCCGGCGACCGAGACCGGCAACAACGACCTGCACTCGGCGGACGTGCGTGTCTTCGACCGGCGCGGCACTTGGATGTCGACCCAGCACGCGGGTGTCGATCTTTCCCCCGCCAACCTCGCACACGACATCCGGCTCGCCCTGAAGGCGGGTGCCTGAGAGGAGTACGAAGATGCGCAAACTGAGCAAACGATCCTTCGCAGTGGCAGGGGCAGCGCTCGTTGCTGTCGCACTCGGGCTCGCACTGCCGCGTCTCGTGTCGTCTAATGGCGTCTCCGCTGCGGAACTGAAGCGGGCGGACGTCGCTCGAGCGGCTACCGGCACGCCGAAACAGCGTTTCGCGCAGCTCAGCCGGCAGCACACGAACCAGTGCGGCCTTTCCGGCGTGGACCTCGACAAGATCGCGGTCGGAGGGCGGCTACAAGGATCGTGCTGCAAGGCGATGGTTTACGACCGGTACGTGCAGCAGGTCAGCGGCCTGCACGCGTATGCGGCCGTGAGCGACATCCCGGCCGACCCGTACGACATCCCGGTGAGCCTTGCCAAGCGGCTGACTGGTTACAGCGACTCGATCAAGCTCAACGCCTCCGAGCACGCAGTCTACGATCGCGCGGTCAAGCTTTCCGACGAGCATGGCCCGTGCTGCTGCCACTGCTGGCGCTGGAAGGGGTTTCAAGGCCAGGCCATGCAGTTGATCGTGCGGCGGCAGTTCACCGCGGCCCAGGTTGCCCGCGTCTGGAATCTCGAAGACGGCTGCGGCGGCGGCTAAAGGAGCCGCCCCGCGAGCTTGCCCGGATCGTCCGCCACGAGTCGCGGGTGATTTTGAGGATGACGAACGTGATCACGAGGCCGATGATCGGGTCTCCGATCGGTGCGCCGAAGGCGACGGTCACCGCGCTGCCGATCACGCTGAGCGACACGTAGCCGTCGACGCGGGCGTGGTTGCCGTCCGCGATGAGGGCAGCGCTGTCGAGGCGACGGCCGCCGCGCAGGCGCACCTGGGCTGCGATCTCGTTGCCGACGAAGCCGATCGCGCCGGCAGCTGCGAGCACCCAGAGATGGGTGAGCGTCTGAGGGTGGATCAACCGCTGCACGGTCTCGTAGAGGGCCACGCAGGCGGAGATGAGGATGGCAAGCACAACCGCTAGGCCGCCGAGCCGCTCGCCCCGAGCGGATCGGAGGAAGAACGCAATGCCGAGCGGGACGGCGGTGAGCGCATCGCCGACGTTGTGGATCAGATCTGCGAGCAGCGCGACCGACCCGGTCAGCGCAAAGATCGCAGCCTGCAGACCGGCGGTCGCCCCTAGCGCGGCGAGGCTGATCGCCACAGTGCGTACTCCGTCGCGTGAACGGACGATCGAGGCATCGACGAGGCCGTGGGAATGCCCATGTCCGCGACCGTTGCTGTGCTCGTGGTCGTGATGGTCGTGATGGCCCGGCGCCGCTTCCGAGCGCTGTGGATGGCGCAAGTGCCGGTGCGGATCCTGATGGGGATGTTCGTGGATGTACCGCCCGTGCCGATGGGGGATGACCAATCCGCTCATTGCCCGTCAAGGTAGCGACCGACCAGAGCGGCTATCCGAAAAGCCGTGCAGCCGCCGCGGCGGTGGGCGCGTGGGTTCTTGTCGCGTATGAGCCACCCGGCGAGGAGCACGGCTTCGTCGCCGCGATCTGGGTTCGCGGAGCATCATATGACTGTAGGCTCATATGTTGATGTTGTCTGGTTCCGCCCGCCTTCACGCGCCCGGCTCCTCCGGCGCCGGTCGGATGGCACTCCGCGCACTCCCCTGGCTCGGCCGCTGGACGGCACTAGGCCTTGCCGGAGTTGCGTTCCTTTTCCCGATCTACTGGGTTGTGACGATGGCGTTCAAGCCGGAGTTCGAGTGGGACTCCAGCGGCGGCAAGATCTTCTGGTTTCCGCAGCACTGGACGCTCGACAACTTCCGGATCGTCTTCGGACACGCGCCGACGTCGCAGTTTGTCGATGTCACCACTTCTCAGAGCGCAGTTCCGTACATCGAAAACAGCTTGATCACGGCTAGCGGCGGCACGGTTGTAGCGCTCGTCGTCGGCACCTTCGCCGCCTACGGGGTTTCGCGATTTCGCGCGGGCGGACGCCGGTTCCCGCTTGCGGTCCTGCTGATGCGGGCGCTCCCTGCCCTCGTCTTCCTGATTCCGCTCTTCTTCCTCCTCTTCTATCTCGGTCTCTTCGACACCTATGAAGGACTGATCCTCGTCTATGCGGGCGTGACTTTCCCGTTCGTCGTTTGGCTCATGCGCAGCTTCATTCTCGACGTACCTAGGGAGATCTCGGAGGCCGCGATCGTGGACGGCTGCTCCCATTGGGGCGCCTTCTTCAAGACGGTGCTTCCGCTCGTCCTTCCTGGGTTTGCCGCGACGACGTTCTTCGTCTTCATCCTGAACTGGAGCGATCTTCTGATCGGCCTGATGCTTACCCAGCAGCACGCAACGACCGCAACCGTGTTCATGCAGTCATACGCGACGAAGGCGGGCACCCTCTATGGGCAGCAGGCGGCGCTTCAGGTTCTCTTGATCCTGCCGCCGCTCGTTCTCGGTATCGCGATCCGCCGTTACTTGGTGCGTGGGCTCACCTTCGGGGCGATCAAGCGATGAAGGCTGATGCCGTCGAGTTGCGCTCGATCCTCTTCCACGGTTTCGGCGATGAGAGCCGGATCGCCATCCTTAGTGAACTCGAAGACGGGCCGAAGCGGGTCAGCGATGTTGTTGCGGCCACCGCGCTCGGGCAGACGAACGTTTCCAAGCACCTCGCCTGCCTTTGGGATTGCGGCCTCGTGGAACGGCATCGCCAGGGCCGCGAGGTTCACTATCGCCTTGCCGAGGGAGTGGTACCACTCCTGAGGAGCGCCGACAACGTGCTTGCGGTCAACGGCGAGCGGATCCGTACGTGTCCGCGCTACGGCCAACGGCGCGGTGAGGCAGCGTGACCGAGGCAGTACTCGAACGTCCGCGCCCAGCTTCTCGCTCGGTCGAGCCTCGGATCGGGCGGCAGGCTTCGGGGCGGAGGGAGGAGGGCAAGTCCATCCGGCCGCCCCGATGCCTACCGAACTCGTGCTTACGCGAGCAGCTAACTGTACGCAATTGGAGTCGGCGGGGATTGTCGTGCCCGGGTCACGGCGCCATCGTGAAGGCGGTTGAGACAAGTGACCCCGAGGGGGGTGGGCCTGCCGGTCGTTCAGCCGGCCGAGCGCCGTCGGTGAGGCGGCCGTGATGCGCCATCGGCGGGACGATCGGCCTCGACGCCATGTTCGGCGGCGCCATCTCTGGGGCGTCGATGAACCCGATGCGCTCACTCGGCCCCGGTATCGTCGCCGGGGGTGTCGCGGACGCTCGCCCGACCAGCGCGGAGTGGACCTCGATTAGGCGCAACGCTTTGAGTCCTGTTCCGCCCATTTGATTGATGGCACAAGTACAACGGAAGTGCCTGCAAACAGGTACATGCCACTATTCCGGTCGCTCGCGGCGAGGCGGGGCGACTTGAACTTTTCCTCGACGCTGCCTTAGCGGCTTCTCGCGAATCGCTCGGCCTGGCGACGGCTCTTGAAGCCCTGCATGTCGATGATCTTGCCGTCGTGGAAGGTCAAGACCTGGTAGCGCGCGTGGCGCCGGCCGTCGTCGTCCAGCCAGCTGGCCGAGCCGAGCACGACGTTTTCGCTGATTTGCGTGTACTCGGGGTCGACGTCGATCCCGCGCTTCTCGATCTGGAACTCCAAGACCTCACGGGCCTCGTCGGGGCCGCGTCAGGAGGGAGTTGTCTTCCACCACAGGTGTCCGTGCGGGATGCCGCGCCATTCGACGTTGTCCGCGAACAACGACGCGAACGGGCCGGGATCTCCGTTGTTCAACGCGTCAGCTGCGGCGCGCAGTTCGTCGATCACCTGCCGAGTATGCCACTGCGTTATTCCGACGCGGCCCGGACCACGCCGACGAGTCGGCCGTCGGAGGTCGTCACGATCGCCTGTGCGAGATGCCGCCGTGTCAAGCGCTCGAGTAGTTTCTCGGCAGGCACGTTTGGTCTGACGGTGCTCGGCCCTTCGGCCATTGCTGATTCGATGTCGAGCTCGTCGGTTGAGGTGATTGCCGAGCGACCGAGGAGCCCGAGGACGACTCGCTCTTCATTGATCACGACGCAGGCCGTCCATCCGGCGGCTAGGACGCGTGCGCGGACGAGTTCAAGGGGCTCGTCGAGTTGGCAGACGGGTGGATCTCGGTCGGCGATGTCGGCCGCGGTCTGGATCGCAGCCGCCTTGCCTTCAAGGGGAAGGCCGGCTGCGCCCCAGTCGGCTTTACCGGCGACGTAGTCGTTGACGTCGAAGAAGCCGAGCGCTTCGAGCCGCCACGCGGCTCGCGGGCTCATGTCTCACTGGTAGTCGTGGCAGTAGACGATGACCGGCCGGTCGCGGTCGAGTTGACGCGCCCGCTCCCCTTTCAGCTCCTTGAGGGGGATGTTGATTGCGCCCGGGAGGTGCTCTTCTTCGTATTCGTCGTGCGGGAGCACTTCGACGAGCTGCGCTCCATTGGCGATGAGCTGCTGAACGTGATCGCGGTCGATTGGCGTCGGCATCAGTCGTCGGCCAGCACGTCTCCGAAGATTGCGGTTGCGAGTTCGATCGCCTCGGAAACAGGAAGCCAGGTGCCCGTAATTTCGGGGTGACCGGCGAGATGGGCCTTTGCGCTCTCGTCATTCGCGAAGAAGTTGAGGACGTCACAGCAGGTCTGGTAGCTCGGCCCAGCCGTGCAGGAAGATCCGACGAGGACCACCGCCGTCTCCGGCCTTATCTCAACTCGGCCGTCGGGTTCGATCTCGACCTGAACCGGCGTGCCACTGAAGGGATCGACCGAGTCGATTGCGGTCGACTCGCCCAGCATTGCGGCGATTCCGAGTGCGTCCAGCGCACACATCGCTTCGACGTTTCGGCGCCGCCCGATGGTCACGGTGTGTCCTCGGCGAACGGCGGAGAACGGGTAGGCGATCAGCGGCCGGCCGGCCGAGTCGAGGTGAACCAGGTCGTCGCGCGCGAGTGAGGCAGCTGCCGTGCCAAGGTCGAGTCCGAGCAGTTTTGCCTGTGCGTTCGTTGCCGCCGTTGAGGGGGGTTGGCCACTCGCGAACTGCTCGAGGATCCAGTGATAGAGGCTTCGCTCCGGCGGCGTCAGCCGGCGCGCGCGATTTGCTCCTCGACGGCCGACTGGGAAAGTCTCAGCGAACTGCACCGCGCTCATATCAGCAGAGATTTATACTAGACGAGAATGAGCAATGGGCTTGCGTCCCCGTTCGAGCTTCCTTCGGCTCCCGCTCCGACGGATCTGGTTGCGAAGTACTTTCGCACGCTTGCGGATCCGACCCGGCTCCGGATCCTCGATCTCTTGAGCGCCGAAGGTGAGCTGACTGTCGGTGAGCTCGCCGCTCGGCTCCGTGTGAGTCAGCCTGGGATCTCGAACCATCTCGCTTGCCTGCGCTGGTGTGGCTTCGTCGGAACGAGGCGCAGCCACCGAGCCGTCTTCAACTTCATCGCAGACCAGCGCGTAAATCAGGTGCTTGAGCTTGGCCGCTCGCTCCTGGCCAGCAACGAGGCGCACGTCGCAGTCTGCTGTCACATGGAGGGGCCGTGAAGAAGGCGCTGGTCGAGGTGTTGACCTTCGATGGGTGCCCGCACGGCGAACCGGCGCTCGCGCTCGCAGAGCGTGTGGTTGCCGAGAGCGGCGTGCCAGCCACGGTTCGTCGCATCGACATCGATGGCCCTACCGCCGCCGTGCAACACCGCTTCCTCGGATCGCCGACGATCCAGGTCAATGGCGTCGATATCGAACCGGATGCGACGGAGCGCCACGAGTATGTGCTGGCTTGTCGGGTCTACCGGACGTCGACGGGTATCAAGGGTGAGCCCGACGAGCGGTGGTTACACGACGCGCTCCAGGCGGCGCGCTGAACACCGTCCCGCTCTCGGTCGCCCTTGTCGCCGGTGGCCTCGCGGTCGTCAATCCGTGCGGGTTCCCGCTGCTCCCGGCGTTTGTCTCCTACTACCTCGGCTCCGACGAAGGCCGGCTCCCGCGCGCATCGACCCGGATCGCCCAGAGCCTCCTGGTCGGAGCGCTCGTCACGGTCGGCTTTCTGGGCGTGTTCGCAGTGGCGAGTCTGCCGGTCAGCTTCGGCGTCGCACTCGTCGCTCGCGCCGTTCCCTGGGCCGGCCTCGCTACCGGCGCTCTGCTTGCGGCCGCGGGCCTTTGGGTGGTCATCGGGCGACGGATTCCTTCTCCGCTTCGGCTCCGGTTCAGGCCCCGGCCGGGTCGGCGTGCGGGCGCGATGGTTCTTTTCGGTGTCGGATATGGCGCGGCTTCTCTCGGATGCACGCTCCCGCTATTCCTGACGTTGATCGCAGCGACCAGCGGGCCGGACAAGGTCAGCGTCTTCGTCGCCTACGCCGTTGGAACCGCGGTTGTGCTGATGGCGCTGAGCGTGCTCGTCGCGATCGCCCGCGAGGGCCTCGTCCGCTCGATGCGACGCCTCCTCCCCTACATGAGCCGCATCGCGGGAGTGCTGCTCGTCGTGTCCGGCGGATACCTCGTCTACTACTGGGCGCGGTTCCGCTTCGGCGACACCGCCACGATCGCAGACGACCCGGTCATCAGCTTCACGATCCGCTTCAGCGCGCACATCCGAGTCTTCGCAGAGGGGCGCGGAGACCTGCTCGTCGCTGCCGCCGGAGCGATCGTCACGATCGCACTTCTTGCCGTGATTCTCCGCTGGCGCCGGAGCGTCGGAGCGACTAAGGCGGTCAGCGGATGAGGCGGCTGTACCTGCTCGCGCTCTTCGCGACCGGGTTCGCACTCGCGGCGACCGGCTGCGGCGGTCGCGCGGATACCAGCA
>Ga0070741_10013527_pt1 | contig 14373 bp, 12 predicted proteins | sample Coa_R1_4_FD_66440 | JGI IMG/M metagenome (GOLD analysis project Ga0070741, IMG submission 66440) | Surface soil microbial communities from Centralia Pennsylvania, which are recovering from an underground coalmine fire - Coalmine... | ecosystem: Environmental > Terrestrial > Soil > Unclassified ...
CGTGGCGCGCCTCGTGCAGCAGCCGGGGGACGGAGGGGCCGTGCTGCACGTGATCTCGCACGAGGCGCCCGCCGGCAGGGTGGAGGCGGCGCTACGGCGGATCGAGGGGCTGCCGGAGTCGCGCGGAGACGCCGTCGCCTTCCCGGTCGTGTCGGAGCGCGGCGTGGAGGAGCTCGGGTGGGCCTGACGGCGGCGCCCGCGCCCGCGAGAATCGCCTCGGCCCCGTGAGCACCTCCCTGATCGAGCGCTACCGCGACCGCCTGCCGGTGAGCGAGACGACGCCCGTCGTCTCGCTCGGCGAGGGCTCGACGCCGCTCCTGCGCGCGCCGCGCCTGTCCGAGCGCTACGGCGTCGAGCTGTGGCTGAAGTGGGAGGCCGCCAACCCGACCGGGTCGTACAAGGACCGCGGCATGACCGTCGCGGTCTCCAAGGCGCTCGAGGGCGGGGCGCACGCGGTCATCTGCGCGTCCACGGGCAACACCGCCGCGTCGGCCGCGGCGTACGCGGCCCGAGCCGGTCTGCCCGCCGTCGTGCTCGTCCCGGAGGGGGCGGTCGCCGGCGCGAAGGTGGCGCAGGCGCGCATGCTCGGCGCCCGCGTGCTCGAGGCGCGCGGCTCCTTCGACGACGCGCTCGCCGCCGTGCGCGAGCTCGCCGCTCGCGGCACGCACGCGCTCGTCAACTCGCTCAACCCGCACCGGCTGGAGGGCCAGAAGACGGCCGTGTTCGAGATCGTCGAGGAGCTCGGCCGCCCGCCGGACGCGTTCGTGCTGCCCTACGGCGGCGGCGGCAACACGACCGCGTACGCGCGGGGGATGGCGGAGCTCGGGGTCGAGGCGCGGCTCGTCTCGGCCGAGGCGAGCGACCGCCGCCGCACGCTCGCGAGCGCCATCCGCATCGCCGCGCCCGTCCACGCCGAGGAGGTGGCGCGGGCTGGTGCGACGGTCGTCTCGCTCGACGACACCCAGATCGTGGCCGCCTGGCGCGAGTTGGCCGCGCTCGAGGGGCTGTTCTGCGAGCCGTCCTCCGCCGCCGGGGTCGCCGCCGTCGCGGCCGGCGCGGTCGAGGGCGACGTCGTCGTCTGCACGATCACCGGGCACGGTCTCAAGGACCCGGCCAGCGCCGAGGCGTACGCTCCCGGCCAGACGATGGTCGACCCGGATCCGGACGCGATCGCGGCGGCTGCGCGATGAAGGTGCGGGCGCCCGCCACCTCGGCCAACCTCGGCCCCGGCTTCGACTGCGCCGCCGTCGCGCTCGACCTCTGGAACGAGCTCGAGGTCGTCGACGGCGTCCCCGGCAGCGTGACCGTGACCGTGGAGGGGGAGGGCGCCGGCGAGCTGGCCGAGGACGAGACGAACCTGGCCGTGCGCGCCTACGCGCTGCTGCAGCCGCCGGCAGGCAAGCGCTTCCGCTTCGTCAACCGCATCCCGCTCGAACGCGGTCTCGGCTCTTCCGCGGCGGCGATCGCGCTCGGTCTCGCGGCCGCGGGCAAGGGCCGCCCCGCGGCGGAGCTGCTCGCGCTGGGCAGCAGCCTCGAGAGCCACCAGGACAACCTCGGGGCGGCGCTCTCGGGCGGCGCCTGCGTCACCTGGCGGGGGCGCATCGCCAAGATCGCGCAGACGCTGCCGCTGCAGCCGATCGCCGTCGTGCCGGCCGAGCGCGTGCTCACGGAGGACGCGCGCCACGCGCTGCCCGCCGAGATCCCGCACGCGGACGGCGCCTTCACGGCCGCCCACGCGATGCTGCTCGGCGCGGGGCTCGCCGCGGGCAGCGCCGAGTGGCTCGCGCTCGCGCTCGAGGACCGGCTGCACGAGCCGTACCGTCCATCGGCGCTGCTCGACGCCATCCGGGCCGACCTGCCCCCGGGAGCCGCCGGCGCGACGCTGTCCGGCTCCGGCCCGAGCGTGCTCGTGTGGGCGCGCGACCTCGACCGCTGCGCCACCGCGCTCGTCGACCGCTACCCGGAATGCCGCGTGCTGCGCCTGTCCGTCGCCCAGCGCGGCGCGCTCTGACCCACCACGGACCGAGAGAGGAGGCCGCACGTGACCACGCCGTACGACCAGCCGTCCGACCCCGCCAAGCGGCACAGCGCGGAGCTGACCGACGGCCCCGACCGCGCCGGCGCGCGCTCGATGCTGAAGGGCACCGGCTTCACCGACGAGGACCTCGCGAAGCCGATCGTCGGCGTCGCCACGACGTGGATCGAGACGATGCCTTGCAACCTCAACCAGCGCGACCTCGCGCAGGACGTCAAGCGAGGCATCCGCGACGCGGGCGGCACGCCGATGGAGTTCAACACGATCGCGGTCTCCGACGGCGTCTCGATGGGGACGTCGGGCATGCGCGCGTCGCTCGTCTCGCGCGAGGTGATCGCGGACTCGATCGAGACGGTCGCGCGGGGCCATCTGTTCGACGGGCTCGTCTGCCTCGTCGCCTGCGACAAGACCAACCCGGCCGCGGTGATGGCGCTCGGGCGGCTCGACATCCCGGGCGTCGTGCTCTACACGGGCTCGATCGCTCCCGGCCTCTACCGGGGGCGCGAGGTCTCCGTGGCCGACGTCTACGAGGGCATCGGCGCCTACGCGGCAGGGCGGATCAGCGCCGAGGACCTGCACGAGCTCGAGTCGGTCGCGTGCCCTGGCGCGGGCGCCTGCGGCGGCCAGTTCACCGCGAACACGATGTCGACGATCCTCGAGTTCCTCGGCCTCAGCCCGGCGGGCGCGAACGGCATCCCGGCGCTGTCGCCGCGCAAGGCGGAGGCGGCCTACGAGTGCGGGCGCCTCGCCGTCGACCTCGTCCGCCGGGACGTGCGGCCCTCGCAGATCGTCACGCGCGAGGCGATCGAGAACGCGGCCGCGTCGGTGGTCGCCACCGGCGGCTCGACGAACGGGATCCTGCACCTGCTCGCGATCGCGTGGGAGTTCGGCATCCCCTTCACGATCGACGACTTCGACCGCGTCGCCGAGCGCACGCCCGTGCTCGCGGACATGAAGCCCTGGGGCCGCTACCACGCCACCGACGTCTACCGCGCCGGCGGCGTCGCCCTCGTCGCCCGCGAGCTGCGCAAGCGCGAGCTCGTGCACGCGGGCGCCGTGACCGTGGACGGCACCCTGGGCGCCGCCGCGGACGCGGTCCGCGAGACCGAGGGCCAGGACGTCGTCGCCACCATCGACGCGCCGCTCCAGCCGTCGGGCACGCTGCGCATCCTGCGCGGCAACCTCGCCCCCGAGGGCTGCGTGATCAAGCTCTCCGGCCACGACCGCCGCAGCCACCGCGGCCCGGCGCGCGTGTTCGACTCCGAGGAGGCGTGCTTCGAGGCCGTGATGGCGAAGCAGATCCAGCCCGGGGACGTCGTCGTGATCCGCTACGAGGGGCCCCACGGCGGCCCGGGCATGCGGGAGATGCTGCACGTGACGGCGGCGATCATCGGCGAGGGGCTCGGCGGCGAGATCGCGCTCGTCACCGACGGCCGCTTCTCGGGGGCGACGCACGGCTTCATGGTCGGGCACGTCTCGCCGGAGGCCTCCAGGGGCGGCCCGCTCGCGGCCCTGCGGGACGGCGACTGGATCGAGATCGACGTGGACGCGAAGGAGCTGCACGTGGAGCTCTCGGACGACGAGATCGCGGCCCGCCTCGCCGACTGGACGCCGCCCGCGCCGCGCTACACGAGCGGCGTCTTCGCCAAGTACGCCGCGATGGTCTCCTCGGCGTCCGAGGGAGCGGTGACGCGGCCGTTGTGACGTGACGCCGGCTTCGTGTACGCTTCCGGGCTCGGAGACGGGCGCGTCCCGCTCCGCATCGAGAGAGGCTGAGGGACCGGCCCTGTGACGCCTCGGCAACCGGCTCCACCGGACAAGGAGCACGGTGCCAAGCCCGGACGGATGTCGAGCGAGACGAAGGAGGATCGACCCCATGCCCGCCCTGTCCCTTTCCTGCCGTGTCTGCGCCGCCGAGCATCCGCTGGAGGCGAACGGAACCTGCGCGCGCTGCTTCGGCCCGCTCGACCCGGTCTACGACTGGGACACCCTGCGGCGGACGGTCACCCGCGAGCGCATCGCCGCAGGCCCGCCCTCGCTGTGGCGCTACGCCGACCTCCTGCCCGTGCCCGCGCCGGCGGAGGCGCGGCTCGCGCCCGGCTTCACGCCGCTGCAGCCGGCGCCACGCCTCGCCGAGGAGCTCGGCGTGGCGGAGCTGTGGCTGAAGCTCGACACCGCCAACCCGACGCACTCGTTCAAGGACCGCGTCGTCGCCGTCGCCGCCGAGCAGGCGAAGGCGCTCGGGCTGGACACGCTCTCCTGCTCCTCCACCGGCAACCTCGCCGGCGCCGTCGCCGCGCGGGCGGCGGCCGAGGGGCTGCGGGCTGCCGTCTTCTGTCCGGCCGACCTGGAGCCGGAGAAGCTGGCCGCGGCGGCCGCCTACGGGCCGACCATCTACGCCGTCGACGGCACCTACGACCACTGCTCGCGGCTCTCCGTCGAGCTTTCCTTCGAGCTCCCGTGGGGCTTCGTCAACGTCAACCTGCGCTCGTACTACGCCGAGGGCTCGAAGACGCTCGCGTTCGAGATCGCCGAGCAGCTCGGCTGGCGGGCGCCGGACGCGATCGCGATCCCGATCGCGTCGGGCGCGCTCTTCCACAAGGTGGGGCAGGGCTTCGCCGAGCTGCGGGCGCTCGGGCTGCTCGGGGACGACGGGCGCCCGGCGCTCGTCGGCGGCCAAGCCGAGGGTTGCCAGCCGGTCGCGACCGCGTTCCGCGACGGCACCCGCGTCCAGCCGGTGCGACCGAGCACGATCGCGCGCTCGCTCGCGATCGGCAACCCGGCCGACGGCGACTTCGCGGTGGCGACCGCGCGGGAGAGCGGCGGCGCCATCCACGCCGTCCCCGAGGACGAGGTGAGCGAGAACATGACGCTGCTCGCGGCGACGAGCGGCGTCTTCGGCGAGACGGCGACCGGCGTCGCGCTGGGCGCGCTGCGCACGGCGATCGCGGACGGCCTCGTCGGCGCCGGCGCGCGGGTCGTGCTGCTCGTCACCGGCGACGGGCTGAAGACGCCGCAGGCGGTCGCGCACACGTACGCCCCGGTGCACATCGCCGCGGACGCGGACGCCTTCGTCGAGGAGGTGCTGGCGGCATGACCGGCTCGGGTCGGGCCCGAGGCTGACCCTCGGCCGACCGGTCGCCGCCGCGTACCATCGCGGGGAGCATGGGCAAGACCCTGTTCGAGAAGGTCTGGGAGACGCACGTCGTCCGCGAGGCTCCGGGCGAGCCGGCGCTCCTCTACGTGGACCTGCACCTCGTGCACGAGGTGACGTCGCCGCAAGCGTTCGAGGGCCTGCGGCTCGCGGGCCGGCGCGTGCGGCGGCCGGAGCGGACCGTGGCGACGATGGACCACAACGTGCCCACCACCGACGGCCCGGTCGACGACCCGCTCGCTCGCAGGCAGCTCGAGGCGCTGCGCCGCAACTGCGCCGAGTTCGGCATCGAGCTGCACGCGCTCGGCTCCGGCTCGGAGGGGATCGTGCACGTGATCGGGCCGGAGCTGGGGCTGACGCAGCCGGGCATGACCATCGTCTGCGGCGACTCGCACACCTCGACCCACGGCGCCTTCGGCGCGCTCGCCTTCGGCATCGGCACGTCGGAGGTCGAGCACGTGCTCGCCACGCAGACGCTGCCGCAGCAGCGGCCGCGGACGATGCTGGTCGAGTTCCGCGGCGTGCTGCCGCTCGGCCTGACGGCCAAGGACGTCATCCTCGGCGCCATCGGCCGCCTCGGCGTCTCCGGCGGCGTCGGCCACGTGGTCGAGTACGCCGGCGAGGTGATCCGCGGCTTCTCGATGGAGGGCCGCATGACGGTCTGCAACATGTCGATCGAGTGGGGCGCCAAAGCCGGCCTGATCGCTCCCGACGAGACGACGTTCGCCTACCTGGAAGGGCGGCCGCGCGCCCCGCAGGGCGCCGCCTGGGAGCGGGCGCTCGAGCGCTGGCGCACGCTGCCGTCGGACGGGGACGCGGCGTTCGACCGGCACGAGGTCGTGGACGTGGGCGAGCTGGCGCCGCAGGTGACCTGGGGGACGAACCCGGGCATGGTCGTGCCGGTCACCGGCCGCGTGCCCGATCCCGCCGATCTCGACGACCCGGACGATCGGGCCGCGGCGGAGCGCGCGCTCGCCTACATGGGTCTGCGGCCGGGCACGGCGATCGAGGACATCCGCGTCGACCGCGTCTTCCTCGGCTCCTGCACCAACTCGCGCCTCGAGGACCTGCGCGCGGCAGCCGCGATCGTGGCCGGGCGACGCGTCGCCGACGGGGTGCGCGCGCTGGTCGTGCCGGGATCGGCGAAGGTGCGCGCGCAGGCCGAGGCGGAGGGTCTCGACGAGATCTTCCGTGCCGCCGGCTTCGAGTGGCGGCGCGCGGGCTGCTCCATGTGCCTGGGCATGAACCCGGACATCCTCGCCCCGGGCGAGCGCTGCGCCTCCACCTCCAACCGCAACTTCGAGGGCCGGCAGGGTCGCGGCGGCCGCACGCACCTCGTCTCGCCCGTGATGGCTGCGGCGGCCGCGCTGTACGGGCACTTCGTGGACGTGCGCACGCTGGACGCGGCCGAGGCGGTGCCGGCGTGAGGGCGTTCAGGCGGGAGACCGGGCGCGTGGCCGTGCTCGACCGCCCGGACGTGGACACGGACCAGATCATCCCCAAGCAGTTCCTGAAGCGCATCGAGCGCACGGGCTACGGCGAGTTCCTCTTCTACGATTGGCGCTACGACGAGGACGGCCGCGAGCGGCCGGGCTTCGAGCTCAACCGGCCGGAGTTCGCGGGCGCACGCATCCTGCTCGCCGGACGCAACTTCGGTTGCGGCTCCTCGCGCGAGCACGCCGCCTGGGCGCTGCAGGACTACGGCTTCGACGTCGTCGTCGCACCGTCGTTCGGCGACATCTTCCGCACCAACGCGGGCAAGATCGGCCTGCTCGCGATCGCGCTGCCGGACGACGAGCTGAAGCGGTTGATGGAGTCCGTGAACCTCGACACCGGCTCGGAGGTGACCGTCGACCTGGAGCGCTGCACGATCGTCGCGCCGGACGGCCGCGAGGTTCCGTTCGCGATCGACGAGTCGACGCGGCACCGGCTCCTGCACGGCCTCGACGACATCGGGCTGACGCTGCAGCACGAGGACGAGATCGCCGCCTACGAGGCGGCCCACGGCATCGCATGACTTCCGGGGCGCCGGCACCCCTGGCGCCGCGTGCCCGCGCGCGCCTCCCCCGCCTCGTGGCTCCGAGCCACGAGCCCGCGCACGCAGCCGAGCAAGGGGCCGCTGCGCGGTGACGCACGTCGCGGTGCTGCCCGGCGACGGGATCGGCCCCGAGGTCGCAGCCGAGGCGATCCGGGTGCTCGACGCGCTCGGCATCGCGCACTCGCACCACCCGTTCGGCGGCAACGCCATCCTCGAGCTCGGCACGCCGCTGCCCGAGGAGACGCTCGCGGCCTGCCTGCGGGCCGACGCCGTCCTGCTCGCGGCGGTCGGGCTGCCGGAGCTCGAAGGCAAGGCGGTGCGGCCGGAGCAGGGCCTGCTCGCGCTCCGCCGTGAGCTCGGCGTCTACGCGAACCTGCGGCCGGCCCGGGCGGACGGCGTCGACATGCTGATCGTGCGCGAGCTCACCGGCGGGCTCTACTTCGGCGCCAAGGGCACGCGCGAGGACGGCACCTGGTTCGACACCTGCGAGTACACGCGGCCGGAGGTGGAGCGCATCGCGCGGCGCGCCTTCGAGCTGGCGCGGGCGCGCAGCGGCCGGCTCGTCTCGGTGGACAAGGTGAACGTGCTGCACACGTCGCGGCTGTGGCGCGACGTGGTCGGCGAGCTGGGCGCTCGCGAGTATCCCGACGTCGCCCTCGAGCACGCGCTCGTCGACTCGTTCGCGCTGACGATCGTGCAGGCGCCGGAGACGATCGACGTCGTCGTCACGGAGAACACGTTCGGCGACATCCTCTCCGACGTCGCCGCGGCGGTCACCGGCGGGCTCGGCCTCGCCGGCTCCGCCTCGCTCGGCGACCAGGGTCCCGGCCTGTTCGAGCCCGTGCACGGCTCGGCGCCGCAGATCGCCGGCCGCGGGATCGCCAACCCGGCCGCGATGCTGCGCTCGACGGCGCTCCTGCTCCGCCACGGCCTCGGGCGAGAGGCGGACGCGGAGGCGCTCGAGCGGGCGGTGGACGCGGCGCTCGCCTCGGCGCCGACGCCCGACCTCGGCGGCTCCGCCACGACGCGCGAGCTGGGCGACGCGGTCTTGCGCGCGCTCGACCGCTCGCCTACCCTCTGACGGCCATGACGGACGCGCGCCTGCTCTCCTCCCCCGCGACGTCCTGCTTCGGCTTCGCCTTTACGCGCTAGCCGGCGCCTTCGTCCCCGCCACGCGCCGGCCGGCTGAGATCTCCGGCGGATCCCTCTCCGACGAAAGGGCCCATGACCTCGAACGAGCAGACAGTCGCCTACCCCGGCCGCGAGGGCGCCCACAGCGCCGCTGCCTGCGACCGCCTCTTCCCCGCGGCGCGAATCGTCGCCATGCCGTCCTTCTCCGACGTGGTCGAGTCGGTCGCGTCGGGCGCATCCACGTACGGGGTGCTGCCGATCGAGAGCTCGCTCTCGGGCCCGGTCAACGAGACCCACGATCTCCTCTTCGACTCGCCGCTCTCGATCGTGGCCGAGGCGATCCTGCCGATCCGCCACTGCCTCGTCGGGCTGGAGCCCCTGCCGCTCGAGCAGGTGCGCGAGATCCAGTCCCACCCGGTCGCGCTCGACCAGTGCCGCGGGCTGCTCGCCTCGCTGCCGCACGTCCACGTCACGGTGGCCGCCACCACCGGCGACGCCGCGGCGCAGGTCGCCTCGCTGGCCGATGCGCGCGTGGTCGCGATCGCGAGCGAACGAGCCGCCCGCCTGCACGGGCTGGTCGTGCTCGCCGCCAACGTCGGCGACCACAAGGAGGCGTACACCCGCTTCGCGGCGCTCGCCCCGTACACCAGGCTCGACCGCCGCCACGGGACGTGGCGCACCGCGCTGACGTTCGTCACCGACCACCGGCCCGGCGCGCTCCACCGAGCGATCGAGCCGCTCGCCCGGCGCAACATCGACATGGTGCAGCTCGTCTCGCGTCCCATCCCGACCACGCCGTGGCGTTACCGCTTCGACTGCGTGCTCGGCGGCCATCCGCTCGACGAGGACGTGGCCGGGGCGCTCGCCGAGATGCGCCGCGAGACGGCGCGGCTGCGCGTGTTCGGCTCCTACCGCGCCGACCTGGAGGACGAGGGGGCGACCACGGTCGCCGCGTGAACGGGCACGATGCGCTGGTGCGCGTCGAGCTGTGCGACGTCGGCCCCCGGGACGGGCTCCAGAACGAGCCCGACGTGCTGGCGCCCGCGCTGCGCGCCGAGCTCGCGAGCCGGCTGGCCGCGACCGGCGCGGCTCGCGTCGAGGCGGCCAGCTTCGTGCGCGACGACCTGGTGCCGCAGATGGCGGGGGCGGAGGAGGTCGTGGCCGCGCTCGAGCCGCGCCCGGGCGTCGTCTACGCCGGCCTCGTCCTCAACGAGCGCGGCTACGAGCGGTTGCGCGCCACCGGGCTGCAGGAGGTGCACGTCTCCTTCGCGGCGAGCGAGACGTTCCAGCGGCGGAACGCGGGCTCGTCCGTGGAGGAGGGCTGGCGGCGCGCGCGGGCGGTCGTCGCGGCCGCGCGGGCCGACGGCCGCAGCGCGACGGTCACCATCTCGACCGCGTTCGGCTGCCCGTTCGAGGGCGAGGTCGACGCCGGACGGGCGCTGGAGCTCGCGTCGCGCTGCGCGGACGCCGGCGCGGACGCGGTCCTGCTCGCGGACACGATCGGCGTCGCGACGCCGTCGCGCGTGCGCCGGCTCGTGACGGACTGCCTGGGGCTGGGGACGCCGGTCGGCGTGCACCTGCACGACACGCGCTCGACGGCGGTCGCCTGCGCGTGGGCGGCCGTGGAGGCGGGCGCGACGCTCCTCGACGGGTCGGTCGGCGGCATCGGCGGCTGCCCGTTCGCGCCCCGCTCGACCGGCAACGTCGCGAGCGAGGACCTCGTCTACCTGCTCGAGCGGGAGGGCGTCGCGACCGGCGTCGACCTCGACGCGCTGATCGGCGTCGCGCGCTGGCTCGAGGACGTGCTGGGGCGGCCGCTCCCCGGCCGCGTCTATCGTGCCGGCGGCTTCCCGTAGCCGTCGGCGTCGGGCCCGCTCGCCGCAGGCCCTCGGCCTGGCGGCGCCTACGCCGCCTCGAACGCCGGCCCGTGGTGCTCGAGCGCGGGCAGGTACTGCCGCCACACCTCGGGCACGCGCTGCGCCGCGAGCCGGATGAACAGCACCGGGGCGGGCGCACGCGGCGGGCGCGGCAGCGTCATGGCGGCCTCCTCGAGCGTGCGGTCGCCCTTGCGCAGGTTGCAGGGAGCGCAGGCGGTGACGACGTTCTCCCAGACCGAGTCGCCCCCTCGCGAGCGCGGCACGACGTGGTCGAGCGTCAGCCGCCCGCCCGACGAGCCGCAGTAGACGCAGCGCCAGCCGTCGCGCGCGAACAGCGCCCGCCGCGAGATCCGCCGCTTCACCGCCTGAGGCACGCGCACGTACTGGAGCAGGCGGATCACGTGAGGCCAGACGAACGAGCCGCCGGCGGAGCGGAGCGGTCGCTCGTCACGTTCGAGCACCTCCGCCTTCCCTTTCCAGACGAGGACGTGCGCGCGTCGCACCGAGCACACGTTCAGCGGCTCGTAGCTCGCGTTCAGCACCAGCACCTGGCTCAACTCGGGGCAAGCGTAGCGGAGGGCGCCGCACGCGCCGCCTCTTTGGCGAACGCACCGCGTCGGGACAGGTCGCGGCGGACGGTCCGGTACCCGACACGGGGGCATGTCGAGGGCGATCCGTGCCAGCTTCGCGGCGAAGGATCCACCGCTCGCCGGCCGTCGAGGCCAGTCCGCCGTGCCGACTGGCGAGGCGTGCTGTCAGACGCCGATGGCTGTCGAGAGCCGAGTCTGCCGAGAGTGCGCCGATCGCTCCACCGGGGGACGCCTCAGCGCGACATCGCCCGCTCGACCGCCTCCTGCTCCTCGGGCGAGAGCGGCACCGCCGCCTTGCCGCGGTCGACGTCCTTCACGTACAGGCGCGCGTAGTCGCGGCCCTGGATCGCGGTCACCACCGTGCCCGTGCGCGTCGAGTCGAGGAAGGCGAACGAGGCGGACTGCTGGCCGCCGGTGTCCTGGTAGGCGTCGTAACGGACGACGGCGGTGTTGGTGATCGCCCCGTCCACGCGCCGGTCGACGCGCGAGAGGCCCGCGGCGACCTCGTCCACCGCCCTGTGCAGGTCGTCGATTCGCGCCTGCAGCGAGACGGCGAAGTCGACGAGGTCGCGCCGCTCGCCGCCGAGCAGCACCGCCTGCGCGGCGCGCAACGCCGAGAGGCGCCGCCACGCCCACGCGCACGCGAGCAGCGCGACGGCGGCGACGACGGCTGCTGCGATCGCGACGACGAGCGCTGCCGACACGGCCCTACAGCGAGGTCAGGATCGGATACTCGGCGGTGTTGTTGTCGGTGCGCTTCTCGCCCTTCACGGGCTTGACGTCGACCTTCACGCTCAGCTTCTCCCCGGGCGGGAGCGTGCCGAAGTCCTTGAAGGTGACGGTCTTCACCTCGCCCGGGTCGATCACCGGGATGGTGGCCGTCTTCACGATCGGGTTCGGCTGGGTCGGAATCGTCAGCGTCACCTGGATCTGCACCTCCTGGCTGTCGCCGCCGTCCTTGACCGCGACGACGAACGCGAGCGCGGTGGAGATCTTCACCGTCGTCTCCTGTGAGCCGAGCCGCGCACCGCCCGGCTGCACCTCCACGTACTCGATGTTCGTACCGTGCACACCGGTCACCGTCCCGCCCGTGGACGCGCCGTGCACCCGGCGCCAGACGAGCGTGAGCGACTTGGCGTCGTAGAGGTCGTTGCTCGACACGAACACCGAGCTCGGCACGGCGACGCCGGAGACGTCGCGGTTCTGCAGCTCCTTCTCGGCCGGGCCCTTGAACAGGTCGCTCCAGACGACGTCGCTCGCGAGCAGCCGCTCCGCCTGCACGGACAGCAGCCGCCCCGCCGTCGTCGCGTCCCTCGAGCTCGCCGTCGTCTGGAAGGTCTGCGAGAGGCCCTGCATCCCGCTCGCCCGCAGCTGCAGCGCCTCGATCGCGTTCTCGTGCTCGGCGCGCACGGGGCCGGGCACGTCGAGCCGCTGCGCGCGCGCCACGTCCTGCTGCTGCTGCTGGATCAGGCCGTCGAGCTGGGAGAGCAGGTCGGCCTGCTTCAGGCCTACCGTGGTCAACAGGTCGGCGAGGCGGCCGCCGATCTGCGAGGAGTCGCGGCCGATGGTGCCGATGTCGCGCATGTACGAACGGTAGGCGCCGCGCTGGTGGTCGCTGGCGCAGCCCTGCGCCCAGACGACCAGCAGCACGACGATCAGGATCGCGAGCGCGATCAGCCCGACGAGACGCAGCAGCGGCGTCGCGCTGCCGGCGCGGAGCTGCGGACGCCGGGGGCCGCCGCGCCGGGGCGCCCTGCGCTCGGCGCCGCGCCGCTGCTCCCGCGTGTGCGCGTCCTCGCGGGTCGCGCCCTCGTCGAAGAAGTCGAAGTCGAGGATGTCGTCGTCGTGCGTGCTCACGCGCGGCTCCGCGGCTCGCGCCGCAGCGCACCACTCTACGGGAAGCGGCGGTCGTCTCGTCGTGCCCGCCGCGGAGGACGTGCCCGCAGGACGCCGAAGAGAGCCGGGTCGTGTCCTCGACCGCGTTCGCACTCCCCCAGCGGGAGCTCGTCCTCGATCGCTACCGCCCGCTGCGCCCGCTCGGGCGCGGCGGCTCGGGATCGGTCTGGCTGGCGCGGGACGAGCGGACCGGCCTGGACGTGGCGCTCAAGGTCGTGCCGCGCGAGGGCAAGCGCGCCTCGCGCGCCGCGCGCGAGGCGGAGGCCGCGACTCGCTTGCGCCACGAGCGCTGCGTGCGCGCCTACGACTTCGGCGGCGACGCCGGCCACGTCTACATCGCCTACGAGTACGTGCCGGGCCGGACGCTGCGCGACGCCCTCCGGCACGGCCTCGTCGGCGACCGCAGCGCGGTCGAGGCGGCCGCGCAGGTGCTCGAGGCGCTGGCGCACGCGCACGCCCGCGGCATCGTCCACCGCGACGTCAAGCCGGCCAACGTGCTCCTCGAGGACGGGCCCGACGTGTCCGCGAAGCTGCTCGACTTCGGCCTCGCCCAGTTCGACGAGGCGGACACCCTCACGGCCGTCGGCGACGTGCCGGGCACGCTCGCCTACATGGCCCCCGAGCGGCTCGCGGGTGCGGAGGCGTCCGCCGCGAGCGACGTGTGGGCGGTCGGCGTGCTGCTGTGGGAGGCGCTCGCCGCCAAGCACCCGTTCTGGGGCGTGCCGCTGCCGCAGGTGGCCGCCACGATCGAGTCGGGCGCGCCGCCGCTCGAGCGCGAGCGGCCCGACCTTCCCCCCAGGTTGCTGCGGGCGGTCGCCGCCGCGCTCGACGTCGACCCCGACCGTCGGCCTTCGGCGGCGCGCCTCGCAGCGGAGCTGCGCGCGGCGCTGGACGCGCCGCGGCGCGAGCGGCGCAGGCAGGCGGCCCCGCGGCTCCGCCTGCGCGGACGCGCCGACGCGGCGCCGCGAGCGGCCGCACCCCCGGCGAGCCGGGTCGCCCACGCCGCCTCGGCCGTCGTCGCGGGAGTCGTGACCGCAGCCGGCGGAGCGCTCCTCCCCTTCTGGACGCCCGGCCTGCTCACCGGGCTCGCGCTCGCGACCGCGGCGCTCACGTGGCGCCTGCCACGGATCGGGCTCGTGCTCGCCCTCTTCGCTCCGCTCCTTCCGTTCGGCAACGAGGCGAAGGGAGCCGCGCTCGCCTACGGAGCTGTCGCGCTCGCGCTGCTCGCGCTCGGGTGGCGCGACCCGCGCGGCGGCCTCCTCTTCGCAGCCGGGCCGCTGCTGGCGCCGCTCGGCGGGCTCGCGCTGGTGCCGCTGGCGGTGCAGCCGGCTCGCGGCTGGCTCCGGCGCGGCGCGCAGGCAGCGCTGGCCGTGCTCGCCGCGGCGCTCGTGGCCGGGCTGCGCGGCTCGCCGCTGCCGCTGACGGACGAGCGCGTCGGCAACCTCGGCGTGGCCGGCACCGAGCATGCCGGCGACGTCGTGGCGGCGCTCGCCGGCGTGCTGCGCGAGCGGCAGGCGATCGGGGCCATGGCGATCGTGGCCGCCCTCGCCGCCGCGCTGCTCCCGGCCGCGCGGGCGCGCGGGCGGGCCGGCATCGCCGCCCTTTGCCTCGCCCAGCCGGTCGCGGTGCTCGCGGCGGCTCCCGCGGCGCCG
>Ga0070741_10013528_pt1 | contig 14373 bp, 12 predicted proteins | sample Coa_R1_4_FD_66440 | JGI IMG/M metagenome (GOLD analysis project Ga0070741, IMG submission 66440) | Surface soil microbial communities from Centralia Pennsylvania, which are recovering from an underground coalmine fire - Coalmine... | ecosystem: Environmental > Terrestrial > Soil > Unclassified ...
CCCTCGGTGGTGGCGGTCCAAAATAGGACACGCGGTTTCGCGCCTTGCTTGAGCCATTGGGAGAGGAGGCTGGTCTTGCCGATTCGCCTTCTACCATAGAGCACGAGAAAGCCAGAGCGGTTCCGGTTGTAAAACCGCTCAAGCGTCTCCAGTTCGGGTTCGCGTCCGATAAAGCGCATATAACGACCTTAACAACTTAGTCTGGACTATGATAGCCCAGACTAAGTTGTTTTGCAACTTTGATTTCAGCCCAACCTTCGCGGTGCTCTCAAAACTATGCCAGATATCTGAGTGATGATCTTTGCACTGGCAATGGATAGGGCAGCATGGTGGCCGACACAATGCTCCCTTTTGTCGGTAGATTATTTCGGAGTTGCCTAATTTGTACGAAATTGATTCAGCCTAAATTCGGGACCTTCATCAAATCGAACTATCCGCGGGAGGTGAAATCACAAAACGATAACGACCCAGCGCGACGAGCCCGATTCCTCCTGCAACGATAAGGAGAAAGTCTCCAAGGTAGTACACAGAACGGATCCCAATGACATCAGCCAAGACGCCCGCCACACCAATTGAAACAATCTGCATGACGCTCCACGCCATATCCATGAGCGTAAACACGCGCCCTTTCACTCGATCGGGAACGCTCGACTGCATGATGGAATTGTAAATCACCATGCCTGTGGATGTGTTCAAGCCGTAGACAAACAGGAGAAAGAGCGCAAAGGGATAGGACACCACCCAGGCGATCAAGACATCGCCCACGCCGCGAATCAGATACGGGACAAAGAGAAGCCGCATATCTTTGTAGTTCTGCGTGAACAGCCCCAAGAAAAACGGTCCTAACAGAGCGCCTATGCCAATCGCGAGTAGCAGAGTTGAGAAGCCGGCGGGTGGCAGTTGCAAATGCTGCTCCGAAAGGACGACCAAGAGCGCCGATGTGCCTCCCACCGCGAGCGAAGCAATCATTTGCACAACGATCAGTCGCGAAACAAAGACATCGCGCCGCGCATACGCCAGTCCTGCGCGCATTTCATCTACATAGAGTCGCCAGCCTTTCTTCTCACTCTCTGGGATTGGAACGGCTGGCACATCCATCGTCGAAATCATCAGCGCCGAAAAGAGAAACGTGCCCGCGTTAAAGACAAACGCGGCTTGAGGGCCCACCAAGACAATCAAGCCGCCCGCAACTGCCGAGCCGATGATTTGTACTACTTGCTCCGTTGACCATGCCACGGAATTTGCCGCCAACAGTTCATCCTCTTCCACAATCGCTGGAATGACTGCCTGGACGGTTGGGCGAAAAAAGGTGGTAGCAATCGCGACGAGAACCGCGATCGCATAGATGGCAGTCACATTCGAGGTCGTCGCTAACCCGAGCATCAAGATCGCTCTCGCGATGTCGGCAGCAATGAGGACGTTCTTGCGGCGGAAACGGTCAATGATTACACCGGCGAGCGGTGCAATTAGCAGGATAGGAATAATTTGAAACAGCGAGAGCTTTGACAGATCAAATCCAGAGCCGGTGAGCTGATAGACATATATGACCAGCGCAATATAGTTGAGCGTGTCTCCCAGACTCGACACGAGTTGAGCCAACCAGAGCGGGAAATAGCGCCGATTCCGGATAATGGGGAGATAGGGAAGCAGGACGCGACGAAAGGGAATCATACTCGTACGGATGCCTTCATGACTGAGAATCTGAGAAAACGCAAAAGCCAAACGTGCGTCCTCTCATTTCAGTTCTTGTAATATCTTCAACTCGCTGGAACGTCAACTCTGTGTTCGAAGTGAACCTTTTTGAAATCGAAAATTGACAGGTTTCCCCAATTCGGGACTGGCGAAATTCAAAGAGATGAAATAAAATTTTGTGATGAACCCTTGCCCCCACTGTCAGGCGGATGCCTTGGTCAAAGCCGGACTCAACCCGAGTGGCAGTCAACGCTTTCAATGTAAACGCTGTCGTCATTATTGGACGCCGCAACCACATCGGCGCGGCTATGACGAAGCAAAACGCACGCAAGCCTTGGCACTCTATCTGGAAGGGACTAGGTTGCGGCGCCTTGGGCGCTTCCTCAAGACGCATCATCAAACCATTGCCAATTGGATCACGCACTATCATGCGCAGTTGCCAGCGACGCCGCCGCAATCACCAACCAATGAAGTCACCGAGTTGGATGAACTGTATACATTCGCCGGGGCGAAAAAACCCGCATTTACCTCATAACCGCGGTGGATCGCGTCACGCGCTGTGTGGTGGGTTGGACGCTTGCACGCGAGCGTCCGTTTGAAATTTTGCAAGACGTGGTAGATCAAGGTCCGCACGCCGCCCAGTATTACAGCGACGGCTGGAAACCGTATGCCGATGTTTACTATCATGGTGGACTGTATCAAGCCCTCCACAACAAGGCGCAAACCTATTCGGTCGAGGCAGACAGTGCCGAGTTCCGCCATGATCTCGGACGCTTACATCACAAAACAGGCTGCTATTCGAAATGTGTGATCGCGTTGTGGCGTGCCGTCGCATTCTTTGTCCATGTGTGGAACAAACGCCAACTCTTCCGCCAGGCCCATCCAAACTATCCAGCCAATTTGATTGATTTCATTTCTCTTTAAGATTCGCCAATCCCCAATTGTTACTCAGGTGACACAAGGCTCGACGCAAGATCATATAAGGGGCAAAGCGCAGCATTCATCGCTGTGTACTTTGCCCTCTTCTTTGCAATTCGATTAGCATGATGCGCTTTGCCTACTCATCGTCTGACATTCCAAAAGCATCGCGGATTGCCGCATCTTGGCGGTGGAAGGTTTTCATCCGATCATAGCAACCTTTACGTATCGGTTCGATCAAACTCTTTTGCTTCAGTTCCTGCGTACGCTGTAGCCGCTGCTCCGTCTTCAGCTTGGAGCATCCTCCCTCGATCACCTATCTTATTGTCGGCATGTAAGCAGAGAGGCAAGAGTGCGGTTTCACTCGAATAGGGGGTGGGGAAGCCGTACGCTCCCGCTGTTCACAAACAATTAGACCCAGCACTTCGCGTGTTGACTTGATCCGCAAACCACAGTACGCTGTCAAGGGAATGTCTCAACCTGTACGGCAAGAAACGATCATGTCGCTTGTTCGCTGCGGTCGCTGGCTTTCTCGCTCTTGCCATTGTCGGTTTGATCAGACAGGGTGCAACCTGATCTGATTGGAGGAACGTTATGGTTCAAACGCATCGCCCAATCATGACACACCGAAAATTGTTTCTATTCAAATGGCTGATGATCTTGCTGCCTGTTACTGCGGTCACGCTTGGACACAGTCTGGTTCAGCATGCCGGTGGTGGAACACACGGAGGTGGTGCAACTTACGACCTGTCTATGACTCTGTTGGTTGGATTCGTGGGTGTGGCGCTGACCTACATTTTTGTGGAAACGCTGTACCGGGTACTGGGGAGACTTCAGGCGGAGATAGCAGCACAAGAACAAGACATCCGAACCATGAACGCCGTGATGCAGGAACGAGAGCGACTGAGTCGGGAACTCCATGATGGCGCGGCACAACTCGTCGCGGATTTGCTCTTGCGTTTGGATACGATTCAAGAGCTGGTGGAAGCCGACCGTAAGCACGAAGCAGGACTTGAGCTCGAGCGGTTGCATGGAGTTGCGAACGAAATTTACCAGGACATAGGCGAGTCCATTACAGGACTTCGCAACAATGTAACGGAACGCGGGCTGGTTCTCGCACTCCAGGATTATGTTGATCAGTTTGAAGAACGGTACCAGACTTCCATACACCTTCACACCGATGATGCGGTCGACCAGCTATCCTCCCTCGCCGCGCTCCAACTCTTTCGGTTCATCCAAGAAGGACTGACTAACGTTCGCAAGCATGCAGAGGCACAGGAGGCAACGGTCACTCTCACAGCCAATGGATTGAATGAAATCAAGGTAATCATTGCCGACGACGGGCAAGGTTTCAATCTGCGCAGCCAGAGCGACGGCAAGACGGGGTCTTTGGGTCTGACGAGTATGCGGGAGCGGATCGAGTCGCTTGGCGGAACCTTCGACGTACACAGTCGGCCCGGTTCGGGTACACAAGTGACTGCTACCATTCCGATTTCACAACCGAGAAAGGAGAATGGACATGCCGCCGTTGCGACTCTTACTCGTTGACGATCACGCTCTCTTTCGCGAGGGACTCGTCTCGCTTCTCTCCTATCAGGACGCTTTCATCGTCGTTGGAGAAGCAGAAGACGCCGAGAGCGCGCTGAATCAAGCGCGTGCGCTGGCACCCGATCTGGTGCTTATGGATGTTGAGTTACCAGGAGAGGACGGCGTGACCGCGACCCAATGGCTCAAGCTGGAAATGCCCGCTGTCACGGTTGTGATGCTGACCGCTCACGACGACAGTCAGACTCTCTTTGAAGCAATCAAGGCAGGGGCGCAGGGCTACCTCATCAAGAACATGCGGTCTCGCGAGCTCTTGGAACAGCTTCGGGGCTTGTCACGAGGCGAGGCAGCGATCTCGCGTCGTATGGCTGCGCGGATTTTGGAAGAGGTTCGAGGTCAATCCGAAACCTTTGGCACTGACGAAGAACTGACTGTCCGAGAGCTGGAAGTGCTGGAGTTGGTAGTGGCGCGCCTTTCCAACGCCGAGATCGCCGAGCGTCTGGTGATCAGTGAGCACACGGTCAAAAATCACATGAAGAGCATCCTTTCCAAACTGCATCTCCGCAATCGGCACCAAGCCGCTGCCTATGGCGTTGCCCGTGGCTGGCTCCCGCGCCCTCAAGGGCGTACCTAATATCCTCGTTCACCTCCCCAAGCTTGAAAAAATAGCCCTTTTCTTCTCTCCGCTGCCTTTGGAGGGTCATGTCCCGCGGACGGATGCAGGTTATAATGCTTGCCGAACCTATTGTGAAGCAAGCAGGGAAACACGCTCCTGAAAACCCTGATAAATATGCGAGTCGCAGGAGAATACGCACATGCAGAACCTTGTAACAAAGCTGCGCGGCATCCCAATCTGGGTAACTATATCTGGGATCATCGCCCTCGTTCTCGTAGGGGTGGTTGTAAGTTCCATATTTCTGGGCAATAGTTTTGGTAACAGCGACGGTGGACGCCGGATGCAAGGGATGGGCTCAATGCAGGGAATGAATCACAACGGGGGAAATACTGGATCGATGACGCCATCTGAATCGCAGCCAGCGCATAACCCTGTGCCATCCCATCACCCGACCCCAACCACAGAAGGCGGACCGTCCGATGGCGCAAATAATCCCACAGCCACACCAGCACATGGCTCCGGCAACCACACCCCGTCCGGAGGCAATCAGAATCACTGACCCTCGCAGGTGCAACACCGAGTACATGATACCCAACCTCCGCAAGTTTGTGCTCTACTACATATCACCTCCGTGGTCGGTGTCGGCGCGGTCGTGGAGTGGGAATTCAGTAGGTCAACAAGGTTCAGGTAAAGCATGAAGAGGCAGCCTGTCATCCCATCTTTGAATCAACCGCTTGGGGGCAACCGCGTCAACTGGCGTTATCGGATTCTTCGCTTCCATTTCCCACTTGCCCTTGCCAGCGCCGTGGCACTTTTCCTGTTCATGAGTTTTCCAGCCTTCGACCCCCAAGCATATCCCCAGTCGTCCATGGGTTCTAGTGTGTTCCCAGAAGCGGTACCTCAGCAAGTAGCCGGGGGTGGACAAATGAGTCACGGCGGGGATCAAACCGGATCAAATGCCCAGAGTGGAGGGCGCCAAGGGCGCTTCTTCATATCGCGAGTTACCACTGCCACGGGCTACATCGCCACGGGCTTGCTCGGACTCTCACTCCTCATCGGGCCGGCCAACCTCCTGCTGCGCAGACGGAATCCCATATCGAGCTATCTGCGCCGTGACATAGGGTGGTGGACGGCTATCTTCAGCGTCATCCACGTGATCTTCGGACTGACGCTGCATAGCGGCGGACAGATCTCCCTCATGCTCAATTATTTCTTCGCCAATGGTAGCCGATTGGCTACTAGTTTTACCCTGGGCAACTGGACCGGGCTTGCCGCCACGGTGATCGTGATAGGATTGCTCGCTCTTTCGACCGACAGCACCCTGCGGAAACTCAAAGCCAAAACATGGAAAGACCTCCAACGGCTGAACTATACATTGTTCGCGCTGGTCATCCTGCATGCATTCTTCTATGGTGCATTGTTGCGAGTGACATCGCCTTTTACGCTCCTGCTCCTATTCATCGTCATTGCGGTCTTTGTCGGACAGGCGATCGGAATTTGGCTATGGCGGAGAAGAAACGCTCGCAGCGGAGGCACCCCTACAGCTGTCCGCTTCGCATGAGCGGCAATCCGCTCGTGCGACTCGGCGACAGAAAATGAAAAATATTCTGAATCAAAAAGATCAGAAAATTATAAGCGCTGAGCAAAACAGAGGATAAACATGACAGAGCAAAATAACCCGACCGTCAGTGACGATACGCCGATGCGAGCCAGCCGTGAGTACCCCGGCATGCCACGGTGGGTGAAAGTGTCGGGGATCGCCCTCCTCGTCCTCGTTGTGCTGGTCGTCGTCGTGCTCGTAGTGGCGACCGCCCTGGGTCTTCACAATCCGTCTATGGGACCCATGCAACACGGGATGCCACAACCATGACGATGCGGCCCAGTCTTCGCAAATTCGCTCTCACCGTGCACCTCACCTCGTCGGTCGGCTGGATTGGCGCGGTCATTACATATCTGACACTCGGCGTCGCCGCTGTGACCACTCGAGACCCGCTGACTGTGCGCGCCGCCTGGTCTGCAATGGAGTTGATTGGCTGGAATGCGATTGTTCCATTGGCGCTCGGCTCGCTGCTCACCGGACTGATCATGGCATTGGGCACCCAGTGGGGTCTGTTCCGGCACTACTGGGTCGTGTTTTCACTTGTGCTAACCGTCGTTGCCACTGCTATCTTGCTGGAACACATGCCAAGCGTGAGCTCTACCGCAGCGATGGTGCGAGCGGCGGACGCTACCCAACTCGCAAGAGGGCTTGGGGGCGATCTCCTCCATCCTGCTGCCGGCTTGCTGGTATTGCTCGTGATCCAAGTGCTGAATATGTACAAACCGCAGGGCTTGACTCCGTATGGTTGGCGGAAACAGCAGGAACACCGTAGTATTAAAGCACCTGCGACGACTCGATAATGCACACGATGTAATTAAGGGTGCCTGCTGACTATGGCATGATCCTCCAACTCGTCAGGAACTTTTCAACCGGCCCGGATTCGAACGCGTCTTGGGTCTTGAACGGTGATTGTCACACGTGCTTGACTCGTCTGACCTTTGCTATCAATGACTTGGAGCCGGAGGCGGTGACGTCCCGGTCTGAGATCTTTGATCCAGAGCTCCTCGCCGCTGCCCAACTCGCCTTGACGATCCGAAGACCAAACGAGCGCTTTGCCTGTTAATGGTCCTTCTTGCGGACTGGTACCACTTCCCCAAAGACGCAACGGCGCGCCCTCTGGAATCTGTGCGCCATCCTGCGGATAGAGAATTGCCGCTTCAGGTGCTCGTGAAGGAAGCACAACCCTCGCCATCGCGGTCGCCGTATAAAAGCCGTCATGAGCGAGTAATCGAAGAATCGTATTCCCACCCGGCAGCCCACTCAGGTCCACCTCTGAAATTCCGCGCATCCCAACTGTAACGCCGCGCCACGTCTTGCCTCTGTCACTGCTGGCTTGAACCCAGACGTCTGGCTCTTTCTGCGCGGCGTGATCTAACTCCCATGAGAGTTTGGCACGCATGCCGCCTTTGACAAGCTGCGCGCGAAAATTCTTTAGCACCGGCTTGCGTGGTGGAGCGGTGTGACGATAAATTTCTTTCCCACGTCGCGAAAAAACAATCGCAGTCCCGCCTTTCACGTCGCGCAAACTCGCGACAAAAGTGTACGGCGGCTCGATATATTCTTTGTCTTTATTTCCGCTCATCAGCGGAGCATATACCCAGCTCCCGGACAAAACGCGTCCATCTCTGTCTACCAGCTCGGCAAACAAATCCGTCCTCGCGCCAGCGGGAGATTGTGGATAGGCGGTGACGTGAGCAACGCTGCGCAGCGTGATCTTGTCCGATTCATCAATTGCCCCAATCAAGTCAATGATCGGCTCGGGTGCGTCAGGAAATGCCTTTATCATCGCGCCTCCTCCACCGCTCGTCGCGCCAACCGGTCGCGCAACCGGATTCAGCGTCGTATTATTTACCAACAGCCCAAAGGTGTAGAGCGAGACCCACATATTCGCTTGGATCGTTGGGCTCATGATGTCAAAGAAATTCGCAGGACTCATGACCGTGCCCGTATTGACATTGAGCCCATACTCGCCGATGCGACCACCGGGCGTGTTCGCCGCATCATAGGGCTCATAGGCAGGATAATTTGGATCTGTGTCGGATTGCACGCCGCCCACTGGCGCGTGCCCGAGTCCGCCTCCAGAGAGTGGTAAGAGTCCGAGCGCGTGACCGTTTTCACTCGCCGCGGTCGTGCCCGCGCCATTCGTAAAAATCGCGACGCCGCTGCCGCCGCAACCGAGCACAGGACCGATCGGTGTGCCGGAAGGAAGAATCCCACAATACACCCACCCTGCCTGATTCCCGTCGTTGCTGCGCGCATTCACGCACGCTGTCCACAGCGCATCCCAGTTGGGCGAACAGCCCGAGGTCGGCGTGGGACTGTCTTGCAAGGATTGACTCTGGGTGAGCGTTGCTGCGATGCGGGTCTGCAACGTATTCCTCACCGGGTATGCTTGCATCGAAAATGCTAGTGTCTGCTGTAACTGCGCCTGCGTGGGCGCGGCAAGATTCAAGTTCGCGGTGTTCGCCGCATTGGGTCCGGTGTACGCAATCATGATCCCTGCGACCTGCAACGTTTGGCGCAGACTGACGTCCACGGTCACCGATCCAAAGTTGTTGTTGCGGTTACTTTCTTGAATCGCGCGAAAGGGATCTAGACCGACGAGCAGATTGATCCGACCGCGCATTTCAGAAGCGGGAATGATAAAGTTGAGCGAAGCGTTCAATGTGCCGCGCTCGGTCGCATATGCGGGATTTGCCTCTGCGGTGATCGTTCCTCCGGGATTGACCGGCTGGAGGGTCGTGACATACGAAGACACGCCACCGGTAATGCGATAGACATCGAGCGATGCGGTAACGCCAAGAACCTGCCCGTTGTTAAAGTTCGGGTCTTGCCCGCTGCGCACATATACACGCACGTATGCGGGTTTGCTTTCGACCAGCTGCAAGCTGTTATCCGCACCGCGGTCATTCGGATCGGTAAGGTGCTGCGCGGCATGATAATATTGCAAGCCCTGCGTGACCTCGATTCCATCAATCGTCAGATCGGGCAGCCGATGAACCTGTAGATAGAGACGCTGCATGACTGGTGCGGAGGAGCATGGGCTGGTGGCGGTGAGGACACATTCTATGGTCTTGGTCTGCGCAAAATTCGGTACGGTAAACGTCGTAGTGCCGACGGGTTGCGCCGAAGGCAGCGAAAAGAGGACGGTGCCGTCGGCGGATACCTGCAAGTTCACCGACGCAGTGGTGGTTGGACACACCTTCCATGCAAAGGTCACCGCGGCGTTCGGATCGACGCGCACCGGCTTGATCTGTGAGCCCATCTGCCCGTTCGCGGTGAAACTTTGAATTTCCGCCTCGGCTCCGTCAAAATAAGGCGAGCCCGAGCCCGCGCGCCAAACATCAATGTATCGCCCGCACACTTCCAGCGTGCCTTCGGGAATGTTGAGCCGCAGGTTCCCGCAGACTGCGCCGGGCGGCACCTTCACATTGATCTGTGTATCACTCCACGTGTCTGCTTGCACATTCACGAATCCACTGCGTGTGGGAAAAGTAACGTCCTGCAGCGTCGTTCCAAAATTGGATCCGCGAATCACAATCGTTTGTCCGGCGCAAGCCGTGATCGGCGTAATGGAGGTGACGCGATAGGGATTGATGAGGCGTGGACCGAACTTGAGCAGCGCATCCAACATGCAGACATAACGCTCAGTGTCCCAGCGATCGGGCAATAGCGGAATCGTGGGCGGATCTATGGGCGGCCAGGGAAGAGGACATGGTTTCGGTCGCGGGCGCGGATGTGGCTCGGGAAAAGGGGGCAGTGGACCATCGTCAGGTCCGCACTCCAGTCCAACTTGGTCGAGGAGACCGCCAAAATATTTCAGCTCGCGCGGGTTCCCGCCGAGAGCCCCGCGCGCCGCGTCCCACAACGTGTCCAGCGGTCCGATCGGACAAAGCTGGTCGTTCAAGATGCCCAGATACCGATAGGCACCACCCGGTTCGCGCGTGCCGGCATAGGCTGCCGCGAGGAGGACCGGCGTCAAACGATCTTCAGGGATGATGCGCTCGCGCGGCGCGGACGCAAGCTTGGCATTGAGCTCACTCACGCGCGTGTGCCATCGTTTGAGTAGTGCCATCTCCTCACTCTCGAAACCAAAGCGACGCGGCTCGAGCACTCTGTCCAGATTCGGTTCTTCGCCGGGAGGTGAACTTTTTTCGAGAAGCTGCAGGTTCGTCGTAAATCGGTCGAGCGCGGCAATGTCACCTTCCAAGACGTCAAAGGAATCTTCAAGCAAGGTTTCGAATGGGGTCAGGTCGGGCATCACACAGCGCGCCGCGCGAAGAAGGCGATTATGCCCCGGCTCGCCGGGCGGAATCAAGAGCGAAATCGCCGCGTCAATTTCGCTCAGGCGCTCTTTCGAGATCAAGGGTCCCCGCTGGCGTTGCCACGAGGTGGGGCGGGCGAGGTGCTCGCGCAAAGTCTTCTCGTCTAGCTTGATCCTGATTCCTCCGTCTGCGCGGCGGAACGGGAGAGTTGCTTTTTGAGTCAGGACGATCTGACCCGCTCGATCTCGCACGCGGAGTACCGCTTGTGGCTGCGCGCGGAATACCTCTGGATTTTTCTCACGTGAAAAGTGGAATTCAAAATTTCCCTCCGCGGTCGTCAGCGTTTCGCCGAATGGTTGTTGGTACTCACCTTTGGCGTCAAGCAGCTCCACAGTCAGTCCATGAATGCCACCGCCACGTTTGATTTGGATCTGTCCCTCCAGTCTCATTTCGTTTGAAGAGAGCGCTGGGCGGCGTCGTTTCGGTGTTTTGAATGGGTGATGTTGCTGCTGGCGCGCGTGTGTTGATTTTTTGGGTGATACCATTCTTTTTCCTCCTTGGCTCTTGGGGAATTGAGACGCGCGTGACGATGAGGCTCGAATTCAACGGCTTGACGTTCTACGTAGCAATAGTGATTCTATCACCCGGCGAACCAATGTCAATGGAAAAAACTGGTCTGGTCGTACTGTTAGAAATCTTAGAACGTGTATGGTTTCAGATTGACACATCGTTCTTACACGGTGCGTAGTATTGCCACAATGAGTGATGTGCGTTCTTTCGCTTGCATCACTGGTGCAACATTGCTAGACTGCTACCAACCGCGATACTTGTACTCCGCGGAGGTTCGTATCAGAAAGGAGGTTGTCCGATCATTTATCCTTAACGTTTAGATTCCCGCTAGCCGTCTGAAACCCCATTTTGAAACAAGGAGAGAATCAGCAATGAACGCCAAGATGCGTCCTGTTCTGTTTGTCGCCGCGCTTGCCGCGCTGCTTATGTTGCTCGCCGTCTCGGCAACCGCCAGTGCAAATCATTCATGGAATGGTTATCACTGGGCGCGCACGGCCAATCCCTTCACCCTCAAACTCGGTGATAACGTCTCAGGGCTATGGGACGGAATGCTTGTTACGGCTTCCAACGACTGGAGCCAGGCGAGTGTACTTGACACCACTATAGTCGCGGGTGGAACGCGAGCCAAGTCCTGCCGCCCAACGAGCGGGCGTGTTGAGGTCTGCAGCGCCAACTACAATAACACGGGTTGGCTTGGACTTGCCCAAATATGGATCACGGGCGGCACTCACATCACCCAGGGCGTGGTCAAGAACAACGACTATTATTTTGGCAACTCGTCGTACCAATACAATAACACTGCCGAAATGCAGCATGTGATCTGTCAGGAAATAGGTCACACCCTCGGTCTCACCCATACAAGCGAGGATGGCTCTTCGCAAAACACGTGTATGGATTATTACCACAACACGAGTGCGTCGGACACCCAGAGCACACATCCGAATTCGCACGATTATCAGGAACTCTCGACCATTTATTCACATCTTGATAGCTTCACAACGATCGGCGCTGCCAACCAGATGCCCGCCGCGATCGCAAAAGGCGATTTCAGCGCGCCGAATTCGTGGGGCAAGCTGGTCAGTCAATCACGCGACGGTCGCGAGGCGACCTTCGTACGCGAGTTTGGTGGCGGCAACTTGCTTGTCACCCATGTGATCTACGCGAAATAGCAATCCCAAATATGTAGCCCGCGCGAAAATTGCGCGAGCGGCAATCGAAACAAAGAAGAGGGGCGAGGCGAGTCGGACGCGATTGAGTGCCGAAACGCTTCGCCTCTCGCGCTTTACTCTAGACTTTTCTGGAGCAAGTAATGTCAGCAGCACTCACTAGGGGAATCATCTTTGTTGTAGCCAGTATCATTGCCGTCGTTGCAATGGGCTGTTCGCAGTCATCGCCCCAGCCGACCCCGATCCCAAAATCCCCAGTGCCTCAAGTGACCGCAACCGCACTTTCAACCACCATTGAACCGACGATTCTCAGCCAACCGACTGCTATTCCGTCGCACGGCGGACCGATTCGCGATCACGTCAGTTTTGTGGACGCGCTCCGCGCGCGTGGTTACACAGTTGATATCGTAGATTCCGTCGAACAACCCTTTCTGCGTGGCACTGGGACAATTCTGCGCGTGAGCGGCGGAAATCTTACCCAGCCCATCGAATTGCAATCGTTCAACTATCAACAAGAGGAAGTGAAGATGGATCCGTTGCAAGCCGCCGCACAAGATGCACAGCAAATTGAACCGAGCGGTCAGCCAAGCACGATGCGGATTGAATGGATCGCGCCCCCGCACTTTTATCACAAAGAACGTGTAATCGTGTTGTATGTTGGCAGCGACTCGCAGGCGCTTGCGTTGCTCAAAGAATTGTTAGGTCCACCGTTCGCGGGCAAATGATAAGCTGGCACGAGTTGAGATAATTGCTTGCGGGTTTTATGCGAATGATTTTATACTGACACGATTCACAAGGGTGCTAGTCAGGCAGTGCCGCGTTGTCAAAGCGTCGCGGTTAGGTAAAGCACGGACTTGTCATTTCCGCACGTTCACCAAAATCTTGTACTGGGTACAATTTTTTGACAGTGAATTGGCATTTCTTATAATGTGTAAGAAATTAGGGCGTTCCTGTTATTCCTTCCATGCCGACTCGTCCTCTCTTTTTTCAATTTGTGTGGGCTTCAAGCAGAACGGATTGGATGACTGCGTTTGCGGTCACCTTGGTTCTAGTCTTTTGTGGTGCATTTCCACGTACCGTTTCTGCACATCCCCTTGGCAATTTCACCATCAATCATTACACGCGCCTTGAAATCGCCCCAACGCAGATTCAGCTCTACGTCGTGTTCGACTATGCCGAAATACCGACGTTTCAAGAAAAGCAGACGATGGATCGGAATGGCGATGGCACCATCAGCGTGGACGAACGTGCAGATTATCTCAACGCGGCGCTGGGAAAAATTACATCGAATCTCACGCTTGAGGTCGACGGCAAGCCAGCGCTGCTATCGCCCATCCCCAATTCCGCGCAACTCGAATTTTTGCCGGGGCAGGGTGGTTTAGAAATTATGCAGATTCGCGCGCGTTTCACCGCGCCGCTCCAAATCGATGGATCGCCGGTCTCGATTCAATATCGCGATGACAATTACCGTGAGCGTCTTGGTTGGCGAGAAATTGTAGCAAAACCGAGTGCAGATGTCATGCTAGTTCAATCCAACGTGCGAGACACTGAAACCAGTGACGAATTACGCAACTATCCTCAAGACCTGTTATCGAACCCGCTAAACGACCGGGCAGCGGCACTAACAGTCTCGCGTGGTGCGAGTGAATTATCGAAGGCCCCAAATGCTGCGGCTTTGAACCAAAATTCGTTCATTCTCATCGCGCTAATTGTGGCATTGGTAGCCGTCCTACTCGTTTCCGGACTTTTGATCCTCCGGCGCAAGCCGAACGCTCGCTAGCAAATCATTCGCAATGCAATGGGACTGTACAACTTACTCGTAGTAAGAGTATCGAGCATTTCATCTTTATGAAATGCTCGATAATGAACCGTTAAAGGAGTAACGATTGTGGCAACCCAGACCCCGATGCAAAAATCCTCACGCAATTATCTGAATTGGATCTATCTCACACTTGCCGCCATCTTGGCACTCGGCATCATCTATGTATTGGCGTTTGGACA
>Ga0070741_10013529_pt1 | contig 14372 bp, 15 predicted proteins | sample Coa_R1_4_FD_66440 | JGI IMG/M metagenome (GOLD analysis project Ga0070741, IMG submission 66440) | Surface soil microbial communities from Centralia Pennsylvania, which are recovering from an underground coalmine fire - Coalmine... | ecosystem: Environmental > Terrestrial > Soil > Unclassified ...
CGCTGCTCGCTTGCGCGACGAAGCGCTCGACGACCCGGCGGAACGGGACGAACACCGCTTCCTGATCGACCCCGAAGACCGCGCGCACGATATCTACTCTACTTTTGGAGTCCCGTCGATTTCGGGGGAGACGTCAGCTCCACCGCCGCACGGCCGTACGCTCCGGGGCATCACCGCAACGAGCGTGCTCGCCGTAGGGCGCTCACGCACCTCAAGACACGCGATCCGCTACACCGCCGTCGATACATCGCCTTGCGATACCGCACGCTGCACTTCGCGCGGCGGGCATTTCGTCGTGGTGCCCACCCGCGCCGCGGGCGGCCTTGTCAGCCCCGTGCGGTGTCGTTATGCAGGTAGACAAGTAGGGTGAGTCGCCGTGGCTGGCCGCGCCAGTCTCCGCCACGACGCGCGCTCATGACGCATCGCTTTCCCGAGTGTCGGTCCCGCAGCCCTCCGTCGTCGGTCGTCAGGTTCTGCGTACCCGAGTGAACCGACGAACAGAAGGAGGAAAGTACGATGGCACTGATTCCGTGGGAGCCGTTCCGCGCGCTGCGGCGCCGGGACGATGCGTTCGATGAATTGTTTCGAGAGTTCTTTCGCCGCCCCGTCGGTGAAGGAGAGGAAGCGGTGTTCGGGCCGCCCGTCGAAGTAGCCGAATCGGACGGCGACGTCGTCGTCAAGCTGGAGGTGCCGGGAGTCGAAAAGGACCAGCTTCACCTCACGGTGTCCGACGACCACCTCACCATCCGAGGTGAGGCACGCAAGGAGAGCGAGGAGAAGCGGAAGCACTACTACCGACGGGAAATTCGCTACGGCGCCTTCCAGCGCTCCGTCCCGCTCCCGGTCGAGGTCGATGCGAGCAAAGCGAACGCGGAGTTGAAGCACGGCATGCTCAAGGTGACGCTACCCAAGAGCACGCAGCCGAAGGCTCACGAGATCAAGGTCGCGGTCGCCTGATCCGTAACGCGGAGGACGGATCGCCGGGCCGGGTTCAATGCTCGAGGTTCTACGGGCTCTGACCGTGATCCTCGTCGCACTGGCGATGGTTCCGGCCGTGGCCCACGCCCTCGAGTTGCCAGGAAAGTTGAGACTCACGAGGGAAGCGTACCTCGCCGTTCAGCCGATCTACTACCCGGGGTTCACCATCGCAGGCATGAGTGAACCGTTCGCGATCATCTCGACGATCGTCCTCTTGCTCCTCACGTCACCCGGAAGTTCGGGCTTCTGGTGGACGCTCGTCGCCCTGCTCGGACTGATCATCATGCACGCAGTGTACTGGGTGTTTACGCACCCGGTGAATGATTTCTGGCTTCGGGGCGAGAGACTGAGTAGCCTTGGCTCCGGTTTCTTCGCAGTGGGCTCGGCGGCGGGAAAGCCGGGCCGCCACGGCGAAATTCGTCCAGTGGAGTGGACGGACCTACGTGACCGCTGGGAGTATTCGCACGTGGCACGGGCGGGACTTGCAGCATTCAGCTTCATCGCACTCGTCATCGCCAACTCGTCAGCCGCTGGCTCGTAGGAGAAGGAGGGAAGACCATGGTGCACGAGATCATCGACGGGACGTATCGACAGACGAATCTTCCGAACGAGTCTGCCGAGTACCTGACGAAGCGCGAGACGCTTCGGAAGGCGGAGATCGAGCTGATGCGGCAGCGCGAACGGGTGGCGGCGCTGCGCCGCGAGCTACCGGAGGGGCCGCCGGTCCAGGACTATGCGTTCGAGGAGGGTCCCGCGAACCTCTACGCCGGCGACGCGCCGGTTCGCACGGTGCGGCTCGGGGAGCTGTTCACCGCGCCAGGTCGGTCACTCGTGATCTACCATTTCATGTACGGGAAGCGGCAGACGAACCCGTGTCCGATGTGCACGGCGTGGATCGACGGGGTGAACGGCGTCGCTCACCATCTCGCGCAGAACGTCGACCTCGCCATCGTCGCGGCGGCCGATCTGCCGACCCTGCGGGCTCACGCCCGCGCCCGGGGCTGGCACAACCTGCGGCTGCTGAGCGCTCGCCCCAGCACCTTCAAGTACGATCTCGGGAGCGAGGACCGACAGGGAAATCAGGACTCGTCGATCTCGGTCTTCACGCGGGAGGGGGACGGTACGGTGCGCCACTTCTACTCGGCCCATCCGAAGATGGCGCCCGACATCAAGGAGCGCGGCATCGATCTCCTGTGCCCCATCTGGAACATGCTCGACCTCACGCCCGAGGGGAGGGGTACATGGTACGCGAAGCTCGACTATGCGCCTACGCTTCACGCCGCACGCGGCTGATCGGTCGCCACCGACCAGGCTCATCGAGGTGAGCAACGCGAACTGACCGGATTCGCACCGTCGCTTACTGGGCGTTTACCCTCCCTGTGGCGTTCGAGAACGCGGCGGGAGCGATGTGGGTCTACTTGCGGATCGAGTACCCGCGCCTGGTGCTCGCACATCTCGGCTACCCGCAATACCTTCAGTACATCCTCGGCCCGTGGGAGCTCGCGTGCGCCGCCGTTTTGATTGCGCCGCGCCTTCCACGCGTGAAGGAATGGGCCTACGCAGGTGCATTCTTCAAGTATTCGGCGGCTTTCGTTTCCTTCCTGTTTGCAGGTTCACACCCGTTTCCAGGTTCGCACCTGCTTACGGAGGACCGGCCCGAGATCAGCGCGGCCGTCATGGCTGTCTTCACGGTCATATCGTGGGCGTTACGGCCACCGGACCGACGCCTCGAGGAACGGACGCCAGCTGGCGAGACGAGCGCGTCGCCATGGATCGCATCGGCGGTCGTCCTCTGCCTGATGTTGATCCTGTCGCTCTTCTTGCTGCCGAAAGGCGCGCCGCCGCGCTAAAGGCGTCGCGAGCACCATCTTCATCTCGTAGGTCGCCATCGCCGCGCCCAGACAGCGCCGCACGCCGCCGCCGAACGGAAAGAACGTGTACGGCGGACCCTACGCACGAAGGCACGCGATCTTTTCGAGATCGCGATCACTGACCCGCGCTCAACTAACAGCATCCAGGATCGGGACCAGGCGTAGTACCGCTTCCGGTTCTTCGCAGCAGCGCCTGAGCCCATGCCTTCCAGCTCTCTGACATCCCCGGCACCGCGAGCAGTCGCCCGGCCTCGTGCCGATCGCGCGAGTAGATGCGAAACACATCCCGGACGCTGAGCCCTCGGTTTGAACGTTCGACCACCCGGATCTCGTCGCCGGCGGCCACCGAACCCTCGGAAAGGATTCGCAGATACGCTCCGGGACGTAATGCTTCGGTGAAGCGCCGGACGAACCCCATATCGTCCATCCGGACGCCGAGCCGCCAGCAGGGCACACGGGGTTCGGAGACCTCGAGCAACGTGGTCCCGACCTCCCAGCGCTCGCCCACGAGCGCCCCGTTCACGTCGATCCCCTCCGTGGTCAGGTTCTCGCCGAACTGCGCGACGGGCAACGATCGGCCGAGCTCGCCTTCCCACCACCGCAGATCTTCGATCGCATAGGCGTAGATGGCCTTGTCGATGCCTCCGTGCGCCTTCCGGTCAGCCTGATCGTCGCCCTCGAGATTCACGCCTCGGGCGGCAACGCGCCCGACGACGGGAGTCTTCCAGATGGCGCTCCGAACCTGGCGGCCGTTGAGCTCGAAGGTACGCGGCCTCCCCACGTTGACGGAGAGCACTCGTCCCTCGGAACTCGCCATCTCCCCTTCCTTCCCGCCGCGGCGCAACGCTGCGGCTCGTGCATCTCACATGCGGACCGCACCGAGCGGTTCACGCGGGCACGTCACGCAACCAGATCATGTGATCTCCTTTCGGCCGCGGCGGCGGCGAGCCGATTCGGAGCGCATCCGCTGCATGGCGTCGGTCTCCTGGGCGGAGTAGCGCTCTTCCTTCCACGGATCGGCGTGAAGGTGGTAGCCGTTGACCTCCCAGAATCCCGGCGTGTCGACGTCGAGGAACTCGAACGCCCGGATCCACTTGGCGCTCTTCCAGAAGTACAGCTTCGGGACGACCAGCCGGCAGGGGCCGCCGTGCTCGGGCGCGAGGTCTCGCCCGTCGTGCTTGTAGGCCAAGAGCACGTCGTCGCCCCGCAGGTCCGCGAGAGAGATGTTCGTCGTGTAGCCCGCCTCGCTGTGAGCCATCACCGCGACGGCCTCCGGCCGAACGCCGACCCGGCGAAGGATTTCTGCGACGGCGACCCCCTCCCACCGATTGTCGAACCGGCTCCAGCGCGTCACGCAGTGAATGTCGGAGGTGACTTCGACCCTCGGCAACTCCAGGAATTCCTTCCACGTCCACGACAGCTCTTGATGGATCAAGCCGAAGCACCGAAAGGTCCACGTCTGCAGATCGGCGCGCGGTGTTTCTCCATAAGTGAGGACGGGCCACTTCTGCGTGAGGACCTGCCCCGGCGGCAGACGTTCTCCTGTCTCTGCCTCTTTCATTTCATCTGCTCCATCATGGACGCCATGCTTCCTCTTGCACGGCGATCGTGCCCTCACAGACGTCCGCGTCCCACCGGCTCCGATCACCTTCGCGCCAGAAGCGGAGATCGACGCGTGCTCGCCCTACGCCGAGACCGTGAAGCGAAATCTCCGGCAGCCAAGGTGGGAGCTCCGGTGCGACGTACAGCCGTCCGGCTGGCGCATCGGCCCGGATACCGAGAATCGCTTGCAACAGGTGGAAGACGCTCCCCGCCGCCCAGGCCTGCGGCACGTTCGCCTGGGGATTGAGAACCGGGAACGTTCCAGGCCGCCGCTCGACACCGGCGTAAAGCTCGGGCAGCCGATAGCTGACGAAGTAGCTCGCCGCCTCGGAGATGTCCCGGGCAACGCGCGCCGCCTCGCCGGCGAAGCCGTACCGCCGGAAGCCGAGCGCGATGATGCCGTTGTCGTGCGGCCACACCGAGCCTCGCTGATACGAGAAGGGATTGTACGCGGGGTTGGCCGCCGAGAGCGTGCGGATGCCCCACCCGCTCCACAGGTCGGGCTCGAAGAAACGCCGCACGACGCGCGCGGCGCGGTCGCGGCTCGCGATGCCGCTCCAGAGACAGTGACCGGGGTTGGATGCAATTGTCCGGATGGGTTGCTTGTCGGGATCGAGCCCGAACGCATAGAAGCCGAGGTCCTCGCACCAGAAGTTCGCCTCGAACGCCGTCTGGAGGGCGCGCGCCTTCGCCCGCAGCCCCGCCGCGCGCGCTGGTTCGTCGAGCGCGTCGAAGACCTCTGCCATCCGCATCCATGCGTCGAACACGTAGCCCTGCAGCTCGCAGAGGGCCTTCGGCTGCGCGACCTGACGCCCGTCGGGATACACCACCGCATCCGAGGCGTCCTTCCAGCCCATGTTCTCGTACCCCTTCGCCGAGCGCGTCCGGTACTCCTGGAAGCCGTCGCCGTCGATGTCGCCGTAGCGGTCGATCCAGTCGAGACAGCGGAGCGCGGTCTCCCGGTGGCCGCGGATCAGGGTCTCGTCGCCCAGCCATCTCCACGCCTCGTGCAGGACGATGAGGTAAAGGGGCGTGGCATCGGCGGTGCCGTAATACGGCGTGTGCGGGATCAACCGGAAGTGAGCGAGCTCGCCGGTGCGGAGCTCGTGCGGGATCTTCCCCGGCTCGGCGTCACGTTCCTCGTCCATCACGGTCGCCTGGAGCGCGGCGAGCTTGTCGAGGGCGCCACGCGCGAAGCCCGCGTGAACGATCATGTTCTGGAGGCTGGCGACGAGTGAGTCGCGACCGAAGATCGCCACGAACCACGGAACGCCAGCGGCCGGCAGCCAGCTGTCGGACGCGTCGTCGGGATCATGGAGGCGCAGCGCTCCCATGTCCTCCACCGACTGCCGGTACAGCCGGTAGACGTCCTCGTTGGCGCTCGTCAGCTTGGTCGCGGCCTCGAGCCACTGGCGATGCAACCGATCGTGGTCCGTGCCGGAACGCTCGTAGTGGGCGCGGCGGGGCGCCGGGTCTGACGCAGCTTGCACGAGCACGTAGTCGCAGCACGTGTGCCAGGTCGCGCCGGCGGGAACGTGCACGTCGAACGTCACCCGGCCGTTCGCGTAATCCGGCGGCGAGGTGCTCTCGAGCAGCCGGAAGATCAGGGTTCGATGAAAATCCCGATTGACGTACGCCGTCTCGAGCTCGCCGTGCTCGCCGCGCCATCGCGTCACGATGCGGCCCCGGCGCACGAGGTGCCCGCCCTTTACCTCGAACAGATCCGCGAAGTCGGCGCGCAGCGCGAGCTCGAGGTTGAAACGGACCGTGGCGAGGCCATAGTTGGCGACGTCGAGGTCCTCGTGGACGCCCTCGCCGATCGTTCGGCTGATGACGAGGGACAGCGAACCCGCCGGCACGCTGCCGTCCTCGGTGCCGAACAGCGGGTTGGTGAGGTAGATGCGCGCCGCATAGTAGGCCGTGACCGCGGAGCTGAGTCGCTGCCAGGCCACGCCGTTCGCCGAGATCGCGTAGTACGACACGAAGCGGGTGTCGTGGGCGAAAACCCCCTGGTCGGTGTCCGCTTGGATCTCCCCCGCCAGGTCCGTCACCATGAACGTCGCGCCGTTGTTGATGCTGAGGACCGGCGGACCGACCGCAATCTCGACCGGCATCCGTCACGCGGCGCCCGGGGCGCGCTGCGACAGGTGTTCCGGCGGCGCCTCGTGCGGAGCCGCGACGTTCAACACGATCTTGCCGCGTGCGTGAGGTGCCCCGGCCAACATCTGATGGGCGACCCGAGCGTCCGCCAGCGGCAGCACCGTGCCCACCTGAGGAACGATTTCTTTTCTGTCGAAGAGTTCGGCGATGGTGTTCAGTCGGTCCGTCGTCACGTCCACGATGAAATACCACACCGCCCGCACCCCGGCCTTCGCGGCCATGTCCTCCTCCTCCGGCGTTGCCGGTGACACCACCGAAACGAGAATCCCACCGCGCTTCAACACTCCGATCGAGCGCACCCGGGTGTTTCCACCGACGGTGTCGAGGACGATGTCTACTTCCCGAAAGACGTCTTCGAACGGCGTCGCGTGGTAATCGATCGCGGTGCCAGCACCCAGTCCCCGTACGTACTCGAGGTCCCTCGAGGAGGCGGTGGCGAAGACGTCCAGTCCGGCGTTGCGGGCCAATTGCACGGCGTAAGCGCCTACGTTGCCGGCCGCGCCGTGGATGAGCACCGTTTGCCCCGCTCTCGCATGCGCATGATCGAACAGCATCTGCCACGCCGTGACGGCAACGACGGGAGCCGAGGCTGCTTCGGCAAAGCTGAGGCTCGTGGGCTTTCGAGCCATCATGGTCTCGGACGCGACGGCATACTCCGCGTATGCCCCAAGGAATTGACTATTCGTCAGCCCGTAAACCTCATCGCCTGTATTGAACTTCGTGCGTCCGGGTCGAGTCGCTTCGACCACGCCTGATACATCCGAGCCCAGTATCAACGGCAGCGGCGAGTCCACGGCGATCTTGCGCTCGCGAAAGAGAGCATCCCAGGGTCCAACGCCAGCAGCTTCCACTCGCACGAGGATCTCTCCTTCGTTTGGCGTCGGCTGCGGCACGTCGTCGATCCTGATCACGTCGGGCGAACCGAATTCATGAATGCGTGCTGCTTTCATGTGTTCACTCCTCCATGGTCGGTGATCGCGCAGCGGCCCGCAAGGGCGCGTAGTTCGAGCGAACTCCTAGACCTGGGCCAGCCCTCCATCGACCTGCAGATCGAAGCCCGTGATGAAGCTGCTGTCATCGGACGCCACGGTCCGTCAGCTCCGCCGCCCACGTCCTCGCGAACGACCGCACGCCAGCCTTCGTAGCGCCGTAGACGCCGTGCCCGGGAAGCCCCATCACGCCGACCACGGACGAATTCAGGACGATCGAGCCGCCATGCTTCATCAACGGGAGCGCCTTCTGCACCGTGAACAGGAGGCCGCGGAGGTTGATGCTGATGGTCTTGTCGAAATGCTCCGGTGTGACCGCGTCGATGGTCAGATGCTCCACGAAGCCGGCGTTGGCGAAGACGATGTCCACCACGCCCGTTCTCGATGCGACGGTCCGGTAGAGGCGGTCGAGATCGTCGAGATTCGCGACGTCGCCCTGAACCGCCGTCAGGTTGCCACCGAGCTGGGTCTTGGCCTGGTCGAGCTCCGATTGTCTGCGGCCGGTGATGAAGACGCGGGCGCCCTCGGCAATGAATCTCCGCGCGGTGGCGAGGCCGATCCCGCTGCTCCCGCCGGTGATCACGGCCACCTTGTTCTGCAACTTCATGACGTATCCCTCCACGGCGTGCGGCCGGACGTAGAACGGCATCGCACGTCGACTGGATCAGCGTTCGTCGTCGATACCTCGTGCAAGCGGCACGCCACGGCCGGCGTTGACTCGAGCACCCGCGCGTCGGGCTCGCCGGCATGGTGGCGTGCCGACGGGCCGGCACGGCTGCCGAGAGTTTGCCCGCGATGCCGGGTCTGGTGACGTGTCATCGAGGCTGGCGAGGAGTTGGCTGCGCCACTGCTCGTGCAGACGTCCGAAGGCGGGGTCAAGCACGCAGGCTCGGAGAACATGGTGGCGATCGTCCGCCTGCTCGCGAGCCGGACGAAGGCGCCCGTGGCGTTGCACCTCGATCACGGCAAGAGCGTGGAGTTGACTCGCGCCGCGGTCGATGCCGGCGACACCTCCGTCATGATCGACGCCTCTCGGGACTCCTTCGACGAGAACGTGCGCGAGACGAGGGACGTCGTCGCCTACGCCCATGCACGGGGCGTCCATGTCGAGGCAGAGCTCGGCACGCTCGCCGGCATCGAGGATCTCGGGGAACTGTCGGCGCGATCGTACATTGCCCCCGAGGTGCCGCTGGGTCGGCTCGCCGCCGATCCTTCGGCAGGACGACACGGCCGTGCGACGGTGTTTCTCGCAGAGGGGACGCCGACACCGCCGACGCGCTCGGGATACCGACGTGCGCAATGATGTCTCGGCAACGGAGAAGCGAGGGTGCGAATGATCTCCACCGGCAAACTCGCGACGGAAACGGGCGCGGCTCTTGCTTGATCATCGTCCCGACGACGTGTCCGTCCTCGTCCTCGGTGACACGGGACAGGGTGACTGAATATGGCTCGATCCGAAGAGTACGAGGTCCTCATCCTCGGCAGCGGCAAGAGCGGCAAGTCCCTGGCGTGGCACCTCGCCGGATCCGGACAGCGGACGGCCGTCGTGGAGCGCCGATGGATCGGCGGCGCTTGCCCGAACGTCAATTGTCTCCCGAGCAAGAACGAGATTTGGAGCGCCAAGGTCGCGGACTTGGTCCATCACGCCGCGCAGTTCGGCCTCGTGACAGGCCCGATCGCGATCGACATGGGACGCGTACGGGAGCGGAAACGCGCGATGGTCAGAGACGAGATCGCCGACCACCTGGCCCTCTACGAGGCGAGCGGCGCCGAACTGATCATGGGCACGGGGCGTTTCCTCGCGCCGAAGACGCTCGAGGTACGCTTGAACGATGGCGGCACGCGCGTGGTGGTCGGCAACCGGGTCTTCCTGAACCTCGGAACCGACCCTGCGATTCCGCCGATCCTCGGACTCGTGGATTCCAGGCCGATGACGAACATCGAGCTGCTCGAGCTCGACCGACTGCCCGAGCATCTCCTCGTTCTCGGCGGCGGGTATGTAGGTCTCGAATTCGCGCAGGCGTACCGGCGCTTCGGAAGTCGCGTGACCGTCGTCGCGCGCGGACTCCAGCTCCTCGATCGGGAGGACCCGGACGTCGCGGAAGAAGTCCGACGGTTTCTCAGTGCCGAAGACATCGAAGTGCTGCTCGGCGCCGAGGTGCTTCGTGTCGAAGGACGATCGCCAGAAGGCGTCCGCCTCCACACGCGAACGGCAGAGGGGGAACGAATCGTCGCGGGCTCGGACATCCTGGTCGCGACCGGGCGCACACCCAACTTCGCCGAGATCGGGCTCGAGAGGGCGGGCGTCGAGTTGGATCCGCGGGGCTACGTCAAGGTGAATCATCGGCTCGAGACGACGGCACCCGACGTGTGGGCGATGGGGGAGTGTGCCGGCAGTCCCCAGTTCACCCACGTGGCCTTCGATGACTTTCGGATCATCCGCGACAATTTGGCAGGAGGGAATCGCAGTACGCGCGACCGTCTCGTGCCCTCTTGCCTGTTCACGGATCCTCCGCTGGCACGCGTCGGCATGACCGAAACAGAGGCCCGACAGCAGGGGATCGCCGTGCGCATTGCGAAGCTGCCGATGACCGCGGTCCTGCGGACGCACACCACGGGCGAAATGACCGGTTCGATGAAAGTGCTGGTGGAAGCCGTCGGGGACCGCATTCTCGGGTTCACGATGATTGGTCCCGAGGCCGGCGAGGTCGTGGCTGCGGTGCAGACGGCAATGCTCGGCGGCCTACCGTACTCCCTGTTCCGCGAAGCAATTCTTGCGCATCCGACGATGGCGGAGGGACTCAATGCACTGTTCGCAATGATCCCGGCGGCGGCGCGCTGAACCGCAGGGATACAATTCGGAAAGGAGGGAGGCCGATGCAAACCGAGCCGATCATGCACGAAACGCCCGACGTGGACGTTCTGAATGCGGGGTTGCAGGGTGAGTACTTCGGCATCACGGCTTACGATGCTGCTCTGGGAAGCGGACTTCTCTCTGACAAGGTCGCCGGCGTCGCCCGACAGTTCCAGGCCGACCACCGCGCGCATGCGCAGGCGATCAGAGAAGCCATCGAACGGCTTGGTGGGCGGGCGAGTGCGGCAAAGACCTGGAAGGAGTACGCGGCAATATATCCGCCGCCGAAGTTGGCGAGCGAAGCCGATGTCTTGCGCTACGCAGCATCCCTGGAGCGCAGCGCAGCGGTCGCCGACACGAAGGCGGTCGCCAAGCTGCGGGATCCGGCTTTGCGAACGCTGTTCGCACGGATCGGCGGTGTCGAATCCATGCACTGGGCGCTCCTTCGTTCGGCGCTTGGGGAGCCGCCGATTCCGGACAGTTTCCTTCCCGTTGACTGAGCAACCGTAAGCACTGGACTGCCCCCGCGTCCGTGGACAATTGACGGCTTGCCACGGAGCGACGCCGGGCGGAGCGCCGTCAGCGACCCCCGCATCTCACCCCGCCCGCCGCGTCGCCACGACCGGCATCCCCCGCGACGGCGCGATCGTGACCGCGCGCAGCACCGGCCGCATCCGGTACCCCGGCGCCAGCCGGAGATCGACCCGCGGCAGTACCGTCGCCAGCACGATCTTCATCTCGTAGGTCGCCATCGCCGCGCCCAGGCACCGGCGCACGCCGCCGCCGAACGGGAAGAAGGTGTAGGGCGTCGGGCGGACCCCGACGAACCGGTCCGGGTCGAAGCGCCCGGGATCCGCCCACACGTCGGGACGCCGGTGCGCGAGATAGATGTGGGCGCCGACGCTCGTGCCCGCGGGGAGATCGAGGCCGTCGATCCGTACCGCCTCGTGCAGCCGGCGCGCGACGAGCGTCGCGATCGGTGTGAGCCGCATCGTCTCCTTGATGACGGCGTCGAGGTACTCGATTCTGCGGACCTACTGACCGTCCACGTTCTGAGCCGCACGGATAAGTCCTCGGACGTCCTCGGGACGGTCGATCAATCTTCGCGCGAGGGCGCGTGCCAGCTCCGCCCCTCTCTTCTCCTGTTCCGTCGGCCCGCGGTACTGCTTAGCGCTGATCTCAACGCTCACCTGCAAGCTCGCCAGGTCGAGTATGGTCGTGTTGAAGGCGCTGCAGGGGCCGGCCATGGGGTCGCTGGCCAAGTACTCCTCCGTCGCTTTCTTCATGGCCACTTCATCGATCGGCTTGTCCAATGAAATCCGCGGGCCTCTCGCTCTCACTTCCGCGCATCGAGCGGTCTCATCCAGCAGACTGACAACCCCGCGTAGTGTGACCATATTCTCAGGCGATAGAATCTCCGATGGCTTGCGACCCTGCTCGATAGCGCGACCAGTCGCGATGAGGGCTGCTTGTTGCGCCGCCGAGAGCATTATCGTGGAAAAAACGGCGAGCGGATCGGCCTTTGAATCTACGGGCGACGGGAGGCCGCTCCGATCGTGAGGCGGCACGCCTGCGCGTCCCAGGAAGTACCCGATGACGCCGACCCCAAGGAGAGCCGCGCCCAAGAGGATCACGCCGCCTCGACTCATCTAATTTCGCGTGCCTTATCCCCGGCTCGGTCGTCAACAACTCTGCCGCACGGCAGGGGGGCGTGGATCAGGATTTAGCCTTCGGCTTTCGGCCGGGCTTCTGCCGCGGCTTTGCCGCGTCGTGCTCGTCGACCAGGGCGACGAGATTACCCATGGACCAGAGCGTGTCGACGACGTCCGCGGCGAGGGCCGGCGTCATCTTGAGCGACTTGTGCATGTTCACGAAGTTGTACCAGACCGCGTAGAGCGCGATCATGTGGCAGTGGTTCGCGAGCTTCTTGCTGAACGCATTCGTGAGCCGCGTGAACCGGCGATTCGCCATCCGGAGCGTCAGGTTGCTGCGCTCGATGTAGCTCGTGGAGATGTGCGCCTCGTCGGGGTCGCCGATCTTCACGTCGCGCTTCACGCCGATGCACTTCGCGGGTGAGTAGCGGCCCGCCGGCTCCGGCGCCTCGCCGTAAATCATCTGAAGCATCGCGTGTCGGCGTTGCTTCTTTAAGACGGTAAGCAGAACGATCCTCAGCCGGCTCGCGACGTAGTACGAGATACGCACAGCGTCACCGGAAGGGCCGAGTCGTCAATCGCTCATCGACGTCCCACGTGGATGCGTGCGTCGCGAGTGCTCGCGGGCCGATGAGCCCAAGGCTGAGGCGGACGCCGCCGCCGAACCGGAAGAAGGTGTATGGAGTCGGGCGGGCACCGACAAAGTCGGTCCGCGTCGAACCGGTCGCTAGGGCAGCTCGACTCCATCTTGCCGCACGCGGTCGGCAGACTGTACTTGCCGCGATACCTATGATATAGCTATCGCCCATCAGGCTGGTCGAAGACGAAGCCGTGGCGTCATGGCTAGACCAACTGCGGGGCGAGGCTCAGGACTTCGACTGGGACGCGGGTAATCGTCGGAAGCTCGAGAAGCACCAAGTGGACGAAGACGACGTAGTGTCCATGTTCCGTTCACCGATCGTCTTTGCCGGTCGGATCATTGAGCCAGCCCACGATGAACCACGATGGCTCGTCCTCGGCACGAGCGAGGAGGGCCGAAGGCTGACGCTCGTTCTAACCCGGCGCGGCGATCGCCTGAGACCGGTCAGTTGTCGGCCTATGCGACGGACCGAGAGGAAGGTTTATGAAGAAGCGATCAGTAAAAAGGACAAAGTCGGCAGCTCGTAGCGCAGCTGACGCACAGGTCGCGGAGTTCGAACGGCGTGACCTGGGCAGAGACATCTGGGCTGGTCGGACTGCGCGCGTTCTACGCGTGCGTTCAACGCCGACTTCGATCGTGCTCGAGGATGACCTCGTCCGGCAACTCCGTGCGAAGGGGGCAAAGCGAGGCCTTGGCTACCAAACCATGCTCAAGATGATCGTGCGTGAGCATTTGGACGAGTACTAAGGGTCCATGCAGAGTCACAGACCGCACGTCAAACGGTTCGCGTTTTCGCGCTTCAGGAAGGGCACACCATAATAATCCGCCGACACTCGCTGCCCCTCCGAAGTGTCACCTACCTTCGAGCCCCAGCTGCGCGCGCAACCGGCCGACTCGAACCGCTTCTCCTTCGGCACCAGCCTGCGTGCGCCTCGCGCACGCCCGGCGATCTTGGACCGCCATGCTCCCGCGCGCGCAGCGGCGCCAGCGACGCTCCTATCTCACCCCGCCCGCCGCGTCGCCACGACCGGCATGCCCCGCGACGGCGCAATCGTCACCGCACGCAGTACGGGCCGCATCCGATACCCCGGCGCCAGCCGCAGCTCGACCCGCGGCAGCACCGTCGCGAGCACCATCTTCATCTCGTAGGTGGCCATCGCCGCGCCCAGGCAGCGACGCACGCCACCGCCGAACGGGAAGAAGGTGTACGGCGTCGGCCGCGCCCCGACGAACCGGTCCGGGTCGAAGCGCTCGGGATCCGGCCACACCTCCGGACGCCGGTGCGCGAGATAGATGTTCGCCCCGACGCTGGTGCCCGCGGGGAGATCGAGGCCGTCGATCCGGACCGCCTCGTGCAACCGGCGCGCGACGAGCGTGGCGATCGGCGTGAGGCGCATCGTCTCCTTGATCACGGCGTCCAGGTACTCGAGCTGCGGAAAGTGCTGCGCCTCGACCGGGCCGCCCCCCGTGACGCGCGCGACCTCGCTCCGGAGCTTCGCCACGACGTCCGGGTGGTGGACGAGATGCCAGAACACCCACGCGAGCGTCGTGGCGGTCGTCTCGTGACCCGCCATGAGGAGCGTGAACATCTCGTCGAGCAGCTCCTCGTCGCGCATCGGCTGGCCC
>Ga0070741_10013530_pt1 | contig 14372 bp, 11 predicted proteins | sample Coa_R1_4_FD_66440 | JGI IMG/M metagenome (GOLD analysis project Ga0070741, IMG submission 66440) | Surface soil microbial communities from Centralia Pennsylvania, which are recovering from an underground coalmine fire - Coalmine... | ecosystem: Environmental > Terrestrial > Soil > Unclassified ...
AGCCAGGTACAGGTCAGTCCCTCCGATATTCAGCGGTACTACAGCGATCATCAGGACGACTACCGCAGCCCCGAACAAGTGAACGTCCGCCATATCCTGATAAAAACTCCAACCCCGGCGCCTGACGGCAAGATAGACGAGAAGGCGGTTAACGCTGCCAAACAAAAAGCCGAAGACATTGCCAAGCAGTTGAAAGCGGGCGCTGATTTCGCGGCTTTAGCCAAGAAGTACTCTGAAGACACGGTGAGCGCCAAGAACGGCGGCTCTCTCGGCTGGATCGGCAAGGGGCGTACGGTTCCCGAGTTCGAGCATGCTGCCTTTGGTCTTGCCAAGGGCGGCACCAGCGAAGTGGTCCGCAGCAGCTACGGCTTTCACATCATCCGCGTGGACGATAAACAGGATGCTCGCCTTAAGCCGCTCAGTGAGGTGAAGGCGCAGATTGAGCCCGTACTGGCGCAGCAAAAAGCTTCACAGGCTGCACAGAACCTGGCCGATAGAGTGCAGAACCAGGCCCGCACCGCCGGTTTGGACAAGGCCGCAGCCCAGAACGGCGAGCAAGTGATCACCACCGGATTCATCGGCCGCACGGACTCGCTTCCCGGGTTGGGGAACGCTCCCGAATTCATGAATGCTGTCTTTGAAGCCAGCGACAAGAACCCTCCTGAAGAAGCGAACCTCAGGACGGGATACGTGATCTTCCAGGTGGCGCAAGTGCAGCCGCCGCGTACGCCGAGCTTTGAGGAAATTCGCAGCAAGGTCGAAACCGATTTCGTCAGCGAACGCGCTGCCACCCTGCTGAGCCAGCAGGTCCAGGGACTCTCCGATCGTGCCCGCACCCTGCATGACTTAAAGAAAGCCGCGAAGGAACTTGGGGCAACGGTCAAAACCAGCGAGCTGGTTTCGCCCACCAGTCAGGTGCCTGACATTGGTTCAATGCAATCGGGGCAAGCCAATCTGGCCTTTAGCATGAAACCTGGTGACGTCAGCGGGCCAATTCAAAATGGAAACACTGGCGTCGTGCTGCGGATACTTGAAAAGCAGGAACCCTCTGCCGCCGAATTTGCCAGAGCCAAAGACCAGACGCGCGACAAAGTGGCCGACGAAAAGCGCGGCGAACTGTTTGAGCTATTTGTAACCAACTTGCGCCAGGACATGGAAAAGCACGGCAAGATTCGTGTCAACGAGCAAGTCATGAAACAGCTCTCTACCCCGCGCGGCGAACTGGGAGGCTAGTCGGCCGGCGTGGCCCTGGCCAACCCAGGTACAGCCAACGGCACAGCCAACCATACAAGCGACCACCGTCCATGTCCTTTCCGCGCTCCACCGGCATTTTGCTGCATCCGACCTCGCTGCCCTCCCGTGGAGGCATCGGCGACTTTGGTCCGGCAGCGTACGAATTCATTGATTTTCTCGCCGCCGCTCGCCAGGGGCTGTGGCAGATACTGCCGCTCGGCCCGGTGGGTTACGGGAATTCGCCATATTCTTCCACTTCAGCTTTTGCCGGCAGCCCGCTGCTCATCAGTCTGGAGCGTCTGGCAGAGCACGGATGGATAGATCGTGCCCGCCTCGGCGCTCTGCCCGACAACGCCGGCGATGTGAACTACGATGAGGTGAGCGCGGCGAAATTGCCTCTGCTGAACGAAGCCGCTCAGAATTTTCTCGCTCATGCCAGCGCCGCGCAGCGTGCGCGCTTCAACGACTTCTGCGGCCAAAATTCATGGTGGCTGGAAGGATTTGCCCTGTTTGACGCGTTACGGCAGCGGTACAAAAAAGCCTGGAATGAATGGCCTCGCGACCTGGTTCATCGTCAGCCCGAGGCTTTGGATCGTGCCCGGAGCGAGCTGGCAAATGAGTTGCAGATCAACCGCGCCTTACAATTTGCGTTTTTCGAGCAGTGGAGCGGCTTGCGACAATACTGCGCCGCGCGTTCCATTCGCATCGTCGGCGATATCGCCATCTTCATCAATTACGATAGCGCCGATGTCTGGTCGCATCCCGACATCTTTCGCCTCAACAGCAACCTGGAACCGGAAGTTGTCTCCGGTGTGCCGCCAGATGCGTTTAGCGAAACCGGCCAGCGGTGGGGAAACCCGCTCTATCGCTGGGATGTTCTGCAATCCCGCGGCTACGACTGGTGGGTACAGAGAATACGCTGGGCCATGCAGACATGCGACCTGGTCCGCATTGATCATTTTCGCGGCTTCGCGCAATCCTGGGAAATTCCTGCCAGTGAGCCGACGGCGGTGCACGGGCGCTGGGTGGAGGGTCCTCGCGACGATCTCTTCAATCGCCTGCGCGAGGCGCTCGGTGGTTTGCCTCTCATCGCCGAAGACCTGGGCTTAATCACAGAAGACGTGCATGCCCTGCGGCAGCGGCTGCAAATTCCTGGGATGCGGGTCATGCAGTTTGGCTTCGGCAATCCCGGCGCGCATATTTATCTTCCGCACCGCTTTGACTGGAACACGGTCGTTTATACCGGCACCCACGACAACGAAACCATGGTGGGCTGGTGGAAATCGGGCGCCTCCGAAGGCGAACGCCGAGCCGTCGAGGCGTACTTCGGGCCGGTTGAGAAGGAAGGCGTGCACTGGGCCTTCGTTCGCGCTGCCCAAGGTTCCATTGCCGATCTCTGCGTGGTCCCGCTGCAGGATGTGCTTGGGCTCGGCAACGAAGCTCGCATGAATACTCCGAGCCAGAGCCAGGGCAACTGGACGTGGCGTCATAAGGCCGGCGTGCTTACCGGCGAACTCCAAGCGAAACTGGCTTCCCTCGCCGAAGTCACTGATCGGCTACCTCAGCCTGTAGTTCGAGCGCAAACTCGTGAGGACTTCGCCGCTTAGCTCGAAACTTATTTTCCGGTATAGGTCACTCGCCAGATGGAGTTCGACCCGTCGTCGGTTACCAGAAGAGACCCATCGGGGGCCACCGTCACGCCTACGGGCCTTCCCCAGACGTCTCCGTTGTCGAGCACGAATCCGGTCAGAAAATCCTCATACTCACCGCTGGCATGTCCGGTTCCGTGCAGGGGCACTCGGACGACCTCGTAGCCGGAGCGGGTGGCCCGGTTCCATGAGCCGTGCTGCGAGGCGAAAATGTCACCCTGATATTCAGCGGGGAACTGCTTACCCTGGTAGAAAGTCAGCTGTAATGAAGCGTTGTGCGCCTGGACGAGGACGTCCGGCGTGATGACCTTGTCTTTTAGTTCAGGATGTTTTCCCTTGTGGCGGGGATCCTGATTGCCGCCCATGTACCACCAGGGCCATCCATAGAAGCCGCCCTCCTGGACGTGAGTGATGTAATCGGGCACCAGGTTGTCACCCAGTGCGTCGCGTTCATTGACGGAGCACCACAACTCGCCGGTCTTTGGGTTGACAGCAAGTCCCCCGCCGGCGTTGCGGATGCCGTACGCATACACCTGCTTGGCCGAGCCATCCGGAGCAAAAACCAGAATATCGGCACGGTCCTTCTCTCCGGGATTTCCATCGGTGTCGTCATCGTTGGATCGCGATCCGACGCCCACAAACATCTTCTTTCCATCGGAAGAGAACTGCACGTCCCGCGTCCAGTGGCCGCCGCCGCGGGGGAGATCGGCGATATGCTGGGGCCCGCCTCGAGCTTTCAAATCTCCATTTTGATAGGGGAAGCGGACGACCGAATCCGTATTTCCAATGTACAGCCACTGCGGATTCGCTCCCGGTGGATAGAAAGCGATTCCGTAAGGGCGACTCAATCCGGAGGCGAAAACCTGCATCTCCTCCGGCTTTCCGTCGCTGGTCATCCCGCGGAATACCCGGATGCGCCCGGGATCGCTTTCCGCCACGAAGACGTCGCCATTCGGAGCAGTGCGAATGAGACGTGGATTGTCCAGTCCGCTGGCGTAAAGTCCAACTTTGAATCCTTCGGGTGCTTTGGGCCAGGTGTTTGCTGGACGCGAAACCAGTTCAGGCCCGTTGTCGGCCGATTTTGAGGTATAGGGCGCAGGCAGGTCTTTAACTGTAATTTTGCGAACCGTGCCCGGTTTTTCGTAACGAAAATCCGCGAACGGTCCTGACGGAGTCGGCGCCTTCAGTTTCTTTCCTGGTTTACGTTCTGTCCTCGCCGTATTTCCGCGCTCCGTCTGCGACTGTCCCAACGACTTTACATAAGTGACAATCTCCCACCGTTGCCGAGCCGGTAGCTTCGCCCAGGAAGGCATGCCATTGGCCGGATCGCCTTTGGTGATAAACCAGAAGACTTCACCGGGCGTAACCGACTCAAGCTTTCCGTCCACCAGTGCGGGGATCTCGCCTGAGCCTCCCCCGTTTTCGCCATGACACCGGGCGCAATGCTGGTGGAAAAGTTGATGGGCGTTTCCCAATATCTGCCGTTTTCCCTGATATGGATCTTTCAATCGCTTGGCTGAGGCTGGAGCATTGTGGAAGTCGGTGTTCTGAGCCTGGGCCAACGAAGCAACAAGGGTCAAAACAAGCAGGCAACTTGCCGACAACGGAGAGAAGGCGGGGGCGTTTCTCACGATTCCTCCAGATCGCAATTGTAAATGGACTGATGCTGGGCGAGTGGCGGAGGTTAGCATTCCGCGAGAGGGAGTGTCTAATAGCTGGCAAGTATTGACACTGGAAACGAGCCGAAGATTTCGCGGGCGGGAATGGGACGTCCGTTGCGGGGCGCGATCACCTCACCCGTGAAAACATTGACCAGTGCGACGTTGGAAAGTTCGGAAGGCAGCTCCAGTTCAGTGTTGCCCCAGGCTTCCGCGAGCGGCGGCTGCATACGCCCTTTCATCATGCTGTAAGCCAACCGCGGCACTGCCACTACCGTCCACTGGTCCTTGTAGCTGCGGGCGAACGCGAGGAAATGCTCCCCATGTTCTCCCCCGGTGCGCAGCGGAATGTAACTTCCGGATTTGAACAAGTCTGGGTGCTCGCGACGAAAGCGCATCGCGCGCATCGTCGTCCACAACTTTATTCGGCCGTCGTGATAGTCCGCGAGGAGTTCCCGGCAGAGCTGGTTCACATCACCCGGCTCGGAGCGGGCGATCAGTGCCTCCGTGATCTCCTGCCGGTGTTCGAAATCTACCGGATAACGATTGTCAGGATCCACCAGGCGAAATTCCCAGAGCTCGTTCCCTTGATACACATCGGGTACGCCTGGAGAAGTGACCTTGAGCACTACTTGCGCCAAAGAATTAAGCGCTCCAAAAAACGCCACTGGACCAATAAAGTTCTCCAAATGTGCCAGGAATGAATTTCGGCCGCGTTCACGTCCCGGCTGCAATATCCGCGCGATAAATTCGTTTAAGGCGGCGATATATTCGGGGTTGTCATTGATCCAACTCAGGTTCACTTTGGCTTCATGTACCGCCTTGTTCATGTAGTGCTGTATACGTGACGTGAACTCCCTCCGCGAGTCCCCTTTCGAAGAAGAGAACGGCCACGCGCCTACCAGCGTCTGGTATAGAAGGTATTCCTCATTGGCGTCGGGGACGCGACGTCCATCGCTGATAATCGGCAACTTTTCGCGATTCATGCGCCGCCACCGCATTACCGCGGCCGACCACGCGGAAGGCATTTCTGAAAGTACGTCGAGGCGGGCGCGAACATCCTCACTGCGCTTGCTATCGTGCGTGGAGGTGGACAACAGGGAGTTCGGCCAGTTCTCCGCGCGCCGCTGGTTCCCTTGGTGGAATTCTTCTACGGAAACGCCGAAATCTCGCGGTGAGCCGCCAACTTCGTTGACGGCCACAAATCGGTTATAGACATAACACGCCGTATCTTCCAGGCCTTTGGCCATGGCTGGACCGCTCAGTTGCTGGAATTTCAACACGAAATACAGCCGCTGCCGGTAGTCCTGGTCGCTCAGCCCATTGCCGGCGGCGGCATTGGGCTGCAACAGCAGAATATTTCGTAGAAATTCGAAGACCGCCGAAGGCATGTCCTGGTTGCGGCGCTTCGCCCGGGCAATTGCACTGGTGATGCGAGCGCGATCGGTTTCGGTGATGTGCCCACGCTCATCAATATATGTCCGGTAAACCGGGAAACACGCGATGGTTTCGCGGATGGCATTGCGTAAGGCTTTTAGAGTGAAATCCCGGGCTCTACGGTCGCGGGTGGAAATCTCTCCCAGCAAGTCCGTAAGCACAGCCACTTCGCTGGCCAGAGCGCCGTTTACGATCAACTTCTTGGAGTTGTAGATCACGTCTTCTACACTTGCCACCCCGCCAAGGACTCGTTCATAGAGGCGGTTGAAAGCCCGTTCGTTCCGGCTATCAATAAAAATTCCGTTTACCAATCGTCCAAACTCGTAGCCTACCGTTCCATCCACCGGCCAGTCGGGAAGTTCTTCTCCTGGCTGAAGGATTTTCTCCACTAAGACGTAGAGCGGCACCCTTCGCGCCATCCAGTCATGCTGTCCAAAGATCGTCTGTACTTCTTCCTCGATTCCGTTCTCTGCCAGAGGAGGGATGGGCTCAGGTCCACAGCATTGGCTGGCGGCGTAGAGCATCTGCAGACGCGTAAAGTGCTGCCCCGGGTTCAGCAAGCCGTCAGGATGGTCCACGCGTACTCCTGCGATACTGCCATCACCCAGCAGCTTGCGCATCAGGCGGTGAGTGGCAGCGAACACCTTTGGGTTCTCCATGCGCAGGCCGATCAGCTCATTGATGTCAAAAAATCGCCGGTAATTGATCTCCTCGCCCGAAACCATCCAGTGCGCGAGCCGGTAGGGTTGAGCATCGAGCAAGCGGTGCAGCGGATCAAAGCTGTGGCTGTCCCCGGGCTGCCCGTTGCAGGTCTCCAGCGCGCGCTCAATCAGGTGGCGCACTTGCGGCGAACGTTTTGCCAGATCAGCGAGCCGATTTAGAAGGGCTGGGGCTTCAGCCTGTCGGCGGCGGACTTGCTGGGGATCGGTGGTGGTGTGGGGTGGAAGCCGGCGCAGCTCGAATAAGACGTTCTCCAATTCTGCCTGCTCCTCCTGAGGCAGCTCCACCTCTTGCACGCGCAGATCGCCCAGAGGCTCAAAAACCAGCGGAACGGTCTGCGGATCAATTGGCATCCGCTTGTCGTAATACTGGATAGAGAATTGCCCGTCGCGGAATTGCACCCGGATCTTGCCCTCTTCAAGTTCCTGTCCGTACGGTCCGCCGAGAATCGGGTAAAGCACTCGGTTGGTCAGTTCCTCGTTGAGCGGTTCCCAGTCAATATCAAAGAATTCGGCATAAGTGGAGGCTCGCCCGTTCTGCAGCACATCCTGCCACCAGGGATTGTCACCCTGGCCGACGCCCATGTGGTTGGGCACCGTGTCTAAAATCAGGCCCATTCCAAACCTCTTCAACTCGGCCACAAACTCATGGAACTCCTGCTCGGTTCCAATCTCCGGATTGATGGCATTATGGTCGGTAATGTCGTAGCCGTGTTGGCTCCCGGCCCGCGCTTTTAGAAGGGGCGAGGCGTAACAATGGCTGATTCCCAACGCACTCAGGTAGGGAAGCAGCGCCCGAGCATCGCCGAAGCGGAAATCACGGTTGAATTGAAGCCGATAGGTCGAGACCGGGCGATCGTCGTGCTTCTGGGCGGCAAGGCGGTCAAGGCATTCCGCCAGCCCACTCGACTCGGCGACCAGGGTTGAGGTGTTGGTACGCACTCAGGCAGTTAGATGCGCCTGGGCAGTTCCAGGAGCGCAATGGTCAACAAACGTGACAATATCCCGATCAAGGCCGTCGCTTTGGCCGAAGCCGCGTAGCGGGGCTCGGAATTGAGCATTGGCGGCCCTCAAGGCTCTCCAGAGCATCATTCAATTTGCCCCCGAGCGAGGCAAGTTGGGCGGCTGCCATCAGCCGCTGGCAGCTTTCAAAGAGATCGCGCTCTTCGGTTCGTATATGGGATGACAGGATTTCGGCAAAAACCTTCAAGTCGCCCGCTGTCAGGTCGCCATTTGCTGCCTTAGAAAAGTACCCGCGCAGCACCGAATGCTGGCCCAGCAATGTACGAACCAGCGGTTGCAGCTCCTGAAACCTGGCAGCTTCCACAAAAAGCACGCTTTCTTCGGCCTCAAAGTGGCTGCTGACCTCCTGCTCGAACTCCTGCCTGATCTCCCCCTGCCAGGCCTTAAGATCAACTTCACCTGACTCGATTGCACGAAGGATGCGAACACAGAGCGCCAGTGCATTGTGGTGCTGGCGGGAGAGCGGCACCAGGTTTTTGTCGCGAAGCACATATCATTATCGCCCGGGGTCCCCGGTTTGTCTCCTAACGTGGAAGAGCACGGCTTTAGCCGTGCGGCTGGCAGCAGGAGATGAGGGCTTTAGCCCCTGTGGACTCGAAATCCGCAGGGGCTAAAGCCCCGCTTATTTCTTGCGCTTTATCGTGGGCCTGAAGGCCCACGCTTCCACGGTGTCCCAGGTTTTTCGAGTGTTTGCGACGAGGCTAGACCGCCACTTATTCGAGACTCTTCGGAAGTTCGCGTTCCACGCCTCCTCAGGCACACGTCCGAATAGCTTCCCTTGTAACTCCGAATTATGCTGGAACCTTTTGCTTCACGTCCTGCAGGAGCGATTGCTCGCTTTACTAAACTGAGAGCACAGTAGAAAATAGTTGTTCCGTTTGTTCGAAGCTAAGTAGAGGAGCCCTAATGGCCGCCACCGGCGAACTTATTCGTTTAATGAATTACGTTGATGATATTTCTGCCACTCTGCGTCGCATTACAGCCACCATGCCAATGATGGACGCGGAAGAGAAGAAGCGCCTGGCCGAATACATGCGCAAGTCCGATCCTAACTTCATCAAGGTCCTCGAAGATATGGAACGCGGGGGCAAGTAGTGCCTGAAGCCACTCCCGGCAATCCAAGACAGATCCAGACGATAGCTGTGATCGGCGCTGGCATCATGGGACGAGGCATTGCTCATGCCGCAGCCGTGGGCGGCTATCGCACCATCCTGGAAGACCTTCTGCCCAACGCCCTTCGGCGCGCGGAGAGCGAGATTCGCTCTAATCTGAATAAGGCCGTCGAGTTGGGGAAGGCGGAGAAGAGTGAGGCTGATGCCGCGTTCTCCCGCATCGAGTACGCTGGTTCGGTTGAGCAGGCCGCCCGCGAAGCCGACCTGGTCATTGAAGCCGTCCCGGAAGAACTCGAGTCAAAAATCGAGATATTTACCTTGCTCGATAAGCTCTGCCGCCCCGGGACCATCCTGGCTTCGAACACCTCCTCGTTAAGCATTAGTGAGATTGCTTCTGTCACTTATCGGCCCAAGAAGTGTATCGGGATGCACTTCTTCAATCCCGTCCACAAGATGAAGCTGCTGGAGATCGTGCGTGCTCTGGAGACTGACGACGAAACCGTGGCCACCGCTGTCGAAGTAGGCCGGCGGATGAAAAAGGAAACCGTGGTCATTCGTGAGGCGCCGGGATTCATAACCAGCCGCATCAACGCCCTGATCGGCAATGAGGCGTTTTACCTGCTGCAGGAGGGCATCGCCTCAGCTTCAGACATTGATAAAGCCTTGAAGCTGGGTCTGAATCACCCGATGGGGCCGTTCGAATTGGTCGATCTCGTGGGCCTGGATACCCGGCTGCACATTCTCGAATACCTCCACCGCAGCTTGGGTGAGAAGTATCGTCCTGCACCATTATTGGTGCAATATGTCAAAGCCGGGCGGCTGGGCCGGAAATCCGGCCGGGGAGTTTATGAATACCCGGAAGAGCGGGTCCCACAGGAACCCAAAGCTGCCGAGCAGGTTCCGAGCCGGACGATTCACCCCGCCAAGGTGGGGGCAGGTCAGGTTGAAAAACGCACGGCCGAGCGCTAGCCGCGTTCACAAGAGTCGTCCCTCAATGTGCCGGATCAGCCAGCCCGGAGTCTAATGTTCAACAGGAACCTCGCGGCCTAAAGGTGCGTACCTCTAAGTGAGATCGCTCCCGGAGCAGAATAGGTGCAGCTCTTTCTCGATATTATCCGGCAGTCGCTTCAAACTCTCTGGGCACACAAGCTGCGCTCGTTCTTAACCATGTTTGGAATCGCCTGGGGCGTGGGCTCGCTATTGTTACTGGTCGGACTGGGAGAAGGCTTCCGTTCCGGCCAGAAAAAGAACCTCGCCAACCTTGGCCAGGACATCATGTTCACCTTCCCCGGACGCATTCCCGCGGTCGCGGGCAGTCTGGTGTCCTCCCAGCCTTACCATTTTAACTACGGGGATTACGTCGCCATTCGCAACGAGGCGCACTACCTGCGAGCTATTTCGCCGGTATTGCAGCGGGACGACATTCGCGCCTCGAGCGATTACACCAGTGCGAACGGCCAGGTGTTTGGGGTGGAGCCGGAGTACAACCAGATCCGTAATGTCCCCTTGCAGGCTGGGCGCTGGATTAACGAGGAGGACAATCGCGAACGTCGCCGCGTGGCCATCGTGGGTTGGGAGATGCTGAAGAACATGTTCCCTGGCCGGCCCGCGGTCGGCAGCACCATTCTCCTGAACGGGGTGCAGTTTCAGGTCATCGGTGTATTGGCCAAGATTGGTCGCGAGGGAAATAACGGAACCAATATCCGGCTATTCATCCCTCTGCAGACCATGCGGGTGCTCTATCCGCTTAAGGAGAACGACGCGGAAGATGCGGTCTCATTTTTCAATTATCGTCCCCGCACCCCGGAAGAGCACCTGCTGGCAAAAAGCGAAATTCACCGCATCATCGCGCGTCGCCATAATTTCGATGCCACGCTCACCGACTCATTTCAGGACTGGGACACTATTGAAGGTTCCATACGCGTGGCCAAGATATTCACTGCCATGGATGCCTTCCTGGGCGCTGTCGGCCTGGTGACGCTCGGCCTTGGCGCGATTGGAATCATCAACATCATGCTAGTGTCAGTTTCCGAGCGCACTCATGAGATCGGTCTCCGTAAGGCTTTAGGGGCCACGCAGCGCAGTATCCTCACGCAGTTCTTTCTGGAGGGCGCATTTCTCACCGTACTCAGCGGTGGTATTGGGGCTTTTGTGACCGCTATGTTGGTGGTCGGATTGGCACAACTGCCCGCTCCTGACGGCTTTGATACTCCGCGGATCGTGCCATTTTCCGCCGTGGCTGCCATTGGCGCACTGTCCATCGCCGGGGTGGCGGCGGGCCTATATCCGGCCAGCAAGGCAGCCAAGCTGGAGCCGGTGGAGGCTTTGAGACAAGAGTAGCCATGCTTCGCGATTTACTACAGGAGTCCTACACCGCACTGCGCCACAACCGCCGTCGCACCATGCTGACCATGTTGGGGATGGCGTGGGGCATCGCGACCGTGGTGCTTCTGCTCGCCTACGGTGCTGGATTTGAACGTGGCCTGATGGTGGCTTTTGAAACTTTTTCCGGCAATCTGATTGTCGTTTTTCCCGGTCGGACCTCGATGCAGGCGGGCGGCAGCAAAGCCGGAGTTGAGATCAAGCTCACCACCGACGATGTGGAATGGCTGCGCAACGAAGTTCCTCTGATCAAGCGCATCTCGCCCGAGGCTGCCAAGGATGCCACGGTGGGATACGGAAACCGCGCCTCTACCTTTAGCGTGGACGGCGTTATGGCCTCCTTTGCGGAAACCCGTCACTTGAGCACAGCTTTGGGAACTTTCTTCAATGACCAGGATGAGTTTAACCATTCGCGGGTAGCGGTGCTCGGCTCTGACGTAAAAAAGAAACTCTTTTCCGGCCAGGAAGCACTGGGTCAGACCGTCCGTCTGAATGGCATCTCCTACATAGTGGTGGGCATACTGGACCGTCTGATTAATGATGGCGATGACAACGTGAACGGGAAGGTTTATGTGCCTTTCAGTTCCATCCGCGACCTGCGAGACACCTATCACATTGATGATGTCACCATTGAATATGAAGGCCACGAGCACGAGCGCATGGCAAAAGCGGTACGGCAGTCAATGGCGTTCCACCACAATTTCAATCCTGAAGATCAGCGGGCGGTGTTTGTCTTCGATGCGATCGGCGAATTCAAAGAGCTGCAGATCATCACGGTTGGAATCAAAGTTCTGTTGGCTTTCATTGGTCTGCTCACTCTGGGGATTGGCGGGGTGGGCCTGATGAATATCATGCTGGTTTCAGTGACCCAGCGCACCCGCGAGATCGGTGTAGAGAAGGCGCTTGGCGCCCGCAAGCGCCACATCCTGTTCCAATTTTTGTCAGAGGCACTGGCCATCACGTTCCTCGGCGGTATCGCCGGAGTCGCGCTGGCGTACCTGATTTCCTGGAGTGTGGGTTCGCTCACATTGTGGAGCGCCTTTGTTGACGACGCCTCTAAGGGCGACATTCACCTGAAGATCAGTGGCGCCATTCTGCTCACCGCCACGCTTATTCTGGGATTCGTGGGCGTCGCCAGCGGCATGCTGCCCGCGGTGAAAGCCGCCAGCCTCGACCCCATTGAAGCGCTTCGCTACGAGTAGAACGCGCATTCCTGGTTTTCTAGAAGCGGAAAATAGCGGTTGATGGCGGTCGGAGCCCCTGGAGATTGTGCGCCATTTACAATAGGTCAATGGGCGCCCCCAACCCCCGCCTTGAGCGTGTGTTAGAGCAACTTCGGCTTTACGAGCACCCTCTGCTGGATTTTGACGCGCGCCCGAAAGGCGAAGCGGTTGAGGTGATCATTCAATTTAAGGACCGCGCCACCCCGGTGCACACCTACTATTTCGAGCTGCACCCACGCGATCTCGACCACCCACAGTTTGAATGGACCTTCCAGCGCCAGCTCTATGACTGCCTCCACGATTATCTGGTCGAGATGTTTACTCGCACCCCGCAGAACCGCGCCGAACGGCAGCGCGAAGGCCTGTGACCCTGCGCCAGCGCATCGAACAGGAAATCCGCGCCCGTGGCCCCATTCCGTTCTCGCGCTATATGGAGATGTGCCTGTATGAGCCCGAACTGGGTTATTACGCCCGCCATGCCGAACAGTTCGGTAAATCCGGCGATTTCTATACCTCCAGCGATGTACACGCTGTCTTCGGCCGCCTGCTGGCCCGTCAGTTTGAGGAAATGTGGCGCGTCCTCGGTTCGCCAGAGAGAATTGATCTGCTGGAGCTGGGCCCCGGTCGTGGTTTGTTTGCCCGTGACGTGATGGACTGGTCGGAGCAGAAATTTCCTGACTTTTTTGCAGCCCTTCGCTATGTGCTGGTTGAGAGCTCACCGGCGCTAGGCAATCGCCTGGCGCGCACTCTGGAAACCCATGTCGCGGCCGGCAAAGCTGTCATCAAGACCACACTGGACGATTTCCCATCTCCACTGCCCAATCCAGTTATCGTTTTTGCGAATGAGCTGTTTGACGCGTTGCCGGTGGAAGTTGTCTCCAGCGAAGGTGAGATGAGGATCAACTGCCAGAACGGACAGCTACGCGAGTCTTTCGTGCCGGCGTCACCCGGAGTGCAGGAATATCTGGACCGCTATGGCATCCATCCCGAGCCCGGCGAGCGTGTCGAGACTGGCCTGGTTGCGCAAAATCTTATGGCCCAGATCGCCAGTAAGATTTATAGCGGATTTGTCATGGTCGTTGATTACGGCTACACCCGCGAAGAACAGCTCGCCGGCCGGCATCGCGGCACCATTACGGCAATCCGTAATCACACCGTCAGCCCCACCCCGTACGACGCGCCGGGAGAGCAGGACATTACTGCCCACGTGAACTTTACCGCCATTGCTGCCGCGGGCGAGCAGTCAGGCCTCAATCGCCAGGGTTTGGTTACACAAGCGCAATTTCTGATGGGGATTGGCGAAGAGAACCAGTTTGCCGATGCTTTCTCAGAGACTCGCCAGCCTCAGGAGCGCGCCAAGGTGGCCCTGCAACTGAAGCATCTTATTACGCCCGCGGGAATGGGCGAGTCATTCCATGTGTTGCTGATGTCGAAGGGAGTTGATCTCTCGAAAGTCAAACAGCTCAGCGGACTTAAATTCGCCCGCTAGCGACGAAGAGCACTGCCTCTTCACACCGGTAATTGCTCTTGCTGCCATCCCGCTGTTGGCACTTGTGTCTCCGATGCCAGGTCCAACACCAGTTTTTCCAGTAGAAGGCGTTTGCTCACCGGATTCGATCTGAGCGCAAGATCGGCGCGCGCGATCAGCCGCAGAGCACGCGTCAGCTCACGGCGCGATTTGTATCGCCGCGCCTGCTTGATTATGTCCTCCGCGGCAAACGGAGGCACGCGGAAGCCCTGCCACAATGCCTGCCACAGCGCCCGCGAGTCGCGCACGTTCCGCTCGGAAATAACCAGCATCTGGCGAAACGTCTTCGCGAGCATATAAAGATGTCCGATTGCAGCTTCCTCGCCATCACCGCTGCTCAACATTGCATCCAGCACTTGCAGTGCGCGCACCCGGTCCCTGGCAGAAATGGCATCCGTCAGTTCGTAG
>Ga0070741_10013531_pt1 | contig 14371 bp, 19 predicted proteins | sample Coa_R1_4_FD_66440 | JGI IMG/M metagenome (GOLD analysis project Ga0070741, IMG submission 66440) | Surface soil microbial communities from Centralia Pennsylvania, which are recovering from an underground coalmine fire - Coalmine... | ecosystem: Environmental > Terrestrial > Soil > Unclassified ...
TACTCGGTCGAGATGTCCTCGTCGCTGAAGTGGATCATCTCGGTCATCCCGAAGACGCGCTCGTAGAACTCGACCCAGTGCTCCATGCGGCCGAGCTCGACGTTGCCGACGATGTGGTCGAGCGCGAGCAGGCCGACGCCGTCGTCGACGGCCGCCGGCTCCTGGGCCCGGTAGCCCGGCAGGTACGCGCCCTCGTAGCCGCTGCGGTCGACGAACGTGTGCACGACGTCGCCGTAGGTCGCGATCGTGGCGAGGGTGACGCTGCCGAACTCGTCCTCGACGATCCTCGGCTCGGCGACGCCGCGGGCGCCCCGCTGCACGGCCTGGCGGTACGCCTCCCGTGCGTCCGGGACGCGCAGCGCGATGTCCTTGACGCCGTCGCCGTGCACGTACGCGAACTCGCCGACCTCGTGGTCGCGGCGCAGCGCGCTCGTGAGCACGAGCCGGATCTCGCCCTGCTCGACGACGTAGCTCGCCCGGTCGCGGACGCCGGTCTCCGGGCCCGCGTACGCGGTCCGCCGGAAGCCGAACGCGTGCTCGTACCAGTAGGCGGCCTGTTTCGCGTTCCCGACCCAGAGCTCGACGTGGTCCCAGCCGTCGAGCGGCATGAAGTCCTCGGCCACGAGTCCTCAGTCTAGTCCGCGCCCGGCTCGAGCGGCGTCCGCCGCGAGCGCTCGAGCAGCACGGCGCTGATGATCAGGACGCCGCCGGCGACCTCCCAGCGCGTCAGGTGCTCGCCGAGCAGGAGCAGGGCGAAGACGACGCCGAAGGCCGGCTGCATGTTCGAGAAGAGCGAGGCGCGCGACGGCCCCACGTGCGAGATCGCGGTGAACCAGAGGATGTTCGTCAGGAAGAGCGGGCCGACGACGGCGAACGCGAAGCCGAGCCACACCTTCCAGCCGAACTGGAACGACTGGGTGGTCGACTGCGGCAGCCCGACGAGCGCGATCGGCACCCAGCCGCCGCCGAGCACGAGCGAGCTGATGCGGAACGGCGAGTAGCGCCGCATCAGCGGCGTGATCGCGATCGAGTACACGGCCCAGGTGACGGCGGCCCCGACGGCGATCGCGTCGCCGACGGCGCGGCCGGAGAAGCCGCCCGACCCGGTGGCGACGAGGCCGACGCCGACCAGGGAGGCGATCGTGGCGATCCAGAAGCCGCGCTGCATCCGCTCGAGGCCGACGGCGCTCGTCATCACGCCCGTGAAGATCGGGGTGATCCCGAGGAACAGCGTCACCGTCGCCGCGGTCGTCTTGTCGATCGAGTACACGAAGCAGAGCTGGTTGACGAAGATCATCCCGGCGGCGAGGCCGACGTAGCGGAGGTCGCGCCGGGCGATCCGGAAGCTCCGCTCCCGGGAGTACGTGTACGCCCAGAACAGGGCCGTCGCGGCGGCGTAGCGGATCGTCGCGTAGGCGAGCGGCTTGAACCCGTGCGTGAGCATGTAGCGGGTGACCGTCGTGTTGAGCGCCCAGAGGAGGATCGTCCCGAGCAGCATCAGATCGACGGTGCGCACCCTCACAGGCACAAATCAATCATCTAGGCTTGCCGCCGTGACGAAACGACCCACCCGCGACGACATCGACGCGCTCGTCGCCCCCGCGACCCCCCACTTCGCCTACCAGCTCCGGGCGCGCGTGCGCGAGCTCGTGGCCGACCTGCCCGAGGGCGACGAGGTGCGCCGGCACGCGGAGGAGCAGATGGAGCTGCTCGACCGGCTCGGGCACGCGTCGACGAAGGCCGGCGAGGGGCCGGTCGAGTCCCCGTCGAGGCTCGGCTGGGACGAGATCCCGTCGGCGGCGCGCGCCGACGACCCCCTGCCCCGGCGCGTGTGACCGTCTTCGTCACGGGCGGCTCGCGCGGCATCGGCCGCGCGATCGCGCTTCGCTTCGCCCGCGACGGCGCAGGGCGGATCGCGATCGGCTACCTGCGCAACGACCGCGCCGCCGAGCGGACGGCCGACGAGCTGCGCGCGCTCGGCGCCGAGCCGGTGCTCGTGCGCGGGAACGTCACCTCGCAGCGCGTGCTCGACGAGGTCGCGGCGCTCGGCCCGCTCGACGCGCTCGTCCACAACGCCGCCACCGGCGTCATCCGTCCGGCGCTCGAGACCGAGGACAAGCACTGGGACTGGACGCTCAACGCGAACGCGCGCGCCCTGCTCCAGCTGAGCCGGGTGGCGGCGCCGCGGATGAGGCCGGGCTCGTCGATCGTCGCCATCTCGTCGCTCGGGGCGCAGCGGGTGCTCGAGAACTACGTGCTCGTCGGCACCTCGAAGGCGGCCCTCGAGTCGCTCGTCCGCTACCTCGGCGTCGAGCTCGCCGCGCACGGCATTCGCGTCAACGCCGTCTCCGGCGGCGTCGTCGAAACCGGGGCGCTCGAGCACTTCCCGAACCGCGAGGCGATGCTCGCCGCGGGCGCGGCCAACCCGGTCGGCCGGCTCGTCGAGCCGGACGACATCGCCGGCGCCGTCGCGTTCCTTTGCTCGCCGGACGCGGAGATGATCCGCGGCCAGACGATCGTCGTCGACGGCGGCTTCTCGCTGCTCGCCTAAGAGCTGGAACCGGAATGACGCTCGTCGTCTGGGCGTGATGGGTGCGTGCGATGCAAGGACGCAGGGAGCGCCCGTATGCAGTGCATACGGGCGCGACCGAGGACGCGGCAGCGTGCGTGCCCAGCGCGGCCGGACGGCACAGACTTCATTTCGGTTCCAGCTCTAAGGGCCCGGCACGACGCCGGTCGCGGTCCACGCGCGTGCGCGGATCGTGAACGGCCCGTCGCCCTGCCGCTCGCGGCAGCGCTCCCGCAGCTCGGCCCGGCGGCCGTCGTCCAGAGAGGCGACGTAGGCGCCGGCGGGGCCGACCCCGTGCTCGAACGGCCCCCACCACTCCTCGAAGCTCGCGTAGTCGACCCCGGCCGGCAGCGCCGTCTCGGCGACACCCTCCAGCCCGGCTTCGCGGAAGAGCGCTTCGAGCTCCCCGGCGCGCGAGCCGGCGAGCCCGGACTCGTCGCGTGCGTCCGGGTCGAGCTCCCGCACCGCGGCCCAGAACGGGCTCAGCGGCCCCCCGCCGCCGCCGTGGTCCCAGACCGAGGCGGCGACGACGCCGCCGGCCCTGGTGACCCGGCGCATCTCGCCGACCCCGCGCGCGGGGTCGTCCATGAAGTGCACGACGAGCTGGGCGAGCGCCGCGTCGAAGGCGGCGTCCGGGAACGGGAGCTGCTCCGCCGCCGCCCTCCTGACGTCGACGCCCGGCAGACGCTCTCTCGCCGCGCGCACGAACGGCCCGGACGGGTCGACGGCGGCGACTCCGCCGGCCCCGAGCCGCGCGACGAGCTCGGCGGTCAGCACGCCCGGGCCGCAGCCGACGTCGAGCGCCCGCTGCCCCGCATCGATGCCGGCGAGCTCGCAGAGCGGCCCCGACAGCTGCCTCGAGTAGCGGCCCATGAAGCGGTCGTACGCATCGGCCGGGACGTCGAAGCCCACGTCCGGAAATCTATGCTCGCCGGGTGGAGGGTGTCCTCGTGAGGCGCCTCGAGGCGGCCGAGCTCGAGGCCCGGCTCGACGGGCTCGCGGCGGTGCTCGAGGACTGCGTCGCCGGCGGCGCGTCGGTCAGCTACCTGGCGCCGTTCACGCGCGCCGACGCGCGGGCGGCCTTCGAGCGGTTCGCGGCGGACGCGGCGGCCGGCGGGCGGCTGATCCTGGCTGCGTTCAGCGGCGACCGGGTCGTCGGCACCGTGCAGGTCGTCAACGCCCCGGCGCCGAACCAGCCGCACCGCGGGGACGTCGCGAAGCTGCTCGTCCACCGCTCGGCCCGCCGGCGCGGCGTCGCCGAGCGGCTGATGGCCGCGGCCGAGGACGAGGCCCGCGCGATCGGCAAGACGCTGCTCGTGCTCGACACGGTCACCGGCGACGCCGCCGAGCGTCTGTACGACAAGCTCGGCTGGACACGGGTCGGCGTGATCCCGAACTACGCGCTCTACCCGGACGGCCGGCCGTGCTCGACGACCGTCTTCTTCAAGGAGCTCTGACCCGGCGCGAGTCGGCGTACGAGAACGGGTGCTCGAACAGCTCGATCGCGTTCTCGCCGGGCGCGACGTCGAGCTCGAACCGCTCGCCGGTCGCGAGGTCCTCGACGGCGACGGCCGCACGGTGGCGCCGCCTGCTCCAGAAGAGGCCGATCTCGGTCGTTCCCGAATGCCGTTCCGCGAGCAGCTTCGGCGTGGCGTCGAAGGTCAACCTGCGTTGCATGGTGTCCTCCTTGCTCGTTGCTGACGACCGTCGTTCTACGCCGCGCACCGACAACGACGGGGAAGCGGCGGGCAAGGATTGCGCCAAGCTTCGGCCGGGACCGGGTTCCGGGACGGGGGAGGCGGGGAGGCGGGAAGCCGGCCCGGCCCGCCGCCTCCCCCCCGTGCCTCAGTAGACGCCGCCCCGCCTGCCGGCGGCGCGGCCGAGGCTCCACACGGCGCCCATCAGCACGCCGGCGACGACCAGGACCGCGCCGACCACGATCAGGATCCAGCCGAGCACCGGCAGGACGGTGAGCCAGAGGATCACCCCGACGACCAGCAGCACGATTCCGAGACCAACCACAGCACCCTCCTTCATCGGGTTCAGGTGCGCCGCGGCGCACCCGGGTACAACGGCCGTCCCCGCGCACCGGTTACGGCGAGCGCCGTCGGTCAGCGGCCGGCGCGCCCGAGGAGGCGGCCGAACGTGTCGGCGGCGACGTAGCCCGCCACCTTCGGGTTCTCCTGGAGCCGCCGCAGCGAGTACTCGTACCAGTGGGTGCCGTAGGGCACGTAGACGCGCACGCGGTGGCCCTCGGCGGCGAGCGAGTCGGCGCGCTCCGGGCGCACGCCGAGGAGCATCTGGAACTCGTACCGGTCGCGGGGCAGCCCCGCCGCGTGCACGAGCTGGAGCGCGCGGCGGATCAGCTGCTCGTCGTGCGTCGCCACCGCGACGTACGAGCCCTGCTCGAGCAGCGCCTCCAGGCAGCGCACGAAGTTCACCCGCACGGTCTCGTACTCGCGGTAGGCGATGGCCGGCGACTCGACGTAGATCCCCTTGCACAGCCTGACGTTGTCGAGCCCGGGCAGGTCGCCGAGGCTGCGGCGGAGGTACGCCTGGACGACCGCCCCGACGTTCGCGTGGCCCTCGGCGCGCAGGCCGCGGTACAGGGCGAGCGTCCGGTCGGTCGTCGAGGAGTCCTCCATGTCGATGCGCACGAAGTTGCCGCGGCGCGCCGCGTCCTCGACGACGGAGAGCAGGTTGGCGCGGCACAGGCCCTCTTCGAGCTCGAGGCCCAGGCCGGTGAGCTTCACCGAGACGTTCGCGTCGAGGCCGTCGCGGTCGATCCGCGCCAGCACCTCGTGATAGGCGTGCGCGATGCCGGCGGCCTCGTCGGCGGTCGAGACCTCCTCGCCGAGCACGTCGACCGTCGCGAGCTTCCCCGCCTCGTTCAGCCGGCGCACGACGCGCACCGCGTCGTCCAGCGACGGGCCGGCGATGTAGCGCGACGACAGCCGCCGGACGACCGGCCGCGGCACCGCCGGCAGCATCGTGACGATCGCGCGGTCGAGGAGCGTCAAGCGACGATCTCAGTGACCTTCGCGCATGAACCCCTGGCGCGCGGCGCTGACGAGCGCCACCGCTTCGGGGAACAGCACGCGCATGGCGTCGCGCAGCGCGATCGCCTGCTCGTCGACCTGACCCTTGACCTCGAGCTGGGAGAGCGCGGACGCGGTCAGCTCGACGGCGGTGTTGAGGGTCAGCGTCGCGAACTGCTCGCGCTGCGCCTCCTGCACCGATTCCGCTTGCTGCTCCGCGAACTCGCGCAGGCCGCGCATGAAGTCCTCCGGGTCACCGCCGAACGGGAATCCGAATCCGCCTTCCATGGCCGCCACGGTAGCGCGTCAGTCTGTGAGGGCGATGAGATACCCGCGCTCGACGTCGCGCACGAGCTCCTCGACCGCACCCGTCGCCGACCGGATCGCCGCCGAGAACGGCGACGAGCGCTCGCCGAGCGCACGTTCGAGCGCGACCGTCGCCGCGCCGACCTCGTCGAGGTAGGCGGGAGTCGCGAGCCGGGGGGCGGCGCCGATCGTCCGCTCGAGGGCGAGGGCGGCCTCCTCGGCCTCGTCGATGCCGGGCGGGTGCTCGTGGACGCGGAGCCTGGCGAGCTGCGCCCGCAGGTCCTCGAGGTCGCCGCCTCCGGCGAGGTCGCCTGCGAGCTCGCACATGGCGACGATCGACGCCGTGTCGCGGACGTCGGCGCGCGCGGCGAGCGGCCGGCCCGCGTCGTCGAGGACGAGCCAGCCGCCGGCCGCCTCCCTGCCGTAGGCGACGAGGTAGCGCCGGTCGCCGGCTGCCGGCTCGGCCGCCAGCACGGCGGCGACCTCGCCGTACGCCGCGGCGAGCTCGGCGATCCGCGCCAGATCGTCGGCGAGCGCCATAGAGTCACAGCGTATGGACGCGACCGAGCTCTTCGCGCCGCTCGGGCCGGGCTACGACCGCTGGGGGTCGATTCTCTCCTTCGGCCAGGACCCGCGCTGGCGCCGGTTCCTCGTCTCGGTCACCGAGGCGGGCCCGTTCGACACGGTGCTCGACGTCGCCACCGGCACCGCCGCGGTGGCGCTCGAGCTCGTGCGGCAGAAGGACTGCTTCGTCGTCGGCGTCGACCTCACCCCCGAGATGCTCGAGGAGGGCCGCCGGCGGGTGGCGCTCGCCGCGGCGGCGAAGAAGGTGCGGCTCCAGCAGGGCGACGCGCGCGCGCTGCCGTTCGAGGACGGCCTCTTCGACGCCGTGACGTTCACCTACCTGCTGCGCTACGTCGACGACCCGGCCGCGACGCTGCGGGAGCTGGCCCGCGTCGTGAAGCCGGGCGGCACGATGGCCGGGCTCGAGTTCGGCGTGCCGCGCGGTGTGTGGCGGCCGCTCTGGGAGCTGTGGGTGCGGGCCGGGCTGCCGGGGGCCGGGCGCCTGATCGGGGACGGCTGGCACGAGGTCGGGACGTTCCTCGGGCCGTCGATTCGGGACCACTATCGCCGCTGGCCGCTCGAGCGGCTGCTGCAGGCCTGGCGCGACGCGGGGATCGCGGACGTGCGCGCGCGCCGGCTGAGCCTCGGCGGCGGGATCGTCACGTGGGGACGGAAGGCGAGATAAGGCCCGCGTGGTACGCGCTCCGCTCGGGCGGCGCGCGCGACTACGTGACGCTGCTGCACCCGCCGTACACGCTCTGGCACCTGTCGTACGTCGCGATCGGGGCGGCGCTCGCCCCGCGCTTCCACCTCGACCGGATGCTGCTCGGGCTCGCGTCGTTCCTGCTCGCGATGGGCGTCGCCGCGCACGCGCTCGACGAGCTGCACGGGCGGCCGCTCCGCACGCGGATCCCGTCGCCGCTCCTGGTCGGGCTCGCCGCGGCGTCCCTGCTCGGCGCGGTCGCGATCGGCGTGCTCGCCGCCGCGCTCTGGGGCTGGTGGCTGCTCGCCTTCGTCGCCGTCGGTGCCGTGCTCGTGCCCGCCTACAACCTCGAATGGGCCTTCCACACGGACTGGGGGTTCGCGCTCGCGTGGGGCGCGTTCCCGGCTCTGACCGGCTACTTCGTCGAGGCGCAGACGGTGCGCGGCGAGGCTGCCGCGGCCGCCGCGTTCGCGTGTCTCGCGAGCTACGGGCAGCGCGCCCTCTCGACACCCGTGCGCCGCGCGCGGCGCGAGCTCTTGACCACCGCCGGGACGGAGCCGCTGGAGACCGCGCTGCGTGCGTTCACCTGGGCGGTCGTCGCGCTCGCCGTCGCGCTCGTCGCGGCCCGTCTACGCTGAGCGCATGACCGCCGCCACGATCGTCGCCGTCGCAGCCGCCGCGCTCGCGGTGGCGGCGCTCGTCGCGTGCATCCTCGTGCTGCGCCGCGCACGCGGCCTTGAGCGGATGCTCCAGCGGGAGATCGAGCGCGGCAAGGGAGCGTTCGACGAGGTGGTGGCCAGCGAGATCGCGCAGCGCACCGAGGAGCTCGAGGCGGTGCTCGCCCGTGCGCGCGCCGAGGCGCTGTCGCAGCTCGCGGACGAGGAGCGCCGCATCGCCGAGGAACGCCGGCGTGACGTGGCGGAGCGGGAGCGCGACGCGACCGCCCGGCTCACCGACCAGCTCGTGCAGGCGCAGGCCGCCGTCGAGCGGCGCCTCGGCGACTGGTCGGCCGACGTCGAGAAGCTGCAGGAGGGTCTGAACGACGAGCTGCACGCGCTCGAGGCGAGGCAACGGCAGCTGATGGCGGAGGTCGAGGCGAAGATCGGCCAGGACGCCGAGGGGCTCCTGAGCCAGCTCGAGGATCAGCGGCAGCTGATCTCGCGGCTGCGCGGCGAGCTGCAGCAGTCGGCGCACAACGTGGTCGAGCAGGCGAATGCCGAGCTCGAGCAGCACGGCGCTGAGCGGCGGCACGCGCTCCACGACATGGCGGAGCGGCTGCGCAAGCGGGAGCGCGACCTGCAGGAGCTGATCGAGCGCGAGGCGGGCGAGGCCGCCCAGCGCATCCAGATCGCGCTGGGCGACATCGAGCGGCGCCAGGTGGAGCAGCTGCAGCGGATCGTCTCGCGTGAGACGACCCGCTACTCGGAGGCGGCGTCCTCACAATTCGACAACACGATCCGCACCGCACGCGAGGAGGCGGCGCGCCGTCTCTCGCGCGAGCTCGACCTGGCGGTCGAACGATTCGCCCGCGAGGCGGAGGGCGTCCTGACGGAACGGCTGAACCAGGTGTCGGATGCGGCCGCGCAGCGGGTCGAGGAGCGCCTCGCCCGCCTGCGCAGCGCGCTCGAGCGCCAGCGCGACGACGCGCTCGTCTCGCTCGAGGATCGCGCGCACCAGGTGGAGGCCGGGCTGCGCGAGCGCCTGAACGAGATCTCCGCCGAGGCGGAGTCGGAGCGGAGCGTGCTCGAAGCCCGCCTGCGCGACCTTGCCCGCCGTGTCGACGAGCTCGCGACGCGAACGTAAGGGTTTCGTTGCGTCTCCAACTTCCCGTGGCAGGGTTCGTCTAGGACAAAGCGAAAAGGCGTCCACCATGCCGCAGACGATCGAAAATCCACAGTCCGAGCGCGAAAAGGTCGAGTCCTGGCGCTTGCACGTGCTGATCGAAGCCGGCTACCCGCTGCCCCTCGCGGAGAAGCTCGCGCACTCGGAGGCCGACCTCCATCGCGCGGTCGAGCTGATCCACGCGGGCTGCAGCTACGAGACCGCGACCGAGATCCTCCTCTAAGGAGGCGCGGAGCGGAGGCCCGGTCGCCCGGGCCCCCACGTCCACGCGGATCTGCTCTAGCTGCAGCCCTGCGCGTACGTCCCGAAGCCCTGGTACGCCGGGCTGATGCCCGTCGTGCGAGAGCCCATGAACGTCAGGCGGCCGGTGTACGCGGAGCCGAGCACCTGCTCGACGCCGCCGCGGCCGAACCACTGCGCGTCCACCTCGTCCTCGGGGTGGTACTGGCCGTAGTAGGTCGTGCCCTGCGGCGCAGCCGCGTTGTTGCCGCCGTACGGGAACCACACGCCCACGACCGGGTCGCCCGTCTCGAGCACCGGCGTGCAGCCGTACTGCGGCGCCGTCGGCGTCAGCCACGGCTGGACGGCGTTGTTGACGAACGGGTCGTCGAGCCACTCGGACACCTCGTGGCTCAGCGCGTGGATGTCCGCGAGACCCCGCGTCGGCAGCGGCAGGCTCTGCTGCGGCGCGCCGAGGTAGTCGGTCAGGAACCCGGAGTAGGTTCCCGGCGTCGACCAGGCGGCGTAGATGAACGTCTGCACCGGGTTCTGCCCCTTGCCGTTCGCCGAGCCGGAGCCGTGGCCGATCGGCATGCCGGCCCCGTGGTAGCCGATCACGCAGCAGTTCAGGTAGTTCTCCGGCCCGTCGTACAGCATCACGTTGTCGGTGAGGAAGATCGGGACGGTGGTCGGATCGATGTGCAGCGAGTTGATCAGGTTCTGCAGCTGCGAGGAGAACCACTTGTCGTCGGCGACGCCGGCGATCGTCTCGGTCGGCGTGCCGTGCGAGGTGCGCCACGCGCCGACCGGGCGCTGGTAGGCGAGCCCCTTCTCCTGCGGGACGTCGATCGTCTGCGTCGGGAGCACCGCGTCGTTGACGAGCTTGACGTGGTAGCCGGTGCCGAGCTTGTTCCACTGCGAGCGGACGAACGCGTCGCCGACCTGCGCCGTGTCGCCGCCCATGTCGCCCGGTGTCGTGAAGTGCTGGTCGTCGAAGACCGGCGAGTGGAGCACGTCCTGCACGCGGCTCGTGCCGTCGAAGGTGTGGTCGAGCGCAGTCGCGGTGAACCCGCTGTAGCCGAGATCGTTCAGCTGCGAGACCGGCTGGTTGCCTGCGACGAAGTGCAGCTTCAGCGGGACGATCACCGTATGGATCGCGGTGGTGACGTCACCCTTGCCGGGGTCGCTGCCGACCATCGTGATCGGGTACGTCGTGCCGTTCGTCGGATCCGTGTACTGGAACGTCCAGTGCGGGATCGTCCGCGCGTTCTGCAGGAACTGCGGTGCAACGCTTCCGTCCGTCGTGAACCTGGGTGTCACGTCGGGCTTGGCCGGGCCGGCGGAGCCGGCGAGCGCGGCGGCGGTGCATGAGGCGGCGACCGCCACGGCGACCGCGACCGCAAGCGCCGCCCGCGAAGAGCGGTGGAGCATCGAACGGAACCCTCCTTCCCCATTGACTTGCTGCTCGGGTGCCGAGCGGCGCTGTTATAGCAAACGATATTTTCGGCGGGCGGCGGCCCGGGGACGGGACGGAGCGCGGCTACGATCGCCGGCGTGAAGGTCGAAGCGACCGAGATCGACGGGCGCAAGGTCTACTCGGTCCGCGCGTTCAACCGCGGCCTCGCAAGCTGGCTCGGGCGGCTGCCGACGTTGTGGGTCGAGGGCGAGGTGACCGAGCTGCGGCGGCAGCAGCGGTGGGCGTCGGTGTTCTTCACCCTGAAGGATCCCGACGACGGCGCGACGGTGCCGGTGCAGATGCCGCGGGGCCAGTTCGACGCGCTCGAGCTGCAGCTTGCCGAGGGCGAGCGGGTGCACGTCTTCGGCCGCGCGGAGCTGTACGAGCAGCGGGGCGAGCTGCGGCTGAAGGCGCTGACGATCGAGCGCTACGGCGTCGGCGCGCACCTCGCCGCGCTCGAGCGCCTGAAGCGGAGGCTGGCTGCGGAAGGCCTGTTCGCAGCGGAGCGCAAGCGCCGCCTGCCGGCGTTCCCGTCGCTCGTCGGGCTCGTCACCGGCAACGACGCTGCGGCGAAGCGCGACGTGCTCACGCACATCGTCGAGCGGTTTCCGCCCGCGAACGTGCTCGTCGCGGAGACGTACGTGCAGGGGCCGAAGGCGCCCGCCTCGATCGCCGCGGCGATCGCCGACCTCTGCCGCCGCGGAGTCGACGTGATCGTCCTCGCCCGCGGCGGCGGCAGCTTCGAGGATCTGCTGCCGTTCTCCGACGAGCGCGTCGTGCGCGCCGTCGCCGGCTGCCCGGTGCCGGTCGTCTCGGCCGTCGGCCACGAGCAGGACACACCGCTGTGCGACCTGGCCGCGGACGCGCGCGCGTCGACGCCGACGCACGCGGCGCGGCTCGTCGTCCCCGACCTCGCAGAGCTGCGCGGGCGGCTCGCCCGGTCACGGGCGGGCTTGCACGACGGCGCGCGTCGCGTGCTGGAGCGGCACGCGACGCGCGCCGTCGCTGCCCACGAGCGCCTTCGGCGCGCACCGCTGCTCGCGCTGGAACGCCGTGGCGCGCGCCTCGAAACGCTGCACGCGCGGCTCGGCGCGCTCAGCCCGTTCGCGACGCTCGAGCGCGGCTACGCGATCGTCCGCCGCGGCGACGCGGTCGTCAGGTCGGCGGCGCAGGTCGCGGCCGGCGAGCGCGTCGACGTTCGCGTCGCCGAGGGATCGTTCGGAGCGGTCGTTGAGTGAGCCGACGTTCGAGGAGGCGCAGCGCGAGCTGGAGTCGATCGTCGAGCGGCTCGAGCGCGGTGACGCGGACGTCGACGAGCTGACGCGGCTGTGGGAGCGCGGCGAGGAGCTGTACAAGCTCTGCGCGGCGAAACTCGAGGCGGTGCGCGGACGCATCGAGGAGCTAGGGCGCGAGAGCGAGGGCTAGCCGCCCGCCGAGCTCTTCCAGGTCGGCGGCGGCGCGGGCCGGGTCGCCGGAGAGCGCGTGCGCGTCGACGCCGTCCCGCACCAGGCCGCCGAAGAGCTCGCACCGCACCCCGAGCTGCGCGCAGCGGGCGCGGACCGCGCCCGGAGCCTTGCCTTCGAGCGTCGTCCGGTCGGCGGTCCCCTCGCCGCTGACGACGAGGTCTGCGCCGCGCGCGAGCGCGTCGAAGCCGACGGTGTCGAGGACGAGCTCGGCGCCGTCGACCAGCTCCGCGCCGAGCGCGGCGAGCCCGGCGCCGAGCCCGCCGCCGGCGCCGGCGCCGCGCAGGTCGCTGAACGGCGCGAGCGCGGCGTCGGCGGCGAGGCGGCGCTCGAGCTCCTCGACCTCCGCAGGGCCGGCGCCTTTCTGCGGCCCGAACGCGCGGGCGGCGCCGCGGTCGCCGAGCAGCGGGTTGCGGACGTCGCAGGCCACGCGGATGCGGACCGGCGCGAGCCGGTCGCCGACGACGGCGCGCAGCCCCGCGCCGCCGTCGACGGTCGCGGTGCCGCCGACGCAGACGAGCAGCGTCCGTGCGCCGCCCTCGACGGCTGCGAGCAGCAGCTCGCCGACGCCCTCGCTGGAGGCGTGCAGAGGGTCGAGCCGGTCGGGGGCGAGCAGCGGCAGCCCGACGGCCGCGGCGGCCTCCACGACCGCGGTGCCGTCGGGCAGCACGAGCCACCGCCCCTCGACCGGGGCGCCGAGCGGGCCGCGCACGGTCTCGGTGCGCCATTCGCCGCCGAGCGTCACGTGGAGCACGTCGGCGGTTCCCTCGCCGCCGTCGGCGACCGGCAGCTCGACGGCGTGCGCGCCGGCGCGTCGCAGTCCGCGCGCGAGCGCGGCCGCAGCCGCAAGCGGCGAGAGCACGCCCTTGAGGCTAGCCGGCGCTGCGAGCGCGTTCACGTGCCGTCGCGGCCGGGAGGAGCTGCGCCTCCGTCTCGGAGAGATCCTCGGGAGCGTCCTCCATCTGTTTGAGCATCGCGTACGACAGCCCCTCGCGCGCCAGGAAGACGACGCCGATGCCGATGCCGACCGACGCCTCGATCGCCTGCAGCCCGATGCCGAACGCGATCCCGTGCGCGTACGCGACGCCGTAGCCGACGAGCGGCGTGGCGACGGCGATCTGCACCAGGCCGACGTTCCCCGGCCATACCGGGAAGATCGTGGCGACGTTCATCAGCACCAGCACCAGTCCGGCGGCGGCGAGCGGCTCGTGGATCGCAAACGCCCGCATCGCGCTCCAGACGGCGAAGAGCTGGCAGCCCCAGCCGGCGAACTGGAACGTCGCGGCCTTCAGCGCCGGCAGCGGCGAGCTCATCACCGCGAGCCCGAGCCGCGCACGCGACAGGAGCTGGCGCAGCCTGCCGAGCTCCTCCAGCTCGCGGTGCCGCCGGCGCGCCAGAACCACCGCCGTGAGGAACAGCACGCTTCCGGCGGCGAGGACGACGGCGAGCGAGGTGTAGGCCCAGCCCGGAATCTTCGCGGAGAAGAGAACCCAGACGACGAGCGTGAGCGACGGGAAGAGGTCGAACATGCGGTGGGCGAACACGGAGCCGATCAGCGTCGCCGTCGTCCCCTTTCGCCCCGGCATCCGCCGACGGAGCACGGCGACCCGCGCGAGCTCGCCGACGCGTCCGGGCAGCACGGCGTTCCCGAAGAGCCCGACGCAGAAGGCCGAGAAGACGAGCGGGAACGACGGCCGCGGCGGCGCGACCGACTGCTCGATCGCCGTGTCCCACGCGACGGAGCGGGTGATGACGGACAGCAGGTTGAGGCCGATCGCGGCGAGGACCCACTCCCACGTGACGGCGGTGAACGCCGTGCGGACCGCGTGCCAGTCGGGGCCGCGCCAGACGATCAGCGCGACGGCGGCCGCGAGCAGCGCGAGGACGCCGACGAGCAGGCCGAGCTTCGCCTTCACGCGGTCACCTCGACGTAGATCTCCTCGAGCCGCCGGGCGATGTCGTCCCACGAGAAGCTCGCGACCGCGTGCTCGCGCGCGGCGCGGCCCATCTCGACGCGGCGCTCCTCGTCGGAGAGGACGTCGACGACCGCGGCGGCGAGCGCGTCCGGGTCGTCCGGGGTGACGAGCCGCGCCGACTCGGGTGTCGCGACCGCGGCATACCCGGGGATGTTCGAGGCCACCGCGGGCGTCGCGCATGCGAACGCCTCGGCGACGACGAGGCCGAAGCTCTCCAGGCCGAGGGCCGGCGAGA
>Ga0070741_10013532_pt1 | contig 14371 bp, 12 predicted proteins | sample Coa_R1_4_FD_66440 | JGI IMG/M metagenome (GOLD analysis project Ga0070741, IMG submission 66440) | Surface soil microbial communities from Centralia Pennsylvania, which are recovering from an underground coalmine fire - Coalmine... | ecosystem: Environmental > Terrestrial > Soil > Unclassified ...
GGCGCGCGCGGGCCGGTGCGCGATCGCATGGCGCTGGTGGCCGAGGAGCTGATCATCAACGGCATGTACCACGCGCCCGTCGACGAGAACGGCAAGCCGCTGTATCGCCACATGTCGCGCAAGGACCTCGCCAAGCTGGCGTTCGACCGCAAGGTAAAAGTCGCGTGCGCGTCGAACGGGCAGCACTTCGCGATCGCGGTGCGCGACGCGTACGGCACGCTCGACAAGGACACCGTCGTCAAGTTCCTCGCCAAGGGGACGTCGAAGTCGCTCGAGCCGGAGCAGCGCGAGTCGGGCGCGGGCCTCGGCCTGGTCACCGCGCTCAAGAACGCCAACAAGCTGGTCTTCAATCTCGCGCCGGGGACCGGCAGCGAGGTGATCGCGCTGTTCGATCTCGATCTGCTGGCGCAGGGGCGCAACGGCGTGCGCTCGGTGCACATCTTCGTCGAGCGACGCAAGCCGCGGGAGGCGGGCGTGCAGGTCGCGCCGCCGGCGCGCACGTCGCTGGCGCCGTTCGTCGCGGGCGCGCTGGCGATCGTGCTGATCATCTTCGGCGTGGTCGGCGTGGTGCGCAAGATGAGCGAGGCGCCGCCGGCCGCGGTGCACGCCGAGGTGGCGCTGCCGACGGGCGAAGGCGACTCGCGCGAGGTGCCGGTGCACATCGGCTCGAGCGATGTGAAGCTCAAGGTCGAGCGCAAGGGCGGCAACCTGGTCATCACCAGCGGCGAGTAGCACCGACGGAAAAGCGGTCGCGTGCTAGATTCGAAGGCGCATGGCCGACGGCGTTCCGTTTGGCAACTACCGCCTGCTGAGGCGGCTGGCCCGCGGCGGCATGGCCGAGGTCTTCCTCGCGCGCCACGTCGGCGTCGAGGGCTTCGAGCGCCGCGTGGCCATCAAGCGGATCCTGCCGCACCTGTCGGAGTCGGAAGAGTTCCGCGACATGTTCCTCGACGAGGCGCGGCTGGCGGCGCAGCTCACGCACCCGAACATCGTGCACATCTACGACTTCGGAAAATTCGACGACTACTACTTCATCGCCATGGAGTACGTCGACGGCATCGATCTCGGGCGGCTGATCCGCCAGGCCAAGGCGCGGCCGGTGCCGTTCGAGTTCGCCGCGCGCATCCTCGCCGACGTGTGCAGCGGCCTTCACTACGCGCACAACGTCTCCGACGGGCAGGGGCGCAAGCTCAACCTGGTGCACCGCGACGTCACGCCGCAGAACGTGCTGGTGACGTACGACGGCGTGGTGAAGCTGGTCGACTTCGGCATCGCCAAGGCGGCGTGGTCGGCGGGGCGCACGCGGCCGGGCGTGGTCAAAGGCAAGTTCGCCTATATGTCGCCGGAGCAGGTGCAGGGCCGCACGCTCGACGGGCGCAGCGATCTTTTCTCTGCGGCAATTTGCCTCTACGAGCTGATCACCGGCGTGCCGCTGTATCGCCGCGACGACGTGAACGCGGCGATGCGCGAGATCCGCGACGGCAAACCGATCGTGCCCGAGAAGTTTCGCGCCGACGTGCCCGACGCGCTCACCAGCATCTTGCGGCGCGCGCTCGCCACCTCGCGCGATCAGCGCTACGCGTCGGCGGGCGCGATGCAGCTCGACCTCGAGCGCTTTCTCAAGGAGTCGGAGGCGCTCGGCACGTCGCAGCTCCTCGGCGAGTACGTGCAGCGCGAGGTGCCGCGGCCGCCCGACGAGGACGCGGCCGGACCCGGGACGCAGGCGCAGCCGGCGGGGACGCAGCGGCAGGCGGCGGGCACGCAGCGGCAGGCGGCGGGCACGCAGGTGCAGGTTGCCGGCACGCAGTCGCAGCACGCGGGCACGCAGTCGCAGCACGCGGGCACGCAGTCGCAGCACGCGGGCACGCAGTCGCAGGAGCGCGCCGATACCACGCGCGCCGATCCGACGCCGCCGCCGGGCGCGCTCACCGAGCCGCTCGTCGACGCGGAGGTCTCGCCCGCGCTGCCGGTGCACGCGGCCACCGACGATTCGCTGGAGCTGGCGATCACGACGCCCGGGCGCGCGCCCGAGGATGCGCCGACCAAACCGGTGGAGAGCCCGCGGCGCAAGCCGGAGCCGATCGATCGGCCGCCGTCGCACACAGCGGTGGTGCCGCCGTTGCAGGCGTCGAGCCGGCGGGCTTACGTGGCCGCGGCGGTGGCGGCAGTTACCGTGATAACGGTCGGGCTAATCGCGCTGCATCCGTGGTCGTCTTCGCAGGCGTCCATGACCACCATCGATCCCACGATAGGGCCGGGCGTCAGCGGTAATCCAGCGACGGAAAACAGCCCGCGCGTTCCCGATCCGAAGACGCAAAACGAACCGCAAAACGCGGCGCAAACCAAACCGCAAAACGAACCGCAAAACGGCACGCAAAACGGCACACAAAATCCACCGCAAAACACAGCCCAAACGAAAACGCAAAACGAGCCGCAAAACGGCACGCAAACCAAAACCCAAAACGAACCGCAAAACGCCGCGCAAACGAAGACGCCGGGGGGCGCGAAGACGGGCACCACCGCGCCGGTCGAGGACACGGCCGCGCCGGCGGCGCTCGACGTGGTCTCGCGGCCGGCGGGCGCGCGCGTCACCGTCGACGGCCACGAGCTGCCCAAGGCCACGCCGGTGCGCGCGCAGTCGCTGGCCGCCGGCACGCACCGCGTCTCCGTCGAGCGCAAGGGCTACCTGGCGCGCGAGCTGTCGGTGCAGCTCGGCGCGGGCGAGCACCGCACGCTCGACGTGGTGCTGCGCGCGGGCCAGACGCGCGGCCACGTCCCGCCGCGCGCCGCCGCCGGCTTCCTCACCGTGCGCACCGTCCCGTGGTCGAAGGTGTTCGAAGGCTCGCGCCTGCTCGGCACCACGCCGCTCGCCAACGTGCACTTGTCGGAGGGCTCGCACGCGCTCACGTTCGTCAATCCCGATCTGCCGCCGGTGCACAAGACCGTCACCGTGCGCGCCGGCGAGGAGTCCCGCTTGAGCTTCGAGCTGAAGAAATGAGCGAGCTGATGATCGAGCGGCGCGGCGCGGTGGCGCTGCTGACGCTGTCCAACCCGGCCAAGCGCAACGCGCTCGATCCGCCGCTGCTCGACGCGCTGTGCGCCGCGCTCGCGCGCCTGCCGGGCGAAGGCGCGCGCGCCGCCGTGCTCACCGGCGAAGGCGATCGCATGTTCTCGTCGGGCTACGATCTCGCCGCGCTGCCCGAAGGCGCCGTGCCCGGCGAAAATCCGCTGGCGCGCGCGCTCGCCGCGATCACCGACGGCGATCTGCCGGTGATCGCGGCGCTGAACGGCCCAGCGATCGGCGGCGGCTGCGAGCTGGCCGCCACGTGCGATCTGCGCGTCGCGCACCCGCAGGTGACGCTCACCATGCCGCCGGTCAAGCTCGGCATCGTCTACGCGCCGCGCGGGCTCGCCCGCTTCGTGGCGCTGATCGGCGCGTCGCGCACGCGCGAGCTGTTCCTCACCGCCGCGCCCGTCGACGCCGCGCGCGCGCTCGCGTGGGGCCTGGTCGATCGCGTGGTGCCGCCCGCCGACGTCTTGCCGGCCGCGCTCGCGCTCGCCGATGAGATCGCGCGCCACGCGCCGCTGGCGATCCGCGGGACGCGCCGCGCGCTCGAGCGCCTCCTGGCCGAGCTGCCGCCCGAGGCCGCCGCCGAGCTGGCCGAGCTGCAGCGCGCCGCCTGGATCTCCGACGACGCCCGCGAGGCGCGCGCCGCTTTCCGCGAGAAGCGCCCGCCGCGTTTTACCGGCAAGTAGAGCTCGCCCGCCGACTTGTTTACCGATCGGTAAAACCCGCCGCGCGGTTCGCCTTGACTCGCAACTCTTGCGTGAGTTACGGTCGCGCAGTCGGTAAGGAGGGCCTCATGCGCGCGATCCCGGCCTTCGTGGCGCTGATGCTCGGCGCGCTCGGCGCATGCGGCGCGTGCAGCCACTCGGACACGCTGCGCAGCGACGGTGGATCGCCGCCGGGCGCGCCCGACGCCGGGGCCGGCGACGGCGCGATCGCACCGCCGCCGTCGCCGTCGCTCGGCGCCACGCCGCACGCGGGCGGCGTCACCTTCCGCGTCTGGGCGCCGCACGCCGACGCCGTGTTCGTCGCCGGCGACTTCAACGGCTGGAGCGCCACCGCCAACCCGATGGCCGGCGACGCACACGGCGTGTTCAGCGCCGACGTGCCGGGCGCCTCGGTCGGGCAGGCCTACGAGTTCGTGGTGCAGCACGGCGCCGACACGCTCCACCGCGTCGACCCGCGCGCGCGCGCCCTCGACAACTACCAGGGCCACGCACTGATCGTCGATCCGAACGCGTTTACCTGGACGAATCCCGATTTCGCGCCGCCGCCCGTCGCGCAGCAGGTGGTCTACGAGCTGCACCTCGGCACCTTCAATCCGCCCGCCGGCGCGACCTACGGCGGCACGTGGGCGAGCGCGATGCAGAAGCTCGATCACCTGGCCGCGCTCGGCGTGAACATGCTTGAGGTGATGCCGCCCGGCGAGTTCCCCGGCGCGCACTCGTGGGGCTACAACCCGATCCTGATCGACGCCGCCGCCGACGTGTACGGCACGCCCGACGACGCGCGCCGCTTCATCGACGCCGCGCACGCGCGCGGCATGGGCGTGATCATCGACGTGGTCTACAACCACCTGTCGAGCCACACGCCGCTGTGGTGCTGGGACGGCGACTGCCTTGGCGCCGGCGGCAGCTACTTCTACACCGACGGGCGGCGCAACACGCCGTGGGGGCCGCGCCCCGATCTCGGCCGCGCCGAGGTGCGCGACTATTTGCGCCACGACGCGCTCCTGTGGCTCACCGAGTATCGCGCCGACGGGCTGCGCTGGGACTCGGTGGTCAACCTCCGCAACACCGATCTCGGCAACAACCCCGACGGCTGGACGCTGCTGCGCGACTCGAACGACGCCGTCCACGCGCTCACGCCCGCCAAGCTGCAGGTCGCCGAAGATCTGCAGACCGCCGACGTGGTCACGCAGCCGACCAACCTCGGCGGCGCCGGCTTCGACACGCAGTGGGACGCGGCGTTCTTCCATCCCGTCGACGACACGGTCATCACCGCCAACGACACCGACCGCTCGATGCCGGCGATCCGCGACGCCATCACGCACGTCTACAACAACACCGCCAGCCAGCGCGTCATCTACACCGAGGATCACGACGAGGTCGCCAACGGCAAGCAGCGCATCCCGGAGATGATCTCGCCCGGCGACGCGGGCAGCCTGATCGCGCGCAAGCGCTCGACGCTGGGCGCGGCGATCGCGCTGACGTCACCCGGGATCCCGATGCTGTTCATGGGGCAGGAGTTCCTCGAGAACGGCTTCTTCTCCGACACGCACCCGCTCGACTGGACCAAGACCACCACCTACGCCGGCATCCTGCAGCTCTACACCGACCTGGTTCACTTGCGGCAAAATGCCGCAGGCGCGACCCGCGGGCTGACCGGCGCGGGGGTGAACGTCTTCCACGTCAACGACGGCGCCAAGGTGATCGCCTACCACCGCTGGCAGGCGGGCGGCGCCGGCGACGACGTGGTGGTGATCGCCAACTTCGCCGACCGCGCGTTCACCGCCTATCAGATCGGCCTGCCGCGCGCCGGCACGTGGCACGTCCGCTTCAACAGCGACTCGTCCGCCTACTCGCCCGACTACGACAACACCTCGTCGGCGGACGTCACCACCGTCGCCGGCACGCGCGACGGCTACGCGCAGAGCGGCACTTTACCGCTCGGTAAATACGGCGTCGTGATCCTGTCGCAGTAGCGGGGACGCGCAAGCGGACCCCGCTATCCGGCAGCTTCCCCGCGCAGCGTTCTTGCAACACCTAAGGGGATGAGACCTCGACGGGAGACCGTGGTGATCACCGGCGCGTCGGCCGGCGTGGGGCGCGCGGCCGCGATCCGCTTCGCGCGCGACGGAGCGCAGGTGGCGCTGATCGCGCGAGGGCGCGCCGGGCTCGAGGCCGCGCGCGCGGACGTGGAGCGCGCCGGGGGACGGGCGCTCACCGTGCAAGCCGACGTCGCCGACGCGGCGGCGCTCGAGCAGGCGGCCGCGCGTGTGGAGGCCGAGCTGGGGCCGATCGACGTCTGGATCAACTCGGCGATGGTGACGGTGTTCGCGCCGTTCGCCGAGCTCACCGTCGAGGAGTTCCGCCGCGTGACCGACGTGACGTATCTCGGGCAAGTGCACGGCGCGATGGCGGCGCTCCGGCGCATGCGCGCGCGCGATCGCGGCACCATCGTGCAGGTCGGCTCGGCGCTGGCGTATCGCGGCATCCCGCTGCAGAGCGCCTACTGCGGAGCCAAACACGCGGTGCAGGGCTTCACCGAGTCGCTGCGCACCGAGCTGCTGCACGACGGCAGCCGCGTCTGGATCACCATGGTGCAGCTCCCGGCGCTCAACACGCCGCAGTTCGACTGGTGCAAATCGAAGATGCCGCGGCGCGCGCAGCCGGTGCCGCCGATCTACCAGCCGGAAGTCGCCGCCGACGCGATCCACTTCGCCGCGCACCACCGCCGGCGCGAGCTGTACGTCGGCGCGTCGACGGCGATCGTCATCTCCGGCAACAAGCTGGCGCCCGGCCTCGGCGACTGGTACCTGGCGCGCACCGGCGTCGACAGCCAGATGTACGACGGGCCGCAGCCGCGCGGGCGCCGCGACAACTTGTGGCAGCCGGCCGACGACCAGCGCGACTTCGGCGCGCACGGCGCGTTCGATGCGCGCGCGCACCGGCGCTCGCTCGAGCTGTGGGCCGTCAAGCACAAGCGCGCGCTCGCGGCGATCGGGCTCGCCGCGCTCACCGCGGGCTCGGTGGCGGCGCTGCGCCGTCGCTGAGCGGGCGGGCGCGCGCGGGCGGGAGCGCGATCGCGCGCGACGGACGCACGTCGGCGCCGAGCACGCGCCGCAGCTGATCGAGCGCGGCCGCGTGCTCCTCGCCGGTGTTGGCGGCGGCGCAGTCGCCCGGCACGATCAGCTCGAACCCGCGCATGTGCGCGTCGACCGCCGTGTACAGCACGCAGATGTTGGTGGCGAGCCCGGTGAGGATCAGCGTCTTCGACTCGAGGTGGCGCAGCAGGAGGTGCAGCGTCGTCGAGAAGAATCCCGACACCATCGGCTTGAGCACGAAGTAGTCGTCGTCCTCGGGGAGGAGCTGCTCGACGATCGGACGGCCGCGCACGCCGTCGCGCAAGCAGTGCTGCACCTGCTGATTGAAGTCGGAGCGCCAGCGCCCGAAGTTGTCGTTCACGTAGATCGCCGGGATGCCGGCCGCCTTGCAGCGGCGCTTGAGCGCGCGCAGCGCCGACGCCATCGGACGCGCGCGCGCGAGCAGCTCGTCGCCCTCGGGAAACTCGAGATCGTTGATCACGTCGATGAGCACGAGCGCCACTTCGTGCGTGTCGGGCGCGCTGCCGTGGAGATCGCCCATTCGCCTCTATTAATGATAGGCCGGCGCGCGCGAGGACGATCAGCCGGGCAGGCGCTCGCCCGCCACGTCGCGCAAGAGATACGCGCGGCGCTCGGCGGCGTCGCCCGGCCAGAGCGCGAGCGCGTGCATCAGCTTGGTGACCGCCGCCTCGAGGCCGAGATCGCCGCCCGAGATCGCGCCCGCCTCGGCGAGCCCTGCGCCGTTGGCGTAGAGCCCGAGGTCTACCGCGCCCGCGCGCGCCTGCGTCACCACCAGCACCGTCACGCCGGCGTCGACGAGGCGGCGCACCTCGGCCGCCACCGCGCGCGTGCGCGCCGGGACGTTGCCGACGCCGAACGCCGCCAGCACCACGCCGCGGATCGAGTCGTCGGCGCGCGAATCTCCGACGAGCCGCGCCAGCAGGCCCGGCTCCATGCCGGGCAGCACGTGGCACACGGCGACGCGCGCGTCGAAGCGTCCGTCGGCGGCGAACGGCTCGCGCGGCGTACGCAGCGTCGCGCCGATCTCGACGTCGAGCCCGAGCCGCGCCAGCGGCGGGCAGCCCGGCGACGCGAACGCCGCGTACGACCACGCGTCGCCCTTGGTCGCGCGGTTGCCGCGATAGAGCCGCCCGTCGAAGGCGATGCCGACTTCGGGCAGCGCGCGCGTCGCCAGGTCCACCGCGTCGACGAGGTTGCGCCGCGCGTCGGTGCGGATCTCGCCGAGCGGCCGCTGCGAGCCGGTGAGCACCACCGGACGGTCGAGCCCGCCGAGCGCGAACGACAGCGCCGACGCGGTGTACGCCATGGTGTCGGTGCCGTGGATGATCACGATCCCGTCGTGCGTCGCGCGCGCGCCGGCGATCTCGTCGGTGAGCGCCGCCCACTCGTCGGGCCCGAGATCCGACGAGTCGAGGTTGCACAGGATGCGCGTCTCGACTTCCGCCAACTCGCCGAGCTCCGGCACGCGCGTCAGGATCTCCTGCGTGTACGTATCGGGTTGCAGCGGCGCCGGGCGCCGGCCGCTCATGCCGAGCGTGCCGCCGGTGTGCAGGATGAGGACTCGCTTCACGCGCGCATCATAGCGCGTATTATCTTCGTCTCAGGCAAGGAGACGCGATGTCGATCGAACAGCAGCTCGGCGATCAGTTGAAGCAGGCGATGAAGGACAAGGATCAGCCCACGCTCGACGTGGTGCGCATGATCAAGACCAAGATCATGGAGCGGCGCACGGCCAAGGGGTTTACCGGCGAGGTAAACGACGCGCTGGTGCTCGACGTGATCGGCGCCTATCGCAAGCAGCTTCAGAAGGCGCTCGAGGAGTTCGAGAAGGCGGGCGACAAGGGCGCCGAGCAGGCGGCGCAGCTGCGCTTCGAGATCGCGTTCTGCGAGCGCTTTCTGCCCAAGGGGCTCGACGAGGCGGCGCTGCGCGCGCTGGTGACCGAGCGGATCGCGGCGCTCTCGATCAATGACGTGAAGCAGGTGGGCAAGCTGCTCGGCGACATCATGAAGACGCACAAGGGGCAGGTGGAGGCGAACGACATCAAGCGGCTCGCCGAGGAGCTGCTCAAGAAATGAGACGCGCGCCCGCCGTCCTCGCGCTGATGGCGGGCGCCGCGTTCGCCGGCGAGCCGGCGCCGCCGGCGCCGCCGTCGCAGTCCGCGCCGAGCTCGGCGCCGGCGAAGAGCGAGGACGTCGAGGCGCAACGCAAAGCTTGCGACGCGAAGCAGGGCAAGGCGTGCACCGCGCTGGCCGTGCGCTACCTCGGCGGCAACGGCGTCGCCGCCGACGAGAAGCGCGCGCTCGAGCTGTTCGACCGCGCGTGCACCGCCGGCGACGGCGCGGGCTGCTCGATGCTGGGCGCGATCTTCAACCGCGGGCGCGGCGCGATCGCGCCCGACTACGCGCGCTCGTACAAGCTGTCGAAGCGCGGCTGCGAGCTCGGCGACGACAACGGCTGCTACGACCAGGCGTGCGATCTGGTCGCCGCGCGCGGCATCGAGAAGAGCACGGCGCTCGCCGTCCCCGCGTTCGAGCGGTTGTGCAAGAAGGGCCTGGCGCAAGCCTGCGGCTCGCTCGGCATGCTCTACTACGTCGGCGACGGTGTGAAACGCGACCCGCAACGCGCCACCGAATTGCTCGACCAGGCCTGCAAAGGCGGCGACGTCCGCTCCTGCCCCCGCGACTAACCCCGCTTAAAACCGCTCAAATCGCCAATTCGAACCATTTTACCGCATCGGCAAACGAACCCTACTGAAGCGTAGCGGAACGGAGCGCGCGGGCGCATTGGGCGCGCCGGAGCGAAATCGGTAACGGGCGATTTCGCGGAGGCGCGCCCAATGCGCCCGTGCGCGTAGTGCAGCGGTGATCGAGTAAGGATTCTCAGCTCTGGTAGACGCGGCGCTCGTTGTCGACGCCGAGGAAGGCGACCGCGCCGGGCGCGAAGCCGTTCTCGCCGGCCTGCACCGGCCGCTGATCGACCTCGGAGTCGCCGTTGCGGATCGCCTCGTACTCGGCAACCGTATAGCGGCGGCGATCCTCGAGCGGCTCGGCGAGCGCCAGCTTCGCGGCGAACGCGCCGGCGCCGTCGACTACGCGCCCGGCGAAATACTCCGCGGTGCAACCCGAGCCGTAGCTGAACAGCCCGACGCGCTGCCCCTCGAGCGCGGCCGCCTCGACGTGCAGCAGCGACGCGAGCGCGAGATACAGCGAGCCGGTGTAGATGTTGCCGACCTGCCCCGGCAGCTTGAGCGACGACGCCACCTCGACCGCGTACGACGCGTCGGCCTCCGCCTCGCTCTTGCCGGCGGCCTGCATCAGGTGGCGATGCGCCTTCTTCGCCATTTTACCGTACGGTACGTGGTAGCAGCGGCGCGCGAGCTGCGTGTCGACGCCGGCCTCGCGCGCGGCGTCGACGAACGCCGAGTAGGCGCCGGCGAGCGCGTCGAGGTAGCACTGCACCGAGTGGTGGCCGTCGACCACCGCCTCCTTCGAGTACAGCGGGCGCCAGAAGTCGTTGACGTCGCGCGCGTACGAGCCGGTCACGCCGGCGTCGAGCGCGAGCAGCCGCGGATCCTCGGAGATCAGCATCGCGATCGCGCCCGCGCCCTGCGTCGGCTCGCCGGCCGACTTGAGCGCGTAGCGCGCCACGTCGGTGCACACGACCAGCGCCGCGCGCCCGCGCGCCGAGCCCGACGCGATCCAGTCGACCGCGGCGAGCAGACCGGCGGTGCCGCCGAAGCACGCGTGCTTGGCCTCGAACACGCGGCAGCGCTCCGGCAGCCCGAGCAGCCGATGCAGGTACGCCGCGACCGGCTTCGAGTGATCGACCGCGGTCTCGGTGCCGGCGACGCACAGCCCGATGCGCGACGGATCGATCTCCGCCTTCTGAAACAAGCGGCGCGCCGCGTTCGCCGCCAGCGCCACCGGATCCTCGTGCGCGCGCGCGACCGCCATGCGCTGGACGCCGAGCCCCTCGACGTATTTCGCCGGCGGAACCCCTCGCGCGTTGGCGAGATCGGCGAGGTCCACGAAACCTTCCGGTACGGCGATGGCGATGGCGTCGATGCCGATTGGGCGCATGCACGTCCTCCGATGAGTTGGTGACGCGAAGAGCAAATCGAGTGCCACGCGAAAACGCGTCGGAAGGGTGGTTTTGAGCGGTTTTAAGAGGTCGGACCGGGAGCGCTATCGCACGATGCGCGAAAACGAACCGCGCGCGTGTTTCGGGCGGGTTGCTAGTTGGGCCACTGACCGTCGACGCAGTCGATCTCGCCGTGGCCGGGGAAGTAGAACGCGAACGCGACGCACATATCGGCGGGGAACGTGAGCGGCTGCGCGCCCGAGGTGTTGTCCCACGTGCACTCGACCTTGAGGCTCTCGCCCTGCTTGATGCTCAGCGGCGCCGTCTTCGGATACGTGTTTACCGGCGGGTTGAACTCGTACTCGACCTGCCAGTCCTTCTCGTAGAGCGTCGTCGCGGTGCCGTCGATCGCGACGTGATCGGCGCGGAAGTGCGTGCCCCACTGGTGCTCGTGCCCGCCGAGGTAGAAGAAGTTCATGTCCTCCTTCAACGTGCACGAGCTGGAGGAGGTGCCGATCTTGCCGGCGGGAACGTTGAAGCTGATGTCGGCGACGGCGAACAGATCGGCCGGCACGCGCGCCGACGACGGCGTCGCGGTCTTGAGGTTGATCGCCGCCTGCCCTTGCAGCGTCGAGTTGGTGGCGTTGATCCAGTGCGTCTGGATCATGATCTGCGCGTTGGCGGGGATGCGGAAGGCGATGCCGTCGGGCAGCACGCTCAGCGACGTGGCGCCCTCGGCGCCGATGCCGGCGATGAAGCGCACGCCCAGCATGTCGTCCTCGTTGCACTCGTGCGTATCGACGGCGTGCGGCTTGTTGGCGACGTAGACGATCGAGTGGTGCCCGCCCGGCGACTGGATGCCGCGCGAAGCGATGACGTCGGTCTCGGCGGCGATCGGGACGTTGATGTAGCTGCACAGCGTGCTGTTCGCGCCCGACGGGATCGTCACCGTCGGCGACAGCACCTGGATCTCGTCGGCGGCCGGCGGATACGGCATGAAGCCCGCTGTCCCACCACCGCCGGCGCAGCCCGCCACCAAGCACGCGGTCAAGAAAAGCTTTCGCATCGCCGCCTCCTCCTTCTTGCGTCGAGCCGCTGTCCGTATAACATGTTTACCGCTTGGTAAACAAGACGCGCCCAGCTCGTAAGTCACCCCGCCGCGCCGCGAGGGCCAAGCCGGCCGCGCCGGCCTCGCGCGCGCACGACCCGACGCTCGAGGAGCGGCTCTTGCTCGAGGGGCTGCGCGCCTTCGCCGAGCAGGGCTACGCCGAGGTCTCCGTCGACGAGATCGTGCGCGCGGCCGGCGCCACCAAGCCGATGCTCTACTACTACTACGGGTCCAAGGCCGGACTTTACCGATCGGTAGCCAAGCGCGCCTTCACCGTGATCCTGTCGGCGGGCTCGATCGCCTTCGACGCCAAGGCGCCGCCGCTCGATCGGCTGCGCGCCTACGTGCGCGACGACTTCGCGCGCATGCGCGTGAATCCGAACATCGCGCGCTTCCTCTACCGCACCGCCTACGCCGCGTCGCCCAAGGCGCCGCCGATCGATCACTGGTCGCTGTTCATGCCCAGCTTCCAGCTGGTGATCGCCATCGTCGAGGCGGCGCAGCGGCAGAAGCTGATCGCGCCCGGCCCGGCGCCCGAGATGGCGCTGCCGCTGTTCGGCTTGATGGGGATCTTCGCGCAGCTCCACCTGGCCGGGCCGCTCGGCGACATGCTGGGTGACGAGCGCGCCGATCGGCTGGTCGACCTCTACCTGCACGGCGTCGCGCGCCGGCGGGTTTGACACCTTTCGCCGGGCCGCGGTACTTACCGATCGGTAAAATGGAGGCGCTCATGCGGAACCGTCACGCCTTGCTGCTCGGTCTGGCGCTCACCGCGGCGTGCGGCGGATCCGGTCCGCCGGCCTCGATGGATCCGGCGCCGCCGGCGCACGGCTACCAGATCAAGACGCCCGACTTCACGCTGGCGTCGGGCGAAGAGAAATATCTCTGCTCCACGGTCAAGCTCGCCGAGCCGGCCGACGTCGCGGTCACCGAGTTCGCCGGCTACACCTCGGCGGTGGTGCACCACTTCGAGGTGTTCCAGGCGCTGGCGCCGGAGCAGGACGGCATCTTCGACTGCTCGCAGACGCTGATCAAGATCTCGTGGCTGCCGCTGTTCGGCGGCGGCGCGCTGGCGGGCGGGCTCAAGCTCCCCGACGGCGCCGGCTTCAAGATCCCGAAGGACGCGCAGCTCCTGGTGCAGCTCCACCTGCTCAACGCCACGCCGGCGGCGGTCACCAACCACGTGGTCGTCAACATGACCTACGCCCCCGACGCCACCGCGGTGACGCCGGCCGGCATCTTCGCGCTCGGCTCGATGAACATCAACCTACCGGCGGGCGCGAGCGGCATGCAGGTGGGCTCGAGCTGCAAGGCGCCGAAGACGATGAACGTGTTCGCGGTGCAACCGCACATGCACAAGCTCGGCACCAAGATCACGCTGCAGCACGGCGCCGACGCGTCAGCCCCGGTGGTGTACCAGCGCGATCCGTGGGTGTTCGGCGTGCAGCCGATCGATCTTTACCAGGCGGTAATCAACCCCAACGACTTCATCGCCACGCAGTGCACGTTCGACAACACCACCGCGCAGACCGTCACCTACGGCGAGAGCACCACCAACGAGATGTGCTACTTCGTGCTGTTCTACACGCCGTTCGATCACCTGGACGGCTGCATCAACTGATCGAGGTTGACGCTCGCCAGCCAGATGTCGCAGGCGTCGAGCATGCCGATGGTCCAGTTCTCGTCGGTGACGACGTCGCTCGAGTACCACGACAACAGCACGCGGTGATCGTCGAGCGTGGCCACGCCGGCGTAGGCGGTGTCGCCGGCGCTCGGCAGCTCGCCCCACTCGGTGACGTCGGGCGCGACGTTCTTGGTGAAGTCGCCGGTCAGCTCGAACAGCGACGTGCGCTTGCGATCGGGCGGATCGACGCGCAGGTGCTTGCGCGCGACCACGAACAGCCGCGACTTCCAGAAGAACGCCAGCGGCCCGTCGAAGCGCTGGCCGTCGATCTCGCTCGAGCAGTCGAACGCCGCGTACGGCGGATCGGCCCAGCAGGTGCGCGTGCGCAGCGGGCCGACGTCGCCCAGCTCCTCGGCGCTCGAGTCGGTGCCGTCGAGGCGCACCAGCGCCAGCAACCTACCGCTCGGTAAAAAGACCAGCTCGGTCTCGAGCGGCGAGTCGGCGGCGACGTTGTAGAAGTTGGGGCCGGCGGTCCAGGTCACGCCGTCCGTCGAGGAGTAGAGCGTCACGCTGAGATCGCCGTCCTGGTACGCGGCCGTGTAGTAGACGCCGCCGAACTGCTGCACGCGCCAGAAGCTCCAGCC
>Ga0070741_10013533_pt1 | contig 14371 bp, 11 predicted proteins | sample Coa_R1_4_FD_66440 | JGI IMG/M metagenome (GOLD analysis project Ga0070741, IMG submission 66440) | Surface soil microbial communities from Centralia Pennsylvania, which are recovering from an underground coalmine fire - Coalmine... | ecosystem: Environmental > Terrestrial > Soil > Unclassified ...
GGCTGCCTGCTGGTCGATGTCGGTGACGATCACCTCAGCCCCGTGCTCGGCGAATTCCAGCGCGGTCGCCCGGCCGATGCCGCTGCCACCACCGGTGATCACCACCAGCGTGTCGGCGAAGCGGGGCCGCTCGCGCTCGGCCCGCCAGGCACGGCGCAGGCCGCGGGCTTGCGCGCCGCCTTCGGTGTAGTCGATCAGTTCGCTCGCGCAGCGGGCCACGGCGTGCGGGTGGGTGCGCGGAAGCCAATGGCCGGCTGGCAGCTTCCGCACCGCCAAGTTGGGTACCCAACGGGCGATGTCCGTCTGCAGCGAGAGTGAGACGAACGGGTCCCGCTGCGGTGCAAGGACTTGTACCGGGATGTCGGTCGTCCGGGCAGGCAGGGCGGCCAACCGGGCCATGATGTTTGCCCGGTAGAGCTGTAAGCCGTTTACCCCGTTCGCTGCAGTGGGAGTGCCCGCGCCGTCTGTCCGAGCCAGCACGCGCTGGATAAGTCCGGCGCGCCAGGCCAGCTCCGGCAACAATGGCAGCCGGAAAAACGCGATGTACCAGCTCGAGCACAGCTGGGTGACCAGCTCACGGAACGCTCGAGGTGTCGGCCGGCGCACCCGGGCCCGCAACCAGTGATCGGCGTGGTGCAGGCACGGCCCTGAGATTGACGTGTAGGACGAGATCCGGCCGAGCAGCAGCTGACCGGTCACCGCATGCCATGCCTGCACCGAGCCCCAGTCGTGAGCCAGCAGGTGGACCGGACGGTCCGGGCTGACTGCGTCGATCACCGCGGCGAGGTCCTGGACGAGCTGGTCGAGCCGGTAGGCCCGGCGACCGTGAGGACGCCCGGACTGGCCGGATCCCCGGACGTCGTAGGCCACCACGTGATAGCGCTGTGCCAGCTCGGCGGTCACGCCGTCCCATAGGGTGTGGTCGTCGGGATAGCCGTGCACGCAGACCACGGTGGGTGCGCCGGGCGAGCCGGACTCGTACACCCGCAGCGTCACGCCATCGGTTGTGGTGATGTCTCTGGTCATGATGCAGCCGCCGCATGCTGCCAGCGGCGAACGTGCGGCAGGTCGTCGTCGAGCCAGTACGCATCACCGTTGGGAGTCACCACCAGGATTTCCTCGAACTTCACGCCCACGTCACGGAAACCGATGTGCGGTTCGACGGCCCACAAACCGGGTGTTGCCGGATGGTTGGAGATCTCGCTATCGGCCCACAGCGGAGAGCGGTGGTGCATCCGTTCCAGGATCAGGTCACCGACAAGGGTTTGCAGCGAGCGGATCCCGAACCCGGCGGCAACGAACTTGGGCAACCGTGAGTGCACTGTGCCAATCTGATGAGCGATGACCCGTCCGGGATAGACCCGGTGCCGGTTGTCGTACCCGTGCTGGTCGATCAGGGCGTCAACATCACGGTAGATCTGCCGCAGCGGCGCGCCCTCGCCCACCCGGGTGAGGATCAGCGTGCGGTATGCGGCGAGGTCGTGCATCAACTGGTCGTAGACGGGATTGGTGCCCAGGCATCCTGCGTAGCCGATGTCAGCCATGTACCCGCCATACACGGGCGCGCAGTCGAGGATGAACGGCATGCCTTCTTCCAACCTACGGTGGGTAGGGAAGAACTTGAGTGGAGTCCAGAAGTTGTGGAACGCGGTACGGTCGCCGAACCACGCAAACGGCACGTGGAACCAATCCTGCACTCCGCGATCGAGCAGGTACTCGCGCATCCGCTGCACGGCTTGCTTCTCCGTGACACCCGGCTGCAGCGTCTGGGCGACTGATTCGGCTGCCGCGTAGGCCAGTTGCTGAACCTCACGGAACTTCCCTAGATGGACGGGATCGGTCAGGCTCCTGCCGGCCACTGCGCACCTCCCGGAGCGGAGTTCCTACTCCTAGGTAGGAACTTTCTACGGCATGGTAGTTTTGTCAAGTGGAAAAGCCGACGGTGGTCCCGCTGGGGCCAAAGCGTCCGGGCCGGGGCGGGCGCACTCGGGCTGCCCACCTGGGCCCCGAACGCCGGCGTCCACTGATCCTGGACGCGGCGTTGGAGGTCTATGTCGAGCAGGGCTACAAGGGCACCTCGATGCAGGCGGTCGCCAATGCCGCGGGGGTGACCAAGCCGGTGGTCTACGAATGCTTCCGGAATAAGGACGAACTCCTGCTGGCATTGCTGGACCGGGAAGAACAGCGCCTGCTCGCCGCTGTCAGTGACTCGTTTTTGACTAATACCGTTTCCGACAATCTCGAGGCGGTCCTCGCCGCTGGACTGACGGCATTCCTCGCCGGCGCCCGTCAGGCGCCGAACTCGTGGCGCGTGGTGTTCGACTCTGGTTGGGGTTCGGGTTCCGTGGTGGCAGAGCGGGTGCGACGCGGCCGAGAAATGGCAGTCGGCCAGCTACGCGAGCTGGTACGCCAGCACATGGTGGCCGGCGGTATCGACGACATCGAGCGCAAAGCGCCGGTGGTCGCAGAATTGATCGCTTCGGTCTCCGAATCGTGTGCGCGCATGCTGGTGGTCGAACATCATCCGTGGACCGCCGCCGAGCTGGCGACCTACGTGGCTCGCTTGCTGGCCCGGGGTCTCAACCCCGTCTAAATCCAGGACGCGTATGCCGCGCTGCATGGCTTGAATCCACCTAAACATCAGCACAGTGGGCTTGCGACGGGCGTAACGTCACCCGCAGTAGGTTCGATAGCTGTACCGTTTGGACAGTCAATTGGTCGGCCGGGTACGTCATGTGGGCCTGCGGTGGTGACTTGCATGAAAGGTGCGGCACGTCGCCCTCGGCCAGGCGGCGCAACCGTGCGGGTAGGGTCCATCCTGGTTCACGGTTATGTCCCACAGGCGCGGACCAGTCAACGCGCGTGAAGCACTCGCTACTGCAACGGAGCGTGCAATGTCTGTGACGAACAATATAGACCCGTCGTTGGCCCTGTTGCTTGTTGACGCGAGCATTGAGTCATATTACGCGTACGATCCTCACGTTCCTGGCTGCTGCAAGCCCGACATGGTCACCGCGCCTGCCGGCTATGACATAGTCGACTGCTGGACCGGCCTTGATACAGTCTTCAGCAGTTTCGGCCTGTATGAATGCTTCGGTGTAGTATTCCGCTCGAAGGCGGCGCCCCACACCTACGTCTTCTCTTTCCGTGGCACGTATTCCATGTTGGACGTCCTTGAAGACCTGGATTTCTGGCAGCAGTATCCATTCGTACCCTTGAGGGCGCTACGGTCGGCCGGGGACGCTAAGGTTGCTGGCGGCTTCTGGAGTATCTACAGCGCGAGCCGTGCAAGTCTGAAGTCGATGCAACAGCAACTCTTCGATCTCCTTGATAAGTACCAGGTCTCGGCTCAGCCGATCAGCCAGCTATTCGTCACTGGCCACAGCCTCGGTGCTGCGTTAAGCGAACTGTTCACGCTGGATTTAGCGCTCTCACCGTACCGCGACATCCCGTATCGCAACTACAATTACGCCGGCCCGTTGGTGGGAAACCCGGCCTTCGCTCAGCTTTACGACTCCCAGCAGCGAGAGCTGGACCCGGCGACGCGTACGCTGCGCATTCAGAACACCTACGACATCGTACCCTGCTCGCCGCCTCAACTATTTGGCTACCAGCACGTCGGCGACGCCTACCTGGTCGCTTTCTACAACAAGAGCGCCGGCTGGCTAAACCCAGAGGCCAAGCTCTATGATCATCAGGCGGTGAATTATCAAGGAGTGCTGAGCTGTGCATTCTCCGGCTCGCAAGGATACTGCGACAATGACAATCTTGTAGTGGGAAACGAGACACTCGTATCGCGCAAACCTGATCCATCGACGCTGTGTATGTTCTGGCCGGAGACACAGCCGCCAGTGGCTCCGGTCTACATACCGTCTCCGGTACAGGACGACGTGACCACGGCGACGATTGCCGAAGTGCTGCCCTCCGCCAGCGCGTTGGACGAGGCGGCTCGGCCAGCGGATTAGTAGTGATCAACTATCCAGCGCGCGCAGCCGGCGCAGCACTTCCGCGCTGCCCAATGCGTTGGCAACCGCGTGAAGGTCAGGACTTCGAGTCGAGCCGGTGAGAGCGACGCGAATGAGCTGGGATGCTTCCCGGATCGAGCCCGGGTAGGCGTCGGGATTTTTCTTGTATTCCTTGGCGCTGGCCGCGAAGCCGTGTTTTGCGGCCAGTTCGCGAATCTGGTTGAACCATTCCTGCGGGTCATCGAGGTACTGGTAGCTCTCGATGAGGTCGTGGGCGAAGCTTGCCGCAATGGTCGCGTCAACGTTGAGGGATTGCAGGCGTTCGTCGGTGGGCCCAGCCAGTGGGGGGAACAGTTGCGAGAAGAAAAATCCGTAGGTAACTCGGAAGTCTGACCATTTACGCAGATCTTTGCGAGGGTTGGGCACGCCGTCGCGTTCCACAGCCAAGGCGCGCAACGCGAGATCGGATTCGGCGGTCAGGACCTCGGCCAGCTCGGGATCATACTGCGCAGCCCAGATTCGCACGGCATCGAGAACCTGGCTACCCGGCAGCGTCGCGATGTAGTCAGCACTGATGTCTTCCAGTTTGACCAGGTCCACGAGCGGGCCGGCAACGCCGCACTGGTCAAGCTCGATCGGTGTGGCGAGCGCCTGGTCGAGCGGCATGTCCGCGAGCCGTCCGTTGGCTAGTCCCCGCAAGTAGTACAGGACCGCCTTAGCGGGAAAGCCGGCCTCGATATAAAAGTCGACACTGGCTTCGGGGTCCGAGCGCTTGGACAGCTTGCGTTTTCCGCCCGGGATCTGCTTCATCAGTGGAGCGACGTGCGCATAACGGACCTGTTCGAATCCCAGCGCGTCAAACAGCTGACGGTGTAGCGGAACTGACGAAATCCATTCATCACCGCGGATCACCAAATTGATCCGCATCAAGTGATCGTCGACAGCGTGCGCGAAGTGGTAAGTCGGCAGCCGGGGAGATTGATCCGAAGACTTCAGGATGACCGTGTCGTTGCGGTTAGCCTCGTGCTCCAGTTCACCCCGGATAATGTCGGTGAAACGGACTCGCTGTCCCGCGGCGCCATCGGGGGCGCGGAAGCGGACGACGTAGGGCCAGCCGTCGGCCAATTTGGCGTGCACGGCAGCAGGGTCGGCGTCGCGCCAGATCGCCCAGGACCCGTAGTAGCCGGTAGGGAGCTTCGCGGCCTGCTGCCGGGCGGTGATCTCAGCGAGCTCGTCTTTGGTGGCAAAGCAGAGGTAGGCCTTGCCCTGGCACAGTAGTTCCCGCACGTACGTCAGGTAGAGACGCTCCCGCTGGGATTGGCGATAAGGGCCATAGCGTCCATGTTGATCGTCCTCATCGGGGCGGATGCCGAAATACTCGAACGCCCTGGCGAACTGGGCCAAGGCGCCTTCGACCTCGCGGGACTGGTCGGTGTCTTCCACCCGCACCAGGTACACGCCGCCGGAATGCGTCGCAATGTCGCGGTCGATGGTCGCTACGTAGATGCCACCGATGTGCACGAACCCGGTCGGTGAGGGGCCGAACCGGGTGACCGCAGCGCCCCCGGGAAGCTGCCGCGGTGGGTAGCGCCGTTCCCAGTGCTCGGGTTCGGGTAAATCAGCGGGAAACAGGCCATCGATGACCGCGGGGTCCAGCAGTGAGGAGGTCAGTCTCGTCTCCAGGGGCATCACGGTGGGTGGCTTACCGATGTCTGAGGCTACCAACCGTGGCTGTTCGTGCGACTCGCCGTAGGGCGCGGATTGCTGGCCGCCGGCCTCGGTACGCCTTGCCTGCCACAGGGTCAGGGCCGCATGGCTCGCACGGCACAGAGTACCCGCCGGCCCCGCGAATGCCGCTCAACGTGCGCATCGGCGAACCCAGCCATCCGGCACTGATCGGCGAATGACAGCGCCTGCTCATCGGTCCACCCGTGGCTGGCAAGCCCGGTGGCGCCGGGACGCACGCGCCGTTCGATGGCCAGCAGCCGCCCTCCGGGAGCGAGAACTCTCCGGGCTTCAGCGAGTCCGGCGTTGACGTCTTTCCAATGATGCACAGTCGCCACGCACCACAGGACAGTCGCGGACGAATCCGGCTGCCGGAGGTCTTCCGCGGTGCCCTCAGCCCACGTAATACCAGCCTGCTGGCGGGTCAATGCCCGCGCTAGTTGAAGCATGACGGGCGCCGGGTCAACTCCGGTAACCCGTGCTCCGCGGCGGGCGGCTTCCCGGACCGCCATGCCCGGACCGCAACCGACGTCGATCACGCGGTCGGTCGCCGAAACAGCGGTCAGGTCAGCAGCGAGGTGGGCAACGGCTCCCCTCCCGGGGATCATGGTCAGCCCGGCCAGCAGTCCGGTCACCCCCCGGAAGCCGGGGTGGTCGGCGTGATGGTTGACGGTGGTCATCTGCCCAGCTTGCCGCCCAAGCCGGTGGGATGTCAGGAAATTTGTGTGGCGCCTCAGCGGTGCTTCCCCTGGCGCAGAAGCGGGTGGTACATCTACCAGATGGTCGACCCGCAGCACGTCGACGACCAGGCGCGTAAGTGGTGAGCCCGGTCGTGAGCGTTGACCGGCTGCGTGCCACGATTGATGGTCTGCCGCTGGTTGATCACCACGTCCACGGCGCCACGATCACCGCACTGGACGGTGGCCGCCTGGAGGCTGGTTTGACCGAGTCCCCGTGGCCGGCTGCCGCGGGCACGTCGTACCTGGACTCCCAGCTGGGTTTCGCGGTCCGCTGCTGGTGCGCCCCGCTACTTGATCTGCCGGCACACGTGGACGCCGAAACCTACATCGCTCGCCGGCAAGAGCTCGGTGCTTACGAGGTCACCGGCCGGATGCTTGCCGCCAGCGGGATCGAGCGATTCCTGATCGACACCGGCTATGTGGCCGAGCACACCCTCGCGCCAGCGGAGATGGCGTCCATCTCCGGCGCGTCCGCCTCAGAGATTGTGCGCCTGGAGTCGGTGGCCGAGGCCGTTGCTGCCAGTGGCGTGGATGCCACCGGGTTCGCCGACCGGCTCGCCACGATGCTGGACGAGCGGGCCCGCCACGCCGCGGGACTGAAATCCGTGATCGCCTACCGGCACGGCCTTGACTTCGATCCGGAACCGCCTAGCTCCGCAGCGGTGTGCCAGGCCGCTGGGCGCTGGCTGCGCGGGCAGGAGGCAACACCGCTGCGGCTGACCGATCCGGTGTTGCTGCGGCATGTCTTGTGGTCAGGCGTGTCCGTAGCCGCCGAACGCGGCCTACCGCTGCAATTCCATGTCGGGTATGGCGATCCTGACCTGACCCTGCATCGCTGCGACCCGTCGCTGCTGACGGAGTTCCTGCGCCGGGTCGAGGTCCGCAGGGTGCCGGTGATGCTGCTGCATTGCTACCCCTACCACCGCAGCGCCGGTTACCTGGCTCAAGTGTTCCCACATGTTTACCTCGATGTTGGATTAGCGCTGAACTACACCGGAGCACGGTCGGTGGCGATTGTGGCCGAATCTCTGGAGCTGGCCCCCTTCGGCAAACTGCTGTTCTCCTCCGATGCGTGCGGTCCGGGCGAACTTCATTATCTCGGTGCGGCGCTGTGGCGCCGGGCGATGGCCGCTGTCCTGGGCGTATGGGTGAGCTCGGGGGAGTGGTCGGTCGCCGATGCCCAGCGCGTCGTACGAATGGTGGGTGCGAATAACGCGAAACGCGTCTACGGTCTGGCGGACTCTCAATACCCTGGAGAAGGGTCCTGATGGCCGGCATACCGCACGGTGGCCGTCTTCATCGGCGGCTGAGCGTGTGGGAATCCATCGGTATCTCGTTGGCCTTGATGGCGCCATCGATGGCGGTCAACATCAACCCACAAGGTGCCGCCAGTGCAGTCGGACGCGCCGTTCCCGTAGCCTTCGCGTTAGCCACCGTAGGCGTGCTGCTGATTGCGTACACATTCGTCCGGTTGTGTCAACGATTCCATCACGCTGGCAGCGTTTACGGATTTGTTGGGGTGACTTTGGGTCCTCGGTCAGGCCTTGTTGCAGGATGGGCCTTGCTGGGCACATACATGTTTTTCGGTGTTGTCACCTCCACCGCGGCGGGCATCTTCGGTGCGACTTTCCTGGATAGGATGGGGATTTGGCGGCACCAGCCAGTCTGGTCAGGATTTCTGGCCGGCGCGGTGGCATTATGGGGCGTCTTCATGCTGGCCATTGCACCCATCCGGGGGGCTACCAGGATATTGCTGTCCATCGAAGGCGTCACTGTCACCCTGATTGTGGCGGTGGCCGTCACGATTTTGATTCGGCTCGCGAATGGCACCGCGCCGCAGCGCCACACAGTCGACTTTTCCGTGTTCACTGTGGCGCCGGGCACTAGCGGTTCAGCGGTGTTTCTCGGAGTCGTCTTCGGATTCCTGTCCTTTGCAGGCTTCGAGGCCGCTGCGACGCTCGGTGAAGAGGCCCACGAGCCGCGCCGCGACATTCCCCGCGCGATCCTTGGTACCGCAATTTTTGGTGGCGTATATTTCGTATTCGTCACCGCAGTGGAGATGATGGGCTTCGGTGCGGACGCCAAGGGCGTCGTAGCGTTCGTCAACTCCGGATCGCTTCTTGGCGATCTCGGTACGCAATACGTGGCCGCGTGGGTCGGCGACGTCATCACCATCGGCGCGGCGATCAGTGCCTTCGGTTGCGCGCTGGCCTGCGCGGTCGGCGCGGCGCGGCTGCTCTACGCGCTGGCCCGAGACGGTGCCGACCCCTTCGCCCTGAGCAAGATTTCACCCGCGCGAGCTACTCCAGTACGCGCCACTGCAGCAGTCGTCATCGCGATGTTCGTGGTCATCGGTCTGGCCTCGTTGGTTCTTGCGGCCAAGCCGTTGGACTTATTCATCGCCTCAGGAACGATCGGAACGCTGATCCTGCTGGTGGCTTACGCGCTTGCCACTGTCGGCGCGGCCAGGCTGCTGTTCTTCTCCGGTCGCCGGGAGGTTGCTGGTTGGGAGATCATCGTGCCGGCGCTCGCGCTAGTGCTCATTGCCTACACGTTGTTCCGCAACACCTGGCCGTACCCCACCGGCGCGGCCGCCACCTACCCAGCGGTGTCCGCCGCCTGGCTGCTGGTCGGCGTGGTCTGGGTCATCGCGTGCCCCGCGGCGACCCGACGCGCTGGTCGGCTGCTCATCGCCGACGAGGGGCTCAGGGCTCAGGCTCGCGCCCGGTAGCAGCGCCGCGCCAGCAGCGCGCGGCTCAGCCCAGGCACGGCGACGGCGAGGCGGCGGTGATAGGGCACCGCGACGCGGCGCGCCAGGATGTGATAGTCGGCCGCCTCGATTTCATCCAGGATGCCGCCGTAGAGCCGGAACGCCGTTGCTACGCAAGCTCGGGAGACCGGGGCCAGCATGGGAATGCCCGGAGCAGCCCTGCGGTAGATGGCCCGAGTGCGTGCCACCAGGTATGCCAGGGCGTGCCGCACCCGGCGATCCGGTCGCCCAGTGCTGCGGCACCAGCTGAGCAGTTCCCGGTCCACGCCGAACGACGCCAGCTCGTCGGAGGGCAGATACACCCGCCCGCGGTCGAGATCCTCGCCGACGTCCCGGAGGAAATTGGTGATTTGAAATGCGACGCCCAGCGCAGCGGCGTGCGGCTCGGCACGTTCGTGGGGGACCACGGTCCCTAAAACTGGGAGCACCTGCAGCCCGATTACCGCGGCCGAGCCATAGACGTAACCGCCGAGCTCATCAAAAGTCCGGTAGCCGGCCACTCCGCCCTGCTCCACCGGTCGATCCATGCGCATCGACACCATGAAATCGGCGAAGTGCTGCGGGTCTATCTGGTAACGGACTGCGGTGTGCACCGGAGCGGCGAGCACGGGATGGTCCGAATAGCCCCGTGCTAACCCGTCGTGCAGTTGCCTGTCGAGGGCCTCCAACTCCGCGACGCGGTGCGCCCACGGCCGGGTGTCAGACAGGTCGTCGACGATCTCGTCGGCATAGCGGGCCAGCCCGTACAACGCGTGGATCGCCGGCCGCTGGCCCGGCGTGAGCAGCCGGGTCGCCAGGAAGTACGTGCGGCCGTGCGCCGCGTTGAGGTCACGGCACCGCGCGTAAGAGGCGCGCAGCGCCGGCTCGATGATGCCCGCAGCGTCGAGCTCGCGGTTCATGTGGTGCTCGCTGCCACCTTGCCGACGGAGGGAATACACCGCCGCAGTCGAAGAGGATCGGGGCGCAGCAAGGAGGCCGCTGCGATCAACGACACCGCCACCATCCCGAGTTGGTACGCCCACGAGGTGAAGGCGCTTTCCCCCGTGGGGTAAGTGCACACCACCAGCCACGTAGAACCGGCGACTACCCACGCCAGAGTACGTCGCGGCCTGGGCGTGAGCGCGCCGAAAACGAGAGCCCAGCTGAGATACCACGGTAGGGTGGCCGGCGCGAGCAATGCCGCCCACAGCAACGTCGTCGATGCACGGCTGATGGCCTGCGGTCCGCCTTCTCTAGCCAACCACCACTGCCACGCCAAGATCGCCAGAAAGAGAGCAGAGCCTAGTAAGCGGGTCACCACGATGAATGGATGGCCATCCACGTGAGCGAAGGGCGAGACCAACGCGTGCGCGAGTTCGCCTGCAGCCGTGGGCAGTGACAGCCAATTCACGATCAGTGACGGGGCGTTGAGCGCTGGAACCCAGCCGAGGCCGACGCCCGAGATGAAGGTGATGCCCGCGAACGTCGTAACGAAGACCACCATGCTCGCAGCACCGGCGCGCACGAGTTGGACGCCCCGGGAACCGGGGAGCCGAGCGGCCCAAATCCAGACCAGGAAGGGCAGCGCTACTCCGGCTGATGCTTTGATCGCCATTGCCATGGTGCCCAACGCGATCCCAGGGGCGTGCCGGCGCTCCAGCACAAGCCAGGTTCCCATGGCCAGCAGGCCGGTCATCAGCAGATCGTTGTGGGGACCACCGACCAGATGCACCACCGTCAGCGGATTGGCGATCACCAGCCACAGCGCAACGGTGGGATTACCGCCGAGCCGCTGCGCGAGCCGGGGTAGCACGAAGATCAACAGGGCTAAACCGCCGAGCAACACTAACCGCATGCCGAGTACGCCGAGGATGAGGTGGTTGCCGGTGGCAACGCTGATCATCTTGGCGATGAAGATGAACAGCGGTCCGTAGGGTGCTGGGGTGGTTTGCCACACGTAATGCACGTTGTCGAAGATCGCTCCAGGCGGCAGTTTGGATGGGCCGACGAGGTAGGGATCCAACCCCCGTGCAGCCAGCGCACCCTGCGCCAGGTAGCTGTACACGTCTCTGGTGAACAACGGCGGTGACAGCAGCAAGGGCGCCACCCACGCCGCGCTGGCGGCGGTGACCTGCTGGCAGGTGGCTGTGCCGCCGAGTACCTCACGGCCCAGGCGCACCCACGCCCAGACGATCATCCCGACACCCAGGTACACGCCTACCGTGGCCAGGTCGTGACCGTGCCCGTAGCGGATCCAGGACAGTGTGCCGCCGCCGATCAAAGGATCGCTGACGAGGATCCCGCCAGCGCCGACCGCCATGACGGCGAGCAGCACCGACCCGGCCAACCCGAGCAGCACCGTGCCCGGCAGCGGCCAGCCCAGGCGCAGCCGATCGAACCGTGACCCGCGCTTGTCCGGGGGCGATCCGGGACCTGGCATGGGCTCGAGAAGTGCGTGGCTAGCAGCGCCGGGCGCAGGTCCTGGGTTTGGCGTCATGGCGGCCCGTATGGTCCCACAGCATGGACACACCCAAGCTGGTGGTGACGTTGCCGTGACCGAGTGGTGACCTCGTTGGTGTCAACGAGCAGCTGCGGTGCGCTCGCGGTCGCCGGTTGCGGTGATCCGGGAAGCGGCGAGCTTGCCCGAGACGAGCGCGGTGGGCACGCCGACTCCGGGAGTGGTGCCGCATCCGGCGAGCACGACGTTACTGTGCCGTCGTACCAGGTTCCCGGGCCGGAACGGACCGGTTTGCGCGAACGTGTGCGCTGCGGAGAACGGTGTGCCCGCTGCCAGCCCCTGCTCTGCCCAGTCGGCGGGGGTGACCAGGTGCTCCACCTCGATGCTACCGGGTAAGCCGGTCAGGCCGCGTTGCTCTAAGACACCAACGAGCTCGTCGCGGTAGGCGGTGCCGAGTGCGGCCCAGTCGAGCGGCGCTGTATGCAGGTTCGGGCATGGGGCGAGGATGTAGAGCAGCTCCCTGCCATCGGGAGCCAAGCTCGGGTCGGTGGCGGTGGGGCGGGTGATCAGCAACGAGGGGTCGGTCATGAGCCGTCCACGGTAAATGATCTCGTCGAAGGTTCGGTCCCACTCCTGACCGAACGTGATCGTATGGTGCGCCAGCCCCGTCCAACCCGGCCCGCTGCCCATCCGAACGCCGGCGTGGAGCACGACCGCTGACGGTGACCAACGCAGCGGCACCAGCCGGCGGGGTGCGCGGCCTAGCAACCGGTGCACCACCGGTAGATCGGGCGTAAGCACCACGGCATCGGCGCTGATGCGCTCGCCGCCCGCGGTGTGTACTGCGGTGACCCGCTCCCCGCGGTGTTCGAGGGCGGTCACTGGCGTGTCGTAACGCAGCTCGGCGCCGGCATCGCTGGCCGCATCTGCCAGCGCCTGCGGCAGTGCCCGGATTCCTCCGCGCGGGAACCAGACTCCCGCCACGGTGTCCATGTAGGCGATCACCGCGTACGCGCCGAGCGCGTGGCGCGGCGGTACCCCAGCGTAGAGAGACTGGAAAGAGAAAATGCGCTTTAGCCGATCGTCGGTGAGGAAGCGGCCTACCTGCGCGCTCAACCGGCCGAAGCCGCCCAGTGCGGCGAGTCTGGCCAGATCGAGGACCGCGTCGCGGCCGGCGACCAGATCCAAGGGGGAGTCGAAGTTCCCGCCTATGAACCGGCCGATCTCGACCTGGTAGAGCCTGGTTAGCCAACGCCGCAGCCGCAGGTACCCCATTGCTTCCTGCGGACCTGCAACGGCGCGGATCTCCGCCTCCATGGCGTCGGCGTCGGTGTGTACGTCGATTACCGACCCATCCGCGAAGCGGGCCCGGTAAGCCGGGTGCAGGGCCACGAGGTCCAGCCGGGAGGCCAGGGAGTCACCCACTGCGGCCAGCGCCTCGTCGGCCAGCTCCGGCATGGTCAGCACGGTGGGGCCGGTATCGATCCGGTAGCCGGCGAGATCCATCCGCCCCGCCCGGCCGCCCGGATGAGATTGCGCTTCCAGCATGGTGACCCGGCGACCCGCTCCTAGCAGGTGCAGTGCTGCTGACAAGCCGGCGAGCCCGGCACCAACAACGATGACATGATCGGTGGGTCCCGGTACGGTCCGCATGGGTCGCACGGTACGCGTGGCTGCATCACTGCACCCGGCAGGTCGCCTGGGCGGCGAGCTCAGCGAGGCGGGAGCCTGCTGGCTCGCTGAGGTCAACGGTGCTCAAGGTGCACAGTGCCGAGTCGGTGAGGGTACCGATCCGGCGGTCCACGTCTGCTACCGCACCGATGTCGATCAGCAGCTCGCGAACCTTGATGGCGGTGTCCTCGTCGAGCCGGCGGTTGCCAATCGCCTGCGCAATACCTCGGCCGCACCACTCTGGTGTCTCTCGTCGGGCGCGCGCAATCCGTAGGCCGTCAGCAGGGTGCGCTTACCTCTAGCAGGTCCTCGCCGGCCGGCTTACCCGTGATCGCAGGATTGCCGAACATGCCCAACAGGTCGTCGCGGAGCTGGAACGCGATGCCGACATCCGCGCCGAAATCGCGGTAGGCGCGGATAACGACGGGGTGGGCTCCGGCAATCTCGGCGCCGAGATGCAGTGGGCGTTCGACGGTGTAGGCGGCGGTTTTGTAGCGGTTGATGTGCATGGCAGTCTGGGGTCGCTCGTCCCCTGCGCGCCCGGGTGAGGATGTCGAGGTACTGGCCAGCCTTCAAGTACCGCCAACGCCCGTTGCCGACGTCGGTAACTGCTACCAACATCGGCCCCTACAGGGGCAGCGTGCGGCCGAGTACGGCGAAGTCCCGGGAGTCTCCGGTGAAGCGGTAATAGCGCAGCAAGTCGGTGAATCCAAACCGCCGGTAGAGCTTCCATGCCCTGGTGGGGCCCTCGGGAGTCGAGAGCAATACGCGCGGAGCGTCGACCTTGGACAGCAGCTCGGTGAGTAGAGCGGTGCCGATGCCCTTGCCCTGCGCATCGGGGTGGACGTGCAGTTCGGTCAGCTCAAAATAGTCGGCGAGTTCCCGCTGAGCCGCAGCGGGATCAGTAATCCTCAGCCCACGGTGTACCTCATCGTGCCACCACTGCCCAGGCGCTCCTCGGTAGCCGTAGCCGATACCGACGAGGGCGTCTCCCTCGAAGGCGCCAATACACAACCAACCTTCCCGCAGCATGTGCTCCAGCCACATCGGGCTGCGATGCCGC
>Ga0070741_10013534_pt1 | contig 14369 bp, 8 predicted proteins | sample Coa_R1_4_FD_66440 | JGI IMG/M metagenome (GOLD analysis project Ga0070741, IMG submission 66440) | Surface soil microbial communities from Centralia Pennsylvania, which are recovering from an underground coalmine fire - Coalmine... | ecosystem: Environmental > Terrestrial > Soil > Unclassified ...
GTGATGAAGAGCGATATGCGCAGGGAGGCTCCTTCGCGGGACAAATTTCAATACAGATTCTATTTCACAATGCTGTATCGGGTTCGGTAGGATGATTCGAACTTTTGCTATGCGGGAGATATTGTGGGACCGAATCCGTTTGTTGGACTGATTTATCACTGGATCGGCGGATTCGCTTCCGCTACCAACTTTATCCCGTTCCGCCAGATACGGCGCTGGTCGTGGGAGGTCTACTGGATCATCCAGGGCTTCGCGGCATGGATCATTGCTCCTATCGTACTGGCAACCATCTTTGTGCCGCACGTGTGGCCGCTGCTGGGACAGGCCTACCGGGAGCATCCGCGTGACCTGCAGTATGCGTTTCTGTTTGGATTGTTGTGGGGCGTCGGCGGAATCACGTTCGGCCTGGCGATTCGGTACCTGGGAATCGCGCTGGGATATGCGATTGCGCTGGGTCTTTGCGCATTCTTTGGAACGCTCGTTCCTCCCTTTGTGAACCGGATTCCGCCGCTGAATCAGCGCGAGATTGCAGTGATGGCGCACGCCACATCGGGCAAGGTGATTCTGCTGGGCGTGCTGGTGTGCGTAATCGGTGTTGCGGTAAACGGAGCAGCCGGGTACTGGAAGGAGCGGGAACTGACGCCGGAAGCGAGGGCGGAAGCAGGCGAGCGCGACTACAGCTTCGTGAAAGGCATCCTGATCGCGATCCTGGCCGGGTTCATGAGCTCGTTCTTCGCGTTCGGGTTGGCGGCAGGGAAGCCGCTGGGGGATATCGCGAAGGCCTCCTTGCTGGCGGAAGGTCATCTGGACCTGTGGCAAAATCTTCCGATTCTGATCGTGGTGCTTTGGGGCGGATTCCTGACCAATTTTGTGTGGTCCGCGATTCTTATCTTCCAGAACAGGTCGTTTCGACAGTTTGGGGGGGAGCCGGGGATCAATCCGATGCGGGCGACGCACACGACCGGGGACACGCTGGCGGAGTTCGATCCGACGGATCCTTCGCACCGGCGGCTTTCCGGCGGCGCGCTGTTTGGGAACTACGTGTTTGCGGCAATGGCGGGGGTGATCTGGTACTTCCAGTTCTTCTTCTACTCGATGGGGCAGACCAAGATGGGCAAGTATGACTTCTCGTCCTGGACGCTGCACATGGCGTCAATCATCATCTTTGCGACGCTATGGGGGCTGGTGCTGCACGAGTGGCGGGGGACCAGCCGGACGACCAAGCTGCTGGTGACGCTGGGCCTTACGCTGCTGGTCGGATCGACCGTGGTGGTTGGCTATGGAAATTATTTGAAGGTGCAGGAGACTGCGGTGGTGACGTCGCAGAGGTGAGGTACCCCCCCTACTTTTTGCGCAAAGTCTTCAGAGTAGATATCTTAGGTATGGACTTCGGGTTTTTGGGCGGTATTCGTCCATGTGAACACGCCCTCTTTTGGAGGGGTGTTTTGTCAAGTCGTCAGCGATGGAAAAGAAAGGCCCCGGCAACGGAATCGCTGCCGGGGCTGAGGAGGAGACAACAGTTAGAAGTTGATGTGGCCGGCCAGTTCGAAGGAGCGGGGTCGATAGCCGCTCGCCATACCCGTGACTTCGCCGAAGGTGGATGAATTCCAGACCGCATTCGGGTTCCCGAATAAGGGGTGATTGAAGACGTTGAAGGCATCGACCTCGATGACCAAGGCCAGTCTCTCTCCCACTGGGAAGCTGCGCCGCAGGTTGGAGTCGAGGTCCCACTGGATGGGGTTGCGCAGGTCAAAGGCTCCGGTGCGAGGCGCGTTGCCGATGAGGTTGAGCTGCGTCACCTTCGTGGTCTTGCCAGTGATGAAGGTGTTGGGGTTAACGCTCGCTGGCGCCATAAACGCTGCGGGGTTGATGTATTGGACATGGCCGATGTTGGCTGCCGTGCGTCCGCCCGGGCCATCGCCGTAGTTGCCGTTGATTCGAGCCGAGCCGAAGAAGCCCGGGTTCGCGTCCGGCATGCATTGGCCCTGGAGAGGGCTGGTGCAACCGGCGTAGGTGATCTGAACCGGAGTTCCGGACGCGTAGGTGTAGATGGAGCCGAGCGACCAGCCGCCTGCAAGGGTGCGGACTGCCCAGTTGTTTCCACCGATGTGGTTGCGGCCGAAGGGAAGATCCCATACGCCGAAGGCATGGATCACGTTCGGTGTCGACATGGCGGTCTCGCTGCGATCGATCCGGTTCTGCTTGTACGATTGCGTGGTTCCGGAGACAGCTCCTGACGGGATGTTGAAGCCGTTGCGGTACGGTCCATCGTCGCCGACGTTGCGCGACCAGGTGTAGTTGAAGTTGAAGGTCAGGCCGTGGGCGAGCCGCTGTTGGAGCGTGACCTGCAGCGAGTTGTAGCTGAAGTTGCCGACGTTGCCCCAGGTGTCGGAGACGCCGGAGTACTGCGGGAAGGCAACGAGTCCCTGGGCGATGGTGGCGGTGGTGTCGCCGGCGTTCGCAGCCGCGATGAAGAACGACGGGATATTGATGCCGGACATCAGACCCTGGGCAATCGCTACGTTCGCGGAAGTAGCGGGCGCGGTCAGCAACGGCTGTGCACCGGTCGAGTCCTTGCCTGGACCAAGTCCAACGAGGTAGACGGGGTTGAGCTGGTTCGACCAGTAGCCACGGGCAGTGCCGGTGCCAGTGTTGGTGGAGTTGATGAGGTGATGGCTCTGGTTGCCGACGTAGTTGATGGCCAGGGTCATGTTGTTGGTGATGGCGCGCTCCATACCGGCGTTGTAGAACATGAAGTCCGGCGCGCGGCTGGAGAAGTACGGATCAGCGTAGGACACGGACGAAGGAGTGACGGCTTTGCCCGTGGTTGGGTTGACGTAGTGGCCGGTGTTCAGAATCTGCGACGCGGCACTGGGTGTGGGCGGCGTCGGGTAGGTGAAGCCGAGAGCTGTGTTGCTGCGACCGATCGACTGGAAGTACGCACTGTTGTTGAGAAAGAAGGAAGGACCCGCTGTTCCGCCCGTCGTGACCTCTGCAGGAGCGATGGCGGTCGTATTGAACCCGAGCTGGCCGGTGCCATTGAAGGCGCCACCACGTCCGCCAACGCCTCCGCCCTGGGAGAAGACGCGGCCGGCACCAATCCGGAAGACCGTTTTGGGATCTGTCGAGTAGGTGATGCCGATGCGCGGGCCCCAGTTCTTCCAGTAGGTCTGGACCGGAGTGCTGCAGCCGCAACTTACTCCCGCCCCACCGTAGCTACCGGCAAACTGAATGGCACCGGGAGTGCCAGTGGCTGGGTTGGTAATGTTGGGGTTCATGAAGCTCCACCGATTCTTCACCTCGTGGTAAGGCGGGAGGTAGTCCCAGCGCAGGCCGGCGTCGATGGTGAGCTTCGAGTTCACCTTCCAGGTGTCCTCGACATATGGAGCGATCGGGCGATAACGGCCGCCTACCTCTGCGACAGGCTGGAGCCCGAGGGAAGGTGTGCCGCCGACCGCGCCGAGCAGGAAATCGGCATAGGAGTAACCACTTGCGACGTTCGAAACCGCACTACCGTTGAATTGCGCGGTCGAGTTGCCGTTGTAAGTGAAGCCCATGACACCGGTGTATGTGGCCGGGTTGGCGTTGTTGATTTCCTGCCACTGGACGATGACGCCGAAGGTAAGGGAGTGAGCTCCCTTGACCCACTGCAGGTTGTCGACCAGGGCGTAGTTGTTGGGCGTTGTGACCTGGGTTGCAACCGAGTTGCCGGGCGCGGTTGTGGTGCCCGTCCAGTACTGCTGGACGGTTCCGAACTGCTTGGTGGCGCTGAAGGTCGCGCCAGGGAATTCCTCGCCGGCCTGGCCCTGGGGAAGGTTGGTGATACCGAGAGTGGTGGGGGAGTACGTTGAAATATTCTGCGTGGTGTTGTGAATGTTCTGGTAGAAGCGGACGAAGCCGAACTTTAATTGGTTCACGATCGAGTTCGAGACGGTGTAGGCATCCTCGACGTCGAATACCTTGGGATAGATGTTGGCGAGGTCGCCCCCGGTGTAGGGAAGCGGCAGATACGGCGTGTTGAAGTTGTTGAGGTAGTTGACGGTCCCCATCGCGCCAACGGTCGAGATGCGATGCTTGGAACTCACGTCAAAGTCAACCCGCCAGTCGTAGGCGTGATTGTCGAATCCCCCAGCCTGGCCCGCAGTGAAGTTACTTACGACGTCCGAGTTGGTTGGGGTGGGCAGCCATTGTTCGGCCTTGAGCGAGATCGGTGACAGGTAGTTCTGCGGGATGACGTTGTAGGTGGGTACGCCATTCTTTGTGCCTTCAAAGGGACACCGGACGTCCGTGCCGCCGCAGTTGTTGTTGGTGGGGTCAAAGAGGTAGGCGGTATTGGTCACGGGGGGGCTGCTGCCGTAGGTGAAGGTGCCGCCAATCCCGGTGGGAGGGGATGCCGCGCAGGCCAGGCGGTCCTGTGCGTTCGTGATATTGAGGCAGTTGAGTTGCGAGAAATCGCCCTGGCGCATTAACAGGGTCGGGATTGTGGTCGTGACAGGATTCGCGGCGGTGCGATTGTGATAGCGATCATAGGCGAAGAAGAAGAAGACTCGTTGGGTGCCGGGCACGTGGCCGCCGATGGTGGCGGAGAGTTCATTCTGATGATCGACGGGCTTGGTGGCTCCCTTGCTGAACTGCCAGGCATCGAGCGCGGTGTTTCGGATGAAGTCCTGTACGCTGCCGTGATACTTAAGGCCGCCGGACTTCATGGTGAAGTTTTCGGAGCCGGCGCCGGAGTATTCGGCGGGCGGGGTGCTGGTGACGACCTGCATCTGGTCGACCGCATCCACCGACACGGCCTGTGAAACCAGACGGTTGTCACCCTGCTGGCTGACGGTTTCGGCGGGAAGACCGTCAAGGTAAAGCTGTCCGAGGTAGTTGCCGGTGCCACCGATGACGGGAAGGCGGGCACCGCCCTGAGCGCCGGGGGCCAGAGTGGCGAACGCGGTGGGGTCGCGCTGCGCGTTATTCATGATGAGCGGAAGGCCGGAGTAAGCCTTGTTCTCGATGGTCATGCCGAGTGTCGCGTTGGTCGTTTCAAGCTGCGGGGGCTCGCTGGAGACGGTGACCTCGGTGGCTGTGGAGCCGACGGTGAGGGTAAGGTCGAGCGGCGTCATGACGAGCGCGTTGACGGTGAGATTTTTCTGGGTGACGGTATCGAACCCTTGCGCCGTGGCGGTGACGGTGTAGGTGCCGGGGACGATGGGCGAGATGGTGTAGAGGCCGGCGCCGGTGGTCTGACGCTTCTCGGTGACGCCGGTGGCGTTGTTGGTCGCGGTGACGGTGGCGTTGGGGATGGCGGCTCCGGTGGAGTCGGCGACCGTGCCCTGGATGCCGCCTTCGCCGCCGGTTTGTGCGGGGGCGGAGGACGCGAGACCGAAGCAGAAAAGGAGGAGAGCGAGGCAGATTTCCCGGAGCCCGTGCTTGCGAGCAGCCTTTGGGAAGAGCCTCAACGATGTGGAGATACAGGTGAGGTACATGTTTGGTGGCCTCCAAACAGATCGAGTTTTGGACTGAGCGAGCACTCTATGTTTTCTGTATGACAGATGTCAATAGGAGAACTATTCCAAATGCCGAAGCGGAGGCATGGTCGGGGCGGGTTGAGGGGCTTGAGAGTTCGGGCGGAGGTGTGGGTGGTTCAAATAAGAATAAGTATCTCTATTGACGTTCGTGTCTTCCGGCCAATAGAGTGCGGTAGACGATGAGAACAGGGTTGGGCGAGCTTGGGATCCGGATATTTCGGTGCGTTTTGGCGGCAGCGCTGTGCGGCGCGTGTGCGAGCATGGCGTGGGCGCAGATGTCGATTCAGCAATTGAGAGCGGAGTTTGCGGCGCCGCCGGCAGAAGCGCGGCCGATGGTGCGATGGTGGTGGTTCGGGCCGGCGGTGGTGAAGCCGGAGATTGCGCGAGAGCTCGATGTCATGCACGCGGCGGGGATTGGCGGAGTGGAGCTGGCCGCGGAGTATCCGATGTCGTTGGACGATCCGGCGAAGGGGATTTTGAATCTGCGGTATGGGTCGCCGGAGTATGTGGATGATCTGAAGTTTGCGAATGAGCATGCGCGCGCGCTGGGGATGCGTGTGGACCTGACGCTGGGCAGCGGGTGGCCGTATGGCGGGCCGAATATTCCGATCGATCTTGCGTCGGGGAAGTTGCGGGTGGCAGCGGTTGCGCTGCCGGGGAATGCCGGCGAGTTGCCGAAGCTGGCGGCGGGCGAGAGCTTCGTTGCGGCGTTTGTGGCGAATGGGACGCCGGGGAAGTGGGAGGCCGCGGGGGCGAAGCGGGTGGTGGGGGATCGGATGCCGGCGGAGCTTGCGCATGCAGATGGGCCGGGGCCGCAGGTGGAGTTGTTTTTTATCTCGAGCCACACGCGGCAGCAGGTGAAGCGGGCGGCGTTTGGCGGGGAGGGATATGTGCTCGATCACATGTCGCGAGCGGCGATTGAGCATTATCAGCAGACGCGCGGCGATGAGCTGATGCGCGGGTTTGCGGGGGCGGCTCCGTATGCGATTTTTTCGGATTCGCTGGAGGTGTATGGCGCGGATTGGACGAAGGATCTGCCGGCGGAGTTTGCGCGGCGGCGGGGCTACGATCTGATTCCGCATCTGCCGGAGCTGGTGCAGGGAGGGACGCCGGAGGCGGAGAGCGTGCGGCGCGATTGGGGGCTGACGCTGTCGGAGCTGGTACGTGACAACTATCTGCGGCCGATGGCGGAGTATGCGACGGCGCATGGGACGAAGTTTCGGTCGCAGACGTATGGGACGCCGGCCGTGACGCTGTCGGATGAACCGATTCCGCAGCTGCCGGAGGGCGAGGGGCCGCAGTGGCATGCGTTTTCGTTTACGCGATGGGCGAGCTCGGCGAACCATGTTTATGGGAACAAGATCACGTCGGCGGAGACGTTTACGTGGTTGCATTCGCCGGCCTGGCGGGCGACTCCGCTGGATATGAAGGCGGAGGCCGACTGCATGTTTCTGGAAGGCGTGAACCAGGTTGTGGAGCATGGGTTTCCGTATTCGGCTCCGGGAGTGGCGGAGCCGGGCTGGTCGCTGTATGCGGCGGGCGCGCTGAACGACCATAACCCGTGGTGGCCGGTGATGCATGATGTGGCTGCATATATTCAGCGCGTGAGCTGGGCGCTGCGGCAGGGCGAGCCGGCTAATGATGTGGCGCTGCTGCTGCCGGAGGATGATGCGGAGGCGGCGTTTCGGCTGGGGCATGTGTCTGTGACCGACGAAATGCACAAGAGGATTACGCCGGACCTGATGGGAGCGGTGCTGGACACGGGATACAACGTGGACTATATCGATCTTGCGGCGGCTGAAGAGAAAGGGCTGCACTATCCGGTTGTTGTGGTGCCACCGACGGAGCGCATGCCGGTGAGCGCTTTTAAGCTGCTGGAGAAGTATGTGCAGGGCGGCGGGAAGCTGGTGTTTGTCGGACAAACCCCAACGCGTTCGCCTGGGCTCGAGAACGCTTTTTCGGACTCGAAGCTCGTCGTGTTGGGTGTGGATCTGATTTTGCAGGAATCGACTCACGTCGGTACGCCTGCCGAGCTTGCGAAAGCTCTTCCAAAGCTGCTGAAGCCGGATGTGGAACTGGGAGATGCGGGTGGGAAGGTTGGGTTCCTGCATCGACATCTGAAGGATGCAGACATTTATTTCTTCGCGAACACGACGGCGGAGCCGGTTTCGTTTCCGGTGCGTGTGCGTTCGGCGTATCGCGATGGCGAGTGGTGGGACACGGATGGAGGACGTATTGAACGAGCTGAGCTCGGCGAGACGCTGACGCTGCCTGCATACGGGTCGCGGCTGCTGGTGTTGTCGAACAATGCTGGAGGTTCAAGTGCGCCGGCGGAGACGCGGTTCGTGGCGAACTCGGGATCAGCAATCAAGCTTGGTGATTGGAGCGTGGCGTTTCCGGGAAGCCGGGGATCGGCGGCGCAGGCAACGCAGCAGAATGTGAGCGACACGTTGTGGACGGACAATGCGGCGACAAAGTTCTATTCGGGCGAGGCGCGCTACACGACGAAGTTCCACGCGGATGCACTCGGAAAGGGAGAGCATGTGCGGCTGGAGTTTGCTGCGGGCGAACCGTTGCAGGACAACCGTCCGCCGGGGAGTCCGGGTATGAGGGCGTGGCTTGATCCACCGATACGGGAGGCGGCCGAGGTGTTCGTCAACGGAAAGCACGTTGGAGATCTGTGGCATCCGCCTTATGACATCGACATCACCTCAGCGGTGCATAGCGGAGAAAACGGCTTGGAACTGCGGGTGTTCAACACGGCGATCAATGAACTTGCGGGTCAGCCTCCGCGGGATTACACCGCGCTGAAGACAAAGTATGGAGATCGTTTTCAGATGCAGGACATTAACAACCTGCAGCCGGTGCCTTCGGGAATTCGCGGACCTGTGCAGATCGTCTTTGGGACCGAGGCGCCGGGCAACTCTCAATAAGTTTGATCTTCGCGGGCGTTCTGGTGTGAACTGGTTCAGCCGCAATCACGCAATCATTTCGTGATCTGGAGGAACATGCGCCGTTACTGCCAACTGATTCGTCTGCTGCCTGAGAGCCGGGAGGAGTATATCGAGTACCACCGGAAGGTGTGGCCGACTGTGCTCGCAACAATCGATGCCTGCAATATCCGGAACTACTCGATCTTTTTATATAATGACCTCCTCGTTGCATATTTTGAATACCATGGTGACGACTATGAGGCCGATATGCGCAAGATGGCTGCCGACCCCGAAACGCAGCGATGGTGGAAGATCACGGATGCGATGCAGCAGCGCCTGCCGGAGACGAGGCCGGGTAATCAATGGCTGGAAATCCCCGAGGTTTTTCATTTTGATGGCTCCCCAATTTCTGGAGGAAATGCATGAGTTTGATTACACGCAGAAGTTTTAGCGCATCGGTGCTGCTGTCGGCGACCGCCGCAATGACGCCGCGGATTGCCAGCGCTGAGGCCACGCCGCAACAGAGCTCGAGTGCTTCTGCACTGATGACGTCGACGGACCTGAAGAGCTGGCCCGCGGGTTACGATCCGAGAGAAATGGGAACGAAGGTCGCCGAGCACTTCGTGACCTCGCCGCACTTTCACCCGGACCGGATTGTGTATCCGGAGGTCTGCGCCTGGTATGGCTCGCTGGAGCTTGCGCGGCTTACGAGCAACGCCGATTTGATTGCCAAACTGAAGGCGCGGTTTGAGCCGCTGTTCAGCTCGGAAGCGTCGCTGCTTCCGCCTGAAGGGAAGCATGTCGATTACTCGATGTTTGGATCGCTGCCGCTGGAGCTTTACATCCTGACCAAGGACAAGCGTTACCTCGATCTCGGGTTGAAGTATGCCGATGCGCAGTGGAGCAAGCCTGATGCGCAAGGGCTGACGGACGAGACGCGATTCTGGATCGATGACATGTGGATGATCACGATCGTGCAGGTGCAGGCGTTCCGCGCGACCGGTGATCACAAGTATCTGGATCGCGCGGCAACGGAGATGGCGGCATATCTGGACAAGCTGCAGCAGCCGAACGGGCTGTTCTTTCACGCTCCGGATGTGCCGTTCTTCTGGGGCCGCGGCAACGGATGGTTTGCGGCGGGCATGACGGAGATTCTGCGCGATCTTCCGCAGCAGCATCCGCAGCGGGAGCGAATTGAGCGAGGCTATCACCTGATGATGGCTGCGCTGCTGAAGTACCAGCCTGCCGCGGGAGCGTGGCGGCAGCTGATCGACCGTGAGGAGTCGTGGCCGGAGAGCTCAGGGACCGGCATGTTTGCATATGCTCTGGTCTCGGGCGTGCGCACCGGCCGGCTGCAGGTTTCGGAGTACGGTTCGGCGGCTCACCGCGCGTGGATTGCGCTGGCGGGTTATGTGGATCAGAACAACGATGTGACCAGCGTGTGCGAGGGAACGAACAAGAAAAACGATCTGGACTACTATCTGCTGCGCAAGAGGCGCACGGGGGACTTTCATGGCCAGGCGCCGTTGCTGTGGACGGCGGCGGCGCTGCTGCGGAGCGCATGAGCTGACCTCCAGGTGTGGCTCGGCGTGGCGAGCGTGTAGGATGGGCCGAAGCACACTAGCGAAGTCCGGAGGGCAAGTGAATGGGGGCTGCAGTTCGCCTGGGCCACACAGGATATGGCCGCTTGATGTTACTCGTCGCGGGGCTGGGGGGCCTGCTTTACGGGATTGACGTTGGGATTATTGGCGGTGCGCTGCCTTACCTGGAAGCAACGTCCCACCTGAATCGCGGACAGATCTCGATTATTGTTGCGGCGGTGCTGCTGGGCAGCGTTTTCTCTACGCTGTTTGCGGGATTGCTGGCGGACTGGATGGGGCGCAAGCCGCTGATGCTGCTGAGCGGTGCGGCGTTTTCGCTGAGCGTGCCCATCATTGCGCTCTCACAGGGTTATACGGCGCTGTTTCTGGGGCGGCTGCTGCAAGGTGTGAGCGGTGGGCTGGTGGGTGTTGTCGTGCCGCTGTATCTGGCGGAATGTCTTTCCGCGAAGGTGCGCGGGAAAGGTACCGGCATCTTCCAATGGCTGCTGACGCTGGGGATTTTTGTCGCTGCGCTTATCGGGATTTATACGAGCTATCATGTGGCGGCGATTGCCAGGACTGCATCCGCCGATGCGCTGTTTGCGGTCAAGAACAGGGCGTGGCGCAGCATCTTCTGGATGTCGCTGCCGCCGGGGCTGCTGTTTATTATCGCGGCGTGCTTTATCTCCGAGTCGCCGCGATGGCTGTTTCGGCGTGGACGCGTGGAGGCTGCGCGGGCGGCCTTGGAGCGGTCGCGAACACCGGAACAGGTTGCGATTGAGATGGAGGAGATGGAGCAGATCGCGGCCAAGGGCAAGGCCGGAGTTGCTTATAAAGACCCGCTGCTGAGCCGGCGATATGTGATTCCGTTTCTGCTGGCGTGCGTGATTCTGGTGTGCAACACGGCGACGGGGATTAACTCTGTTATTGGATACAACGTCGACATTTTGATTCAGAGCGGGCTCAGCGACGTGCTGGCGCACTGGGGTTATGTGGTGTTTACGTTCGTGAACTTCCTGATGACGGTTGTGGGACTGCAGCTTGTGGATCGTAAGGGGCGCAAGTTTCTGCTTGTCACTGGAACATCAGGGGTGATCGTGGCGCTGCTTGCGGTGGGGACTCTGTTTCTGCGTACCGAGAAGCGGCGCTATGACGCGCGCGATGCGGTGCAGAGTGTTGTGACGAATGGCGATTCACTCAGCGTGAAGTTCGATAAAGCTGAGGCGGAGCGGCTGGGCGCGCCGAGCGTGAATGGGCAGCAGTCGCTGGCGATCATCTATTCGTATGGAAACTTTATCTCGAGCACGAAGCCTGTGCTTCTGGGCGATGTGGAACCTGCAACGATTGACCGCGCGGAGTCAATACCTTCGACAAAGGTGGCCGGCTTCTTCCAGAACCCGTTCGCCGATCTGGACGCAGCGCGAGCGGCTCCGCTGAAGATTGAGCATGCGTACATTACGCCAGTGCCGAGCACGACGAATGGATGGATCGTGGCGCTGTGCCTGTATATGTTTGTGGCATTTTTTGCGATGGGACCGGGCGTTTGTGTCTGGCTCGCGCTGAGTGAACTGATGCCGACGCGCATTCGGTCGAACGGCATGAGCATTGCGCTGGTGCTGAACCAGATGGTGTCGACGACGCTGGCCGCGATCTTTCTGCCGGTTGTGGGGAGGTTTGGGTACTCGACGATGTTCTATTTATTTGCGGCGTTCACGGTCGTGTATCTGGTGACGGCTGCGTTCTTCCTGCCGGAGACCAAGGGCAAGACGCTGGAAGAGATCGAGCAGATCTTCAACAGGGGACAACGCGAGGCGGTTACCTCTTAGATTTTTACGTGTGGAGTTTTGGGTCGAGGAATTTCTGCAGCACGACAGCATTGTTGTGGGCGGTGTCTTTTGAGCCGAAGATCAGGGTGATGTTGTATTTGGTAGCCGCTTCGAGAATCGGCTTCCAGGTGTCCGGGTGTTGCTTCAGCTCGTCGAGATAGCGGCGCTGGAACTCGGTCCATCGCTCGGGGTCGTGGGAGAACCACTGGCGCAGCGCGGCGCTGGGAGCGACGTCTTTGAGCCACAAATCAAGCTTGAGCTCGTCTTTGGAGATGCCGCGCGGCCAGAGGCGATCCACGAGGATGCGGGTTCCGTCAGAAGCGGATGGGGGATCGTACGCTCGTTTGATGTTGATCATCAGTGTGCTTCGCTGATCAGGGTTCGGCGACCTTCACGGTGGCGTCTCCGGTCTCTTCTTCGAGCAGCCAGCGGCGCAACTGCAGAATGTCGTTCGCTCGTGCAATCCCGACGGGTTTGCGCCGGTCGCCGGGCTCGACGACGACTACGTTCTCAGTATTTTTGAGCATCATCTCGCGATGGATGCGATCGACAGGCTCGCCGGTGTAGGCGAGCACGTAGTCCTGGCGCGCGATCTCCCGCATGGTGAAGTGGTGGTCTGGCGGTTCGGTGCGTAAGAGGTCGTGCGGTTCGACGATACCAACGAGCGCGCCGTCGGCATCGACGACCGGGATGAGGCTGAGGTGACCCGGAACAAACGTCTCGAGTACGGTGCGGAGCTCGTCGTCTGCATGCAGAAGGCTGAACTCTTTCCTCATGACCTGATCGATTCGTGCGCGCATGAGAACGGGCACGGAGTAGTCCTGCAGGATGATCAGGCCACGTTTTACGAGCTTGACCGTCATGATGGATTCACGGCTGAAGAGGCGGACGACGGCGTCGGAGATCATGACGGTGACGATGAGCGGGAGAATCGCGTTGGGGTTGTGGCTCAACTCGAACAGGAAGACGATGCTGGTCAAGGGCGCGCGCGCGATTCCGCCGAAGACTCCGCCCATTGCGGCGAGCGCGTAGAACGCGGGATCGCTGACCAGGTGAGGCGCGATGTGCTTGAAGAGGATTGCGAAGGATGCGCCGAGGCCGCCGCCGACGACGAGCGATGGAGCGAAGACGCCGCCCGTGGTTCCAGACCCCAGCGACAGGACGAGTGCCCAGAATTTTGCGATGGATACTCCGGTGAGGCTCGACATGGTCAGGCGATCGTTCAGCATGTCGCGGATCGTGTCGTAGCTGGTGCCGAAGACCTGTGGGTAGAAGTAGCCGATGATTCCGAGCAGCAATGCGCCGATCACGGGCGACCAGATGAGCGGATTTTTAATGGGCAGTTCATCGAAGAAGTCTTCGAGCCAGGAGAGAACCCGAATCATGATGATGCCGACCACGCCCATGAGAATGCCCAGGAGCGCGAAGAGCCAGAGCTCATTCATGCCGGTGAGGCGAAACATTGGTGTGGGGAAGAGCGGCGCCCAACCGGCGAAGTGAATGCGCACGCCGGTCGCGATGGATGCCGCAAGCGCAACTGGGATGAAGGAACGGGCGCGCAGCTCGAAGAGCAGGAGCTCGATGGCGACGAGAATGCCTGCCATGGGCGCGGTAAACGTTGCGGCCATTCCGGCTGCGGCACCGGAGGCCAGCAGGACGCGGCGATAGTAGGGCGTGAGCCCGACCACCTGGCCGAAGAGCGAACCGAGCGCGGCGCCGGTCTGAATGATGGGGCCTTCGGCGCCGAACGGGCCGCCGGTTCCAATGGCGAACGCAGTGGCCAGAGGTTTCAGCAGAGCCACGCGAAGCCGCATGCGGCTGTGCCCGAACAGGACCGATTCCATTGCCTCGGGAATGCCGTGGCCCTTGAGGGTGGGCTCCCAGTAATGGATCATGATGCCGACGAGCAGACCACCGATCGGCGGGATGAGGATGACCCACCAGCCAAGATGGTTGTGCGCCGGATTGGTGTATGCGAAGGAAAATCTGCCGTAGAAGAAGATGTTCGTGAAGAGCTGAATCAGTTCGAGTAAACCTTCAGCCACAAAGCCGGCCACGAGGCCTACGAGCAACGCATAGCCGCATATCCGCACGATCTCTGGTTCGAGAGCGACACCGAACTCTCCCTTCTTGCTGGACTGCTTCTCTGGGATCGCGGCAATGCCAGGAATCGGAAACTCGGACATGTGGAACCCTCCGTCGGGTGGATCAAATCAGTTCAGGTGAATTCTCCTCGGAACCGGGACGCACTGCGTTGTCTTTATGTTCTGATGTGCCTTCTTGATCGTTCAAGACCTGAAGAATGTCGGTCTTGGTAACAATACCCTTGATCTCACCGCCTGAGGAGACGACAAGAAGCATTGGCCGCCTGTGCTCGGCTGTAAGCAGTCGAAGCGCTTCCATCACATCCGTGTCGGGAGTGACGGTGCCGACCGGGTGATCAACTACGTCCCGCAAGGGCGTATGCATCCAGCGTTCGGGCGGGATCTGGGTGATGCACAGAGGATTGAC
>Ga0070741_10013535_pt1 | contig 14367 bp, 14 predicted proteins | sample Coa_R1_4_FD_66440 | JGI IMG/M metagenome (GOLD analysis project Ga0070741, IMG submission 66440) | Surface soil microbial communities from Centralia Pennsylvania, which are recovering from an underground coalmine fire - Coalmine... | ecosystem: Environmental > Terrestrial > Soil > Unclassified ...
ATGATCTCGTCGGCTTCGAGCGCGGTCGTGAACAGGCCCTGGAAGAACTCTTCCGGCTTGAGACGGCGCTTGTTGGTGACGATGGTCGCGCCCAATGCCATCACGGCCGCCGGATAATCGGCGGTCGGGTCGTTGTTGGCGAGCGAACCGCCGATCGTGCCCTTGTGGCGCACGGCGGGATCGCCAATCAGGCCGGCGAGATGCGCGAGCGCCGGGATCGCCTCGCCGACGATGGCCGAATTGGCGACCTCGGCATGCCTGGCAGTCGCGCCAATCACCAGCGAGCGGCCCTTCATCTCGATCGCATCGAGGCCTTCGATATGGGAGAGGTCGACCAGATGCGGCGGGCTCGCCAGCCGCTGCTTCATGACCGGGATCAGCGTGTGGCCGCCGGCGATCACCTTGGCGTCCTCGTTCTTGGCGAGAAAATTGGCGGCCTGCCGCACGGTACCGGGACGATGATATTTGAATTCGTACATTGAAAGGTTCCTGGCGCGAGCGCGGAGCGGTTAAGCGAGGTCGGATTTGGCCATCGCCTTGGCGCCGGCCGCGATCGACAGCACGATGTTCTGATAGCCGGTGCAGCGGCAGAGATTGCCTTCGAGCTCTTCGCGGATCACCTGGTCGGACAGGTCATGGCCCTTGCGATGGACCAGATCGACCGCGGTCATGATCATGCCGGGCGTGCAGAAGCCGCACTGCAGGCCGTGATTTTCGCGGAACGCCTCCTGCATCGGGTGCAGCGGCGCGCCGTCGGGCGCGAGCCCCTCGATCGTCTTGACCTCGTGCCCGTCGGCCATCACCACCAGCGTGGTGCAGGATTTCACCGCCTTGCCGTCGAGATGCACCACGCAGGCGCCACACTGCGAGGTATCGCAGCCGACATGGGTGCCGGTCAGGCGCAGATTCTCGCGCAGGAATTGCACCAGCAGGGTGCGGGGGTCGACATTGGCAGTTACGGGATTACCGTTCACGATCAGGGAAACTTTGGCCATCAGCACTCTCTGTTTTGTCCGCGTCGCCGCGGACCATCCAACGCCACCGCATATCGGCCGCGCAGGCCTCAAAATCAACCGGAACCCATAATATGGGCCCTCCCGGTATTGAGCAACCTCAGGAGGGTATGGCCGTTAGGCGTACTAACCCTGCACCGCCTTTGCGAAATTCGAAAAGAACTCGTCGGCCAGCTTCTTGGCCGTGCCGTTGATCAGGCGCTGGCCGAGCTGGGCGAGCTTGCCGCCGATCTGGGCCTCGACATCATAGGACAGCAGCGTGCCGCCGTCCTTGTCGGACAGTTTTACGGTCGCCCCGCCCTTGGCAAAACCGGCGACGCCACCCTCACCTTCGCCCGAGATCCGGTAGCCGTTGGGCGGGTCGAGGTCGCTCAGGGCGACCTTGCCCTTGAAGCGCGCCGAGACGGGACCGACCTTCATCTTGGCGACCGCACGGAAGCCGTGGTCGTCGGTCTTCTCCAACTCCTCGCAACCGGGAATGCAGGTCTTCAGCACCGCGGGATCGTTGAGCTTGTCCCATACCGCCTGGCGCGAGGCCGCAAGCTGGACTTCGCCGTTCATCGTCATCGCCATGGTGGCCTCCCGGATCGCATCGCTATTCCTCAAGTAAAGCACGCCAAGGCCGAAAGGAAGGCCGTCGTCCGAACAATGGCAATGCAGTTTCGCAGCCGCGAAAGGCAGCGGATTTGGATTGGCAGGAACGAACCGTAGTGGTTAGGTCGCGCGCCATGAGCACCGCCCTCTCTCCCCTGCTCGCACCGATGCTGTCGAGCGCCGCCATGCGCGCCGTCTGCGACGATGCGGCGACATTGCAGAACATGCTCGACTTCGAGGCGGCGCTGGCGCGCGCCGAGGCCGCGACCGGCGTCATTCCGAAGCGCGCCGTCGCTCCGATCGGCAAGGCCTGCAAGGCCGATGCCTTCGACTTCGCCGATCTCGCCGAAGCCGCGACGCGCTCGGGCAATCTCGCCATTCCCATGGTGAAAGCGCTCACGGCCAATGTCGCCAAGGACAACGCCGAGGCTGCACGTTACGTGCACTGGGGCGCGACCAGCCAGGACGTGATCGACACCGCCGCGATGCTGACCTTGCGCGCCGGCATCGACGTGCTGCTTGCCGACGTCGATCGCGCCATCGCCGGATTCGTCAAGCTGGCGCGGACCCATCGCAAGACCGCGGTGGTGGCCCGCACCTGGCTGCAGCACGCGCTACCCATGCCGTTCGGGCTGAAGGTCGCCGAATATGCGGCGGCGCTGCATCGCTCGAAATTGCGGCTGGCGCGGTTGCGCAGCGAGACGCTCGCGCTGCAATTCGGCGGCGCGGCCGGCACGCTGGCCGCGCTCGGCGACAAGGGTCTGGCCGTTGCAGAGGCATTGGCACGCGAACTGAAACTTCCGTTGCCCGAGGCGCCCTGGCACACCCATCGCGACCGCATCGCGGAGGCCGCCTCGGTGCTCGCAATCCTGTCGGGCACCTGCGGCAAGATCGCGCGAGACGTGTCGCTGATGATGCAGACCGATGTCGGCGAAGCTTTCGAGCCCGCAGGCGCCGGCCGCGGCGGCTCCTCAACCATGCCGCACAAGCGTAACCCGGTTGCCGCCGCAAGCGCGCTCGGCGCGGCCACGATGGCGCCGAATCTCGCCGCGACGATCCTTGCCGCGCAGGTGCAGGACCATGAGCGCAGCGCCGGTCCATGGCATGCGGAATGGCCGACCTTGCCCGCGCTGCTGCTGGTCACATCGGGTGCACTCGCCGCCATCGTCGACATCGCCGAGGGGCTCGAGGTCGATGTCGCGCGGATGCGCGCCAATCTTGATACGACTCACGGGCTGATCATGGCGGAGGCCGTTGCGTTCGCACTCGCCGAGACCATCGGAAAGAGCGAGGCGCATCATCTGGTCGAGGCCGCCAGCAAGAAGGCGGTTGCCGAGAACAAGCATTTGCGCGACGTGCTGAGCGGCGATACGAAAGTCACCGCGCAGCTCTCTGCGAAGAAGATTGCCGCGCTGTTCGAGCCGATGGCCTATCAGGGCGTGTCGCAAGCGCTGATCGACCGCCTGCTGGCGTCGATCGAAGGGAATGAGGGTGGATTGCCATGCCGATGATCGATGCCGACGGTTGCCTGCTCAATGTCTCGGTCGAGGGACGCCAGAGCGGGCCGACCCTGATGCTGTCGAACTCGCTCGGCTCCACCATGCAGATGTGGGAACCGCAAATGAAGGCGCTCACGCAAGTGTTTCGCGTGATCCGTTATGACCGCCGCGGTCACGGCAAATCGGGCGTGCTGCCCGGCCCCTATTCCATGGAGCGTTTCGGCCGCGACGTGCTCGCGATTCTCGACGATCTCAACATCGATCGGGTGCATTGGTGCGGGCTGTCGATGGGCGGAATGGTCGGGCAATGGCTTGGCGCCAACGCGCCAGAGCGGATGGGCAAGATCATCCTCGCCAACACCGCCTGCTACTATCCCGATCCGTCGAACTGGCATGCCCGTATCGAGGCCGTGAAGAAAGGCGGGATTGCCGCCGTCGCCGATGCCGTGATCGGGAACTGGCTGACCGCCGATTTCAGGGAGCGCGAGCCGCAAATCACCGCCAACATGAAGGCGATGATGCTGGCCACGCCCGTGCAGGGCTATATCGCCTGTTGCGAAGCGCTCTCGACGCTCGATCAGCGCGAGTTACTGCCGAAGATCAAGAGCCCCACGCTTGTCATCGCCGGCCGGCAGGACATGTCGACCACGGTCGCGGCCGGTGAACTGATCCGCAGCCAGATTCCCGGCGCCAGCATGACGCTTTTGGATGCCGCCCACATCTCCAATGTCGAGCAGCCCCACGCTTTCACCGAGGCAGTGGTCGGCTTTTTGACGCAACGGTAACCGCTGTTTCAACCCTCCCCCTTGCGGAGAGGGTGGGCACCGAACAGGAGGAGACTATCATGGACGACCGACAACGCTACGACAGCGGCATGAGCAGGCGCCGCAAGGTCCTGGGCAACGCCTGGGTCGACAAGAGCATTGCCAACCGCAACGCGTTCAACACGGAATTCCAGGAACTGATCACGCGCTATGCCTTTGGCGAGATCTGGACCCGGCCGCATTTCGACGATCGCACGCGGCGCGTGCTTGTGATCGGCACGCTGCTGGCGCTCGGTTCGTGGGACGAATTCCGCCTGCACGTGCGAGCCGCGTTGACCGAGGGCGGCTTCACGCCCGACGACATCAAGGAGATCATCCTGCAGCAGACGATCTATGCCGGCGTTCCCGCCGCCAATCACGCCTTCAGGGAAGCCGTGGGAATTGTCGAGGAATTGGGCCTGCTCAAGCGCTAGCCGGAAGCGCCTCGGCCTCCGCCGGACGCTCGAGCGCCAGCACGACGACCGTGCCGAGCATGACCAGGAGTTCGCTGGCATGCAGGCGCAGCGCTCCGCCCTCGCCGGCGAGTGAGGCCAGCAGCATGCTGACGAAGCTGATCAGGCAGCCGATGCCGAGCGCGATCCACAACGCCTCGTCGCAGCCGCCGAACTTTCGGATCTTCGGGCTGAAGGCGAGCACGACGAAGATCGCAAAAAACGCAACCACGACAAGCCGGCCGAGCGCAAGCAGCCACGCCGCGCGGACCGCGCCCGTTGCGGCTAGATGCAGATGGTCGGTGACGAACAGTCCCACCGCGATGCTCGGCCGATCGAACAGGCTGTGGATCGGCGACACCATGATATTGAAGGCGACGATGGTCCAGGTCGGGATGAAGTAGGCGGCGAGCAGCACGCCATTGAATGAACTGATCCGCCAGCTTGTCGGCATGTCGCTTCCCGCTATCGTCAGCCGCGCGTCGATCGCGCGTGCGCTTTGCGGCGAAGGTGCCCGCTTAAAGCTTGAGCGGCAATGTAAACCCTTTGTTTACCTTAACCCCTGTGTTGCATCGGGGGGCTCGCAAAGAAAAGCCCCGCCTTTCGGCAGGGCCTTCCTCTACTCGCGCGTCGCCCGAACTAGCGATTGGGTTGCTGCTGCTGCTGACCGGGCTTCTGCTGCCCGCCGCCCTGCTGCTGACCTGGCTTCTGCCCAGGGGTCTGGTTCTGCTGGCCAGGATTCTGGTTGGGATTGCTCATTCGGGTCTCCCTTGTTGAATGTAGCCCGAGATAACCCCCTGCTCCGCCATTGGTTGCACGGGAACGGCAGTTCCATGACGGTCATTCCGTGTCGCCCATTTGTCGCGGACAAGCCATCCGGAACCGGCTGCAAAAACAATCCTGTACAAGCCTTTTGGGTGAGACCCCGCGCTGTTGCCGCCCCAAGTTCCCGCTGTTAAGAAACCGCAGGACGCGTCGCTTCAGGCTACCCGGGGGCCCTCGCCGCGTCGGCTCAAACGACGACGGCCCATGGTCTATTTCGCCCAGCAGCTCATCAACGGTCTCGTGCTCGGCTCGATCTACGGGCTGATCGCGATCGGCTACACGATGGTCTACGGCATCGTCGGCATGATCAATTTCGCCCATGGCGACATTTTCATGATCGGCGGCTTCATCGCGCTGATCTCGTTCCTGGTTCTGGTCTCGTTCGGCCTGACCGCGGTGCCCGTGGTGCTGCTGATCGTACTGCTGGTCGCGATGGCAATCACCGCGCTCTATGGCTGGACCGTGGAACGCATCGCGTACCGTCCGCTGCGCCACTCGTTCCGTCTTGCGCCGATGCTGTCGGCGATCGGCATGTCGTTTGTGCTCTCTAACTTCTCGCAAGTCGCCCAAGGCGCCCGGGTCAAGCCAATCCCGCCGATCATCACCGGCGGCTACGAGCTTGCCGAGAGCAACGGCTTCGTCGTGCAGCTCTCCAACATCCAGATCGTGGTCGTCGTCACGACCGTCGTGCTGCTTGCAGTGTTCACCTGGCTGGTGGCGCGCACGCGATTGGGCCGCGACATGCGCGCCTGCGAGCAGGACCAGACCATGGCGGCGCTGCTCGGCGTCGACGTCGACCGCACCATCTCGATGACCTTCGTGATCGGCGCGGCGCTCGCGGCCGTCGCCGGCATGATGTACCTGCTCTATTACGGCCTGGTCGATTTCTACATGGGCTTTGTCGCGGGCATCAAGGCCTTCACCGCAGCCGTGCTCGGCGGCATCGGCTCGCTGCCCGGCGCGATGCTGGGCGGACTTGCGATCGGCCTGATCGAGACGATGTGGTCGGCCTATTTCTCGGTCGAATACAAGGACGTTGCCGCGTTCTCGATCCTGATCGTCGTATTGATCTTCCTTCCGACCGGCCTGCTCGGCCGGCCCGAAGTCGAAAAAGTCTGATCCGCGTGACGACATCAGCGCCCGACCCGAGCCCGGCCGCGCGCCCTGCCGGAATTCCCTTCATCCTCAAGAAGGCGCTGGTCTCAGCCTTCGTGGCGCTGGTGTTGTTCTCGCTGATGATCGGCATCCGCACCGAGGCAGGCCCGACCGGGCAGTTGATCTACTGGACTCGGTTCGGCGAGCTGGCATCCATCGTTGCCGCCGTGTTCGGCGGCAGCATCGTGATCGAATTGCTGCGGCAGTGGCTCGGTCCGGCCGATACGCGACGGATCGTTCCGCCGTTCGTCCGGAGCGGATTTGCGGTCGCAGGCCGCCTGATCGCGCCAGCGCTGTTGATCTTCACGCTGCTGGTCCCCGTGATCTTCTACGATCAGCGCTACATTCTCGATCTCGCCATTCTCGTGCTCACTTATGTGATGCTGGGCTGGGGATTGAATGTCGTGGTCGGCCTCGCCGGCCTGCTCGATCTCGGTTATGTCGCTTTCTACGCAGTCGGCGCCTATTCCTACGCGCTGCTGGCCACCAATTTCGGCCTGTCGTTCTGGGTCTGCCTGCCGCTTGCCGGCATCCTCGCCTCGCTATGGGGCGTGCTGCTCGGCTTTCCGGTGCTGCGCCTGCGCGGCGATTATCTTGCGATCGTCACGCTGGCGTTCGGCGAGATCATCCGCCTCGTCATCATCAACTGGCAGTCTCTCACGGGCGGACCGAACGGCGTCTCCGGCATTCCGCGCCCCACCCTGTTCGGCATTCCCCTGACGCCCGGCGATGACGGCCTCGCCGCAAAACTCGGCATCGAGTTTTCGCCAACCCATCGCATCGTGTTCCTGTTCTACGTGATCCTGGTCATGGCGCTGTTGACGAACTGGGTGACGATCAGGCTGCGGCGCTTGCCGATCGGCCGCGCCTGGGAAGCGCTGCGCGAAGACGAGGTCGCCTGCCGGGCGCTGGGCATCAACACCACGACCACCAAGCTCACGGCGTTTGCGACCGGCGCGCTGTTCGGCGGCTTCGCCGGCGCGTTCTTCGCCACGCGTCAGGGCTTCATCAGCCCGGAATCCTTCACCTTCCAGGAATCGGCGCTGGTGCTTGCCATCGTCGTGCTCGGCGGCATGGGTTCGCAGCTCGGCGTGGCGCTGGCGGCGCTTGCCATGATCGGCGGCTTCGAGCTGTTCCGCGGGCTCGAACAATACCGCATGCTCGTATTCGGCCTGGCGATGGTGCTGCTGATGATCTGGCGTCCGCGCGGGATCATCGGTCATCGCGCGCCGACCGTATATTTGAAGGAGTCGCAGACGATCTCATCCGACCTCGTCAAGGAGGGACACGGATGAGCGGCGACAACATCCTCACCATCGACCATCTCACCATGCGCTTCGGCGGCATCGTCGCGGTCAACGACCTGTCGTTCGTCGCGGGCCGGCGCAAGGTGACCGCGCTGATCGGACCGAACGGCGCCGGCAAGACCACGGTGTTCAACTGCATTACCGGCTTCTACCGGCCGACCGGCGGCGCCATGCGGCTCACGCACGTCGGTGGCAATGAGATCGCCTTGGAGCGGCTCAACGATTTCCGAATCTCCAAGCTGGCCAGGGTCGCGCGCACCTTCCAGAACATCCGCCTGTTCCCGGGCATGACCGCGCTGGAGAACCTGATGGTGGCCCAGCACAACACGCTGATGCGGGCGTCGGGCCTGACCTTTCTCGGCCTGATCGGCACTCCCGGTTGGCACAACGCGGAAAAGAGCGCGATCGATCTGTCGAAATTCTGGCTCGATCGCATCGGCCTGCTCGACCGCGCCGACGATGCCGCAGGCAATTTGCCCTATGGCGACCAGCGGAGGCTGGAGATCGCGCGCGCGATGTGCACCGAGCCGGCGCTGCTGTGCCTCGACGAGCCCGCCGCCGGCCTCAATGCGCGAGAAAGCGCCGCATTGAGCGAGCTCTTGCTGTCGATCCGCAGCGAACAAGGCACGTCCATTCTGTTGATCGAACACGACATGAGCGTGGTGATGGAAATCTCCGACCACGTCGTGGTGATGGACTATGGCGTCAAGATCGCCGAAGGCGCACCGCAACAGGTGCGCGACGATCCCAAGGTGATCGCGGCCTATCTCGGCGCCGATGAAAAGGAAGCCATCGCCGTGATGGAGGGCGGCACGTGACGGAGCTGTTCTCACTTTCGTCATGGCCGGGCTTGTCCCGGCCATCCACGTCTTTCTTGGCTGCTCGAAAGCAAGACGTGGATGCCCGGCTCAAGGCCGGGCATGACGACGGTGGAGGTTTGGTATGACCGGAACCCCCCCACCCCTGCTAGCGATCCGCGGCCTGCGCGCGGCCTACGGCAAGATCGAGGCGCTGAAGGGGGTCGACCTCGACATCAATGCCGGCGAGATCGTCGCCCTGATCGGCGCCAACGGCGCCGGCAAGTCGACGTTGATGATGACGATCTTCGGCCGGCCTCGCGCCCGCGCCGGGCAGATCCTGTTCGACGGACGCGACATCACCGCGGTGCCGACCCATGAGATCGCGCGGCTGCGCATCGCGCAATCGCCGGAGGGGCGGCGGATCTTTCCGCGCATGAGCGTGGCGGAAAACCTGCAGATGGGTGCGGACGCGACCGACTGCGATGAGACGCAACGCACGAGCGGGCTCGAACGGGTGTTCGCCCTGTTCCCGCGGCTGAAGGAACGCATGACCCAGCGCGGCGGCACGCTGTCCGGCGGCGAGCAGCAAATGCTCGCGATCGGTCGCGCTCTGATGAGCCGGCCGCGCCTGCTGTTGCTCGACGAGCCCTCGCTGGGACTGGCGCCCCTGATCGCACGCCAGATTTTCGACGCCATCCGCACCCTGAACCGGCAGGACGGCCTGACCGTGCTGATCGTCGAGCAGAACGCCAATCATGCGCTGAAGCTCGCCCATCGCGGCTATGTCATGGTCAACGGCCTGATTGCGCTGAAGGGAACCGGCAGCGAGCTTCTGGAACGGCCGGAAATCCGCGCCGCCTATCTGGAGGGCGGCCGGCGCGGGTAGAGCGGGTAGAAACGGAACGTCGTGTGGCAAGATGCTGCGAAGCTTCCCACTAAATGCCCGAAAATTGCCGATGACTTCGCGCTAAAATCAGCCGACAATGGCGCGCTTTCCGAACCCCGGCCCGTCCGGGTCCTTTCAGCCCTGCGAGGATCTCCCATGAAATCAGTGAAGCTCATCGGTCTGGCATTTGGCGCGTCGCTGGCGCTCTCGTCGGCAGCCTTGGCCCAAGACCTTACGGTCGCGGTCGCGGGCCCCATGACCGGCGGCGAATCCGCGTTCGGCCGGCAGATGAAGAACGGCGCCGACATGGCGGTGGCCGATCTCAACGCCGCCGGCGGTGTGCTCGGCAAGAAGCTCGTGCTGGATGTCGAGGACGACGCCTGCGATCCAAAGCAGGCGCGCTCGGTCGCCGAGAAGATCGGCGGCGCGAAGATTCCGTTCGTCGCCGGCCACTACTGCTCGTCGTCCTCGATTCCGGCCTCCGAAGCCTATGCCGACGGCAACGTGCTGCAGATTACCCCGGCCTCGACCAACCCGCTGTTCACGGAGCGCAAGCTCTGGAACGTGGCGCGGGTTTGCGGCCGCGACGACCAGCAGGGCGCGGTGGCAGGCGCCTACATCGCCCGGAACTTCAAGGGCAAGAACATCGCGATTCTCAACGACAAGACCACCTACGGCAAGGGCCTCGCCGACGAGACCAAGAAAGCGCTCAACAAGGCCGGCGTCACCGAGAAGATGTTCGAATCCTACAACAAGGGCGACAAGGACTTTAACGCGATCGTGTCGCGCCTGAAGGCCGAGAACATCGATCTGGTCTATGTCGGCGGCTACCATCAGGAATCCGGCCTGATCGTTCGCCAGATGCGTGCTCAGGGCCTGAAGACCGTGCTGATGGCCGGCGACGCTTTGGCCGACAAGGAGTTCGCCTCGATCACCGGCCCCGACGCCGAGGGAACGCTGTTCACGTTCGGCCCGGACCCCCGCAACAAGCCGACCGCAAAGGCGGTCGTGGAGAAGTTCAAGGCCAAGAACATCGACCCCGAAGGCTACACGCTCTACACCTATGCCGCCTTCCAGGTGTGGTCCAAGGCGGTGGCGAAGGCCGGCACCACCGACCCGAAAAAGGTGATGGACACCATCAAGGGCGGCTCGTGGGATACCGTCATCGGCAAGATGGAGTACGACGCCAAGGGCGACATCAAGCAGCTCGACTATGTCGTCTACAGGTGGGACAGCAAGGGCGGCTATACCGAGATCAGCCCGAAGGGCTCCTGATCCCGCAGGCGGTCTTGATTTCGAAACGCCCCGGTTTACCGGGGCGTTTTTTGTCAGGCCGATGCAACCATCCTCGCGGATGCCGCACGCGCGCTGTTGACGGCGCGCAGCAATTCGGCTGGGCGAAACGGTTTCTGCAGACAGACCACATCGGCGAGATCCGACGGCCGCGACACCGCGTCGACCGTGGCCATTCCCGATACGGCAACGACGGCAAGTTCGGGTATGCGCGCGCGCATCGCAGAGATCAGATCGAGGCCGCAGGTGTCGCCCAGGAAGATATCGACGATCACTCCGTCGAAAGACGTGGTCTCGAATGCCTGCAGCGCGCTCGCCGCGTTTGCGGCCTCGATGACCTCGAAATGATTGACGCGCAGCAACATCGAAATCATGGCGCGAACATCGGACTGGTCGTCCACAACGAGAATGCGTGGCATCGGGCACTCCAAGCGATAAAGTGCAAAGCCTACAACCCAGCGCTTCAAATTCCTCCATGATTGATGGCTTTTTCGAAGGTCGGTAAAGGGCCGGTTACCCACAACCGGCCTTTCGGCCATCCGAGGGGCTGGCCTATAAGTAACTGGAGGTTGATTCGATGCGAAAAGCCAGCAACGTCAATGTCATGGGCGTATCGGCTTGATCGGGGTCCCGGAACCGCATGCTCGCGCCTAGCGATCGCAACATCTTCCTGTCCACCCTTCCCGCCAGCAAGACGGACCGGAGGCTGGCGCTGACCGTGGTCGGCATCTCCGTCGTTCTGTTCGTCCTTGCCGTTCCCTACGCCGGCGTGCCGCTGGCCCCGGTTCCTGCCTTCGTCGCGAGCTACCAGTCGGCGCTGGCGGTCAACGATATCATCACGGCGGTCCTGCTCTATTCGCAGTTCGGCGTGCTGCGCACCCGGGCGCTGCTGCTGCTCGCGACCGGATATCTCTTCACTGCCGCCGCCGCCGCCGTCCACGCGCTGTCCTTTCCCGGCCTGTTTGCCCCGGAGGGAATGTTGGGTGGCGGATCGCAGACCACCGTCTGGCTCTACATGATCTGGCACGGCGTCTTCCCGCTCCTGGTGCTGGGTTACGCACTCAACAAGGACCGCGATGGCGGTCCGCGCGTACGGCAGGCTACCGGCAAGGCCATTCTTTCCAGCGTCGCGGCGGTCGCCATCGCGATGGCCGCCTTCAGCTGGCTCGTCACCGAACGGCATGACGCGCTTCCGACGCTGCTGAGCGGTGGACGCTACACCGTCACCATGATCGTCGTGGTGTGCACGGTGTGGTTTTTCAGCCTGGCGGCGCTGACCGTGATGTATTTCCGCACGCCCCATTCGGTGATCGACGTCTGGCTGATGGTGGTGCTCTGCGCCTGGCTGTTCGACATCGCGCTGTCGGCAATCGTCAACGTGGCGCGGTTCGATCTCGGCTTCTATGCGGGACGGATCTACGGGCTCTGCGCGGCGAGCCTCGTGCTGGCGGTGCTGCTGATCGACAACGTCGCATTGCAGGCCCAGATGTCGCGCATGGTGCGTGCGCTGCGCCGGCAGTCCGCGATTGAACGCGATCAGCATACCGAGCGCGAGCGGCTGTTCAGCGCGGTGGTGGAATCCTCCAATGACGCCATCATCACACTCGGTCTCGACGGCATGGTCACGGCCTGGAACAAGGCTGCCGAACGGCTGTTCGGATACGCGGCGGACGAGGCGGTTGGCCGGCATATCGATCTCATCGTTCCGCCCGACCGTCGCAGCGAAGCCCGCGACATTCTCGATCGAATCGGCCGTGGCGAGCAAGTGGAGCAGTTCGAAACGTTGCGCTTGAACAAGTACGGTCGCGAAGTGAACGTATCGCTCAGCGTCTCGCCGATCCGGTCCGCCGCGGGCTGGATCGTCGGCGCATCCAAGACCACGCGCGATATCACCGAGAGCAAGCTGACGGAAAAAGCCCTCCGTCAGGAGATCGAGGAGCGCCAGCGGATCTTCGAGACCTCACAGGACCTCATCCTGGTGACGGATACCGCCGGCAACTTCGTCCAGGTCAGCCCGAGCTCCCGCGCCATTCTCGGCTACGAGCCCTCCGAAATGGTCGGCCGCAGCGCGGTCGAGTTCGTCCTTCCCGACGATCTCGACAACACCAGGAACGAGATGCGTGCGGCCCGGCGCGGCCAGCAGATGCGTAACTTCGAAGCGCGCTATCGGCACAAGGACGGCCATGCCGTGATGCTGAACTGGATGGGAACCTGGTCGGAGCCGGTGCGGCGGCATTTCTTCATCGGCCGCGATCTGACCGAGCAGCAGGCCGCCGAAGCCCGGTTCCGGCAGGCGCAGAAGATGGAAGCGGTCGGCCAGTTGACCGGCGGCGTCGCCCACGACTTCAACAACATCCTGACCGTCATCACCGGCACCATCGGCATTCTCGGCGACGCCGTCGCCGACCGGCCGGAACTCGCCTCGATCGCCAAGCTGATCGACGATGCGGCCGAGCGCGGCGCGCAACTGACCAAGCATCTGCTCGCCTTTGCCCGCAAGCAGCCGCTGCAGCCGCGCGAGGTCGACGTCAACGCACTGGCGATGGAAGCCGCCAACCTGTTGCATCCCACCCTCGGCGAGCAGATCGAGGTGTCGCCCAAGCTGTCGGAGGACGCCTGGACGGCGCTCGCCGACCCGAACCAGCTCACCACCGCGATCCTCAATCTGGCCCTGAATGCGCGCGATGCGATGCCGCATGGCGGCAAGATCACGCTGGAGACCCGCAACGTCTATCTCGATGAGGGTTATGCCAGCATCCACAGCGATGTCGCGGTCGGCAATTACGTGATGATCGCCGTGAGCGACACCGGGACCGGCATCTCGCCGGAAAACCTCGAAAAGGTCTTCGACCCCTTCTTCACCACCAAGGACGTCGGCAAGGGTACCGGACTGGGCTTGAGCATGGTGTTCGGCTTCGTCAAGCAGTCGGGCGGCCACGTCAAGATCTACAGCGAGCTCGGTCACGGCACGAGCGTCAAGATCTACCTGCCGCGCTCGAGCGGGCTGCAGCAAACCGCCAGCGAAGCCGAGGCCGCGTCGAATGTGCGCGGCGGCAACGAGACCGTCCTGGTCGTCGAGGATGACGCGCTGGTGCGCAAATACGTCGTCACGCAGATCGCGAGCCTCGGCTATGGCACGCTGCAGGCCGCCAATGCCGCCGAGGCGCTGAAGCTGGTCGAAAGCGGCGTGCCGATCGACCTGCTTTTCACCGATGTGATCATGCCGGGCGGCATGAACGGCCGCCAACTGGTCGAGGCGGCGACACAGCTGCGGCCGGCGTTGCGCGTGCTGTTCACCTCCGGCTATACCGAGAACGCCATCGTCCATCACGGGCGCCTCGACGCCGGCGTCCTGCTGCTCGCCAAGCCCTACCGCAAGCCCGAGCTTGCGCGAATGATCAGGGTTGCACTGAGCCGTTAGCGGCGGAATGCTCAAGCAACGTATCGATGGTGGTCCTGAGCCGTTCCAGCGACACGGGCTTCTCCAGCACCGGCCGCCTGCGAAACAGCGACGGCAGCCACTGTGCGCCGTAGCCCGTCACGAACAGGAACGGCAAGCCGCGGCGTTCGATCACGTGCGCGACCGGATCGATGCCGAGACCGTCGATGTTGATATCGAGGATGGCGAGGTCGAAGACCCCGGTCATGGCAATCGCACCGGCTTCCTTGATGGTGCCCGCTTCGGCGACGACACGGTGGCCGAGCTCTTCCACCATCGAGGCGAGTGACATCCGGACGAG
>Ga0070741_10013537_pt1 | contig 14367 bp, 13 predicted proteins | sample Coa_R1_4_FD_66440 | JGI IMG/M metagenome (GOLD analysis project Ga0070741, IMG submission 66440) | Surface soil microbial communities from Centralia Pennsylvania, which are recovering from an underground coalmine fire - Coalmine... | ecosystem: Environmental > Terrestrial > Soil > Unclassified ...
CGAATGCTGGTACATCAACATGGGCGCGGTCGATCGCGAGTTTTTCACCACGCAGTCGATGGTGAAGGCGGCTCCGTAGTTCCCAACGCGGCCCTCCAAAGCCGAACGGGGAGGTTCCGCCCCTGCACCCTGCGGAACCTCCCCACCCACCGCGCGGGACCGCATCGAAAAAACATCAGAGGAGAAATCCATGCGCACCCGGATTCTCGCGATTGTTCTATGCGCGTGCGCCGCGATCATTCCGTCGCGGTCGGGCGCGGTATCGCTCACGCTCGGGCCCGACGGACCAACCTCCGCCCAGGATCGCGTGGCCGTGCTTTACGCGAGCCGCGCCGACGGCTCCGTGATCTCGGTGGCGCGGGTTGGGGATGAGACTCCGGACGGCGGGCGAATCGCCGAACTCGGCATCCCGTCCGAAACTCCCGATGGCCGCGTGCTGTTCGGCGCCAATATCGAGGACCGCGCCGGACAGCTCGCATGGAGCATCATGATGGCGGATCCCAATGCCGCAGCGCCGGACCGGGTCGCTAGTGCGATGGCGTCCGTGGCGATGAACGGCGGATGCACGCCGCGGCTTGCGGTAGATCCTTATCCGGTGGCGACCCGCGAAGGCGCGATCGCTTTCTTCGCTCCGCGGAAGGAGGGCGGCGATGCGCTTTTCCTGTTCAAGGACGGGCGGCTTGATTGCCTTGTGCGAACGGGAGATCGGCTTGCCGACGGCCGCGAGATAGCCAGGCTTGCGTTTGGAACCGCGCAGGCCGGCGCGGGAGATTCGATCGCCATACTTGCGATGGTGAAGCGGGGCCGCGCCGATCGCGCTCATCCGACGCTTTGGTGGCGCGAGCATCTGCAGGCGGTATTGCTGCTCGCCCCGGATCGCGCACCCGCGGAAATCGCCGTCGAGGGCATGGCCGCGCCCAGGGGAGGAACCTTCGGAATCTTCGGGCCGCCCGCCGCCGTCCCCGACCGAAGCGGCGGCACCGTTGTGGCTTTCACCGATCAGAACGCGCGGGGGACTTCGCTCTACGTCTACCGGCGCGGCGTGATCGCGCCGATCATTCGCGGCGGACAGCGTGCCGGAAACGCCGCGGTCCGATTCATCTCGCAGGGAAGGCCCGCGGTCGGCTCTGATGGGACCGTTGCGGTCCGCGGGGCATCGCGCGACCGCGATCTGATCATCCTCGCGGCGCGCGGCGGCGTCCGCGTTGTCGTCAGCAGCGGACAGACGCTGTCGGAGGATTTCCGGGCCTCGAACTTCGGCGATCCGCTGCTGGTGGAGGGTGCGCGGCTCTACTTCCCTGCTTGCGCGGGAGACTATGGCGGCTTGTACGAACGCGAGCCGACGGGCGCGATGCGCGAGCTTGGGCAGCCTGCGGTTCGCGAAGCCGCATTCGGCGAACCTCACGAGCGGCCGCGCGTGGCGTCGCCGACCCTGACCGCGAATGCGCGGGGAGACTATGCCTACCTCGGTTCGCGGTAAGGTTGGATGGTTGCATTTTGAAACTAATCGCGCGACGATGGAACGCGGCTCGCCCGCGGACGAGCCGCCCGGGAGGTCGCTATGGCTGGTTCATCGAAGGTAGCCGCCGTAATCGGCGTGGGTGCGGGACTGGGCAATGCCCTGGCGCGCCGTTTTTCCAAAGAATACGCGGTCGCGATGGTCGCGCGCGGGGCTGACAAGCTCGGCGCGTTCGCGCGCGAGATCGAGGCCGGCGGCGGGCGCGCGCTCGCCGTGCCGGCAGACGTGAGCAAGGTCGAGGAGATCGAGCTGGCCTTCTCGCGCATCCGCGCCGAACTCGGCGAGGTTGACGTGCTGCTGTACAACGCCGCGATGCGTCCGTTCGGGACCTTGATGGAGACGAAGCCGAGCACCTTCGAGAACACCTGGCGGGTGACGACCTTCGGCGCGTTTCTATGCGCGCGGCAGGTGGTGCCCGCGATGCTGCAGAAGGGCGCCGGCGTGATCATCATCACCGGCGCCACCGCGGGCGTGAAGCCGTTTCCGACTTCGGCCGCGTTCGGTCCGGCCAAGTTTGCGGTGCGCGGGCTTGCGCAGGTGATGGCTCGGGACCTGCAGCCCAGGGGGATTCACGTCGCCTACGTCAACATCGACGGCGCCATCGACATGCCCTTCATCCGCGAGCGGTTTCCCCAGATCAAGGACGAGGACATGCTCAAGCCCGACGCGATCGCGGAAACCTACTGGCACATCGCGCATCAGGATCGCAGTGCGTGGAGCCACGACGTCGATCTGCGGCCGTTCAAGGAGAAGTGGTAGCCGATTCCGAGGAGGGCAAGGCGAGGCTCTGCGCGAGCTCGGTCACCTGGAAGTCGTCGAGAACGCGGCGCAGTTCGTCGCTGCGCGCGAGCGGTTTCGAGCACGCCTTTGCGGCGCACACGAAGGCGAGCGGCGCCTTGCGGTCGGCCGCGGCTTCATACATCGCTTTTGCCGCTTCCGGAAGCGGGGCGCCGCGCGATTTCGAGGGATCGATATAAACCACAGTCTTTCCGGGTCGATAGGTGGCCAGCGCCGTTGCCGCCAGGGACTGCGTGCGCGGATCCTTCGGATTGCCCACGATTGCGACCGTCGCTCCGCCGTCGGATGCTTCCTCGAGGGCAAGCCCCAGCGTGCCCATCGAAGGTCCCGCCACAGGCGGCGCGATTCGGGCGGCCGCCGCAAGCAGCGATTCGGCTGCCTGCGAATAGCGGCGGTCCGAGGTGATTTCCGCCAGCGTGCGCATCGCCGATGCGGCCGCGCCCTGAACCGACGGCATCGGCTGATCATACACGCTCTGCGCTCCCGGCGGTTCCTGGCCTGGATCGGCGATACGGTTTGCAAGCAGGCCCGCCGGGGTGCGAAATCTGCCGAGTATCGTGTCGGCGAGCAGCCTGGCTTCGCGCAGCCATCGCTCGTCGCCCGTCGCCTGGTAGGCATCGAGCAACGCATCGAGCATATAAACCTGGTCAGCCACGATTCCCGCAACCAAGCCGCGGCCGTTGGACCATACATGGTAGAAGGCGCCGCGGCCGTCGCGCAGATTGGATGCGAGGAAATCGAGCGCGGCAAGCGCGGCCTGCCGCGAGATCCGATCCCCGGTCGCATCCGAAGCCGCCAGGTAGCCCGAGACCATCAGCGCGTTCCGATCGGTCATAATCACGCGATGGACGGGCGGGGCTCGCCGTTTCTCGCGTTCGTTCACAAGCGGTCCTCGGGCGCGGACCTGGATCGCCTTGGCGCTGGCGGTCCAGATGCCCATCCGTTTTGCGAGTTCGCGGTCGCTGAAGGGACGTCTCAGCACAATGCGGCCGTCGGGTGCGATCGCCGGATCGTCCGCCATCCCGTAGTAAATGATCGCGGCGCGGGCGAAGTCGGGTGGAAGCGCCTTTTCGACTTCGGCGATGGTCCATGTGTAGTAGGTTCCGTCGTCGCCCTTGAACGCGTCCGCATCCTGGTCGGCGAAGAAGGCGTGGGTATCGGGATCGAGCAGGGTCTGGTTCACGTAGGATCGGATGGCGGCGATCGTGCTGAGCAGATGTGAGTCGCGCGTCATCTCGTATGCCTCCGAGTACGCGATGAGCGCCATCGCCTGGTCATAGGCCATCTTTTCGAAGTGCGGGACCCGCCACGAGGAGTCGGTGGAGTAGCGATGGAACCCGCCGCCGAGCTGATCGAACACTCCCCCGCGCGCGATCTTCTCGAGGCTTTCGACAGCCATCTCGCGGTAGGAATTGTGATGGAAGAAACCGTAGGCGATGGCGAGCCGGATCGCGGGAAAGTCATAGAACCTCGGACCGCTCCCGCCTCCGAACCCTCCCGCTTCCGGGTCGTAAGACCTTGCCAGCGAGCCGATAATCTCGCGGCGAAGGACGGTGGCGTCGCCGGGGCCCGAGGGCGGGCGAGCCTCCGCGCTCATCCTGCGCGCGAGCGCCGCCGCATCGCGCTGAACCCCGGAGGGATCCCTGCGATAGGATGCCGCGATGCGCTGGAGAACCGGGATCATCGCGGAAGTTTCACTCGCTCCCGCGCGCGGCCGCGGAGGCAGATAGCCCGCGGCGTAGAGCAGGGTTCCTTCCGGGGTGGCAAAGCAGGTGAGCGGCCATCCGCTCGCTCCGGTAAGGCGGGCCGCGGCGGTTTGATAGAAGGCGTCGATGTCGGGTCTCTCGTCGGCATCGACCTTCACGGGTACGTATTCATGATTGAGAATCCTTGCGACCTCCGGATTCGCGTAGGTCGTCTCGTCCATCACGTGACACCAGTGGCACCATATGGCGCCGACATCGATGAGCATCGGGCGCTTGAGGCGGCGGGCGAGCGCGAAGGTCGCGCCTGTCCACGGCTGCCATCGAATCGGTCCTTCAGATGCCGCGCGCAGATACGGGCTTGACGAGTTGCGCAAGGCATCCTGCGGCAGGGCTTCGGTGTCGGCAGGAGAAGCTGCGTTCGGGCGCGAGGGCCCGCTGAAAAAAACCAGCAAACAAACGAGGATTGCGCAGCCGAATCGGATTCGCGTTGACAAGCTCATTTTCCCGCGATACCAAAGCCCTTGGAGAGACCGGCGCGCGCAGGCGCGACGTATCTGAAAAATTCAGACCGCGTTCGGCGGGTTCCACGTATGAATGGAAGATCGGCCACTCGCAGGGGCGGCGCAGCACGGGTTAATCGAGGTCCTGCCAAGATTATCCGGATGCCCACCCCAAGAGTGGTACGCCGCCGCCGTGCGATCAAGGCGGGAATGGGGCTGCTCGCCCTCTCCCTCATGAGCATCGCCATCGTCCGCGTCTACCTGCTCTCCACCGAAGCGCCGTCTCCCGAGCAGGCGGCGGGGCTCAGCGAGCAGGAAACCGCGATCCTGCGGCGCGTCAACAGCGAGCGTATCCGAGCGGGCCTGAAGCCTCTCAAGCTCTCTCCCCGCGCTGCGATCGTTGCCCGCGGGCACAGCTACGACATGGCGATTCGCCACTACCTGTCCCATCGAAGCCCGGAAGGGATGGGTCCGGCGGAGCGGCTCAGCGGCGAGGGAATATCGTTCACTGCCGCCGGTGAGAATATCTACGCCGACGATTATCGAGACCTCGAGCATCTTGCCGACCGCACCCTGGAGGGATGGCTCAAAAGCAACGAGCATCGCGCCACACTGCTTTCCGACAGGTTCACCGAGACCGGAATAGGGGTGGCCCGCTCCGACGACGGGCGGACCTACGTCACCCAGGATTTTATCCACTGAGGGATCGACCTTTCGATGGAGTTTCCGGAACTGGCCGGGTTGGCGGGCGGACATGCCGAGGCGCGCGCCATCCAGACCGCGCTGAAACTCGGGATGTTCGAGGCGGCCGGCGAGCGCCCTCTCGATGGGCAAGCGCTGGCCGCGCGGCTTGGGACCGATCCGCGAGCGACCGCGCTGCTTGCGAATGCGATGGCGGCGATGGGGCTGCTTTCGATTGAGGCGGGGCGTTATACCCTCACCGATTCATCGCGCCGATTCCTGCTCAAGTCCTCGCCGGAATACCTGGGCGGGATGATTCTCTTCGACGAGGCGGTGTTCCCTGACTGGGCGCGGCTGGAGGATTCGATTCGCACCGGGCGTCCCGCCCGCGTGCCCGACATGTTTCAATCCGATCCCGGCGACACCGAGCGGTTTATCCGCGCGATGGACAGTCTGACGCGGGCGCGCGGGGACGCTCGATGGGTTGCGGAGCATCTTGAACTCGACGGAATCGATGTCATCGCCGACCTGGGCGGCGGTCCGGGCACGTATGTCGCCGCGATTCTGAGGCGGCGGGATCGGATGCGCGGGGCGATCTGGGATTTGCCGGCAACGCTCGCGGTTGCGCGCCGGGTGCTGGACGAGCGCGAGCCCGACCTGCTCAGGCGAATTGACCTGGTGGAAGTCGATTATCTTCGGGATCGGCTGCCGGGTCCCGTTGGCGCCATCTTCATGTCCAACATCATCCACAGCGAGAACGAAGCCGACAACGCGCGGCTCATGGGCCGGTGTTTCGAGGCGCTGCGTCCCGGCGGGATGCTCGTGATCAAGGATCACGTGATGAACCGAGAGATGACGGAGCCGCGCGCGGGCGCGGTATTTTCGCTATACTTGCTTTTGATGACGCGCGGCCGCGACTATTCTTTTGACGAGATCGCGGGATGGCTTGGCGCGGCGGGATTCGGCGGCATATCGCTCGTGCCACTGCCGGCTCCGCCCTTCAGCTCGTCGCTCGTGATCGCGCGCAAACCGTGATTCCAATCTCCTCGCATCGAGTTAGGAGCATCCTTCCCCTCGCCGCTTTCCTTGCCGCTTTGGCGATGGGAGCGGCGGGATGCGAAAGTGCCGCAATTCCGGCCGCCGCCACGATCGTACAGGGCGGAGTTGCGGCCGCGGGATACTCGGCGATCAAAGCCGGAGAGAAATCCGCCGACAAACACACCCCCGGATCGCTCGATGACCAGGAAGAGCGATGCGAGGCGTTAGTCCAAACCGCTCCCGGCGTGGAAGAAGTGCGCAAGAACAAGTACGACATCATCGAGGTGCGCCAGTGGCGTCTGGTCGATCCCTCCAATCCCCACTGGATGATCGTGCAGGGCAAGCAGGCTCCGGCGGATGGATGGGAGCCGAAACCGCGAATCAACAAGCTTGGGTTCTCTCCCCCGCTCGCCGATCAGCTTGACTACGGAAAGTCGCAGTTCCTTGCCTACGCGCCGAATAATCTGGACTCGATCGAGGACAGCCGCGCGATGACGAGTGTGACCGAGGCATTCGGACAGCCGGTGGGAACCTTCCAATGGCGGGGCAAGACGTACGGGTACACGCTGGTGCCCCAACTGCCCTGTTTCCCCGTGCGCAAGTGACACGATATCGGCTCCGAGCGATCGCATCCCGTGGCGGAGCGATGCGATTTTTCCGGCCCGCCGCGCTCGCCGGGGTTGTAGCGATGGCGCTGGCATTGACGGTCGCGCCGCCATACGTTTCAGGGATGGACGATATTCCGATTGCCGATCCGCCGAGGCCGACGATGTGGCGCGACGATGCGCTCACGATCGCATATCTCGGGCACGCGACGCTGTTGATGAATTATTTCGGCGTGCGCGTTCTGAGCGACCCCTCTCTGTTCACCCACGTCGGCCTGGCCTTCGATTCCATCTTCACGATCGGTCCGCGCAGGCTCACTCCCGCGCCGCTTGCGCCGGATGAGCTTGGTCCCCTGGACGTCGTGCTGGTCACGCACGCTCATATGGACCATCTCGATATCCCGTCGCTGAAGGCATTGCCGCGCGATGTGGTCGTGGTCGCCTGCGACAAATGCTCGAGGCTGATCGAGCCGCTTGGCTTCGGCGATGTGCGCGAGCTTGCATGGGGCCAGGAGACGGAGGTTCGGGGCCTTAGGATCACCGCGATGGGGGCGAACCACTGGGGCAAGCGATGGCCTCCGTTCGGCGCCGAGTACGGATTCAACAGCTACGTGCTCGAAAAGAACGGCCATCGGATGCTTCTTGCCTGCGACAGCGCCGACACGACCCTGTTCGGCGAGCTTGCCTCCTCTCCTCCCGACGTGGCCGCCTTCTCGATCGGCGCCTACGACCCGTGGATCTGGAACCACGCGAATCCCGAGCAGGTGTGGAGGATGTTCCGGCAGACGGGGGCGAAGTACCTGATTCCCATCCATTGGGGGACGTTCAAGCTTTCAAGGGAGCCGATGATGGAGCCGATCACGAGGCTGACGGCGGCGGCAGGCGATCAATCCGATCGGATCGTGGTGCGCGAGATCGGGGCGACCTGGACGTTTCCCGTGCGCGCCGACGCGAGCGCCGCCGCCCGCTGAAAAACCGCGCTCAGACGCGCTTTCGCTTCTTGGACAGGTAATCGACCAGCATGTACTCGCCGAGATGGTCGGGGCGGGTGTAGAGCGCGCGGCCGTGATTGATCTGCGTCATCTTCTCCACGAACGCGCGCAGGCTCGGCGAGTCGTCCAGCATGAACGTGTTGATCGTTATGCCCTTGCGGGTGATCCGCTCGACTTCCTTGAGCGTCTCCTGGGCGGCGCGCATGCTGATTCCGCCGAACGACAGGGGCCATTCGCAATACAACCGCTTGTTCAGGAAGTAGGCTGTCGGCTGGCCGTCGGTGATCACGATGATGTGCTGATTGCGCGAGGGGTGGCGGCTTAGGAGATCGGAGGCGAGCCGAAGGCCGTCCTGCAAATTCGTGAACGGATCGCCCATGTTCCAGGACGCCTCGGGAAGGTCCTTGAGCTTCAGTTCGACCGCGCGGGTGAAGAAGCCGACGATCGAGAAATAGTCGCGGGGGAACTTGGAGCGAATCAGCGTCTCCATCGCCATCGCGACCTTCTTCGCCGCCGCAAACCGCCCCTCCCAGCTCATCGACCACGACATGTCGAGGCAAAGCACGGTCGATGAGCTGCTCGCGTAGTCGTTTTCGTAGATCTCGAAGTCTTCGGGATCGAGCTGGAGAGGAACGCCGGCCTTGCGCGCCAGCGCCTTCTTGAGCGTGGCCACGAGGTTCAGATTGAGAGGATCGCCGAACGAGTACGGCTTGGTCTCGTCCGGGCGCATCTCGCTGATGCCGCGATGGTCGGTTGCGTGGGAGCCTGCGCGATCCTTGAGCAGATTCTGGTAGATGTCGCGCAGGGCGAGCTGCCCGATTCGCCTGACTCCCTTGGGGGAGAGCTGAAAATGCTCGCCCTTGGGCACCACGTATCCCGAATTCGCCAGCAGCACCATCACCTGCTTGAGGTTCTGGAAATCGCGCATCGCCTGCTGTCCGAGCAGTTCGCGCAGTTCTTCGAGCGAGATGGTGTCGAAGTTGCCGGCCATCAGATCCTGCTCGAGCTGCCTCATCCGCTCCATCTCGCGCATCAGCTCGAGCGCCTCCTGATAGCCGAGGCTCTTGGGGCCGTGAAACATGTGCTGATTGCGGTCGCGGAAATTCTCGAGGTCGCGGATATTCTCGTACTCGCCGAGCAGTTCCTCGAAGTCGGCCCGCGCCTGGGCATCCTCGAAGTCGTAGCTCTCGAGCTTGCGGATGGCCTCGGAAAGCCGGCGCGGCAGGCGCGAGAGTTCGCGCTGCTTTTCCTCGATGCCGGGTTTTTGCCCCTTGAGCGAATCAAGCGTGGAGCGCTCGCGGTCGAGGATGTCCTGGAGCTTCTGCTCCATCTCCGACAGCGCGTTCTTGAGATTGAAGTCGCGGTACCGCTGGCGCATCTCCTGGCGCAACTGCTCGATGAACTCCTCGAGGCCCATCACCTGCACCCCGTCGAAGTCCATCCCCTGCCGCAGCATCCAGTCGATCGCCTGCCGGACATCGTCGGTGTAGGACATGTACTCGGCCAGCTTTTCGAACACTTTGTCGGCGTTCAGCTTTAGCTGCTGAGTCCCGTCCCACTGCGTGTACCGGCTGATTACCATGCGAGGCACCCGCGCTCAGGCGTGGTAGGCGAACCGTCCGCCCTGGCGCTCCTTGTTGAGCTTCTGATGGAGATGGAGGCCTTCGAAGATGAACTCGCTCGCCGCCGCCATCAGCCCCGGCGTCTCGAACGGCCCGAGCAGGGCGATTCCCTCGCGAAGCCCCGCGACCTCGCGCAGCGGCTCCATGTACTCGGAGGAGGGCGCGCGGTCGGACACCTCGACCCCCCATCCCTGCTCGAAATACGCGATGATCTTCTTGAGATCGTCGAGCTTCAGGTAGCGATCGAACACTTTGAGCACGGCGCGGTTGATGAGGCGTTCGATGAGATCGTCCTCCTTCTTGTCCTCGCCCACGTACTCAAGCTCGATCTTGCCGGCGGTGGACGCGTACAGCGAATGGAGATCGGACAGGCGCGGAACGATTTCGTTCTCGCCGTTGATCACCGCGCGCTTCTCGGCGTTGGAGAGCACCGACTCGAAATTGTTGATAGTGACCCGCACCGAAACGCCGGAACTCTGGTTGATCTCGTTGGAGGCGCGGGCCTCGAAGGTGATTTGAGCGATGATGTCCTTGAGGAACTGCGGCACCCGCACCTCCATCCCGTCGCGCGCCGGATGCACCGCCTCCTGCTCCATGATCGCGATCTCGTCCTCGAGGCGCTTGGGATAATGGGTGCGAATCTGGATATCGAAGCGGTCCTTGAGCGGGGTGATGATCCGCCCGCGGGATGTGTAGTCCTCGGGGTTGGCGCTCGCCACGAACACCACGTCCACCGGCAGCCTCACCTTGTAGCCCTTGATCTGCACGTCCTTCTCCTCCATCAGGTTGAACAACCCGACCTGCACCTTCTCGGTCAGATCGGGGAGTTCGTTGATGGCGAAGATCCCGCGATTGGTGCGGGGGATCAGGCCGTAGTGGATGGTTTCCTCGTCGGCGAGGTAGCGGCCCTCGGCCACCTTGATCGGATCGATCTCGCCGATCAGGTCGGCGACCGAGACGTCCGGGGTGGCGAGCTTCTCGGCGTAGCGATGTTCGCGGTCGAGCCAGGCGATCTCGAGTTCATCGCCCTTCTCCGCCGCCATCCTCCGGCATTGCCGGCAAATGGGAGCGAAGGGGTCGTCATTGATCTCGCATCCTTTGACCGCCGGGACGTATTCGTCGAGCAGATCGGCAAGCGCGCGGATTATCCGCGATTTCGCCTGGCCCCGCTCGCCGAGGAAGATCATGTGATGCCCCGCCAGCACTCCGTTTTCGATCTCCGGGATAACGGTCTCGTCGTAGCCTACGATCCCGGGCATGATCTTCTCTCCCGAGCGCAGCCGCGCGAGCAGGTTGCGGCGCATCTCCGCGCGCACCGGGAGAGTCCGGTATCCGGACGCCTTCAGCTCGCCAAGAGTGTGGATATGGTTGATGCTTTGATTCATCGCGAAGTTCCTGAAGCCGCTCGTCTTGAGTTCAGGATAGACCAGCCTTGATGGCTTTGAACAGGGGATGCAACTGGTCGTAGCTGTCCACAAGACTCTGCGACAGCACGCGCGTGGAGGCAAGGACCGGCATGAAATTATTGTCTCCCGCCCATCGCGGCACCACGTGCCAGTGCATGTGATCGGCGAAGCCGGCGCCCGCCACCCGTCCGAGATTCGCGCCCACGTTGAACCCCTCTGGATTCAGCGCCTTGCGCAGCAGCGCGATGGTGCGGGTGATGAGTTCGGTGAGATCGGCGCGCTCGCGCGGCCTTAGATCCTCGGGCGCCGCGACGTGGCGGCGCGGCGCCACCATCAGATGCCCGTTGTTGTAAGGGTAGGCGTTCATCATCACGAGCGCCCGCCGGCCCGCATGGAGCACGAGCCTTTGCCGGCGCTCATCGGAATCGAGATCGCCGAAACAGAAGATGCATTGCTGCGGCTTGCCCGCGCTGCGCAGGTAGGCGTAGCGCCACGGGGCCCACAGGCGAAAGCCCGCGGCGGGCGCTTGGGTCGCGGGCCGCCTGCTACCGCTGCGGCTTGCCCGCGCCATTAACCTCGCTGCGCAGTTCCTTGCCGGCGCGGAAGAACGGGATGCGCTTGGCTTCGACCTTGACCACGGCGCCGGTCTTGGGATTTCGGCCCTGGCGCGCGCGGCGATTCTTGACCCCGAAGCTGCCGAAGCCGCGAATCTCGATCCGCTTTCCGGTCGCCAGCACGTTCGACATCGCATCGAACATCGCATTCACGATCGTTTCCGACTGGCGATGTGAGAAGTTGCGATGACGGGCGAGAAGTTCCTCGATTATCCCTCTCTTGGTCATGGCAAGCGCGATGCGGGTAGGCGGTCTAGCGATCGCCGCCGCGGCCTCGCGAGGCGCGCCGCTCTCCGTCCTCGCGGTCGAGGCGAAGCTCCTCGTTGAGGATGTCCTCCATCGAGAATCGCGCCTTCTCGTGCTCGCGCCGCAGGTACTCCTGCATCTCCTCCCGCTCTTCGTGGGCTTTCAACGCCTTGACCGAAAGACCGATCCTCCGCTCCTTCGGGTCGAGCTGTACCACCAGCGCATCGACCTCGTCGCCCACCTTGAACAGCGACGACGGCTTGTCCACGCGCTCGGACGAGAGCTGCGAGATGTGGATCAGCCCCTCGATTCCTTCCTCGATCTCGACGAACACGCCGAAGTCCGCGACCGAGCTGACCTTGCCGTGCACGCGCGAATTGAGGGGATAGCGCTCCGCGATCGTATTCCATGGATCGGGCGTGAGCTGCTTGACGCCGAGGCTCACGCGCTCGTTTTCGGCGTCGATACCCAGCACCACCGCCTCGACCTCGTCGCCCTTCTTTACCACCTCGGACGGATGGCGGACCTTCTTGGTCCATGACAGGTCGGAGATGTGAACCAGGCCGTCGATTCCCGGTTCGATCTCGATAAAGGCGCCGAAGTCGGTGATCGATTTCACCTTGCCGCGCACGTGCGTGCCGACCGGATGCTTCTCGGCCAAAGCCACCCACGGGTTGGGCTCGGTCTGCTTGAGCCCGAGCGAGATCCTGCGGTTCGCCTCGTCGACGCCGAGCACCTGCACCTCCACCATGTCGCCCTCGTTGACGACCTTGGAGGGATGCACCGCGCGCTTCGACCAGCTCATCTCGGAGACATGGATCAATCCCTCCACGCCCTTTTCGAGTTCGACGAAAGCGCCGTAGTCGGTGACGCTCACCACCTTGCCGCGCACGCGCGTGCCCGGCGGGTAGTTCTCGCTCACCTTGGTCCACGGGTCAGGCTTGATCTGCTTCATCCCGAGCGAGACGCGCTCGCGCTGGGCGTCGTACTTGAGCACGACGACCTTGACCTTTTCGCCGACCTTGAGCACCTCGGACGGATGCGAGAGGCGGCCCCACGACATGTCGGTGATATGGAGCAGGCCGTCGATTCCGCCGAGATCGATGAAGGCGCCGTAGTCGGTGATGTTCTTGACGGTGCCTTCAAGGATCACGCCCTCCTCGAGGACCTTGAGGGTCTGTTCCTTGAGCGAGGCGCGCTCGCGCTCGAGCACGCTGCGGCGCGAGACGACCACGTTGCCGCGGGCGCGGTTGAACTTGAGGATCTGAAAACGGCCGCGCTGGCCGACGTAGCGATCGAGGTTGCGCGCGGGCCGGATGTCGACGTGGGAGCCGGGCAGGAACGCCGGCACGCCGATATCGACCTTGAGTCCGCCCTTGACCTTGCCGAGCACCACGCCTTCGACCGGGGTTTCGGTCTGGAACGCGCGATCGAGCTCCCGCCAGATTTTGAATTTCTCGGCCTTGGCGTGCGAAAGCATCACCGTACCGTTTTCGGTCTCGGTGCCTTCGAAATACACGTCCACTTCATCGCCTTCCTTGACGGTCACGTTGCCGCTGCCGTCGAGGAACTCGGTGAGGGGGACCTGTCCTTCGCACTTGTAGTTGATGTCGATGATGACGTGGTCGCGCGTTATAAGCATCACCCGGCCGACCAGGACATCGCCCGGGCGCGGCGCCTTCAGGCTTTCTTCCATCAGCGACTCAAAATCATTTTCTCCTCCGAGCTTATCGGACAAAACTTTCTCCATTTAGTGGAACCTTCCGGGGAACTTCGAGGCTGGTGCGAAACTTACAACCGGGTTAGCCGCGTTTCAACCCCTTGACGGCGTGATTTGCCGCGTCAATACGCGATTTCATGACGTCCACGACCTGGGCGGCATCCATGGCCGTGCTGTCGATCAGGACCGCATCCTCCGCGCGGCGCAGCGGAGCCAGTTCGCGCTCGCGGTCGCGCCGGTCGCGCTCGACAAGCTGCGCGAGCACCTCGTCGAAGGTGGTTGCCACCCCTTTTGCGGCAAGTTCGGCAAACCGCCGCCGCGCCCGCACCCTCACGTCGGCATCGAGGAAGAACTTGAACTCCGCATCCGGGAAAATCGCGGTCCCGATATCCCGGCCTTCCATCACCACTCCCCCGCGCTCGCCCATCGCCCGCTGCAGGTCCCTCATCCGCCCTCGCACCACCGCCAGGGTTGAAAGGCGCGAGGCGAGGTCTCCGATCGCCGGATCGCCGATTTGGTGCGAAACGTCGCGTCCGTCGAGCATGATCCGCTCGCCGTCGAACTCGATGCGCGCCGAATCGAGCATCGCGCCCACGCGCTGTTCGAGATCGGGCGCGTCGGGGTCTATTTTCATTTCGCGCGCCTTGATAGCCACCGCCCTGTACATCGCGCCCGTGCTCAAATAGACGAAGCCCAGCGCACGGGCGAGGCCCCGCGCCGCGGTGGATTTCCCCGAGCTTACGGGACCGTCGATGGCGACAACCGGACGGGGGCGCTTCATTTGATCCTCTCGCGCATCCTGCGCCCGCGTTCAAACAATTTCTGGAGCGCGTCGATGTCGCCCGCGTCGATCATCCGCTGAAATTCCTCGAACGTGCCCGCAAAAAGCTTCATCGCCGCTTTAAGCGCCTCGCGATTGG
>Ga0070741_10013538_pt1 | contig 14367 bp, 12 predicted proteins | sample Coa_R1_4_FD_66440 | JGI IMG/M metagenome (GOLD analysis project Ga0070741, IMG submission 66440) | Surface soil microbial communities from Centralia Pennsylvania, which are recovering from an underground coalmine fire - Coalmine... | ecosystem: Environmental > Terrestrial > Soil > Unclassified ...
GGCGCCGCGGCTGCGTGTGATCGCGCGCAGCGGCGTGGGCTTCTCGGAGGTCGACGTCGAAGCGGCGACGCGACGCGGGATCCCGGTCGTGCTCGCACCCACCGCCGGCGCGCAGGCGGTCGCGGAGGGCGCGCTCGCGCTCCTCGTCGCCCTCGCGAAGCGGCTGCCGGAGCTCGACCGGATGGTGAAGGGCGGCCGCTGGACCGAACGCGACCGCGTCGAGATCCGCGACCTGCAGCACGCCGAGCTCGGCATCCTCGGGTACGGGCGGATCGGCCGCCGCCTCGCGTCCCTCGCGACGGCGTTCGAGATGCGCATCCGCTTCCACGATCCGTACGTCGAGGGCAGCGTGCGCCTCGAGGAGCTGTTCGCCGAGAGCGATGCCGTCTCGATCCACGCGCCGCTCACGGAGCAGACGCGCGGCGCGGTCGACGCGGCGCTCCTCGATCGCGCCCGCCCCGGCCTGCTGCTCGTCAACCTCGCGCGCGGGGGCATCGTCCGCTCCCCGGACGATCTCCTGGCGGCGCTCGAGTCGGGGCGGCTCGGCGGCGTCGGCCTCGACGTGTTCGAGCCGGAGCCGCCGGACGTCTCGCATCCGCTCTTCGCGCACCCGCGCGTGCTCTGCTCGCCGCACGCGCTCTGGCGCACGCCCCGCGCCGTGGACGGGATCTTCCGCGAGATGAGCGAGGGCGTGCTCGCGGTGCTTCGCGGCGAGCAGCCGGCAGCGGTGGCGAACCCCGAGGTCTACGCGTAGCCCTGCGCTGGCTCGCCGACCCGTCCGAGGCCTCCGTGCGCGAGGCGGTCGCCGCCGTCGCACCCGCACGGGCCGGTGGACGGATCCAGCTCTCGCCGGAGGTCGGCTCCGTCTCCGAGCCGACCTGGTGCGTCGGCACCGCCGTGGTCGACCGGTCACTCGTCGTGAAGTTCGCATGGTCGGCGCCGGCCGCCGAGCGCGTCGCGCGCGAGGCGGAGGTCCTCGCGGTGCTCGCCCGTGCCGCGCCGGATCTGCCGGTGCCGCAGCTCGAGGGGACGAGCGCCGACCCGGTTGCGTTCGCGACGCGGTTCGTGGGGGGGAAGCCGCTTCGCCTCGACGCCGCGCACGTTCCCGAGATCGCGTTCGAGCTCGGCGCGTTCCTCGACGGACTGCACCGCGCGCCTGTGCTCGACGAGATGCGCCGCGCCGTGCGGGGCCTCGTCGAGCCGAACCCCCAGGCGACGACGGAGGCGATCCGCGAGCGGCTGCCGCGCTTCCTCGACGGACGGCGTGCGGCCCTCCTGCCGGCCTGGTGCGACTGGGTCGACGGGATTCTTCGTCGAGGCTCGGCGCGCACGGTCTTCGTCCACGGCGACCTGCACGCGTTCAACCAGGTTTGGAGCCCCGCCGGGTCGCTGCGGCTTGTCGCCGACTTCGAGGTCGCCGGCCCCGGGGATCCCGAGTACGACTTCCGCTACTTCCCGCAGATGAGCGCGACCCTCGACTTCGTCCACGCGCTGCAGCGGTCGTACGGCCACCCGGTCGACGTGAGCCGCGTGCTCGCCTGGTCGATCCGGACCGCGCTCGGCGACGCGCTGTGGCGAAGCGAGGCGGGCATTGCGTTGCCCTTCGGGAACACTCCGGCGTCGTACGTCGACGACATCGCGCGCAAGCTGCGCCTGGCCGGCGCCTACGGCTGAACGTCTTCCCAGCGTCCCGATGCGTCCGAGCGCACCATCGCGTCGATCACCGCCGCCGCCGAGGCGATCTCGCGCACGCCGGGCTCACGCTGCACGCCGTCTGCGATCGACTCGAGGAACAGGTGCGCTTCGATCACCTTCAGGTCGTCGTAGCCCATCGGGATTCCGCGGCCGGGCTGGAAGTGGACGAAGTCCGGATGGTCCGGTCCCATCACGACGCGCGCGTAGCCGCTGTCGCCCGTGGCGAGCGGTGAGTGGACGTGAAGCTCGTTCATCCGCTCGAAGTCCCACGAGACGGCGCCGTCGGTGCCGTTCACCTCGAACACGTATCGCGCCTCCGCCCCGACGATCACGCGGCTCACCTCGATCGTGCCCTTCATACCGCTTCGAAACTCGACGATCGCGGCCGCCCAATCCTCGTTCTCGACGTCAGCGAGCTCCGCTGCGTCCTCGACAACGCTGAAATGCGTCCCTTCGCCCATCGCGAGCTTCGGCCGCCGCGGGATCAGGATCGAGGTCGATGCCGAGACGCGCGCGATCGGGCCGAGGAGGAACTGCGCAAGGTCGATCGCGTGCGAGCCGAGGTCCGCGAGGATGCCGAGCCCCGCCAGGTCGCGCGTGAACCGCCAGGAGAGCGCACCCTTCGGATTCGACGAGTAGCTCGCGACGAACTGCGTCCGGAAGTGCGTGATCTCGCCGAGCGCGCCACCGGCGATCAGCCGGCGCGCGTGCTGGACCGCCGGAGGGTGGCGGTAGTTGAGGCCGACGATCGTCCTGATCCCGGCGTGCTCGACCGCCGCTGCGATCTCGGCCGTCTCGGCGGGGAAGCGGCCGAGCGGCTTCTCGCCCCAGAAGTGCTTTCCCGCTTCCGCCGCTGCGAGCGCCATCTCGCGGTGCATGAAGTTCGGAGCGGTGATGCTGACAGCCTCCACCTCGGGGTCGTCGAGCACTTCGCGCCAGCTCGTCGTCCAGCGGGCGTAGCCGAGCTCGTCCACCGCCTGGCGCGCTCGCGCATCCACCTCGTCCGCGGCGACGACGAGCCGCGCGGCCGCCTGCGTGTCCGGGTAGTGGTACGGAACGCGCAGGTACGAGGCGGAGTGGAGCCGTCCCATCCACCCGACGCCCAGCAGGCCGATCCCGATCTCACGCGGCGTCGTCGTCCACCTCGCCGATCGCGACGACGCGGCCCTCGGCGCGAGAGCGGTCGCAGGCGACCGCCACCCGGAGTGCGTGCAGCGCCGCGATCCCGGGCGACGGGTTCTCGCGCTCGCCGCGCACGAACTCCAACCACGCGCTCATCTCGGCGTCGAACGCGGCGGCGAAACGGTCGAGGAAGCCGTCGTACGGACGGATCCCGATCGCCGGCGCGCTCGCCTCGACGGAGCGGAGCGGCGTCCGGTCGTCGAGCCCGACGGCGATCGAATCGTTCGATGCGAGCACCTCGAGCCGGAAATCGTGACCCCGCGGATCGTGGCGCGAGCCGGTGATCACGACCGGCGTCCCGTCCGCCATCGTCAGCAGGATCGCGGACGTGTCGACGTCCCCGTGGCGCGCGAAGCGCTCCCACTTTCGCACCGTTCCCGTCGCGTACACGCGGTCGACGCCGACGCCGGTCAGCCAGCGTGCGATGTCGAAGTCGTGGATGTGGAGGTCGCGGAAGATGCCGCCGCTCCCGGCGATGAAGTGCTCCGGCGACGGCTCGTGGTCGTAGGCGTGCATCGTCACGCAGTAGAGGGTCCCGAGCGTTCCGTCCGCGACGAGACGCCGAGCCTCCGCGAAACCGGGATCGAAGCGCCGTTGAAACGAGACCTGCAGGCGGTCGCCTCCCGCGTCGAGCGCGTCGCGGGTCGCGCGCAGCGTGAGCGCGATCGGCTTCTCGCACAGCATCGGCAGCCCGCGCTCCGCACACGCGCGAATCTGCGCCGGGTGGTCAGGCGTCGCGGACGAGATGACGGCCGCGTCGGGGCCGGCGTCGAGCACGGAGTCGACGGTGCCGGCGCGGATGCTGCCGACGAGCACCTCCTCGATGTCCGGGTGCGCACGCAGCCAGTCGGCGCGGTACGCCCCGATCCTGCCGGTTCCGAGAACCGCGACTCTCACAGCTCGTCCAGGCGGACGAAGCGACCCTCACGGACGGAGCGCGTCGCGGCGATCGCAGCCGCGAGTGCCTGCCGGCCGTCGCGACCGGTGATCTGAACGGGCGCGCCGTCGAGTGCGTCGGCGAACGCCTCCAGCTCGCGGACGAACGCGGGGGCGTAGCGCTCGAGGAAGAAGTACGGCAGCGTCGGCGCGTGGAACCCCGCGGCGTCCGCGACGAGCGTCGCGTTCTGCTGCTCGTTCTGCGCCTGCACCATGCCCCCGGTCCCGTGAACCTCGAGCCGCTGGTCGTAGCCGTAGCTCGAGTACCAGCAGTTGTCGATCGCCCCGAGCGCGCCCGTGTCGAGCACGACGGTCGTGGCCGCAGTGTCGGCGAGCCCGAGCTCGCGGGCGTCGTCGGAGACGAGCGACGCGGCGCGCGCGCCGACCTCGACGATCTCTGCACCGGTGACGAACCGGACGAGGTCGAGGTCGTGTGACGTCGTGTCGACGAAGAGGCCGGGCGTCTGCTCGAGGTACGCCCGAACCGGGGGCTCCGGGTCACGCGCAGTGACACGCACGAGCACGGGGCGGCCCACGCGCCCCGACGCCACCGCCTCCCGAAGCGCGGCGAAGCTGCGATCGAAGCGTCGGTTGTAGCCGACCTGCAGCACGATCCCGGCCGCCTCCGCAGCCGCAACGGCCTGGTCGGCGGCGGCGACGTCGGCGGCGATCGGCTTCTCGCAGAACACGTGCTTGCCGGCCTCCGCGGCCGAGACGATCTGCTCCGGATGCAGACGGGAGGGCGAGCACAGCAGGAGCGCGTCGACGTCACCGCGGTCGAGCAGCCCGCGCCAGTCGTCGAGCGCGTCGGCGCCGTACGGCGCTGCGAGGGCCGGCGCGAGCCCGGGAGCGGGATCGGCGACGGCGACGAGCCGGAGCCGCGGCACGTGCCTCGCCGCGTTCTCCGCGTGCAGGCGCGCGATCCTGCCGGCCCCGACCAGCGCAACGCGGTGCTCTCCCACCGCCCGCGATCCTAGTAGGGTCTCGTTCAGGACCGCGATGGCGACGTCGACACCCGTCCGCTTCAAGAGCCCGTTGCACGAGATGGTCTCGACGACGGCGACGGACTTCTGGAACGACTCCTCCTCCGTCGAGGAGCTCACGTACGCGATCGAGCACGGCGCGGTGGGCGCGACGTCCAACCCGACGATCGTCGGGGAGGTGCTCGCGAAGGAGATGCACCTCTGGCGCGACCGGATCGCGGCGCTGATCGCGGACAACCCGTCGTGGGGCGAGGACGAGGTGACGTGGGCGCTCTTCGAGGAGATCGCGGTGCGCGGCTCGGAGCTTCTGCTGCCGGTCTACGAACGGGAGAGCGGGCTCGCGGGACGGCTGTCGATCCAGACCGATCCGCGGCTCTACCGCAACGCCGACGCGATCGTCGCGCAGGCGCTGCGGTTCGACGCGCTCGCGCCGAACATGCAGGTGAAGGTCCCGGCGACGCGAGCGGGGATCGACGCGGTCGAGGAGGCGACTGCGGCCGGCATCAACGTGAACGCGACGGTGTCGTTCACGGTGCCGCAGGTGATCGCAGTCGCCGAGGCGGTCGAGCGCGGTCTGCGGAGGCGCGAGGAAGCGGGCGAGGGCACCTCGAAGATGCGCCCCGTCGCAACGATGATGGTGGGCCGGCTCGACGATTGGCTCGACGTGGTGGCGGCGAGGGACGGCATCCTGGTCACGCCGGGTGTCGTCAACTGGGCCGGCGTCGCGTGCTTCAAGCGCGCGTACGGGATCTTCCGCGAGCGCGGCTACCGCACGCGCCTGCTCGCAGCGGCGTACCGCAACCACCTGCACTGGTCGCAGCTGATCGGCGGCGACGTCGTGCTGACGCTGCCGGCAAAGTGGCAGCGCCTCTTCAACGCGTCGGACATCGAGGTGCGCCCGCGGATGGACGATCCCGTCCCGCCGGCGATCCTCGGCGAGCTGCAACGCCTCCTTCCCGACTTCGTGCGCGCATACGAGCCCGACGGGCTGAGCGTCGGCGGGTTCGACAGCTTCGGGCCGACGGTGCGGACGCTCCGGACGTTCATCGGCTCCTACCACGACCTCGCCGCGACGGTTCGCGACTTCATGCTCCCGAACCCGGACATCCGCTGACCAAGGTCCGCGTTGCCTCGCTAGACATTCGTGTCTGACACCGCGGGCGGTCCTCCGCCGGCACTGTCCCATCCGCCGCACCACACGGATTTCCAGCGGTTACTGCGCCTACGGGCCGCGTTGTTGTCTTCCTAGACAAGCGTGTCTGACACCGGTTTGTCACTTCAGGACGTCAAGGAGCTGCTCGCGGCTCGCGTTGCCGCCGCTTGCGACGAGCGCCACCCGCCGGCCCGCGAGCTGCTCTCGCAACCGAAGCGCCGCCGCGAGCGGGGCAGCGCCGGCGGCCTCGACGAGGTTGCGCGTGGCCTCGATCATCAGCCTCTGCGCCGCGCGGATCTCGTCCTCCGAGACGAGCACGAAGTCTTCGAGCGCGTCTTGCAGGATCGCCTGCGGCAGCGCGAACGCCGTCCGCGTCGCGAGGCCCTCCGCGAACGTCTGCATCGGAAGCTCGACAGGACGGCGCTCCTTCCAGGTCGTGTAGGCGGTCGGCGCAGCCTCCGACTGAACGCCGACGACCGCGATCCGGGGATCGACGGCCTTGGCGACGACGCACGCGCCGGCTGCGCCGCTGCCGCCTCCAATCGGGACGATGATCACATCGGTCTCCGGCTCGTCCTCGAGGATCTCGAGCGTGCTCGTCGCGACACCCGCGATCAGCAACGGCTCGTTGCCCGAGTGCACATAGCGATACCCGTGCTCCTCCGCGAGCAGCTCGCAGTGCCCGCGCGCGTCGTCGAAATCGCGGCCGTGGAAGACGATGTTCGCTCCGAGGCCCCGCATCGCGGCGACCTTCACCGGGTTCGCGCGCTCCGGGACGCAGATCGTCGCCTCGACGCCGAACAGGCGGGCCGCGAAGGCAACGGACTGGCCGTGATTGCCCGTGGACGCCGCGATGACGCCCCGCGCACGCTCCTCCGCGCTCAGCTGAGAGACGAGGTTGACGCCGCCGCGGACCTTGAACGCCGCCGTCGGCAGGTGGTTCTCGTGCTTGACACGCACCTCCGTGCCGAGCAGGTCTCGGAGCGCAGAGTGTGCGTGAAGCGGCGTCCGCCGCAGGTACGCGGCGATGTGACGCCGCGCGTCGAGAACGTCCGCGAACGTGGGCGCACGCCATTCCACGGCGTCAGTCGACGAGCGGCACCGGCTCGAACGGGAGCGCCGCGATCGCCTCGAGGTTGGCGAGCACCTTCTCGAACGCCTGCACGTACTGCCGCATCAGCTCCGGCTTCTGGACGAAGAGCGGCTGTGTCTCCGAGCCGAGGATCAGCGAGCAGTCGAGGAGCTCCGACGCTGCGGGGTACTCGGCGGGATCCCACGGGCGCAGCTCCTCCCCCTCGTCTCGAGGCCGCCACGGCCGGAGCTCACGGCGGAACGCCGGGTACGCAGGGAGCGGCACGACCTGCCACAACACGGCTTCGACGCCTTCGGCGCGAAGCGCGCGCACGAGCCGGTCGCGGAGCTCGACCACGTCGCCGGTCCAGCCGAGCGCGGACGCGTCGAACCGCAGGCGGTACTTGTGCCAGATGCTCGTGCGGTCCTCCGGGACGTGCGGCGGCACGATCCCCGGGAGCCGCTCGAGCCCCTCCGACAGGACGCGCGCGTTCTCCTGCGCGACCTCGTTGTAGGCGTCGAGCCGGCGGAGCTGCGACCGGGCGAGCGCCGAGGAGAGCTCCTGGTTCCGGTAGTTCCAGCCGACACCGCGCGTCCAGTAGCGGCGAAACTCGCCGAGGCTCGTCGGGTTCACGTCCTCGCCGAAGACCGACAGCCGGCGCGCGGCGATGAAGTGGTCGGGGTCGTTCGTCACGAAGAGCCCGCCCTCGCCGCCGGACAGGTTCTTCGTCGCATTCAGCGAGAAGCCGGCGCAGTCCGCGAGCGTGCCCGTCTTCCGGCCGCGATACGTGGCGCCGTGCGACTGCGCCGCGTCTTCGATCACCGCCAGCCCATGGCGTTCCGCGATCGCCCGGATGTCGTCCATGTCGGCGGGCAGCCCGTGCAGGTGCACCGGCATGATCGCGCGGGTCCGCTCGCCGATCCGCTCCTCGATCCGCGCCGGGTCGATCGTGTACGTGCGCGGATCGACATCGCTGAAGACCGGCGTCGCGCCCTGGTGGACGACCGCCATCGCCGTCGCGACGAAGGTGAACGCGGGGACGATCACTTCGTCGCCAGGCCCGAGGCCGACGGCGGCGCAGGCGCAGTGGAGCGCAGCGGTGCCGGTGTTCAGCGCAAGGCAGTACTCGACGCCGAGGTACTCGGCCCATTCGCGCTGCAACGCCGTGATCTCAGGCGCGTTCGCGCCGCAGACGACGCCGCTGTCGAGCGCGCGCAGCACCGCCTCGCGATCCTCCTCGCGGATGTCGGGCCACCGGCGGTGCGCGCCTGCCGGCACCGTCGGAGCACCGCCGGCGATCGCCGGCCGTTCAGTCGTCGCCATCGTCGATCCTCCTCAGGAGTCGTACGCTCTCTATCAGGTCGCCGTCGAGGATCAGCATCGCCTCGCCGCCCTTGTCCGCGCTGAACGGGTTCGGCCCGGGCGCGGTGCACTCGAGCACGAGCGGCCCGGAGAAACCGCCGCCTCGTGCAGCCGCGACGAGCGGTGCGACGTCGAGCGTCCCACGCCCGAGCCCGCGCCGGTTTGAGTCCGCGACGTGCAGCGCGCAGAGCGCGGCGCCCGCGCGCGCCACCGCCGCCGCCGGATCCGCTTCCTCGAGCTGCATGTGGAACGTGTCCGCGATCACACCGACGTGCCCGCCTGCTTGCGATGCGAGGTCGAGCGCCTGCTCCACGCGATTGACGAGGTGCGTCTCGTAGCGGTTGATCGCCTCGACCGCCACCGTCACACCTCGCTCGCCGGCGTGCAACGCCACCTCGCGAACACCGGCGACCGCCCAGCGCCGTTCACGCTCCGCGGTCGTCAGCGGCTCGTAGCGTCCGACCGCGCCCGGGATCAGCCCGACCACCTTCGCGCCGATCGCCGCCGCGAGGTCGACGCAGCCGCGGTAGTAGGCGACTGCCCGGCGCCGCGCATCCGCATCCGAGTGGGCGAGGTCGCGGTCGTTCGTCGGCCAGCGCGAGACTGCGGTGGTGCCGAGAGGCGTCAGGCCGGCAGCGGCGAGAGCATCGGCGAGCGCGCCTGCGTCGCGCGCGGGCTCGCCCGTCACCTCGATCCCGGAGATGCCGGCAGCGACCAGGATCGCCGTCGTCTGCTCGAGCGGCCGCGCGCCGAAGATCCACTCACACGCGCCGATCATGCGCGATACGGATCGAGCAGCACCTTCATCGAGCCGTCGCGCTGCGACACGTCGAGCGCCTCCGCCGCGTCCGCGAGCCCGAACCGGTGCGTGACGATGCGGTCGAAGGGCAGCCGCTCGAGGTTCCGCGCCATCAGCTCCATCGCCGGCGCATACGAGGTCGCCTTCTCCCCGCCGACGCCGATCACCGAGACGTTCCTCGTGCAGATGTCAGCTGCGGGATTGACGCCGACCGCGCCCATGTCGACGAACGCCCCCGCCTCGATCACCACGCCTCCGACGCGAACGAGCCGCAGGCAGTCCGTGAGCGTCTCCGGAACGCCGGAGCAGTCGACGACGACGTCGGCGCCGAGACCGCGGGTGTGCCCGCGCACGCGTTCGAGCCGCTCCTCGGCGTCAGTCTCCTCGACGTTCAGCGCCAGCGTCGCGCCGAACTCGACTGCCAGCGACAGCCGCGACGGCAGCCTGTCGATCGCGATCAGGCGGCCGCAGCCGAGGAGGCGCGCCTTGATCAGGTGGCAGAGCCCGAGCGGCCCGACGCCGACGATCGCGACGGACTCGGCGAACGGCGCGCCGCCGGTCGCCGCCGCGAGCGTGCGCGCCGCGTCGAGGCCGTGCGTGACCGACATCACCTCCGTCAGGACGGCGACCTCGTCCGGCAGGTCGTCCGGCACGCGGAAGATCGGCGTCCGCGGCAGCAGCACCATGTGCTCTGCCCAGCCGCCGAAGAGATGAGGAGGCTCCGCGCACCCGAGACTGTTCCCGTAGTCGTCCAGGTGCTCGCAGAAGTAGTACGGGAACGCGTTCAGGCAGAAGAAGCAAGCGCCACACGGGACGTTCGCGCCGGGGACGATCCGGTCGCCGGGCCGCAGCGGCCGCCTGTCGGCCGCGAGCGCGCCGCGGCCGCCGACTGCCTCGACGACGCCGACGTTCTCGTGGCCGCAGATCAGCGGAAACGCGACGTCACGTTCGTGCGGCGTGCCCGCGTACTGCTTCGTCTCGCCACGGAAGGTGTGCTTGTCGGTGCCGCAGACGCCGGAGTACGCGACACGCATCAGGACCTGCCCGTCCTCGAGCTCCGGATACGGGAACTCCGCGACCGCGATCGCGCCGGGCGCGTGCATCACCGCGGCCCGCACCGCGCGCGTCACCGCGCCGCCGTCCTATGATCGCGCCGATGCCGGCGAAGCGGCCCCTCGGGCGGACGGGCCTCGACGTGAGCGAGATCTCGTTCGGCGCGTGGGCGATCGGGGGAGACTGGGGCGACGTCTCCGAAGACGACGCCCTCGCGGGCGTCCACGCCGCACTCGACGCAGGCGTGAACCTCTTCGACACCGCGGACGTCTACGGCCGCGGGCGCTCGGAGCAGCTGCTCGGGCGCGCCGTCGGCAACCGCACCGATGTCTACATCGCGACGAAATTCGGACGGTGGGACGACGTCGACGACCCAGCCTCGTTCGGCGAAAACCGCGTACGTGCGTACTGCGAGGCGAGCCTGCGGCGCCTGCAACGCGACGCGATCGACGTCTACCAGGTGCACTCGCCTCGCACGTGGGTGATCGAGCAGGGCGACGTGTTCGAGGTGCTGCGGGCGCTGCAGCGCGAGGGGAAGATCCGCAGCTTCGGCGTCAGCGTCGAGACGGCGGCGCAGGGACGCCTCGCGCTCGAGCACGACGGCGTCGCGATGCTGCAGGTGATCTTCAACATCTTCCGCCAGAATCTCGTCGACGAGCTCTTCCCGCAGGTGGAGAGAGCGCGCGCGGGGATACTCGCGCGGATCCCGCTCGCGAGCGGCCTCCTGACCGGCAAGTTCACGCGCGAGACGACCTTCCCGCGGACGGACCACCGCACCTACAACCGAACCGGCGCCTCGTTCAACGTCGGTGAGACGTTCGCCGGCGTCCCGTTCGAGCTCGGCGTCGAGCTCGCCGAGGAGCTTCGCTGGATCGTCGACGGGCGCGGCACGATGGCCGCGGCCGCGCTGCGGTTCGTCCTCGACCACCCGCAGGTGAGCGCGACGATACCCGGCTTCAAGGATGCGCGACAGGTGGAGGAGAACGTCGCCGCCGCCGACGTGCCGCCGTTCAGCCGCGGGGAGCTGGAGCGCCTCGCGCACTTCTACCGCGAGCGCGTGCGGCCGCACATCCTCGGCGAGCTCTAGCATCGCGGCGCCGCCGTCGTCGCGCGGACGACGAGCTCCGGCTCAAGCAGAACGTGGCGCGGCGCCGTCGTCACCGACTGCTCGATCCGGTCGAGCAGCAGGCGGATCCCGATCTCCGCCATCTGCTCCCGCGGTTGCGCGACCGTGGTCAGCCCGATCCGGGAGAGACCGCCGAGCGCGATGCCGTCGAAACCGACGACGGAGACGTCGGCGGGGACGGACGCCCCCAGCCGCTCGACCGCCTCGATCAGCGCGATCGCCACGATGTCGTTACCCGCGGCGAAGCCGGTCGGCCCGCCGTCCACGAGCAGCGGCTCGACGCCGGCGAGGCCCGCAGGCTCACCGGCGAGCAGGGCCTCGACGTCGAGCGTGAACGTCGGCGCCTCCTCGCAGCCGAGTCGCCGGCACTCGAGCGCAAAGCTCTCGTGGCGCGCGCGATCCGTGGCCGCCTCGACGAGCTGCGACGTGACGTACGCAATGCGTCGATGGCCGAGCTCTGCCAGATGGCGCGCCGCAAGCGCCAGGCCGCGACTCTCGTCCACGGTCACGCAGTCCGCGCGCTCGTCGAAGCAGCTGACAACAGTCAGCGGAACGCCGTCCGCCAGCACCTCGTCGATGATCGAACGGTCGCCGCTGAACTGGAGCATCGCGATCCCGGCGACCCGACGCTCGAGCAGCGCCTCGATCCGCGCTGCCTCGCGTTCCGGATGGCCGTCTGTGTTGGAGACCATCGTCGTGTAGCCGTGCGCGAGCGCATGCCGCTCGAGCAGCTTCACGAGCTCGCTGTAGATGGGGTTCGTGAGATCGCCGACGACCACGCCGACGGTGCTCGTCCGCTGCTGCACGAGCTGGCGCGCGAGCGCGTTCGGCCGGTAGCCGAGCTCGGCGACGGCGTAGAGCACTCGCCGGCGCGTCTCCTCGGCGACGTTCGGCGCGCCCCTGATCACGTTCGAGACGGTCGACTTGGAGACTCCGCTGCGGCGCGCGACGTCGAAGATGGTCGGCCGCTGCGGTCGCGTCCCCTTCACGGCGCTGCGAGCGCCCTCTCGGCAGTCGGCTCCGCGACGGGCTGCCGGTGTGCGCTCGCGAGCACGATCGCGCGCGAGAGGAGAACGTCTCGAAGCCCGTCCTCGCCCCCGGTGCGCGGCGGGCGCCGCTCCGTGACGGCCGCGTGGAACTCGACGAGCTCACGCTTGAACGCCTCCTCGTACGACACCTGCTTGACGGTGCGCCACGCCGACGCGCTGCCGACGTCACCGCCCTCGAGCACGAGCTCCGTCGGCGCGCTGCGGAGAAACGGCGACGGGAACCGGAGCGTCGCGCGCGTGTCCGCGCCGTAGAACGCCCAGTCCTGCTCGTAGCGTGCGATTCCCGGCAGGTCGACCCAGATGAACGTGCACTCGGTCGCGCCGAACGAGAGCGACGCGTGGACGGACGCAGCACCCTCGGCGACGCGGGCGAAGTGCAGCGCGTCGGGCTCTCCGAGCAGTCCACGCACGCCGTTCAGCTCGTGGATCATGCAGTCGAGCAGCACGATCCGGTACGCGTGGCGAGTGGCGGCATCGGCGTCCGGCAGGGCGCGCGCGACACGCTGCGCGTCATCGTCCGCGAGCGCCTCGAGGAGATCGGGGTCGACGTCGGCCGCGCCCGTCGCGAGCGGGTAGTGCGCCACGTACGGCTCGAACGGCGACTCGAGCGTCGTGATGCGGGCGAACCTCGTCGCGTCGCGGTCGAGCGTGCGGGCGAGCTCCTCGTAGGCGGGGTCGTACCGCTTCATGTACCCGACCATGAGCACGGCGCCCGCACGTTCGGCGGCCGCGATCATCAGGCGCCCCTCGCCGGGCTCGATGCACATCGGCTTCTCCACGAAGACGCCCAGCCCGGCCTCGGACGCGGCGATCGCGACGGGCGCGTGGCTCCCGGGCGTCAGCACGAGCACGGCGTCGAGCTCGTCTGCGAGCAGGTCTTCCCACCGCCCGTGTCGCCGCGCCTCGGGGAAGAGCGAGCCGGCATGCTCGAGGGCGCGCGGCGAGATGTCGCACACGGCGGCGACGCTGAACCGGTCGCCGAGCTCGCGCAGGTACGGCAGGTGCATGACCTGCGCGACGAGGCCGCAGCCGACGACGCCCACCCGCAACCTCGCCGTGGAACGTTCCAAGGGGACGGAGCCTATGACCGTCGCGGACGGCGGTCAAGAGCGGCCGCGGCGCCTTGACACAACCGGCGGAGGGCCTTAGCGTCGCCTCCTTGGAGCGTTCCACCGCCGCGCCTTGAGGATCGGCCTGCTCACCGACGCGCTCGAACACCGGCCGCTCGGCGAAGCGGCGGCCTGGTGCGCGGCGCGAGGGATCGCCGCAGTGGAGCTGGGGGTCGGCGGGTACTCGCCCGCGCCTCACGCCACCGTCGCCCTCGCCGGCGACCGGGCCGGACGCGATCGCCTGCTCGCGACGCTCGCCGACGCCGGGCTCGAGCTTTCCGCCCTGAACGTCTCGGGCAACCCGCTCCACCCGGACGAGCGGGTGGCGCGGCGCCACGGGGCCGAGCTCCGGGCTGCGATCGAGCTGGCCGAGCTCCTCGGGGTGCCGCGCGTCGTCGCGATGAGCGGCTGCCCCGGCGCGCCGGGCGGCGGCGGGTTCCCGGTCTTCGCGGGAGGCGCGTGGCTGCCCGACATGGAGGGGCTCTGGGAGCGGCAGTGGGAGGTGATCGCGCCCTACTGGCGCGAGCTGTCCACATGGGCCGCCGGCGCGGCGCCGGGCGTCACCGTCTGCCTCGAGCTCCACCCCGGAACGTCGATCTACAACCCGGAGTCCTACGCGCGCCTCCGCTCGGTCACGCGCGACAACGTGCGCGTGAACCTCGACCCGAGCCATTTCTGGTGGCAGGGGATCGACCCCGTGACGGCAGTCGAGGCGCTCGGGGACGCGGTCGCGTTCGTGCACGGGAAGGACACGCTCCTCCACCCCGACCGGATCGCGAGGCACGGCGTGCTCGACTTCCGGTGGCCGTCGGACGCGGAGACGATGCCGTGGCACTTCGCCGCCGTCG
>Ga0070741_10013539_pt1 | contig 14367 bp, 16 predicted proteins | sample Coa_R1_4_FD_66440 | JGI IMG/M metagenome (GOLD analysis project Ga0070741, IMG submission 66440) | Surface soil microbial communities from Centralia Pennsylvania, which are recovering from an underground coalmine fire - Coalmine... | ecosystem: Environmental > Terrestrial > Soil > Unclassified ...
CTGCCCGTGCTGATGCTCGTCCGCAGCATCGGGAAGGCGGGGCCGTATCTGTTCTGCGGCGTGGTGGCCGCCCTGGTCGTCGCGATCGCTTCGTACTTCGCGATCGAACGGCCGCTGCTGCGTCGCCGCGTGCGCGCGCATACGGAGCCCGAGCCGGAACGGGTTCTCGCGGCCGCCTAGTTCGGCTCCCGTAAGATGACGGCCGGTGGCGGGACACCCCTTGCGGCTTCGCACGGTCTCGTGGTGGTTCACACGCCGCGCCGTCGTGCTCGACGGAATCGATCTCGACGTCCGCGCCGGCGAGTGCGTCGTCGTTCGCGGCCTAAACGGGAGCGGCAAGACCACGTTGGCGCGCGTTGGAGCCGGCGCCCTTATTCCCAAACGCGGACAGGTGGAGCGCACAGCGCGCATCTCGTACGTGCCCCAGGCCAGCGACAATCCGCCCATCCGTCTGCGCACCGACCGCTTCCTGAGCGCGCTTGCTCGCGTACGTGGAATCGAAGCGTCGAGCGAAAGCGTCGACGCGCTCGGACTGCGCACGGCGATGCGCCGTCCGCTGAACGAGCTCAGCACGGGGACGATCACGAAGGTCCTGATCGCCGCCGGCGTGTCCGGTGCGCCCGAACTGCTCGTATGCGACGAGCCCTTCGCCGACCTGGACACCGCGGCGCGTGCGGCGCTGCACGAGTTGCTGGAACGCCTGCGCGCCGGCGGTACTGCGATCCTCCTGACCGATCACAGCGACGAGTCCCACGACTTCGCCGACCGCGAGCTCCTTCTCGAGAACGGCAAGTTCGCGTGATCGCCGCCGCGCGGTACTACCTCACGCTGATGTCGCGGCGGCAAACGGCGCTCGCGCCGCTCCTCGTGTTCGTCGCAGTGCTCGGGATGGTGTACGCAAGCGACGCTGGTCCCCCGCTGGCGGCGGGCGCCGTCCCGGCGGCGGCTCTCGTCCCGATCGGTGCGTGGCTGATGTGGTTGTGCGCGACGTGCGAGAGCCGTGCGTTCGCCGATGTCACGCTCGTCGCCGTCGGCTCCGGCGGACGGCGACTGTGCGCGCGCGTGCTCGCGGTCCTGGCGATCGGCGCGGCACTCACGACGACAGCGTGCGTCTGGGCAAGAGTCGCGAATCCACATCCCTACCCGGTGCCCGTCGTCGTCGAGATCGCCGCGGTGAACCTCGCCGCCGCTGTAGCCGGGCTCGGCCTCGGTGCGATGTTCGCACCGCCGCTGCGCGCGACGGCGGGCGCCGCCACCCTGGCGATTGCCGCCGTCGTCGTCCTTTCGCTGATCGTGCCGTGGCTGCCGCCGCTCGGCCCGCTGCTGCATGCCTACATCGGCGTCCGTCCGCCGTCCGGTGCGCACGCTGCCGTGGCGATCGGACAGGCGGCACTCTTCGGCGCCTTGCTCGTCGCGGTCGCCTACCTCCGTGGACGCCGGGCCGGCTAAGCGCCTTCAGCCGTTCTACGTTGGCTACGTCTTGCGGTAACGCGCGACGCTCAGCGGGATGAACACCAGGAGGATCACCGCGCCCCACGCAAGCGCCTTCAGCGAGGTCGTACCGGGCGCGCCCTGCCCGTGGACCAGCAGCGCACGAACGGCGAGACCCGTGACGCTCACCGGCTGATTGCGCGCGAACGCCTGCAGCCAGCCCGGCATGAACTGCACGGGGACGAAGAGACCGCTCGCGAAGATCAGCGGAAAGATCCACACGAACCCGGCCGCCTGCACGCTCTCGGGGTCCTTCAGCGTCAGACCGATGAGCGCCCCGATCCAGCTCATCGTGTAACCGAAGAGCAGCAGCAGACCCAGCGCCGCCAGCGCTTGCAGGGGGCCGGTCGAGATGCGGAAGCCGATCGCGCTGCCCACGCCGTAGAGAAGGAGCATGACGAAGACGTTGCGCGTCAGGTCGGAGACCGTTCGTCCCGCGAGCACCGCCGACCGTGCCATCGGGAGGCTGCGGAACCGGTCGATGAGCCCTTTGTTGATGTCCTCCGCGAGCCCGATCCCGGTGTTCATGGCACCGAACGCGACGATCTGGACGAGGATCCCCGGCAGCAGGAAGTTGACGTACTTCACGCCGGGCGACCGGATCGCGCCTCCGAACACGTAGTTGAACAACAGGACGAACATCACCGGCTGGATCGTCGAGAACACGAGCAGCTGCGGCACGCGAATGATGTGGATCAAGTTGCGCTTCGTCACCGTGAGCGCGTCGGTGATCGTCCAGCGCAGACGGCTCGAGGACACAGCGACGGGTGCCGGTGCGGGCGCCGTCGCCCGTCCGCGCGCTGCCGGCTTCGGTTTTGCCTTTGCTCGTTCCCGGGTCGCTACGGCGCTCATTGGCTTGCTCCCTGTCCGTTCGTTTCCTCGGCACGGCGTCCGGTCAGCGTCATGAACACGTCGTCGAGCGTGGGCCGCCGCACGATCAGGTCGACGACCTTGACATTCGCCTTGTCGAGGCGGCGCACCGCTTCGACGACGACACCGGCGCCGCTGGTCACCGGGACCGTCAGCGTGTTGCCGTGCGCCGTCGGCTCCCCGGCCGTCAGCGGCGCGAGTGCGCGGATCACGGCTTCGACGTCCTTCTTCCGTGCGAGCTCGATGTCGAGGAACTCACCGCCGATGCGGCGCTTGAGCTGGTCCGACGTGCCCTCGGCGATGACTTTTCCGTGATCGATGACGTTGATGCGGTCGGCCAGCTGATCGGCCTCTTCCAGGTACTGCGTCGTGAGCAGCAGCGTCATGCCGCCGCGCACGAGACTGCGGATCGTGTCCCACATGTCGCTGCGACCGGCCGGGTCGAGCCCGGTTGTGGGCTCGTCGAGGAAGAGCACGCGGGGGTTGTTCATCAGGCTCGCCGCTAGGTCGAGCCGGCGCTGCATGCCGCCCGAATAGGTGCGAACCGTGCGGTCCTTCGCGTCGGACAGACCGAACTCCTCGAGCAGTTCGCCGGCGCGGCTGCGCGCGGCGTCCGACTCCATGTGGTACAGCCGGCCGACCATCCAGAGGAACTCGGCCCCCGTGAGGTACTCGTCGACGGCCGTGAATTGTCCGGTGAGACCGATGGACGCGCGCACCGCGTCCGGGTCGCGCGTGACGTCGTAGCCGAGCACGGTCGCCCGGCCCGAGTCGGCGGTGAGCAGCGTGGTGAGAATACGGACGAACGTCGTCTTGCCGGCGCCGTTCGGGCCGAGCAGGCCGACGACGGTTCCCTCCGGGACGACAAGGTCGACTCCGGCGAGCGCGCGTACGTCGCCGAACGACTTCTCGACGGCCTCGGCGACGACCGCTTCGGCAGCGGCCTTCCGCCTCGTTCGCGCCGCTGTGCTCGTGCGGGTGGTGGCCATCGTTCTCCTCTTCGTCGACCGCGAACTCACGATATATCGCGTTTCGCCGGGCGGCAATCAGTCGCGTACGGAAACCAGAATCATCGCATCAATAATCCGGAGCTTACGCGCAGTCTTTGCACACGCCGCCGATCGCGAAATGACGGCGCTCGAGCTCGAAGCCGAAATCGCGATGCAGCATTCGCGCGAACGCGTCGAGCTTGTGCGGCGGCAACTCGATGACGCGCCCGCAGCGTTCGCAGTAGAGGTGCTGGTGTGCGGCGTCGGCCAGGTGGTAGACCGCGCTCCCGTGACCGAGGTGCGCGTGTTCGAGGACGCCGATCTCCTCGAGCGCCGACAGCGTCCTGTACACGGTCGACATCGTGACGACCGGCATCTTCTGCTGCACACGCTCGGCGATCTCCTCGGCCGTCAGATGTTCGTCGTCGCCGATGAGAACGTCGATGATCGCCTGCCGCGCGGCCGTCCGGCGGCCGCCGGTCGCGACGAGGCGGTCCATGATGTCGTGCTGCCGCGCGATGTCAGCCACCGAAGATCGCGGGAAGGAACGTCGCCTTCCCGAACAGGAACATCGTGCCGATGCCGAGGCTGAACACCGCGGTGACGACCGAGATCGTCGCGTAGAGCCAGAACTTGCGCGTCGCGCCGACGAATCCGAACGCTCCCGCAAGAGCTATCAGCGTGTTGGACGTCAGGAGCCCGGCGAGGAAGCAGACGAGCAGCAACATTCCCGCGGCTTTGCCGCCGGCGCCCGCGGCGGTGAGGAAGATCAGCACCTGCGTCGGCGTCTCGGCGCCGATACCGTGAATCATGCCGACGCCGAAGGCGGTTGCCCGCCCGTAGCTCATGAAGGGGTCGTCGGGCATGCGTGCGATGTGCCGGTGCCCGTGCGTGTGCCGCGTTGCCGCCTTTGCCGTCGACCCGCCGGACGCGGCGACCAGCTCGGCCTCGTGCACCTCCTCGACGGCGTGGTCGTGGGTGTGCTCGACGACGACTTCGGGAGCCCGGTGTCCGCGTGCCCAGCGCACGGCGCGGTGCGCAGCCGAGAACAGCAGCATCCAGCGGCTCCGCATGCGGAAGTCGCGTCCGTGGCGAAGGAGCGAGACGAATACGTACAGCCCGAGGAGGACCAGGGTCGCGCCGACGAACCGCTCCATCACGCCGTCGACCCCGCTCGGCAGCCGTGCGGCAAGCACGATCGCAGCGAACCCGAGCGCGAAGACGACGAGGCCGTGTCCGAGCGCGTACAGGGTCGCGAAGAACATCGACTTCCGGGGCGTGTCCTGGGACCCGGTGATGTCGGTCAACGCGGCGATGTGGTCCCAGTCGATGCCGTGGCGGAAGCCAAAGCCGAAGGCCGTAGCCACGAGCCCGATGCGAAACGCCTCGGCGGGGTGCACGCGGACAGCCTACTGCAACCAGTTCGCAATAGGAAACTGGGTGCGTTACGGCGTTGCTGCGGGCGCCGGCGTGCGGTGCGGCGTCGGGACGGGCGTCTGGTGCACGGTCGGTGTCGGCGTGCGGAACGTCCGGCGCGTGGTGGTGCGCGACGTCGCCTGCGGCACGGCGGTGGCCGTCGAAACGGTGAACTGACCCTGCGCCTGGTCGCCGCGGTCACCCTTCGCGAGGATCGTGTACGTGCCCGAAGCCGGCGGCGCGTAACGCGCCTCGACGGTTCCGTCCTGCAGCACGACGTGCGGCGGTCCCGTGAACGACGTGCCGTCCGGCTTGGTGACCGTGAACGTCACGTTCTCGCCGGGCTGGAATCCTTTGACGTGCAACACGACCGTCTGACCGATCAGCGTCTGGAACTGCAGCTGGTCCGACGACGCACCGGACGGTCCGGCCGGCGACGAGCTCGGTGCAAGCGTCACCTCCGGTGTGAACGGAGGTTCGGTGAACACCGCATCGGGTGACTTGCCTTTGCTGCACGCGGCAGCCAGCAAGACACCCGCGATGACAAGACCCGCCCGACGCGCTCGCACCGGCTGGACTATACAAAAGCGCCGTGAGGTGCCGCTTCTAGAACGTCCAGGACCCCTGGGAGTAGCGTCCGAAGAGGAACAGCTGCATCGCGAAACCGCCGATGACCAGCGCAAAGAACACGCGGCGGCTGCGCGTCCGGTCGGCGAGAACCATGTACAGCGGAAAGACCGGCAGCAGGTAGCGCGGCAGGCTGATGAGGCGCGACGCAGCGAGGAAGAACACCAGACTCCCCCACGCGAAGAACTGATCGGCCGGACGCAGACGCTTGCGTCCGAGAATCAGGACGACGACGGCGAACACCGCGGCACCCAGACGCGCGAACAGCGTCCAGTAGGCCGTGTGCGGCTCGCGCGGAATGAGATGCGCGAGCTGTTCGAACGCGTTGACCAGTGACACCCACGGCGGCACCGCGTGCTGGAACCACGGGGGCCCCGATTCGACCTTGAGGAAGTACAGCGGGTTGCGGTGCACGATCCAGTTCACGCCGAGAAAGATCGCCGTGCCCGCTCCGGTGACGGCGCACCAGAACAGCTTTTTCACGAGTTTGCTTCCGCTCGTAAGCGCCTCGATCGCCAGAGACGGCGCGATGACGATCCCGGGGATGCGCGTCGCCGTTGCGACGGCCCCGGCGATCCCGGCGCGCGGGTAGCGATCGGTACGCGCGTAGTACATCGCCGCGGTCGCCGCGAGGAGGTACAGCGACTCCGTGTACGGCGCGGCGAGAAAGTACGCCGTCGGAAAGGCGAAGAGCAGGACGACCGCCCGCCACGCCTGCTCGTGGTCCGCGTCGATGCGCACGAGACGGTAGAGGAACCACGCCGCCAGCACCGAGGCAACGAAGGACACGACGAGGGCCGACACGATCGGGCTCCGGAGCACCAGCGCGACGGCCTTGACGAGGAACGGATACGCGGGCGGAAAGACGATCCAGAGGGCCCGGCGCCCGGTCGCTACGTACCCGTCGCGGACGACGGACATGAAGTGCGGCGCGTCCCAGTGGCTCCACATGCGGATGCCGATGCGGTGGTGGTGCAGCGGGGACAGGACGAGCGCCTCGGCCCACCACAGCGCCCACACTCCGGACGCGAGCGCGAGCACGCGCCGGAAAGCGTTCCGTTCGCTCGAGGGCGGCGCGGTGGCGGGTGCGCGTGTGGTCAAGCGCGACACGCGATCACCATACGGGACGCCGTGCGATCTACAGTGCGAGCTCGCGCAGGGTCTCGGGGCCGAGGCGCGCCGCATAGCCGAGCGTGAAGACAATCGCGGCGACAAATCCTGTGACGGCGGCCACAGCGAGAACGACGAGATACACCCACGGCACAACGGGGTGCGCCGGCGGCGGGTCGAACACGCCGCGCAGGACGGAGACGAGGATCCACGCGATCCCGCCGCCGAGCACCGCCCCCGCGACGCTTCCGGCGATGACCACGCCACCGGTTTCCGTCGCCGCGAACGCGGCGATGTGACGGCGCTTGGCACCGACCGCGCGCAGGATCGCGAAATGACGGCGTCGCTCGACAAAGCCGACCGACACCAGCAGTCCGATCGTCCAGGCAACACCGACCGCACCGAACGCGAGATTGAGCGCGCTCAAACCCGACAGGTCGAGCGCGACGAGGCCGGTGGCGGTGATTCGCCGCTGCTCCACGATGTCGCGCACGGATGCATTCGGCACAATGCGCCGCATGTCTGCCGCGATCGCCGCAGGTGACCGTTTGCCCGCCCTCACGAGGAGTGTCTCGGCGGCGGCCGAGTGCGTCTGCTCCGAGACATAGGAGGCGTTCGCAACGAGGAACGAGTCGGTCGGCGCCGTCGGAAACTCCCGGACGATCCCGAGCAGATGGAAGGCGACGGGCACGTACGCGCGCGTCCGAGCATCGAGCAGGCGGATCTTGATGCTGTCGCCGGGGCTGAGTGCGAAGTCCTTCACCGTCTCGTCGGACACGTACACGCCGTCGGTCATCCGTGCGAGTGCGTCGAGCTTGCGCTTCGCGTGCCCGCCGCCGAAGAAGGCGTCGGACATCGCGGTCGCCTTGCCGACATGGCCGGGACGGACGCCGTACAGGTCCTGCAGGTCGTTGCCGACATAGGCGAAGCGGTGCTGCATGGGCTCCACGTCCGCTACGCCCGGGATGCGTGCGACTTGCGGCACCGCCGACTGCAGCGCGACGCCGGGCGGCACGAACGCGGCGACGTCGGCGCCGTTGGTGAGTTCGGCGTCCAGACGCGACTGCGCCGAGAAGGACGCGTCGAAGACGGCTGCCGAGATCGCAAACGCGACGGCGACGGCCAGCAGCAGCACCGCGCGGACCACCGTGCCACGAAGCCGCGTCATCCACGCCGCCACGACACCCGCGAGGTTGCCGGCGACCGGGCGGATCATGCGGCGCGTCAGTGCGTGTCCCCGCACCAGCAAGGCGCCGGCGGCCGCGGCGATCACCCAGACGCCCGCGAACCACGCGAGCACGGGCCCGAGCAGGGACAGGTAGTTGACCGAGATCGACGGCGTCCCCTCGGGGGCGAGGACGATCTGATAGCCCTGTCGCGTGGTGATCCAGACCACGACGCCCGCGGCCAGCGCGGCCAGCCAGCCGAATGCGATGCCGACGCGTCGTGGCGCGCTCGCGTACACGGTTCGGCGCGCCTCACCGACACTCAGCCGACGGGCGTCCCGCAGGGCCGGCCGCAGCACCGCCATCAGCGTCGCGGCAAGGCCGATCGGAGGACCGGCGAGCCACACCGGTGTCGTGTGCCACAGAGCGCGCGACACGACCCAGGCGGCGAGGGTGCCCGTGACGGATCCGGTGATCCACACGAGCGCGGACTCGACGGCGCCGGCGCCGGCCAGCAACGCGGGGGACGCGCCGCGCGCGCGGAGGATTGCCTGCTCGTTCCGCCGGCGGTCGGCCCCCACGGCGGCGCCGAAGCTCGCGAAGACGGCTCCGAGGAGCACGCCCGGAAGGCCGAGGAACAGGAACAAGAGCTGCCCGTACGTCGCGTCCGACCGCGCAGAGTCGAGTCGCGCCGCGAGGTTGTCGCCGACGACGGCGCCACCGGACATGCGCACCTGGTAGTTGTTGCGCTCGGCCGTCAGCTGCGCGAACGCTTTCGCCGGATCGCGTGGCAGGTGGCGCGCGAGCTTCACGTGCAGCTGTGTGGCGCCGTCCGCGCCGTAGATCTTCCGCCACCGGTCCAGCGGGAGGATGAGCACGTCGTCCGGCGGGGCCGTCGGACCAACCCCGGCGCGCGCGCCGGCAACTTGGAAGAACGAGTCCGCGTTCGGCATGTCCACGATGCCGTCGATGCGCACCTTCACCGCCGCGTGGTTGTCGAGAACGATTTCGACGACCGTCCCCGGCGCCGCATGCAGATTGGACGCCGTCTGTTGCGTGAGAAGCACTCCACTCCGCGCGCCGACGAGGTCGCGAATCTCGGCGGGGAACGTCGCCCGGTATTCGGGCGGAAGACCGATGACCTTGCCCGCGCCCGTCGTCTGCACGGTGCCGCCCGACGCGGCGCGGAAGGCCGAGGCCTCGCCGTAGCCGACGATCCGCGACGCGCGAGCGGGCGGGCGGAGTGCCTGCAGCGCGTCCCGTGCGGACGTGCCGGGTGCGACTTGGATCTGCCAGTCGACGTCGACGCCCGCCGTCGCGCGGCGACCGACCTCGGCACGCGCGAATATCGCGAAGGCGCTCAGAGCGCCGGTGAGTCCGACGACGAGGGCGACCGCGCTGCCGACGCCCAGCAGACGCCCCCAGCGGCGGCGGACGAGTCCGGCGGCCCAGAGTGCGAGGATCACGCGACCCGCCCGTCGCGAATGTCGATGCGGCAGTCCATCTCATCGGCGAGCGCGGGATCGTGTGTTGCGACGACCACCGCCGTGTCCGCAGTGACGATCCCGAGCAGCGCGTCAACGAACGGTCCCGACGTGGCGTGGTCCAGCTGTCCGGTCGGCTCGTCGGCAAGGAGCAGCGCCGGACGCGATACGAGCGCGCGCGCCGCGGCGACACGCTGGCACTGTCCGCCCGACAGCTCCTCGGGCAGCCGCGCTCCGAGATCGCCGAGGCAAAGCGCGTGGAGCACCTCACGCGCGGCGCGCATGGACCGCTCCTCGCCTTCGCCGGCGAGAAGCAGCGGCAGCGCGACGTTCTCCTCGGCGCTCAGAGGCGCCAGCAGACTCTGCGCCTGGAACACAAAAGCGACCTTCGTCGGTAGGAGCTGCGAACGGGGGCCGAGCCCGGGCCAGTGCGCCTCGCCGCTCGTCGGCGCGTCCAGTCCGCCGAGAATGTGGAGCAGCGTCGTCTTGCCGCTGCCGCTGCGGCCGACGAGCGCGATGCGCGCGCCCGGTGCAACCGACAACGACACGTCGCGCACGGCGTGCACGTCGCCGTCCCCGTTGCGGTAGACGCGCGACACACGATCGAGGACGGCGAGTGCCTCAGCCATCGACGGCGCCGTCGCGAAGCGCCACCACACGGTCGGCGCGGTCGGCAACGCGCCCGCTGTGCGTAGCGACGACGACGGCTGTGCCCGACGCGGCGACCTCACGCAGCAGATCGGCCACGTCGCCCTCGCCGTCGCCGTCCACCTCGGCCGTCGGTTCGTCGGCAAGAAGAACGGCCGGACGTTTGACCACCGCGGCGGCAACAGCGGCGCGCACCGCTTCGCCGCCCGACAATTCCGGTGGCGCCGCCAGCGCGCGGTGCGCGAGACCGAGACGCTCGAGCAGCGCGGACGGATCGGCCTTCGATCCGCCGAGCCGCGCGGCCAGCACGATGTTCTCACGGACGCTGAGGTGCGAAATGAGGTTGTCCGACTGCATGACCAGTCCCACATGACGTGCGCGCAGGCGGGACTTGTCCGCCTCCGGGCGGTGGGACATGCGCTCGCCGCAGACGAACACCGCACCACCGTCCGGCTCGTCGAGACCGCCCAGACAGGACAGCAACGTCGACTTCCCGGATCCGGACGGACCGACGACCGCCACGAGTTCGCCCGCGTCGGCCGCGAGCGAAACGCTGCGCAGCGCGATGACCTCGTCGGCATCACTGTGAAAGAAGCGGTACAGATTCTCGGCGCGCAGGACGCTCACGCCGACCAACCGAAGCTGTTCGAGATCTGCTTCCAGACGTCGACGTTGTCCGAACCGGCTGGAGCCGACAACGACAGCGCCGCAAGCTTCCCGTTCCTGTAGAGCTCGTAGCGGTCGACTTCGAGCCGGTACACCTTGCCCGTCACCTGATTCGGTGTGGAGTTCGCGCGGTAGCGGAGCAACACCGCCGGACCTGATGCCAGCGTGACGCTCTGCACGGCCACCTCCTGGAAGGCACGCGCGCTCGAGCGAATCTTCGGCTCGTCCACGCTGCGTACCTGGTCGACCGTTCGCGGTCCCGACGCGCTCTCGACGTCGACCGACAGCGCGTGCAGCTTGTCCGCAAACGCGACAGACGCTCCGCGCTCCGTGCGGGCCCAGCCTTCCGGCACCTGCAGGTGATATCCCCCGGAGGCCGAGCGGTACTCGACGAACGCCTGCGTGTCCGGAATGTCGCCCGGCGGATTGCTCTCGACGGGCGCGGCCGATTCGGCAGACGATGGCGTCCCAGGCGCCGTCGGCGTGGCGGCGACACCCACAGGCGGCGCCTTCGCACAAGCCACGGCGAACAACCCGACGACGATCAGTGCACCCTTGCGCACGCCGGCACCGTAGACGGCCCCCGATGAAGGACGGATGAGAGGCCGCTACCCGATGTGCACGACGAACGTCGAGCCCTGGCCGGGACGGCTGGACACCTCGATGCTTCCATCGTGCGCCTCGACGAGGCGCTGCACGATTGCAAGCCCGAGTCCCGCGCCGCCCGTCTTGCGCGAACGCGCACGGTCGGCGCGGTAGAAGCGGTCGAAAATGTGCGCGAGCTGCTCGGGCGCGATACCGATCCCGGTGTCGGCGACACTCACGGTCGCCGCGGAGCCGTTTTGGCCAACGGTCATTCGCACGGAGCCACCCCGCCCCGTGTACTCGAGCGCGTTGTCCACGAGATTCGACAGGACGAGCGACATCAAGTCCGTATCAACACGCGCGGCAGCGGCGACGCCCTCGACGGTCAGCTCGACGCCGCGATCCGACGCCTTCGTCGCAAAGCGGGCGGCCACACGCGTTGTGAGCTCGAGGAGATCGGCGTATTGCCTGTCGACGACCGCTGCCTGCTGCTGGTCCATGCGCGCAAGGAGGAACAGATTCTCGACGACGCGCGTCAGCGTGGCCACTTCCTCGCGGAGACTGCTCAGCGTCGGCCGCGCAGCGTCCGGCGTCGACTTCGAGCGCAGCGCAACGTCGAGCTCGGCTCCCATGATGCCGAGCGGAGTCCTCAGCTCGTGTGATGCATCCGCCGAAAAGCGCCGCTCCTGCTCGAGCGCATCGTGCAAACGGCCGAGCATGTCGTTCAGCGTGCGGGCGAGCCGGGACAGCTCGTCGTCGGGGTCCGGCACGGGAATCGGCTCGTGGTCGCGGTGCGGGTCGACGGCCGCGGCCATCTTCGTCATCACGTCGACCGGCCGCAGAGCGGCCCGGGCGAGGAGCCAGCCACCGCCGCCGCCGAGCGCCAGCGCGATCGGCGTCGAGGCAAGCAGGAGCAGGATCAGCCCCCGGACGGCGTGCTGCACTTCATCCAGCTCGCGACCGACGACCAGGGTCGTCCCGCCGGGCAGACGCGTGCCGAGGACGCGGTAGTCGGCGCCCGCGAAGTGCTCGACGCCGCGGCCGGGACCCTGCAGCAACGGGTACGACGGGACGCTCTCCCCGGCGACGCTCAGCACACGCCCGTCGCCCGCGACGAGCTGCGCGACGATCTCCTGAAGCCCGAGCGATGGCAGCCGCGGACCGGGTCGGACGCCCTGTGCGACGACCTGCGACCGCGCGGCGAGATCGTCGTCAACACCGCGAACGAGACCCGCCCGCAGGCGTGCGACGAGGAACACACCGACCACGCCAAGAATGACGAGGAGAACCGCGGAGTACCACAAGGTGAGCCGGACGCGAACCGGGAGATTCACGGTGCGCCGATCGTGTACCCGACGCCGCGCACGGTTCGTATCAGCTCGATCTCGTACGGGGTGTCGATCTTGGCGCGCAAATAGCGGATGTACACGTCGATGACGTTCGAACTGCCCTCGTAGCTCCAGTCCCAGACGTGTTCGCGTATTTCGGTCCTCGTGAGGACACGGCCCGCGTTTCGCATGAGGTACTCGAGAACGGAGAATTCCTTCGGAGTGAGATCGATGGACGTGCCGCCGCGCTGCACGGCGCGTGCCGCGGGATCGAGGGTGAGATCGGCCACGCGCAGAACCGCCGGGCGTTCGTCGGTCCCGCGTCGCATCACCGCACGAACGCGCGCGAGCAACTCTTCGAACGAGAACGGTTTCGTGAGGTAGTCGTCGGCGCCGGTGTCGAGCCCCCGCACACGATCGCCGACGTCCGCGCGGGCCGTCAGCAACACGATGGGCGACCACACCGACTTCGTCCTCAGAACGCGGCAGACCTCCAAGCCGTCGGGGTCGGGGATCATCACATCGAGAACGATGCAGTCGTAGGCGTTCTCGGATGCCAGCCAGACGGCGTCCGTGCCATCGGATGCCGAGTCGACCGCGTAGCCCTCTTCTTCGAATCCGCGCCGGAGGATCCGGGCCATCTTCGGCTCGTCCTCGACGACGAGAAGCCTCACCGCCTCAGGTTACGCGGAACGTCATGAGAGTCCGGTGAGACTCACCTTCGCCGCCGTCGCGCGGCCGGTACGTCCCGCGTGCAGTACGCGCACACCGTCGCCTTGACGGGAATCGAGCTCAGACAGTGCGGGCACTCGTGCGCAGTCGGCTCTTCCTCTTTGCGTCCACCCATCAGACGGTTCACCGGCCGGACGACCAGAAAGAACACGCCCGCCGCGATGGCGATGAACGAGATGATCGCGTTGACGAACATTCCGTACCTGATGCTCGCCTTGCCCACCGTGACCATGGCATGACTGAAGTCGGGAACGTTGGCGAGACCGAGGAGCGGCGTGAGGACGTCCTTCACCAACGACGACACGATCGCCCCGAACGCCGCGCCCATCACGACGCCGACGGCGAGGTCGACGACGTTGCCGCGCAAGATGAACGCCTTGAAGTCCTTCAGCATGAGCGAGCCTCCTCCTGCGCCCGGTTGCGGCGCCATCTTATGGGGAGGAGCGCGCTAGGAGTTGGTGACGGACAGGAAGCGCTGCTCTTCTGCTGGACCCTTCGTCGTCTTGAGGTAGAAGAAGCCGATGCCCGGCGTGTAGTTCTTTTGCTCGACGACATCGGGTTCGAGCGCCGACGTCTCGCTCGTCGTGATCACGTCTTTGTAGGTGCGTCCTCCGACGGTGATCGTCTTCCCTGTCGCGATCACGCGGGCCTCGTCCTCGGCGTGGCCCTTGTAATACTCCTGCCGGTAGTGGTCACCGACTCTTGGATGAGCCTCCATGACGATGCCGGGCTCCGCACCGTCGACACCGCCCTTCCACGACCCCTCGGTGACCCACTTGCCGTTGTCGAGCTTTTTCGTGCTCTCGCCCATGTACCAGACGTTGCCGGACACATCCTGCGCGTACCAGTCCACTGTGTCCTCGCTGAGCTTTCCCTCGCTTCGGACGAGGTCGCGGACGACGACCGACTTCACACCCATGATCGTGGACGTCTGGTGCGTAACGGCGACGTCGTTTGTCTCCGTTTTTCCTTCGACCGTTGCGGTGTAGTGGTAGACGGTGCCCGGTTTGAGCGTGAAGTACGGATTGTCGATCGTCGAGGTGAACTTCGCAGGGTCGATCACGGGCTTGTACGCGGACGCCGGCGCCTTCGAGGACGAGCACGCTCCGGCAAGGACCACGATTGCCGCACCGACCGCGATCGATTTCATGACACCAACCTATTCACCGCCGATGAGAGCGCCGTGAGGGACTCGTCCTCGCTACCGCGGTGGCATGCGCAGCGCGCCGTCCAGGCGGATCGTCTCGCCGTTGAG
>Ga0070741_10013540_pt1 | contig 14366 bp, 9 predicted proteins | sample Coa_R1_4_FD_66440 | JGI IMG/M metagenome (GOLD analysis project Ga0070741, IMG submission 66440) | Surface soil microbial communities from Centralia Pennsylvania, which are recovering from an underground coalmine fire - Coalmine... | ecosystem: Environmental > Terrestrial > Soil > Unclassified ...
GTAGCGGTGCCCTTACTATTCGTGAGCTCCGAGAAGAAAATGCAGCCTCGCCGAAGGGCGTGTCGAAGTACATGAGTCCTGCCAACGCGGTACATTATCTGCATGGGCCATGTTCGATTGCTCTTTTGCGTTCTCAGTCTAACTGCTTCTGGCTTCGTTCTTCTTGCCGATACTCCCACGCAATCCACTCCCTACTGGGCATATTGCGTGAATCCTCCGTCAACATTGGCTAGCAACGCCCCGGGTACGAAGCCGAAGCATATTCCCGGTAGCGATGCATCGTTCACGCCTGCTCAAATTGCAGATTTGTTCGAGGTGCCTGATTGGCATCCTGCGAGCCATCCTGCTATGCCCGGCGTTGTCGCACACGGACGCAAGCCTGACTTCTTCGCCTGTGCCTACTGTCATCTTCCCAATGGTGAAGGACGTCCCGAAAATGCGAGCCTTGCCGGATTGCCCGCCAGCTACATCGTCAGCCAGATCGCTGACTTCAAGAACGGCATCCGCAAGAGTTCCGAGCCAAAGTTTTTGCCGGCTACGAATATGACCGACCGCGAATGGAAGGCCAGCGACCAGGAGATCGCCGCAGCCGCCGATTATTTCTCAAAGCTGGAACGCAAGAGTTGGATCCGCGTGGTCGAAACCAGCGACGTCCCAAAGACGCATGTCGCGGGATGGATGTTGGTGCCCGATATGCCAGCCGCTACCGAGCCCATCGGCCAGCGCATCATCGAGACACCGGAGAATGTGGAGCGCACCGAGTTACGCGACGATACCTCTGGCTTCGTCGCCTACGTTCCCAAGGGAAGCATCAAGCGCGGGAAGTTTCTCGCGGCAGGCGGGGACGGCAAAGCTCAGCCGTGCGCCAAGTGCCACGGACCGGGATTCCGGGGCAGCGGCAACGTTCCTCCCATCTCGGGGCGATCTCCCACCTACATCGTGCGCCAGTTGTACGACATCCAGTCGGGCGCAAGGCATGGAGTGCTGGCGCCGCAAATGCGAAAGCAGGTGCAAAACCTTAATCTAGACGACATGATCGCACTGGCGGCATTCGTATCGTCGTTGAAGCCTTAGCGCAAACCGGGCCGATTCTAGATCAGGAGCTTCCAGAGGAAACGGGAATCATGCTACGTCGAAAGCTTAACGCGGTCAGGGACGCGGAGGAATACATAGCGAATACCTCGAAAGAGGCGCAAGGCAAATTGCGCGAGATTCGCGCCGCGATCCGTGCGGCAGCCCCCGGCGCGACAGAACGCACCGATTACTTTCAAATGCCGGGATATTCCTAGGATGGCTACGATTACGATGGGATGTTTGTTTGGTTCAGTTTCAAGAAGCCGTATATTCGGCTACATGTGCGGCCGCCAGTGATCCAAAATCACAAAGAGGAACTTCGCGGCTATGTCACAACAAAGGCCATTACGAGTTTTCCCTCGGACGAGAAGATGTCAATGTCACTGGTAAAGAAGCTTGTGAAGGCAAGCTTGAGGGTCATGAAAAACAAATCCAAGTGACCCCGCAATGTGCCATCGGTTGAACGTGGCGGCGAAGACAAAAGAGCCGGGAGACGAAAAGCCTCCCGGCTCAGAACGTGCCTAGTTCGTTTAGAACGCCCACCGCAAAGAGAATTGAATCAACCGCGGATTGCCGTTCGTTTGGATGATCTTGCCGAACGGGCTATTTGGAATTCCGGCAGTCTCCACGTCAGTGACCGTGGGATTGCCGAAGTTGGTGTGGTTCCAGAGATTAAAGAAGTCAGCCGCGAAACGAATATCGTTCCGCTCCCCCACTTTGAAGTGCTTCAGGAACGACACGTCCCAGTTCTGCTGGAAGGGCCCGTGATAGACGTTTCGTCCCAAATCTCCGAAGCCCGTGCCGCAGAAGTTTGGATCAACGGCGCAGTCTGTTGGATCCGACACCGGGGCCGGCGCGAATGCGGCCGGATTCAGATATCCAGTTGCCAGACGCGACTTAAGGCTTCCTCCAGCGAGGCCGCTCGCGACGGTTGCGCCCGGCGCAAGGCTCGCTCCCAACAGCGGAGTACTGCCTTGTCCAAGAAATGCCGTGCCCGCGCTCGAGTCATAGATGGAGAAAGGAATTCCCGTTTGGAAGATCGAGACGCCACTGAGCTGCCATCCGCCGAACGCGGTCTTGGCCATGCCAGTCGAGTGATTGAAGAACGGCAGATCGTAGGCGTACGTCACAGCCAGGCGGTGTGGGCGGTTGAAGTCGGAAATACCACGTGACGCGTTGATGTTGCTCTGGTCGTTATACGCCGTGTTGAAGGCCGTGTTTCCAGTCGACGTAGCATCGATATTTTTCGAGAATGTGTACGCTGCCTGGAAGTAGCTTTGTCCCCAGCGGCGCGAGACGGTTGCCTGCAACGCGTGATAGATGGAGTACGCATCGTTGGCGAAGAGCTGATATCCGCTGTACCCGTTCAATCCCGGCGTTGGGGTACGCGCTATGGCGTTGGAGAACGTATTCGTCGTAATCGTGTACGACTGACCAGTGGTGTCGGTGATGGTGAGCGGATGCTTGGTGGCGTCGACAGACTGTATGGCATCGCGAGTCTCACGGAGATGAATCCCGTGAGTTCCTACATAGCCAACTTCGACCACCCAGCTCCTTCCGAATTCACGTTGCAGCGTAAGGTTCCACTGTTGCGTGTTGGGAACCTTGAAATGCCGCGGAACTTCCAGCACAAACAGGTTCTGCGTGCTGTTCACGCCGGGACCGGTGCAGGCGTTGTAGGTACCGGTCTGCGTTGTATCGGTGGTTCGGTTGCCACTACCATCTACAAAGCCGGTGAAACGAGCGAGACAGGGTAGCCATGCCGCCGAAAGTTGTCCAGCCGCGGGCACTGCATTGGGATTGATCGCCGGAGTTCCAGTGAAGAAGTTCGACATTGTGAATCCCGGCGTCTGTCCAAAGAACACAATCGGAATGAACGGTGACTGGAAGCTCAGCTGGTCGACTGCGCCGATATCCTCACGAACGTAGTAGATGCCGTAGCCGCCGCGAAGTGTGGTGTTGTGATGTCCGAAGATATCCCACGAGAAGCCCGCCCTCGGACCCCAGCCGGTCGATACGTTGTTTTTAAACGTGGACCCATTGGCCGTTCCGGTGAGCCCGGTTACTCCAAGCTTGTCAACGCAACTCGGATAAATGAACGGATACGTTCCTGAGTTCGTAAGATCGGATTCGATGTTGCCGATGTGACAATCACCGTCGGTCCAAGCGCCAAGGAACTCGGTGCGCAAGCCGAGATTAAGAGTCAGGTCCGGCCGGGCTTTCCAATCATCCTGCAAGAATACGGCTGAATCGCTCTGTCGGTAAGCGTGGTTGTAAACGCCACCTCCGCCGAAGCTGAACTCTGGCGTGCCGCCCACGAAGTTGTCGAAATCCGTACTTGTGCCGGTGTTTGTGAAGAAGAGCTGGCCGTTGAAAACTTGCGGGAATAGCTTGTCGAGCCGAACTCGCGTGTATTGCCCTCCGACTGTAAAGGTGTGCTGTCCTTTGACCCAGCTCAGGTTGTCAACGACGTTGTAATTATTCTGGGTTTGGGCCTGGTTTGCCTGCGGTGTAGGACCGAATTGGAAGCCCGACGTTGCAAAGGTGAATTTGTAGATGCTGCTTGTCAAATTGCTGGTAGGACGATTGATGCCCGCATCCGCGGCAGTGACGGGATTCACGTTAGTGGCCGTATTGTTAATATGCACGAGCCCGAATCGCAGATCATTCACCAACGTAGGATTGAAAACGTGTGTTTCGGAAATGATGAAGAGGCGATCGTGAATCGGCAGTTGGTAGGGGAAGTTCAGGTCGCTGGTTGCGGCCGCTGCTCCGAGGGAGGCTTGCAGTCCGCCAGCCCCAAACGGAATGTCCTGCTCCGAATCCGAGTAAAAGAATCGCGCGGCGACCGTGTCGCGGGAGTTGCGGAATTCGTGGTCCCAATTGGCAGTGAGTTGGTCGTCCGTGAATTTCCCAGGCTTGCTCACCGTGAATTGAACCGTACTTCCTGGCGCCGTTCCAGCTGGAACATTGGGCAGCGGGAAGAGATATCCATTGGCGGGCGCGCCAAACTGATTGCTCTGGAAAGCTAGAAGACTTACTGCAACTGGATCAGCTGTGGGCACTCCAAAATCTTTCGCCAAGTTTGCCGCATTTGCCGCGCCGCGATCTGAAGCGGGCACATAGGGAATGAAGCTGCTAATGAGCGTCCCCGGCGAATCGCCGCTTCGCTGACGTGTACCCTGATAATTGACAAAGAAGAATCCCAGCTTGCCTCCGGGGCTCACCGGGCCACCGAGGCTGCCGCCGAAGATGTTTTGCTGAATCACTGGCCGAGGCGATCCTGTCTGCTTCAGGAAGTACTCGTTTGAATCGAGCACGGTATTCCGGAAGAACTCGTAGAGATCACCATGAAAGGCAGTGGTGCCCGATTTCAGGACTGCATTGATGTTGCCGCCGCCGTTCCGTCCCTGGCTGGCATCGTAGAGCGAGGTTTGAACTTTAAACTCCTGAATGACGTCGGGATTCGGCAGCGGTGTATTGGTTAATTCCGCGACGTTGTAGTCGGTCGCGCTGATGCCCTCGATCAGGTAATTGTTATTGTCTTCGCGCTGCCCATTGACCTGGATGCGCACTTGCCCGCGTCCGAGCTGCGCGGCGGCATTGAGTTCACTCTGCGCTCCCGTGGAAAGCGTCAGCAACTGTTGAAAGTTTTGTGTGGCCAGAGGTAATGCGCGGATTGTGGCCGTATCAATCGCCTGTCCCGTGGTTGCGTCAGTCGTATCGACCGTCTGTACCTCGGCCTGAACTTCGATCTTCTGTTGCACCGACTCGGTCGTAAGCTTCGCCGTGAGCCGGGTTGTCTCGGTGACTCGGACGATAACGTCGCGGATCTTCACATCGGTAAAGCCGGGGGCATGAATGCCTACGATGTACGTGCCCACCGGCAAGAGAGGCGCAGTGAACACGCCATCGGGCCCCGTCATGATGGTGCGCTGCAACTCCTCCGTATTCTGGTCTGTGATTTGCACCTGCGCACTGCCCACCAGTGCGCCACTAGGATCTTGCACTGTTCCGCTGATCGCGCCGGTCGCTCCCCCTTGTCCGAACATTGCGGCGGTAAGGGCGAGCACAAAGACACCTAGAACTGTGAATCTGATCGAAGAACCTGTCATGCCGTTTTCTCCCAATAACCCAGTTGAAATTGACTTGTGTTATTGCAGACGTGTAATCGGAAGGCGTCGACAAACAACGGCAGCGCTTGGCTTGGTCAGAACACTCGTGGGCCGCATCCCCGCGTGACCTTCGGAAATGAAGAATCTTTCTGCCATAGCCCTATGGGTACAGCTCTGCCTTGTCTAAGCCTTCTTTTTGGGATTTGGGGAAGCTTACCGAATGGACGTGTCGATTTTCAAGCAAAGAACTTGAACGAAGGTAACAAACCGGCTACGCGTAGTTTTTATGTGGAAGTGGAAGGCTTTTTCCGCCACGCGGAAGCCAGCAAAGTTTGCAGTGCACCAACCCTTGCTACATTTAGACGCTGGCGGATGTGCCTAAGGCGGGCACTCCAGGAGAAGGTCGGAGGTTATCCCTCTCCAAATTCCCGATATCTCTCTAATACCGCGCGCTGTGAGACCACTCCTTCCAATTGACGGAAATCTGCCCGGCTTACGACGGGCACGATGGGCCAGCGGTCCACATATCGGAGCGCCATCTCCAAAGGGTGGTCCGGATGAAGGTAAGGCACCTGGCGGATCGGCAATAACGAGCCGAGTTTGGAGGCGCCTTTGCCTTCGCCAGCCAGTTGAGTGAGTTGCTCCCTGGTTACACTGTTCCAGCCACCCGGACTCATGCGAACAAGAATGTCGTCATTCTTCGCTCCATCGAGTTCAGCCAGTGCCTGATCCAGCGTTTTCTCACCCTCCAGGACTGGTCCGTCTGCCGGTTGCATGGCATCTTCCACTCGCAAAACGTCTTCTTCGCGCTGTTCCTCCATTGAGGGCAGATCGAGACCGTCCTGCCGGGTAAGCAAATCGAATATGGCAATGGGCTGTAATCCGCGTGAGATCACATAGGCGAAGGTGTTCGCAACAATCACGGGAAGGATGATGGAATAGTTACCGCTGACTTCCAGGACCATGAAGACAGAAGTCATGGGTGCTCGCAAAAAGCCTGCGAATAAGACGCCCATACCGACGAGTGCATAGGTTCCCGTCGAGCCCGTCAGGTGCGGAAAAAAGATGTGCTGCAAGCCGCCAATCGAAGCGCCCAGCATCGCTCCGATGAATAGGGTTGGGGCGAACATGCCGCCGGGTGTTCCACTTACAAACGACAGCAGCGTCGCCACGATTTTGGCCCCGGCCAGAATCGCGAGGAACTGCCACGTGAACTGCCCATGCATGGCCTGATCCATGTACTCGTAGCCTGCGCCCATTACTTGAGGCGCGCCCAGCATCGCAATAACGCCGATCAGCAATCCGCCAATGGCAGGCTGAAGATACTGGGTCCACAATGGCAGCGCCTTGCATTTCGGACGCAGAGTTGTGATTCCGCTGGCGAAAACTACTGATGCCAACCCCCCCACCACGCCTAAAGCTGCGTACGCTATGAGTTCCGTCGGATTTTTCAATTCCACCGCGGGGATGCGGAAGAGCGACTCGGATCCGAGAAACCATCGCATCACAACGACGCTTGAAATAGCAGAGAGCACGACTGAGCCCAAAATCCCAGCAGTCCATCGTCCGATGACTTCTTCGATCACGAACAGTACCGCCGATATCGGCGCGTTGAATGCGGCGGCCAGGCCTGCTGCTGCACCGACGGGGGCGATGAGCCGCATGCGATCGCGCGAAAGCCGCATCTTCCGCCCCAAAAGCGATGCCAGACACGCTCCTATCTGCAACGAGGGATCTTCCGGTCCCAACGAGTGCCCTGAGCCGATCGCCAATGCGGCGGTAATAAATTTTCCAATCGCGGTCCGTATCGGGATGTTGCCGTTGAAGATATAGAGTGCGGCCTTCGTCTGATTGACTCCACTTCCTCGTGTAGTTGGGAATAAGTGGATGACCAACACTGCAATCAAAAGTCCTGCCAGCGACGGCGCCAGCAACATCCGCATAGGAGTGAGCACGGCGCCCGTCCCCAGCAAGTAGAGCCTGGACCAGTCAATCGCAAAACGAAAACACACAACGGAGAGGCCGGAGAGGACTCCGATGAAGACGGAAAGAATTAGAAAGAAACGATCTTCACGGAAGGCCATTCGCCACAACTGACGTGGCGAATGTTCGTGGATCCAGGCCGCCGCATGTCCGCGACCGTTCTGCACGTGGAGTTCGCTTTCGGGATTAAGTTCGTCGGCCACTAAGTTCCCTCGTGCAGCTTGGCGATCAGTAACAACGCCAGGTCCGCGCCTGATGGTGTGCCGCAGAGGACGTTCGTCTCGCGTTCAATACGGAACGCGAGATCCATGGCCGTATCGGCTAGGTTAGGATCGCGCCGGAGACCGACAGTGTTCATGCGCGATTTCAGAGCATTCCATTCATCGTCTAAGGACGATGAAGAGCCGTTCGGCCCGGGAGCACTGCTCTTCGGCAGCGGGCATGTACTAAGCCGCCGACCTGCCACCGCAAAGTCATCGAGCACGATCTTGCTCCGATCTACAGCGGAGATCTGAGGACGAAACGGGTCGAGATGCAACACGGCATCCGCGGTCTGTAGCAGTTGTGCGCTACGAATGTCCTTTGAATCAGTAGTAGTTGCCAGACCCAGATAGTGCTGCGCCAGAGGATATCGTCCTAACTGAAAAGCTGCATAACCGGCCCCGGCCATGGCGGTCTCGTCGTGGCGATTCGCTCGGAGCACCGTACGATAAGCGGCCAGTGCATGTTCATAATCAGCTGCTCGTAGAAATAGATCTCCAATTTCTTTTTGCATGTCGGGTTGGTCGTCGACGTTGGCCGCGAGGGCGATCAACTCCGCCTGTGCATCCCCAATGTCCTTGTTCTGCAGCAGGAGATCAATTAACTCGAGGCGCGCCTCGCGCCGCTGATTCTCCTCATCCCGGGGCCAAGCCGCGTACTCGGCGTCGTGATAGTACCGTATCGCATCATCGGTGCGACGTTGCTGCCGAGCGATTCGTGCCAATTCCAGATTCACTAAGCCGTTGTCGGGTTCGCGATCCCACAGATTCAGAAGATAGGCTGAAGCTTCTCCTGTACGCTTCAGTCCGATTAGAGCTTCCGCCAGATTGAGTTGGTAAGAGTAATCATCGCGCGAATAGAGCAGAGCAGTGCGGAACTCGGTGACGGCAGCCGCGTAATTGGCTGCTTTCAGATCCGCCAGCCCGCGAGTGAACCAGCGAGTGCCAAGAGATTCCCGTTGTCCAAAATAGATTTTTGCAAGCCCGGTCACTGACAAGAAGAAGAGGACCGTCACGACCGACAGCACGACCAGCAATGTAGGACGTTGGCGCAAATAGAAGCGATATTTCGCCAGTCTGGGCGATGCCATAACTTCTTGCTTTTCGAGCACTACAGAACTCTCCTCATACTATCGGGCAATTGAACGTGGAAATTCAAACGGAAGGAACAGGCGGCCCGGATTTCCGAGCCGCCTCTATCAACGTGCTAGTTGGCCATGCTGAAGTGATCGATGCGGTTTCTCTGCCAGCATTGTTCGTTGCTCTCCGTGCAGAACGGCTTCTCTTTCCCCAGGCTGATGGTTTTGATGCGGTCTGCCGAAACGCCCTGCTGCAGCAAGGATTCCTTCAGCGATTCCGCGCGGCTGGTACCAAGAGCCAGGTTGTACTCTTCTGATCCGCGGTCGTCACAGTGTCCTTCGACCACAATTTTGATCGACGGATGTTGTGCCAGAAACGATGCGTCACCCTGCGCGACCGGGGCCTGATCCTGACGGATGTTCGACTTGTCATAATCGAACATCACATCTTTCACATTCTGCGCGAACAGATCAGCGTCGGAAGGTGATGGCGCTGCCATCTGGGCGGCTTTTGCATTCACCGTTACTCGTGCCGACGCATCCTGCGTTCCGCCAGGTCCTTTTGCCGTAAGCGTATACGTAGTAGACGAACTCGGCGTGATCGTTTTTGAGCCGGAACCGGATACTGAGCCGACTCCGTCGATAGCAACGTCTGTCGCATTCTGAGTGTTCCACGTCAAAGTAGTGGATTGACCTTGTTCAATGACAGCGGGGTTAGCAGCCAGCGTGGCTGTTGGTGACGCTGGAGGCGGCGGAGACGGCGGCGTAGCCTTGGCGGCTTTCTTGTTGCAACCGGCAAGGGAGAGTACGCCGACAAAAATTCCTGCAAACAATAGCTTTTCGAATACTGATTTTGTCACTTGAATCCTCCTCATATCGAGTTAAGCCTGGAATGGCAGAAGAGACTTGCTCAATGGTCACAGGTAGATCGCGCCAGCCCAAGGCAGACGCGTAGCTGCTTGCAACCTGGAGTTTGATATTCGTGAGCGATTGGTTGAAACGAATCAGCAGCGGAGAACAGGGCAAAGTTCCGAAGGCAGACTATGCAGCGTGCAAAGCGTCGATGACAGCGCGCTCCATGAAAGTGCGATGAGCGTCATAGCCGCCCGACAAAGTGAATCTCGAACGGCGGCGAGTCCCGACCGCACAATCATCAGCCGCAAACGGGCAGCGGCACGGATAGAGAGCAGCGCTGTCGCCGGACCATGGACTGCGGAATATGGCCCCTGCAGCACCGGGAAAAAGAAAATCCCCAGTATTGATAGGACAGCCACCAGCGCGAATCCACATGCAACTCGGCCCGGAGTCATAGACGTGCGTCAATTATACGTCGTTCCAAGGCAAAATTATGACAGCGTCCTGGTTACCACAGTACAAGGGGATTGCCCGGGCGCCGGCCCTATGTCAGGTCAACCGGTCTCTGCGGGACGTCTTTTCCAAAGCCTTGCGGGCTCAGATAACTCCTGCAAGTGCTCCCAGTCTTTTGCCTTCAGCAGATCGAATGCAGTCAGAATTCCTGTCAGTTGGCCGGTTTCACGATCCAGGACCGGACACCGCCCCAGTTCTTGCTGCACGAAGCGAAGCGCAATGTCGTGCACAATTTCGTCGGAATATACGACAGGGAATTCTCGCTGGGCAAGGTCTGCGGCCGTTGCTTCTGGCTGCGCCGCGAGTAAGTCACTTCGTCGGAGCATCCCGAGCAAATGTCCTTGTTCGTCTACAACCGGGACCGATCCGTGATTCATCACCTCTGCGAGGAATTCGTTCACTCGCTGGCCGGCGTGAACCGTATCGACGTCGCGATTCATGACGTCGCGCACACGCATGAGCTTCATGGGATCGACTGTGTAGGCATCAGGAACAAGCGTTCCGCGGCGCACCAGCCGTTCTGTATTTATCGTGGTTCGCATCAGGTAATGCACTGCCAAGTCCGCGACCACTGCGACGAGAAATACCGGCAGGAATGCGTTGTATGCTCCTGTGACTTCGAGCATGAATAGAATGGCGCTGGGCGTGGCGCGATAGACGCTGCCGAAGAGCGCGGCGGTTGCGACCATGCCATAAATGCCAATGGCCGACGAATTCGGCAGAATCAGGTGCACCAATCCTCCGAACGCCGCACCCAGGCTGCCTCCGATCATTAACGCCGGTGCGAATGTTCCGCCCGATGCTCCCGATCCCAGGGCTACCGCGAATGCGGCAAGTTTCGCCAGCCCGATTCCGAGCAACTTGTGAAGGGGTTGTGGAGTGCCTAACACTTTTGCGATCACGTTGTAGCCGGTTCCTAAGACCTGCGGATAGAAATGAGCGAGGATTCCGACGAACAATCCGCCTAAGGCAGGGATCAGCGGGAACCAAATCTTGATCGATTCGAAGAATTCTTCACACGTGTACAGCGCCCGTGTCATCACCCAAGCTAGGCCCGCGCAACATACGCCGAGTATGACGAAGAACGGCAACTCTCCAGCATGGAAGTGATAATTAGTTTCAAGCGGGAACACCGGCAGCCCGCCGCGAAACCCCATTGCCACCATCGTGCCAGTCGCAGAAGCGAGTGCGATAGGTATGAATGATCTCGCCCGAAACTCAAAGACCAGTAATTCGATAGCCATCATGACCCCAGCGAAAGGCGTCTTGAAAACACCGGCGAGACCTGCGGCAGCTCCGCATGCCAGCAGAATTCGCCGCTCCGAAGGAGAGGCGGGAATTAGCTGCCCGACGATTGAGCCCAACGCGGCTCCAGTCTGAATGATGGGCCCTTCAGCACCAAACGGGCCACCAGATCCCACGGTGATCGCCGCGCTGAGCGGTTTGAAGAAGCTGACTCGCGGTTTGACGATGCTTCCCTTTGTCAGCACAACTGCCATAGCTTCAGGGATGCCGTCGCCCTTGATCTCGGGAGAGAAATACTGCACGAGTAAGCCGACGGCTAGTCCGCCAGCCGCAGGCAGGATCAAAAACCACCAATGATTCGGCGCCTGGCTCGGCGGTAAATATGCGGTGCTCCATTTGCCATAGAAGAAGAGATCGGTCAAAAGGTTGATGGCGCGCAACAGGAACTCGGCCACAAATCCACCCATCAGACCTACAACTATCCCGAGTAGTGAGATCACAAGCAGCCGCTCGCGTGGTCCGGAACTTACCTTGTCGGATTCTCGATCGGGGGAAACAGCTGGCTTCATGCGCGCCTCGTTCGCGGAAGCTGTTGGGAGACGGGCAGGTGGTACCTAATTCCGGTCTGCACCCCGGGGCGGGAAGTGAAAGATACTCTTGTCATAAGTTCGTTGCAGATTGCTTAGGGGAGCTTTTCTTTCGTCGTGAACCATCACCCACTCGCAACTTTCGCAGCGCGGCTACCAGACGCGGCCCGGCGGTTTGCAGTTGCTCATGGTGATGCAAGGCCAACTGCGCCAGCATCTGCTCGCCTTTCGGGGTCAAAGCCAACAGCACTTCACGCCGATCGTCCAACCCGCGCTCCCGCCGGACAAACCCGCTTGTCTCCAACCGGTTGATCAACTCCACAGCGCTGTGGTGCTGGATCTGCATGCGATTTGCCAATTCCCGGATGCGCGGTCGCGTTCCGGTCGGCATCCCCTTGATCGCCAGCATGAGTTGATACTGCCCTTTTTCCAGCCCTGTCGCCGCCACCGCAGCGTCGCTGAAATGCAGGAACCGCCTGATCTGGTAACGAAACTCCGCGAGGGCCTGATAGTCCGTCAGAGTGAGCTTCTTCATGCCCACAATTCTATCGTCCAGCGATAGTCTTTACATATTATATCGCAACACGATATAACGTGAAACATTGCTGCAAACGGTCCGCGACCGCTGAGGGGATAGTCGCGGCGAGCCCCGCGTCCCGTAAGCAGGGTCAGCACGGGAAGTGGGGCTTTGACGTTGGGTGAGGCGCGGCGATCCTCCATCCAACGTTCGTGCTTGGTCGCCTTCCCGATCGTGCTCTAGCCCATTTCGCTCCTGCCCATTTAAAATCTTTAGTCCACTTCACCAAGGAGCCCGATCGTGATCCCGCGCTATACACGGCCTGAATTGGCCCGTATCTGGAGCGACGAAAATCGCTTTCGCACCTGGCTGGCTGTCGAAGTTGCGGCCACCGAAACGCTAGCCGAAGCCGGCATGGTCCCTAAGGATGCAGCCAAAGCCATCAAGGAACGTGCCGACTTCCGGGTCGAGCGCATTCACGAAATCGAAGCTGAGGTGCGCCACGATGTCATTGCCTTCACCACGGCTGTAGCCGAAATCGTTGGTCCGCACGCCCGCTGGTTTCATTACGGGCTGACGTCCAATGACGTGGTTGATACGGCGCAGGCGTTGCTCATCCGGCAGGCATCTCAGGTGATTGCGCAAGATCTCCAGCGCTTATCCGATGTTCTTGAGCGGCGCGCGTGGGAATTCAAAGACACGCCAATGATCGGTCGGACGCATGGCATCCATGCCGAGCCGATTACCTTGGGATTCAAGATTGCCAACTGGTATTCGGAAACGCAGCGCAATATTGCACGATTCACGGCTGCTGCCGAAGATATGCGGGTCGGAAAATTCTCTGGAGCGGTCGGCATTTTCGCGCACCTTACCCCGGAACTCGAGGAGCAGATGTGTGCGCGGCTGGGCCTGAAGGCTGCCGCAGTTTCGTCTCAGGTAATTCAGCGCGACCGCCATGCGCATTATCTGGCCACGCTGGCGGTGATCGCTTCAACGCTCGACAAGATTGCAACCGAAATTCGCCACCTTCAGCGTACAGAGGTGCGAGAGGCCGAAGAATTTTTCAGCGAGAAGCAAAAAGGGTCGTCGGCGATGCCGCACAAGCGTAATCCGGTGACCTCGGAGCAGATCAGCGGCCTGGCTCGCGTGGTGCGCTCAAACGCCCAGGCGGGATTCGAAAACGTCGCCCTTTGGCACGAGCGGGACATTTCGCACTCGTCGGTCGAGCGAGTAATCCTGCCCGATTCCACTACCCTGATCGACTACATGCTGAACAAGACCGCTAGCATCGTTGACACCATGTTCGTGTATCCCGAGCGCATGCGTGCGAATCTCGAAAGTACGCGCGGCCTGATCTTCAGCGGACAGCTTCTGCTCGATCTCGTGGAGAACGGCATGACTCGTGAAGATGCCTATCGCCTGGTGCAGAGCCACGCGATGCGATCCTGGAAAGAAGGGCTGAATTTCCACGATGAGATCCTTGCCGACAAAGAGATCACCTCAAAGGTGCGGCGCCAGCAAATCGAATACGCTTTTGACCTGCCGCGCCAGCTAAAGAATGTCGACAAAATCTTCGCCAGGGTGTTCGGCAACAGCCGGTCTGCAAAACAAGGTATGAAGAAGACCAGGCCAAAGCGAAAGAAGTGATCCTCTATTTTTATTGTGCCGAGAGATCCTTCTTCTAGCGATGTCAGCATGCCCTCTGCGAATTCAGCGGGAACGGCGTCTGGCTAAGCTCGTTCCTCATACAGCCCTGACTGTAGGCAAATCGGTGTTCCATCGGACAACCTGAAAACCTTCCTATGTTCCCTCGAATCGAAGTCTGAGGAGGAACGTACATGCGGAAATTCACGAAAGAGAAATTTGCGATCACACTGCTTGCATCGTGCCTGGGCGCTTATGTTTGTGCGCAGGCTCAAAGCGACAAAGACGTCAAAGCCAACGACGAACTGACTCGCGCCACTGAAACCGTGCAGAATATAACCAGTGCGCCTCCCGATAAGGGCGTACCGAAAGAAGTGCTGTCAGGCGCAAAGTGCGTGGCTGTCATACCGAAGCTCATCAAAGGAGCATTTGTCGTAGGCGGCGAGCACGGCGACGGCGTCGCCAGTTGCAAAACACCCGAAGGAAACTGGAGT
>Ga0070741_10013541_pt1 | contig 14365 bp, 12 predicted proteins | sample Coa_R1_4_FD_66440 | JGI IMG/M metagenome (GOLD analysis project Ga0070741, IMG submission 66440) | Surface soil microbial communities from Centralia Pennsylvania, which are recovering from an underground coalmine fire - Coalmine... | ecosystem: Environmental > Terrestrial > Soil > Unclassified ...
CTGGTCCCCAAAGTCATCGAATGATCAGCCGATCTCAGCCCTCACCCTCATTCCCTCAGGGCGCTCTCGACATTCCGTCTCCCGCGACCTTCGTGCGTCCCCGCACGTCACCGCCGCGGGAGCGGGCCGCGAGCTGAGACGCGCTTCGCGCCTATTTCATATGATCGAGAAAACGGTTGCCGAGCTTGCCAAGGCCCTGCGCGCGCGAGAAATCTCCAGTGTCGAGCTGACCCAGGCCTTTCTCGACCGTATTAGTAGATACAAAGCGCTGAACGCGTTCATTACCGTCGACGCGAACCGTTCGCTGGCGCAGGCCCGCGCCGCCGACGCGCGTCTCGCCAAGGGCGAGGCGGGTCCGCTTACCGGCGTGCCCATCGCGCAGAAAGATATTTTCTGCGCCGACGGCTGGCGCACGACGTGCGGGTCGAAAATTCTTTCGAACTTCATCGCCCCGTACGACGCGACGACGATCGAGAAATTCAACGCGGCCGGAGCGGTGGTCCTCGGCAAGACCAACATGGACGAATTCGCCATGGGCTCGTCGAACGAAACCTCGTTTTACGGCCCGGTGCAGAATCCGTGGGACGTCGAATCGGTACCGGGCGGGAGCTCGGGTGGCTCGGCCGCCGCGGTCGCGGCGCGCCTGGCGCCGGCCGCGACCGGCACCGACACCGGCGGCTCGATCCGCCAGCCGGCGGCGTTGACGAACCTCACCGGTCTCAAACCGAGTTACGGGCGCGTGTCGCGCTACGGCATGATCGCGTTCGCCTCCTCGCTCGATCAGGGCGGACCGATGACGCGCACCGCCGAAGACGCGGCGCTGCTGCTGAACGTCATGGCCGGTTTCGATCCGCGCGATTCGACGTCCCTCGAGCGCCCGGTCCCCGATTACGCCGCGGCGCTCGATGCCGACATTCGCGGCCTGCGCGTCGGCCTGCCGCGCGAATATTTCGGCGAAGGTTTGAACGCCGAGGTCGCGCGCGTGATCGAGGCGGCGATCGGCGAGTACAAAAAGCTCGGCGCGCAAGTCGTCGAGGTCGAGCTGCCGAACTCCAAGCTCGCGGTGCCGTGCTATTACGTGCTGGCGCCGGCCGAAGCGAGCAGCAACTTGTCGCGCTTCGACGGCGTGCGCTACGGTTATCGCGCGCCCGAATACGACGATTTGATCGACATGTACTCCAAGACGCGCGCGGAAGGTTTTGGGGCCGAAGTGAAGCGCCGGATTATGATCGGCACCTACGCGCTTTCGGCCGGCTATTACGATGCGTATTACTTGAAGGCGCAGAAGCTGCGCCGGCTGATCGCCGACGATTTCACGCGCGCGTTCGAGAAGTGCGACGTCATTCTCGGGCCGACGAGCCCGACCACCGCGTTCAAGCGCGGCGCCAAGACCGACGACCCGGTGGCAATGTATTTGTCCGACATTTACACGATCTCGGTCAATCTCGCGGGCTTGCCCGGCATGTCCATCCCGGCGGGCTTCGACATCAAGGGCCTTCCCATCGGGTTGCAGCTAATAGGAAAGTATTTCGATGAAGCGCGCTTGCTCAATGTCGCGCATCGCTATCAGCAGGTAACCGACTGGCACGACCGAGTCCCACCGGGATTCGACTAGTGGCAAGTAGCAAGTTACAAGTGGCAAGAAGTGTACGAATGGCATGCGCGCCTTTTCTTGCTACTTGTAACTTGTAACTTGTATCTGAAGTCATGGAATGGGAATCCGTCATCGGCCTTGAAGTCCACACGCAGCTCTTAACGAAGAGCAAAGCGTTCTCCGGCGCTTCCACCAAATACGGCGCGGCCCCGAACACCCAGGCGTGCGCGGTGGATATCGCGCTGCCGGGCGTGCTGCCGGTGTTCAACAAGGAAGCCGCGCGCATGGCGGTGAAGTTCGGCCTCGCGATCGGCGCCGCGATCAACCGGCGCTCGGTGTTTGCGCGCAAGAATTACTTCTATCCCGATCTGCCGAAGGGCTACCAGATCAGCCAGTACGAATTGCCGATCGTGGCCAAGGGACGCGTGACGATCGATATCGACGGGCAAGAAAAAGTCGTCGGTATCACGCGCGCGCATTTGGAAGAGGACGCCGGCAAATCGCTGCACGAGGATTTTCACGGCATGTCGGGCATCGATTTGAACCGCGCCGGCACGCCGCTGCTCGAGATCGTTTCCGAACCGGATCTGCGCTCGGCGAAGGAAGCGGTGGCGTATTTGAAAAAACTCCATCAGCTCGTCGTGTACCTCGGCATCTGTGACGGCAACATGCAGGAAGGGTCGTTTCGCTGCGACGCCAACGTATCGGTGCGGCGCAAGGGCGAGACCAAGTTCGGCACGCGCGCGGAGATCAAGAACGTCAATTCGTTCCGCTTCGTCGAAAAGGCCATCGAGTACGAGATCGAGCGCCAGGTCGAATTGCTGGAAGCGGGCGGCAAGGTCGTGCAGGAAACGCGTTTGTACGACTCCGACAAGAACGAGACGCGCTCGATGCGCGGCAAGGAAGAAGCGATGGACTACCGCTACTTCCCCGATCCGGATCTGCCGCCGCTCGTGATCGACGAGGCCTTCGTCCGCGATGTCGAAAAGACCATGCCCGAGCTGCCGGACGCCAAGCGCGCGCGCTTTATTAAAGACTACGGCCTCTCTCCCTATGACGCGTCGGTGCTCACGGCGTCGCGCGAGATGGCGCAATATTACGAAGAAACCGCCACCGCGTCGGGGCAGCCGAAACTCGCGGCGAACTGGATCGCCTCCGAGCTTTCCGGGTACCTGAATCGCGAGAACAAGGACATCACGCAGTCGCCGGTGACGGCGCGCATGATGACGGGTCTCCTGAAGCGCATCGCCGATAACACCATTTCGGGCAAGATCGCCAAGGACGTGCTCGACGCGATGTGGTCCGGTGAAGGCGACGCGGACACGGTGATTGCGAAGCAAGGCCTGCGGCAGATTACCGATACCGGCGCGATCGAAAAAGTCGTCGATGAGGTGATCGCGAAGAACCCGAAGCAATTGGAGCAGTATCGCGCCGGCAAGGAAGCATTGTTCGGCTACTTCGTCGGCCAGGTGATGAAGGCAACGGGCGGCAAGGCGAATCCGGCGCAGGTGAACGAGTTGTTGAAAAAGAAGCTCGCCGGCTGATTCCGTCCTTTCGTTCCCACCGAGGCAACAATAATGAATCTAGATCGTGTGACGTCCGGTCGCGCTCTGCCGGACGATTTCAACGTCATCATCGAAATTCCGATGAACGCCGATCCGATCAAGTACGAGGTGGACAAGACCACGGGCGCCTTGTTCGTCGATCGCTTCATGATGACGTCGATGCACTATCCGTGTAACTATGGCTACATCCCGCATACCATCGCCGATGACGGCGATCCGGTCGACGTGCTCGTGATCACGCCCTTCGCCGTGACGTGCGGCGCCGTGATCCGCTGCCGGCCGATCGGCGTTTTAAAAATGGAAGACGAGGCCGGCGGCGACGCCAAACTGCTCGCCGTCCCGGTCGACAAGATCCTTCCCATCTACAAGCACTGGAAAAAACCCGAGGATTTGCAGCCCGAGCGCCTGGCGCAGATTCAGCACTTCTTCGAGCACTACAAAGATCTCGAGAAGGGCAAGTGGGTAAAGGTGAAGGGATGGGCCGGCCCCGAAGAAGCGAAGCGGGAAATTCTGGCCGGCGTCGAGCGCTACAACGGCGCCAAGAAGAAGCCGGCCTTCTGACGATCGCGGCATATTTGCCGCGGCCTATGGATCGTCGCCGTATTCGTCACGGTGTGCGTTTCGCGTTTAACCGAGCGGCGCCGGTTAAAAGCGCACGCTGAAACCCATACTCGCGGTCCAATGCGCGGTCAACTGCACGCCGTTCACCCGCTGGTAAACGGGTAACTGCACGAAACCATAGAGCTGCGTTGCATGACCCGCCGCGTAACTCACGCCCGGGCTGAGCCACACGAAACTCCCGCCGCTGTCCTCCGGCTCCGCTTCCGGTCCGCGATCGCGATCCTTTATTGAACCGTTGAGCTGCACCAGTGCGCTCCAGTCGCTCGCGAGCGGATACGCCATGCCGACGTCCGCGCTGTACATCGCGCCCGGCCGGAACCCCTTCGACTGATTGGCGGGGGCCTGCACGAGGGTCTGAAAGAAGAATCGCACCGGCGTCTCGGCGAGGAGTCCCATGGAGTTGGCGTAATAGCCGACGATGGCATCCGTCGTGCCGCTGCCGGGCTGCAATGTCCGCTCCGCCGCGTCGCCGTCGTCGTTCTTAACGTCGGTCTTGCCGGTCGGCAATTTGAGTCCGCCCATGACGCCATGGGTCGTGTCGCCGCTCGCCAGCCGCCAACGCCCGAGCACGCGCATGTCGCCGATCTCCTGGAAGTGCCAGCTTTCCGGGAGCTGCGCGCCATGGTGATTGTGAATATGAAAGTGATCGCGCTGCACGAACGGCAGCTGCGCCGATATGCCCCAATCCGCGTTCGGCGCGTAGTCGAGCGTCGTCACGATGTTGCGGTTCAACGTGCGCTGCTCGTCATGGTGGCGCGGTAACTCGCCAACGGCGACGTCGCGCCGGCCGGCGCGCGGCTGGTCCTGGTCGATGTACTCATAGCGCAGGTCGAGGCGCAGGCCCGGCTCGCTCGGGATGCCCTGGGTCTCCCAGGCGGTATTCAACGTGCAGAACGCCGCGCCGCAGCTCGCGTGCGCCGCAGGCGCGGCGATACCGGCGAGTAGGCACAACGCTGTAAGGGAACCGCGCATGTATCGGGTCATTGTTCAACCGTCCCTAGTTTATCGTTTCGTGATGCTAACCAATTCCCATTCGGTAACAATGCGACGCGTTGTCGCGCGGCAAATTGCCGCACGTCGCGTCAAGGTCGGCCGAAGAGCGTCGCTATTTTTCCAGACGAAAACGGATCGGCTGGTCGACCCAGGAGTCCACCGGAGTATTGCCGCGCCGCGCCGGCACGAAGCGCCACCGCTGGACGGTGGTGAGTGCGGCGTTGTCGAGCGACGCATGGCCGCTCGATTGCTTCAACCGCACTTCCGTGCACCAACCATCCTCACGCACATGAACGGACAGCAGCGCGGTGCCTTCGAGTCCCTGCCGGCGCGCCGCGAGGGGATAAGGGGGCTTCGGGTTGTTAAGAGAGGCGACATCGGCGCGCGCCTCGATCAGCGTTTCCTCGATCCTTGCCGGTGGGCTCGGCGCGCTGACCGCGGGTGACGACGGCTCCGCGGATATCGTCGGCGGAGGAGCTGGCCGCAAAATCGCGCGCGGGGTGGGTGCAGGAAGCGCCCGCGGCGGCGGACGCGTAGCGACGCGCGGCGCGGTCTCCGCCATCAACGTGACCTCCACCGGTTTTATTTCGCCGAGCGCGGGAGGCGAGAGCGCATGCAGGTGCCAGCTCGCGAGCACGAGCGCATGCGCCATAAGCGACAGCCCGGCGGCCGCCAGCACGCGCCGGCTGGAACGGAGCGAAAGGCGCGCGGCATCGCCCGCTATCATCGCGTAGCTCAATGGAGTCAGCCGAGAAGCGACCGTGGTGCGACAATTTGCCGCAGTCAATGACGTATTCCTAGATGCGTCCAGCAAGTGCGATTATGCATCCAGACAAGCAGCCGGTGCATCCCCGCGTTTCGCAATCATTTCGCCCGTAGGAAGCATGAAAACAACCAAACGAATGCCGTGCGTTCTTTATTCGCTTTCCATAACCGCCGTATGCGCGGGCGTACCGACCGCCGTTTGGGCCGGCGACGTGCAGTCGCTCGAGACGGTCGAAGTCTTAGGCAAGCGGGATGACCTGATCGGCACCGCCGACTCGGCGAATCAGGGGACGGTCAGGCGCGAGCAACTGCGGAACCGCCCGCTGCTTCGCCCCGGCGAAGTGCTCGAAACCGTGCCCGGCGTCATCATCACGCAGCACAGTGGGGACGGTAAGGCGAATCAATTTTTTCTGCGCGGTTTCAATCTGGACCACGGTACCGATCTCGCCACCTCGGTTGCCGGCATGCCGGTTAACATGCCGACACACGGCCACGGACAGGGTTATACCGATTTGAATTTCATGATTCCGGAACTGATCGGCCAGGTGCGATACAAGAAAGGAACGTACTACGCCGAGGAGGGCGATTTTTCCGCCGCCGGCGCCGTGCACATTGACTACGTGAACAAGATCGAACGGAACCTCGCCGACGTCGGCGTCGGAAGCTTCGGCTTTCGGCGCACGTTGCTCGCCGGTTCGCCCGCGTTCGGGTCCGGCAATTTGCTCTACGCCGTGGAACTGTTCCGCAACGACGGGCCGTGGGACAACCCCGAGAATTACCGCAAGCTCAACACGGTGCTGCGTTACAGCGAAGGTTCCGGCGGCGATGGCTTTGCCGTTACGGGCATGGCGTATCGCGGCCAATGGCGCGCGACCGACCAGATCCCGCAGCGCGCCGTCGACAGCGGGCTAGTCGGGCGCTTCGGCTCGTTGGACCCAAGCGACGGCGGCGTAACGCATCGCTACAGCTTGTCCGGCGAGTGGTCGCGCAAGAGCGACGCGGCCGTGACGAAGGCGAGCGCCTATGTCATCGATTACCAGCTCGACCTTTACTCCAATTTCACGTTCTTTCTCGACGACCCCGTGAACGGCGATCAATTCCAGCAGGCCGACAAACGCACCGTCGCTGGAATCAACGTCGGTCAAAGCCGGCTCGGCAAATGGGGCGCGCGCGACACCGAGCACTCCTACGGCCTGCAAGTGCGCCATGACGCCATCCGCGTCGGGCTCTTCCATACGAGCGAGCGGCAGGTTCTATCGACCACGCGCGTGGACGACGTCGACCTCGCGACGGCCGGGGTGTACTACCAGAATCTGCTCGTCTGGAGCGACAAGCTGCGCACCTTGGCCGGCCTGCGGACGGATTTCTACGATGCCGAAGTCGGGAGCAGCAATGCCGCGAATTCCGGCAAGCGGGACGCGAATATCACGAGCCCGAAGTTGAGCGTCATTCTGGGTCCGTGGACGAAAACGGAATACTACGTGAACGTAGGACGCGGATTTCACAGCAACGACGCGCGCGGCACGACGACCCGTGTCGATCCGAAGAGCGGCGCCGCCGTCGAGTCCGTGACGCCGCTGGTGCGCGCGAAGGGGGCGGAGCTCGGCGTGCGCAGCGCCGTCGTCCCCAACGTGCAAACGTCATTGTCGGTATGGCGGCTCGATCTGGATTCGGAGCTGGTGTTTGTCGGCGACGCCGGCACCACCGAGGCGAGCCGCCCGAGCCGCCGCAGTGGCGTCGAATGGGCGAATTACTGGACGCCGATCGAGTGGCTGATCGTCGACGCCGACGTCGCCGTCTCGCGCGCGCGTTTTGCGGATTTCGATCCGGCCGGCGATCGCATTCCCGGGGCCATCGAGAAGACGGTTTCCCTCGGCGCGGCGTTCGCCAAGCTCGATCCCTGGTCCGGCGGCGTGCGATTACGTTACTTCGGTCCGCGTCCGCTGATCGAAAACAACAGCGTGCGCTCGCGATCCTCGACGCTCGTCAACGCCAACGTCGGCTACAACGTCAAGAAGAACGCGAAGCTCACCTTCGAGGTATTCAATCTCGCGAACGCGAAAGTAAATGACATCGAATACTTTTATGAATCGCAGTTGCGCGGCGAAGCGACCCCGGTGAGCGACATCCACTTCCACCCGGCCGAGCCGCGTTCGTACCGGATGACGTTGGGTTACAGGTTCTAAGCGCGATGCGCCGTTACTGCGGTAAGCGAAGGGCGTCGCCGAGAGCGCGAGTGGGACAAAAAGGCTCCCGGCCCCCGCAACAAACAAGGAGGAGTGAAATTGTCGCGTAAAGTAAGAGCCGGGAGCGAATTGGTACGGTTCCGTGACGACGGTGCGACGCGAGAGCAAGAATCAGCCGCGCAGGCCTCGGCAATTCGCAGTTGTCGTTAGTGCAATCTTATGAGAGCGACGGGGGACAACATAATGCGGCAAAACGTCGCATCGGCTCGACCGTTGGCGCATGCCCTGGAGAAGGCTGCGCGTGTCCTGGTGGTCTTGTGCCAACGGTTACGCGTCGACGCCCGGGCCCGGTTAATATTTCCGTCCCGGATGGTTGGCGGCGGTGATCGGCTCATGAACAAAGGCGTGCTGTACGGGCTGCTGGCGGCGGTGCTATTCGGCGCGAGCACGCCGTTCGCCAAAGTGCTCGTCGCGCAGGTGCCGCCCGTGATGCTCGCGGGCCTGTTGTATCTCGGCAGCGGCGTCGGCCTGCTCGGTTGGTTCATGCTGCGGCGCATGGCCGGCGGGGCGAGGATCGCCGGCGCGCCCGCCGCGCTTTCGCGCCGCGATCTGCCTTGGCTCGCGGGCGCCATTTTCGCCGGCGGGGTGGCGGCGCCCGTGCTGCTCATGATCGGCTTGGCGACGACCGCGGGATCAACCGCGGCGCTGCTGCTCAACCTGGAAACCGTGCTGACCGCGCTCCTCGCGTGGTTCGTCTTTCGCGAGCATTTCGACGGGCGCCTGGTGTTCGGGATGGCGTTGATCGTGATCGCGGGCGCGCTGCTTGCCGTCGATCGCTCGTCGACGTTCGGCGCCTCGTGGGGCGCGGTGATGATTATCGGCGCCTGTCTCGGCTGGGCGATCGACAACAATTTAACGCGCAAGGTTGCGGCGAGCGATCCGACCCAGATCGCGGGCCTGAAAGGTCTCGTGGCCGGAGCCATCAACGTCGGCGCCGCGATCTGGCTCGGCGCGCCGGCGCCGAGCGCGGGCGCCATCCTCGCGGCCGCGTCCATCGGGTTGGTCGGCTACGGCGTGAGCCTGGTACTGTTCGTGTTGGCGTTGCGCCACCTCGGCGCCGCCCGCACGGGCGCCTATTTTTCGACCGCGCCCTTCGCCGGCGCCGCGCTGGCGCTGCCGCTGCTCCAGGAGGCGCCGCCGCCGGTCTTTTGGATGGCCGCCGCGTTGATGGCGGCCGGTGTGTGGCTGCACTTGTCGGAACGACATGAGCACGCGCACGCGCACGAGGGACTGCGGCATAATCACAGTCACAAGCACGACGAACACCATCGGCACGCGCATGAATTTCCGTGGAACGAGGCGGAGCCGCATGCGCACGAGCACGGCCACGGACCGTTCAGGCATCGGCATGCGCACTTTCCCGACATTCATCATCGACATGACCATTAACCGCGCCGTCGCGACAATGCGGCGCGATTGCGGCGGTCGGCGCTCGGTTCATGGCCTCGATCCTGCCTAAGCCGGCCGTCGGCCTCTTCGACGGCGAACAGCACGAGCCGGCGTCGGAACGAGCGCCGACGTCGTCCGCGCTCAATCTACAGCGGCTGGTCGTGCTGCGCACCATCACACTCGGCGCGCAGGCGGTCGCCGCGTGGGTCGCGGTCGGTTGGCTCGGCATCCCGTTGCCGTTGACCTGGCTCACGGTCATTTTCACCGCCGCGTTGGGGGTGAACATGCTCACGTGGGCGCGGCTGCGGCGCAGCTCGCCGGTGCGCGACGGCGAGCTGTTCGCGCATCTCACCTTCGACGTGTTGACGCTGACCGCGCTGTTGTACCTGGCGGGCGGGTCCACCAATCCGTTCGCTCCGCTGTACCTGTTGCCGCTCACGCTGGCGGCGGCGGCGTTGCCGTGGCTTTACACCTGGGCCATGGCGATGCTGACGGTGGGGTGTTACTCGCTGCTGCTCTTCTTCTACGTGCCGCTGCGCCACCGCCATCCGAGCCCCGCGGGCGGCGCGCTTCATCCGCTCGACGATTTTGGCTTGCATGTCTTCGGCATGTGGCTCGGTTTTCTGTTGAGCGCGGCGCTGATCGCGTATTTTGCGGTGCGCATGCGCGAGACGCTGCGCGAGCGCGACCGGCTGCGCGGGCAGATGCGCGAGCAAGAGCTGCGCCACGAACGGTTAGTCGCGCTCGGCACGCTCGCGGCCGGCGCCGCGCACGAGTTGGGTACGCCGCTGTCGACCATGGCGATTCTCACCAAGGAGTTGATGCGCGACGTCTCCGCCTCGCCGGAGAAGTTGCAAACGCTGCGCGACCAGATCGCGCGCTGCAAAGACATACTGGCGTCGCTTTCGGTGGCGACGGGGCAGACGCGCGCGGAGGGTGGAGCCGCCGAGCAACTCGATACCTACCTCGCGAACCTGATCGAGCGTTGGCGCGGTTCCCATCCGGATGTGAGAACCCACGTCCAGGCGAGCGGAATCGTGCCGGCGCCGCGCGTTGTCATCGATCAGACGCTCGGCCAGGCGCTGTTGAACATTCTCAATAACGCCGCCGAGGCGTCGCCGCTCGACCTCGAGATCGAAGCCGTCTGGACGCCGAGCGAGCTGGCGTTCGAGGTGCGCGACCGCGGACCGGGGCTCGCCGCCGATGTACAGGAGCACGCGGGAGAGCCTTTTTTTACGACGAAAGCGCCGGGCGAGGGCATGGGGCTCGGGTTGTTCCTGGCGCGCGGAACCCTCGAGCGCTTGGGCGGGACCGTGTCTCTCGCCAATCGCGACGACGGCGGCGCCGTCTGCCGCGTGCAATTGCCGCTCGAAAGTTTGCGGGTGCCGGATCGATGACGACCGCCGGCGAAACGCGTCCGACGCTGCTGCTGGTCGATGACGACAGGAGTTTCTGCGCGGTGATGGCGGACGCGCTCACCGCGCGCGGCTTGGAAGTTCGCGTGGCTCACGACGTGCCGCGGGCGCTCGCCGTCGCGGCCGAGGATCCGCCGGAGTACGCCGTCGTCGATCTCAAGATGCCCGGTCCGTCGGGTCTCGAGCTGGTGAAGAGTCTGAAGGCGCTCGATGCGCACACGCGCATTGTCGTCTTCACCGGCTACGCGAGCGTCGCGACGGCGGTCGAGGCGATCAAGCTCGGCGCGACTCATTATCTCGCCAAGCCCGCGGACGCGGACGATGTCATCGCGGCGCTGCATCGCGACAGCGGCGATGCGAGCGCGGCGATCGAGGCCAAGCCGCTGTCGGTCGGGCGCGTCGAGTGGGAGCACATCCAACGCGTGCTGACGGAGTGCCAGGGCAACATTTCGGAGACCGCGCGGCGGCTGCGCATGCACCGGCGCACGCTGCAGCGCAAGCTCGCGAAGCGGCCGCGCAACGGTTGAGCATCCGATCGGATAGCGAAACGAAAAGGGGCGCTCGCGACGCCCCTTCTTATGCGACACGCATGATCGCGTCAGGTACCGGCGGGAAAGAACGTGTAGCTCATCCAGATCAGTACGACCATCAGTACGCCGCCGATGACGAGGCTCCAGAGGATCAGCGACTTCTCGATCGGCAGAAGCGGCTCGTACGGCATCTTTTCCATTTCTTTCCTGATGTCGCTGCGTTTGGCCATGGTTGTCCCCTTGCGTTAGCCGGCGAGCGGCGGTTTGACCCCGGCGAAGAAGATCCACGAGATCACCAGGCCGATCCAGATGATGAAGCCGAACAGCGACAGCACGTACACCGCGGCGAGCCGGCCGATGCCTTCCTCCCACAGCCGGCGGAAGTTCGAAATCGCACCGATGCTGAAGAAGGTCATGACGAAGAAGAGCCCGCGAAAATTGTCGGATTCGGCGGTAGCCGCGTTGAGCGTCTTCATGAATCCCGGGTTCGCGCCGATGCCGAGGGCGAGGATCAGCACGAAGGTGACGACGTAACCGATCACGAACTTCGGGAAGCGTTCCCAAATCTCCGACGCGCGCACTTTGGTGCCTTTATGCGCGTCGATGCGCGTCGCCCAGATATACGCCAGGATGAACGCCCAAATGCCGATGAAAATGTCGATGAAGACTTTGATCGTCGTCGTCGCCCCGATGACCCAGCCGGCCTGATACTTGACGCCTTGCGCGGCGGCGGAGGAGAGCAGCAGCGACTCCGTGATGGCGCCGCTCGCCACCGCCGCTCCGTCCGTCTTGACCGCAAGCCCCATCCAGGCCCCCGCGACCATCGGCTCGTGCGTGAGGAACGCCTGCGCCAGGAACGGGAGGATCAACAGCTCGACGACGGCGAAGATCACGACAAGCGACGACACCATGATCGGCACGACCGGGCGCGCGCGTATCGCGGCGCCGGTCGCCATGGCGGCCGATACGCCGCAGATCGAGATGCCGGAAGCGAGCGGCGCGGCCCATTCGCGGCTGAACTTGAAGTACTTGCGCGCGACGAAATAGACGATGGCCCAATAGATCAGATACGCCTCGATGATCGCGGCGAGCCCGCGGAACATGACCGCGGTCGCGAGCGAGAGCTTCTCGGCGGCGATGACGCCGACCTTGGCGCCGAGCAATACGATCGCGATCTTGATATAGAGCTCGGGACGAGTGCCTTCGGCGATCCATTGCGCGAAGCGCGGGAACGCATTGCCCACGATAAGGCCCGCGAGCAACGCGACGATGTAGCCGGCTTCGGCGGTGAGGCGCAGCGACCATGTGATGCCGAACTTCTGCATGTCCGCGGGCGTGTTGACGGCGATGTTGGCGTAGCTGCCGAGGAGCCAGCAGATGTAACTCACCCAGAACACCACGCTGAAGGCGGCGATGAATCGGCGGAGGTTCGCCCGCAGCAGCCATGCGCCGGCGGTCAATAGGACGAGAAGGAACACGTAGGTGGCGATCAGCGCGCCGACGCCGCTCATGGACGAATACGCGGCGGACACCGGCGACAGGGATTGGCCGATATCGGTCCACACCTTGGTCCGCACGGCCCAACCGAGGAGATCGACGCCGGCGAGCGGACCGAGCGCCAGAACAAAGAGGAACAATCCCAGCCAAAAAGCCAGCCAGTCCTCGCCGATTCCGCGTTGCGGCTCCATGTCGCTCCCTCCGGTAACAGCCGCGCTTATCAGACCACCACCCGCTTGCCGCCCGCAATACGTGCAAGAGAATCGTTAATGACCAAATAACGATATCTAAATAACGAATCATAACCAATCGGTGGGGGCGGCGACGAAACGGCGAATTGACGTCGGCGGCGGACAAATAAAAACCCGCCCGGCTCCCCGGGCGGGTTCGCGCGATTGCGGATGTTCGTCAGCGCGCCTGCAACAAATGCTCGATCGCCGCTCGTTCTTCCTGCAGCTCCTTGAGCGTCGCGTTGATGCGGCCGCGGCTGAATTCGCTCACCGGGAGTCCCTGCACGATTTGATACCGGCCGTTCTTGCACGTGACCGGATATCCGAAGAGCACGCCTTCGGGAATGCCGTAACTGCCGTCCGAGGGTATGCCCATGGAGACCCAGTCCCCGGTCGGCGTGCCGAGCATCCAATCGCGAACGTGCTCGATCGCCGCGTTCGCCGCGGAAGCGGCGGAGGACAGGCCGCGCGCTTCGATAATGGCGGCGCCGCGCTTCTGCACCGTCGGGATGAACGTGTTCTCGATCCATGCCGGATCGTTGATGAGCTTGGCCGCATTCTGTCCATCCACTTCGGCGTTGTAGACGTCGGGATATTGCGTCGCCGAGTGATTGCCCCAGATCGTCATCTTCTTCACCGACGTCACTGGCTTCCCCGCTTTCTGCGCGACCTGCGTCAGCGCGCGGTTGTGGTCGAGACGCATCATGGCGGTGAAGTTCTTGGGATTCAGACCGGGCGCGTTCTTCATGGCGATGAGCGCGTTGGTGTTGGCGGGGTTTCCGACCACCAGCACTTTGACGTCGCGGCTCGCCACCGCATCGAGGGCTTTGCCCTGAGGCCCGAAGATTTTTCCGTTCGCTTCGAGCAGATCCTTGCGTTCCATGCCCGGGCCGCGCGGGCGCGCGCCGACGAGCAGCGCCACGTCCACGTCCTTGAACGCCATCATCGGGTCGGCGGCGGGGATCATGCCGGCGAGTAGCGGGAAGGCGCAATCGTCGAGCTCCATCATCACGCCTTTCAGCGCTTTCTGCGCTTTCTCATCGGGGATTTCCAGCAGCTGCAAAATGACGGGCTGGTCTTTCCCGAGCATCTCGCCGCTCGCGATGCGAAACAGCAGGCTGTAGCCGATTTGGCCGGCTGCCCCGGTCACCGCGACGCGCATGGGCTTTTTCATATTTCAAACTCCTCGAAAGATGTCGATAAGGTCAACGCGGTCAGCAGGCCGTCCGCGCTGACGCGTCAGATTAAGAGGCGCAGCGCCTTGTTCTAGTTTGATCCTGCGATGGGTGAGGTTTTCCGGCGCAGATTATACGCGGCGCAGGGAGACGCAGACAACGCGCGCTGCCATGGCCGCCCGCGGCGATCGCGATTGAGGATGGCCGCGGCCCGCGGAACTTCGACGCGGAGACGCGCGCCGATTACTTCGCGGCCAACTTTTTCTCGACGGACGTTCTGAAAAGCCTGGCCTTGTTGGCGTCGCCGCTGCCGCCGATTTCTTTCGCGAGTGAATCGATCAGCTT
>Ga0070741_10013542_pt1 | contig 14365 bp, 13 predicted proteins | sample Coa_R1_4_FD_66440 | JGI IMG/M metagenome (GOLD analysis project Ga0070741, IMG submission 66440) | Surface soil microbial communities from Centralia Pennsylvania, which are recovering from an underground coalmine fire - Coalmine... | ecosystem: Environmental > Terrestrial > Soil > Unclassified ...
TAAAGACAATCACCGCATGCTGATGCTGTCGCGCGGCATGGATCCGGTGTGGATCAACGACCGTGACGCGGCGCGGGTCGGCATCGAGGACAACGACTGGGTCGAGGTCTACAACGACAATGGCGTGATCGTAACGCGCGCCAACGTCAGCCGCCGCATCCAGCCGGGCACCTGCATGTACTACCACGCGGTCGAGCGCACGGTGTACATCCCGAAATCGCAGGAGCGCCAGTGGCGCGGCGGCGGCCACAACAGCGTGACGCGCGTGCGCATCAACCCGATCTACCTGGCGGGCGGCTACGCCCAGTTCACTTACGGCTTCAACTACTGGGGCCCGACCGGGATCATGACCCGCGATACCCACGTCGTCGTGCGTAAGATGGAGAAGCTGGAATGGTAGGTGGCACCGCAACTCATTCGCTTGAGTCGCATGAGCATGACCATGACGACCATGATCATGACCATGAGCCTCACTCCCACGAACTGCTGCGGGCGCCGTTTCGAGCGCCGGCGCGGATCAGCGCCGGAAAGTACGTGACCATCAACTACACGCTACGCACCAACGGCGCGATCCGTCACATCCGTTCGCAGGTCTGGGGCGACGAGCCGCTGGAATATGAGCACGGCGGCGGGCGGCTGTTGCCCGCCCTGGAACGAGCGCTCGATGGTGCGGCGGAGGGTGATCGCATCGTGGCGACCCTGTTGCCCGAAGAGGCCTACGGCGAGCGCGACAAGGCGTTGCAGCAACGGGTCGACGCCGAGCAGTTTGGCGGTGTGGAGCAGATCGAAGCGGGGATGTGTTTTCTCGCGCAAAGCGAGGATGGCCGCCGCGTCGAGAATGTGATGATCACCGAGGTCAACGAAGAGAGCGGCTTCGTGGTGGTCGATACCAACCATCCGCTCGCCGGGATGACGCTCGAATTCGAGGTCACCGTAGTGGCTGTCCGCGACGCCCCCGCGACCGCGGGATGCGGCACGCCACAGGAATTGGGCATTGGCCACATGGTTGAAGGCCTAGGAACGAAGCCCCAGTAACCAGCATAGTCACCAAGGTTTCTAGGAACGAACGGCCTAGGAACGAAGGAGAACGAAAATGCAAATCCGATCTCAAGTTTCGATGGTCTTTCATCTGGATAAGTGCATCGGCTGCCACACTTGCACCATCGCGTGCAAGAACATCTGGACCGACCGCAAGGGCACCGAGTACATGTACTGGAACAACGTGGAGACCAAGCCGGGCACCGGCTATCCGACACGTTGGGAGGACCAGACCAAATACCGCGGCGGCTGGGTGGTCGAAGGCAAGCGCCAGAAGCGCCTGCGGCTGCGCCTGCAGGGCAAATGGGGCACGCTGACCAACATCTTCTACAACCCCGTCCTGCCCCAGCTCGACGACTATTTCGAGCCCTGGACCTACGACTATCAGAACCTGTTCAACGCGCCGGAAGCCGATGAGCAACCCACCGCGCGCGCCATCTCGATGGTTACCGGCAAGTACATGGACACCATCGAGGCGGGGCCGAACTGGGACGACGATCTCGGCGGCTCGCAGGTCTATGCCAACAACGATCCGAACTTCGCCGGCGCCACCGCCGAGGAGCTGGCGCAGCTGCAGGAGATCGACCGCACGGTCTTCTTCTACCTGCCGCGCATCTGCAATCATTGTCTCAATCCGGGCTGCGTGGCGGCCTGTCCGCAAGGCGCGATCTATAAGCGCGGCGAGGACGGCGTGGTGCTGGTCAGCCAGGAACGCTGCCGCGCTTGGCGCATGTGCGTGTCGGGCTGCCCCTATAAGAAGACGTACTTCAACTGGTCGACCGGCAAGGCCGAGAAATGCATCCTGTGCTATCCGCGCCTCGAGAGCGGACAGCCTCCGGCGTGCTTCCACTCATGCGTCGGGCGTATCCGCTATATCGGCCTGGTGCTCTACGACGCCGATGCCATCGAGGCGGCGGCCAGTGCGCCGCAAGAGTCGCTGGTGCAGGCGCAGCGCGACGTGATCAAGGATCCCTTCGATCCGGAAGTGATCGCGGCCGCCAAGGCGAGCGGGATTCCCGACTCGAAGATCGCTGCGGCGCAACAGTCGCCCGTCTATCAGTTCGTCAAGAAGTGGAAACTGGCGCTGCCGCTGCATCCGGAGTTCCGCACCCTGCCGATGCTGTTCTACGTGCCGCCGTTGGGCCCGGTGCTCGCCAAGACGGGCGACGGCGTCTACGACAACGTGGCCTCGGAAGCGAGACTTGGTCCGCTGATGAGCTCGCTCGAACGGTCGCGCATACCGCTGCGCTACATGGCGAGTCTGTTGTCGGGCGGCAACGAAGAGATCATCCGCGAGGTCTATCGCAAGCTGGTCGCGGTTCGCGTCTACATGCGCGCGAAGAAGGTCAAGGACATCCCCGAGGAGGAGGTGCAAAGGGCCCTCACCGAAGGCAAGACCACGGCCGCCGAGGTCGAGGCGATCTTCCGGCTCACCTCGCTGCCCACCTTCGAGGAGCGGTTCGTTGTTCCGCCCATGGAACGCGACACGGCGGTCGAGTCTCTGTTCCCGATGCTCGATCCGGTCTCGCGCAACTACCCGGTCCGCAAAGGCGCGGTCGGCGTCGGCTTCCACACCGATCCGGCCCGAGGACCATAAGCGGCTTTTCGCATCGCGGAGCGCGAGACGACGGTCAAGTTTCCTGTTTACGGTGCTTGACCAAGTCTCGCGCAACGACCCGAGTTACCAACGACTCGACTGACAAACGACTCGACTTACAAAGGCGCAGCCAGCGTCGGCCCTTCACACCGATTTCCATAGAGGACCATGGCTCTCTTCTCAAACCGCGCAGAGGTTCTGTTTTCGCGCCGAGCGCAACTCCTGGAGCTGTTCGCGGACATCCTGGATTATCCCGCCCCGGGACTGGCGGAAAAGGCGGCCGAATGTGCCACGCTGATCGGCACGGCGCAGCCGGAGGCGGCCGCCCTGCTGCGGAGTTTCCATGAGTTCGCCGAGGAGAAGCCGCTCGGCAAGCTTCAGGAGATCTACAGCGGCTTTTTCGACCTGAACTCGATCTGCCATCCGTATATCGGTTATCAGCTGTTCGGCGAGAACTACAAACGCAGCGTCCTCCTGATCGAGCTCAAAAAAGCGTACCGCGCCGCGGGATTCGAGGCGAGCCCCGCTGAGATCGTCGATCGGCTATCGGTCGTGCTGCGCTTCATTGCCCAGAGCAAGGGTGGAGAGGACATCGACGAACTCCTGAACCGCGGGGTGCTGCCGGCGCTCGCGCGCATGACGACCAAGCCCGAAACCGACGCCCATCAGCACGACGGAGCGGTCGATGTCGACGGCGACACCGGCATCGAACGGGCGAAGCTGGACGATCGCGAAGAACGTCGGCAGCTCAAGGGCCAGAGCCAGGGCGACATTCTCGGCCCCGGCTTCCTGCTGGCCATGAGCGACGATTATGACAGCCATGATGCCGGTCAAAAGCGGGCCCACCCCTACCACCAGGCGCTCGAGGCGCTGCGTCTTTTGGTCGATCTCGGCTTGACGAAGAAAACCCCCGGCATCTCCGCCGAGCAGGAGCGCGTTCGGACCTGGGCGCGCGAGCACTTCAATCTTCCCGAGGACGAAACCATCATGGTGTCGGAACTGCCTTGTTCCGATCCCGGCTGCCCGCCGGTCGAAACGCACCTCGTGTTTTGGAAGCAAGGTGGGCGTCACCAATTCAAGGTTTTCAAGCCACTCGCGGAGGTCGTGCCAGACGACCTGTTAGGTTTGCGGGTGTGAGGAGGGAGCTGCCATGAGTGACATCGTCCTGTTCACGGCCTTTCCGTACGTGGCGGTCGCGTTGGCCGTCTTTGGCGGTGTCTATCGCTACCGCCGCGATCGCTTCTCATACTCCACGCTGTCCTCGCAGCTTCTGGAAAACCGCACGCTGTTCTGGGGCTCGGTGCCGTGGCATTACGGCATCGTCATCGTCTTGCTGGCGCACCTGCTCGGGTTCCTGATGCCCGGCATGTGGATGAGCATCACCGCTGCGCCGTCCGCCCTGTACACGATCGAGGTCATCGGCTTCGCGTTCGGGCTGCTCGCGCTGGTCGGGCTGTGCGTGCTGTTCGTGCGCCGCCTCAGCTTCGACCGCATCCGCTCCGTGACCAGCGTCATCGACTGGGCGCTGCTGGCGGTGCTCTTGGTGCAGGTGGGGCTCGGCTTCTATGTTTCGCTGGTCTATCGCTGGGGCGGCGACTGGTATGTCAACACAGCCGTACCGTGGCTGGTCTCGCTGGTGAGCCTCAATCCCAATACCGCATACGTCACGTCGTTGCCCGCGGTGGTCAAGCTGCACATGCTCAACGGGTTTTTGGTGATCGCCCTGTTCCCGTTCTCGCGGCTCGTGCATCTGATCATGTTCCCGTTCTGGTACTTGTGGCGGCCTTATCAGCTCGTGATCAGCAACCGCACTGTCACCGGCACAGGAAGGGCCCACAACGACACCGAATGGGCGTCTTGATCGGACACCCACAGACGGAAAGGCTGCTGAGCGTCGCCGGCAGGCTTTCGCCAAGCTGGCAGGCTTCCGGCCTTACGTCAGTGTGTGCATGATCTCTCGCCCTCCTGCCGGTCGAGAGATGGTCTCCACGCCGGAAGCATGACCGGTAGTCGCGTGGGCGTGTCCTGCTACGGGGCCGCGGCGGCGTTTGCCTCACCGGTCGTCTTCGGCCTCCTCTAGCTTACCGGAGCCTGAACGCGTTGCTGGATGCATTTCGCTCTCGCCGCCGCCGTGGCGACCCAGCGGCTGATGCGCGGGTAAGCCGGCGAATCGATGCGCGGGGTGGAAGCTTCTCATGCTGAAGTGGATGGGCGAAGGCGTCCGCGGCCTCTCGCCGGCCTATTTCGCCTTGGTCATGGCGACCGGGATCGTCTCCATCGCCTCGTCCCGCGCCGGCTTTCGTACGATTGCCGCGGTCCTCCTGTGGCTCAACGCGGCGCAGTATGTCCTGCTCTGGATCCTTACGGCATGGCGGCTGCTGCGCTACCGCCGCGCCGTCATCGACGACTTGACGGATCATAGGTCGGGGCCGGGATTCTTCTCCGCAGTGGCCGCCACGGCCGTCATGGGCAACCAACTGATACTCACCGGCGCGTACGGCCTCGGCTTGGCGCTGTGGATTTTTGGTGTCTTGCTCTGGATCGTCCTGACCTACGCGATCTTCACCAGCCTGACGATCAAGGAGACCAAGCCGACGATCGATCAGGGCATTACCGGCGCCTGGCTGCTTGCCGTCGTCGCGACGCAATCAATCGCGCTCCTGAGCGCGCTTTTGGCGCGGCATTTCGGCCAGCCGATTCGCCTCCATGTCAATTTCGTCGCCCTGTCGATGTGGCTGTGGGGCGGGATGATGTACCTGTGGATCATCTCGCTGATCTTCTATCGCTACGCGTTTTTCAGGTTGGCGCCGGCCGATTTCTCGGGGCCGTATTGGATCAACATGGGCGCAATGGCGATCTCGACGCTCGCCGGCTCGCTCCTGATCGAGAATGCCGCGGATGCGCCGTTCCTCGAGACGCTGAGCCCTTTTCTCAAGGGGTTCACGATCTTCTTTTGGGCGACCGGCACCTGGTGGATTCCGATGCTCGTCATTCTCGCCGCGTGGCGGCATCTCTACGAGAAATTCCCGCTCAGCTACGATCCTTCGTATTGGGGCACGGTCTTTCCGCTCGGCATGTACGCCGTCTGCACCTTCGAGATGGCACATGCCATGAGTCTGGATTTTCTGCTCCCCATCGCTCACGTGTTCGTTTACGTGGCCCTGCTGGCCTGGGTGACGACATTCGCCGGGCTCGTTCAGAGCCTTGTCAGCGGCCTGATCCCTGCGCTCCACTCCGCCAACGGCCGCCACGATCGCACCAAGACTTAATGCGCAAGCGTCCGGGCGACCCGGAAACCAAGGTATCTGAGCCGGTAGTCGCTGGCGAACCAATAGCGGCTCGCCGAACGGAGGAACGCGGGAGCAAGCAGAAAGGAGCCGCCGCGCACGACACGGTTATAACAGTTGCCGCCCTCGATCCAAGCCGAGCCGTCCGTCGGCGCCCCGCGGTAGGTGTCGTGGTAGCAATCTTCCGTCCACTCCCGGACGTTGCCCACCATGTCGTAGAGACCGAACCCGTTGGCGGCAAACGATCCGACCGGCGCGGTTTGCTTGGCGTCCCATTGACTGCCGCAGGCGTGGCAGTTGGCATTGTTCGTGCCGACCGCATTGCCCCAGGGGTAGGCCGCCTGGGTCCCGGCGCGCGTCGCATATTCGTATTCCGCCCCCGAGAGCAGCCGATACAGCTTGCCGGTCGTTTTCGACAGCCAATCAACGTAAGCTTCGGCATCGTCCCAGGAAACGTTGATGACCGGTCGGCGGCCACGGCCCCAGCCTTCATCGGCGGGCTTGTAGCCGTTGCAGCCGCCACCGGCCGCGCACGCCTCCCATTCGTCGAAGGTCACCTCAAACCGGCCGACTGCAAATTGTCGAGCAATCGTGACCGCATGTTGTGGGGTTTCGTCGGCGGAGTGCCCCGGTTCGCTTGCCGGCGATCCCATCGTAAAACTCCCGGCCGGCACCACCACCATCTCCGGGCAATTCGCGCATTCCCTGAACGTGTCCTTCGGCTTCAGCGCCTTCTCCTGGCCCGGCGATAGCGGCGCAGCCAGAGTAGATGCGGCTGCCGGAATCGGCTGCACCTGGGCAGCCGGCGTCTGCGCCACGGCACCGGGCGCTGCCGGCAATTGGAGCCATACGATGACTGCGGCGCCAAGCGCGCATCGGCCAACGAGCGATGTCAGCGCTGGCGCGGTGCGTCGCCGCCGCGATTTTTCGTCGCCGCGTTCACGCCGGTCCATGAATCCGAACCCGCACGTCGACGTTTGAATGGACCGCGACCGCGTCGGCGCCGTCACCGGAAGGAACGGCTTCAACGGCCGTTTTTGCCGACCTGAAGCCGACGCGCGAGAGCGCGATGTAGAACGCCGCGACATTCATCAGCGCCCAGACGGCAAAGCCGAAGGTGTAGCCACCCAGAAGATCCTTGCTGGCGGCGAGCGTGATCGTCATCGTGAAGCCGCAGGCCGCGCCGGCGGCTTTGGCCAGCCCGCTGACCGCGCCGACGTGCCGGAAGTAGAGCGGGATCAGCTTGACCACCGCCGCCGCCGCGGTGCCGGACAAAAGAGCGAGTCCGTAGATCGCGAACAGCTCGGCGCGCAGTGAGATCTGCACGGTCATGACCACGGCCAGAACGGTCATAATGCCGAACAGCCCGCCCAGCATTCTCAGGGCATCGAAACGGTCGGCCAGCCAGCCGCCCAGGGGCCGGGTGATGGCGACGCAGACCACCAGCAGCGGGGTGTACACCATGGACGCCTGGGCGGCATCCACGTGCCAGCGGTCGAGCAGATAAGTCGGCATCGCCGACGCGAAGAAAGTAAGTGTGCCGAAGGACACCCAGTAAAGGTAGGGCACCAGCCACACCACCACGCCCGAACGGTAAACGGCAATGATGTCACGCACCGATTCGCCTTTGTGCTGCTGGTACGGCGGATCGGACGTAAAAAGCCAATACATCAGCGCCATCAACAGCGTGGCAACGGCGAAGATCGGGAAAATCAGGCGCCAGCCGTCCGGGCCGGCCAGGACGCGGGTGACCAGGAACGTGACGGTCATCATGCCGACCGTGATTCCGATATTGCCCAGAGCAAAGATGCCGAGCGCCGTGCCCTGCTTCGATTTGGGGTACCAGGACGATACATGAGCGTTGCCGACCACGAAGCTTGCGCCGCCGAGTCCAAGCAGCGACCCCAGAATCAGAAAGGCGTAGTAGTTCCTGGCAAACAGACCGGAAAACAGGATGGCGCTGAGGCTGAGAAGCAAAAGCGTGAAAACCGTCCGGCCGCCGAACTTGTCCGTCAAGATGCCGAGCGGAATGCTGACGGCGGCCGCGAAAAACGGCTCCATCGCAGCCAGGATGAGCACCTGGGTGGCGCTGAAATTGTACCACTTGATCAGAAACGGGGCCATCGCGGAAAACATGCCCCAGACCGCGAAGCCGAGCGAAAAGGCCAGGAGTGCTACCAACAAAATCCGGGCATTGCCCGGCGGATCGGCCATCGCATCAACAGCGACAACGCGATTGTCCACGGCCCCCTCCTACAAAAAGCTACTTTTATTTGCAGGATACATTCGAATCGCCGGCTCACCCGCGCTTGCGCCAACGGATAAAGCTCCGCCTCCTTCACTCATCGCGACGCCCGAGCAATGCCCGCATGGCTTCGGGGACACGGCCATAGTCCTCGGCTTCGTGCGCTTCGCGCGCATCTTCAAACGCATCGAGAAGACCGGCAGGTCGCGGCGACCCTTACGCAACGTGGCAGCGGCGCCGAGAAGCCGTGGAGGGCTTTCGGCGCCGTCGGAGATTCACGGGGCGTGTCCTATATCTCAACGATCGACGTGACTACCGTTACTTCTGCAGAGTATGCGTGAAGTACCAGAGGGTGCCGTTCAGCACCATCGCGCCCAGGATGTTGCCGATGGTGACCGGGATCTGATTCCACACCCACCAATCATAGATGCTCACGTGCGCTCCCGAGAGGATACCGCACGGGATGAGCCACATGTTGACCACGGTGTGCTCGAAGCCCAGCGCAAAGAACATCCCGATCGGTATCCACATCAGCAGCGCCCGGCCCACGGTGCTGCGCGTGGCTTTGGACATGACGGACCCGAGGCTCACCAGCCAGTTGCAAAGGAGACCCATGCCGATGGCGGAGAACCAGCCAAGGGTGCCGTGCTCGACATACGCGACCTTGTGCTCTGCAGTCTTGGCGATGACGGTAAGCATGGGGTTTGGCGGGACGGACCCGCCGTAGGTGAATGAGAACCAGAGCAGCCAGGCGAAGAATATGCCGCCGAGCAGGTTGCCCGTCAGCGTCCAGGTCCAGTTGCGAACCAACTGCATCGGCGTGACCGTGCCGGCGTACATGCCGATGGGCATCGTCGCGAAGCTGCCGGTCGCCATCTCCAGGCCGAGGAAGCTCAGCGTGACGTAACCGGCCGGGAACATGAATCCGGCCGCGCCGAGCGGTATGCCGGCCGCGACCATGGCGAACACCATAGAGGCCCCGTAGGCCAGAAAGGGCGTGCATAAAAAGCCGCGCGTGATGATGTGAATGGTGCCGAATTTCGCCTTGGCAGCCGCATCCGCGGCCAGCGCAGCTCCCATCTCCGCCGGCGGCACTGTTTCGAGTACAGCTACGGCATTCGATAATTCGGCCATTTCGTTCTCCCCTAGGCTTGCGCGGATGACGGCTGCGGCTGGAATCGATGGCGAGCCCCAGGCTCTATCGCGTTCCGGCACCAGGCCGTGATTGCCTCGATGTCAGGCTCCAGGCGTGTGGCCGAAGCCCCGACGAAAGTCAGAAACTCGCAGAGATTTTGTGTGGAGACGCCGATCAGCAGGGGGATTTCCGCAATCAGAGCGTCGGCAATGACCGGTCGCAGTCCCCGGCCATGCGCTTCTTCCTTGCCGAACTTGTTGATGATCAGCAGATCGACGCGCTCGAGCACGGCACGCTCGACCCAGGCGTCGATGCGCGCGAAAGCATCGGGATCAAGGCGGCAACCCCTCGCTTCGTTGCCGCGGTCCAATGAGATTTTGACTTCGTCACCGGCCAACAGGTCCTTGACGTACATGTCGCATCGACGTCGGCCGGACCGGTGCGCGTTTGACTGGACCACGCCGCCCAGCCGGTAACCTGAGGCCGCCAGGCCGGCTGCGCATTGCGCTATGAGGAGGTCCGCAACAAGACCGTCATCGTAAACCACGACTCCCAGCTGGCTCAGGCCAGGGAGCGCATGTTCGGCGGGAATGAGCGTCGAGTGCCCATGGCGCCACTCCATCGTTTTCCTCTCCTCCATCACCCGTTTTTTGATGGGTGCTTGGCGGCGTCATGACAGTCGCCGGCGCAGAGAAAACCGCGGGCACACTTTTTGGAGTGCGGCGCCATAAGTCCATCCCGCGGTGCGCGCTGCTTTCCTCTGCAGCGGGGATGACCAGAAAACAGTGAAAACGGTACAGTTTACGCCGCGAAAGTGAAGCCGAGCTGAAGCGGTATGTCAAGTGCATGTTTGAGACGGCGAGCTATGCTTGGCTTTAGCTCGGCAGGGTTTTGCGCTGGAGCAGCCGTCATTGCCGGATCGTTTTCGCGGCAAGTCGGGGTTCCATCAGCGCCGCATCCATCAGGCGTTGAAGGTCGCGACCGCCACGCGCCCAAGCGTTGACAAAGCGGCCCCGGGAAACGAGCACGCAGTAACGATGCCGACAGTGTGGAAAGCGACGCAGGCGCGTACGCACGGCCGCAAACTTGGGGTCACACACCCACCGGGAGCACGAACATTTCGCCGTCGCTAACCTGATATTCTGCAAGCATATCCGGACCGGCTTCCGACTCTATCTTGACTTCGGCGTCGGGAAGGCAGGCTTTGACGGCCTGCAGGGCCTCGGCTTCATCGGCAATGGCGACAAGAAACTGTTCCCGGCGCATCGCGCCACTGGCGCCTCTGCCGGGCCTCACGGTGCTGATCTTCCAACCCTTGGCCATGGCTCAGTATGACACAAGTTCTCGCCGCAGCGAACCCATCACCGCTGAGCGACAGCCACCGGCACGTTGTTGGCAACGCCGGTTCGACACCGCTCGCCCGCGACCACGACGTGTCGGATCGAGTTCCAGCCGCGATGGCCAATTGACCTCGCGGCCTGACCCGGTAGTCTCGAAATGCCGGAGAATGCATCGCCATTGACGCTCGAATCGCGATAGCGCCGTACCCAGTCCGAGACGGCTGACATGTTCGGTAAGCTGACGATTGACGCTCTGCCGTTTTACAGTGGCATCGCCATGGGCGGCGCGCTGATCACTGTGCTCGGCGCGCTCGGCGTGGCGGCGCTGATCGTCTGGCTCGGCCGCTGGCGCTTTCTGTGGACCGATTGGCTGACGAGCCTCGACCACAAGAAAATCGGCATCATGTACGTGACGCTGGCGCTGTTCATGCTGGTGCGCGGCTTCATCGATGCCATGATGATGCGGACCCAGCAGGCAGTTGCACTCGACTCGCCGGGCTATCTGGCGCCGGACCATTTCGATCAGATTTTAACATCGCACGCCACTATCATGGTTTTCTTCGTGGCGATGCCGTTCCTGGTCGGGTTGTTCAACATCGTCGTTCCGCAGCAGATCGGCGCGCGCGACGTGGCGTTTCCGTTCGTGAACGCGGTGAGCCTGTGGCTGACCGCGTCCGGCGCCGCTTTGGTCATGATCTCGCTCGTCATCGGCAGGTTTTCCGCCGCCGGCTGGAACGCTTACCCGCCGTACTCGGAAGCGCAGTTCAGTCCGGGCGTCGGCGTCGATTACTGGATCTGGGCGATCGTGGTCGGCGGCTTGGGCTCGGTGCTGACCGGGATCAATTTCCTCGTTACGATCGTCAAGCGGCGCGCGCCAGGCATGCGGCTGATGATGATGCCGCTGTTCACCTGGTCGGCGCTGTGCACCAGCATCTTGATCGTGTTCGCCTTCCCGGCTTTGACCGTTGCGGCGGGGCTGCTTGGTCTCGACCGCTATCTCGGCATGCACTTTTTCACCGATGGCGGCGGCGGCAACGCAAACAACTATATCAACCTGTTCTGGATGTGGGCCCATCCCGAGGTCTACATCCTGCTGTTGCCGGCGTTTGGCGTCTATTCCGAAGTCGTGGCGACGTTCTCGGGCAAGGGATTGTTCGGTTACCGGTCGCTGGTCTACGCGAGTGCGGCGGTCACCGTGCTCTCGCTCAGTGTTTGGCTGCACCACCTCTTCACCATGGGCGGCAGTCCTGATGTGAACGCGTTCTTTGGTCGGGTGGCCCCGCTCGTCGCCGCGCCGACAGCCGTGATGATTTTCGACTGGTTATTCACGATGTATCGCGGCCGGGTGCAGTTTTCCGTGCCGGTGCTGTTTACGCTCGGCTTCATCGTAACGTTCGTCATCGGCGGCATGACCGGCGTTTTGCTGGCGGTCGCGCCCGACGATCTGATGCACGATACGACCTTCCTGGTGGCGCATTTCCACAACATGATGATCCCGGGCGCGCTGTTCGGCTATCTCGCCGGCTATCAATATTGGTTCCCCAAGGCGTTCGGCTTTCGGCTCGAGGAAAAATGGGGCCGGCGGGCGTTCTGGGCCTGGATCGTCGGCTTCTACCTGGCCTTCATACCGCTTTATGTTCTCGGCTTCATGGGCATGCCGCAGCACCTCGACCGCTACTATGTGGCCGGCTGGCAACCGTATCTCATCGTCGCCGAAATCGGCGCGCTCTTTGTCCTGTGCGGCATCGGCTTCCTCGCCATTCAGCTCGCCGTCAGCATCCGCGACCGAGCAGCGCTTGCAGTCTCCAGCGGCGATCCGTGGAACGGCAGGACGCTGGAATGGGCCACCGCCGCGCCGCCGGCGGCCTACAATTTCGCCGTCGTGCCGCAGGTGAAAGGCATCGATGCGTGGTGGGCCATGAAGCAGGCGGGGAGGGCGGCTCACAGGCCCGTCCGCTTCCACGACATCGTCATGCCGGATGTCAGCAGCGCGGGCGTCGTGCTTGGCGGGATGTCATTCGTGTTCGGCTTTGCCATGGTCTGGCACATCTGGTGGCTGGCCGCCGTCGGTGGGCTCGGCATGTTGGCTGCGGTGCTGTCGCAGGCGTTCCGCGCTCATGCCGGGCACTGCATCCCGGCGAGCGAGGTTGAGGCGATCGAGAGCCGCCGCGCCATGGCCCCCGCACTCGCACCCGGGGCGCCGACGTGACCGGCGCCGTCACCCCATTTTATCTGTGGTGCAAATTGTCGGCCGCGCGGGCGAGGATATCCACCAGGCTTTCCGCGCTGTCATCGACGATTTCGTTCGGCTTGTCGGTGCCAAGGGCCCGCCGCCAGCGCCTGACGCGCTCGCCGAGCGCCGTCAGTCGGTTGACGACGCCATCGGCGAGATCGCGATTCGCCTTGAGATAGGCGTGACCCCCGTCGGTGATCGTGTAAAGCCGCGGCGGTTCGCTGGACGCGGTCACATGGCCTTCTTCCGCAAGACCGGCGAGGGTTGGATAGATGACGTTCGGACTTGGCGAATACCAGTCGGCCGTCGTCTCCTCGATCAGCTTGATGATCTCATAGCCGCGACGGGGCGCCTCGGCGATCGTAGCGAGCGCCAACAAGCGTATGTCGCCTTGGGCCAGTTTGCCTTGGGGAGCTGCCGACATCTCATCCTCCGTGCGCACTCGACGTTAAGCCAATGCGCCAGCTGCAATTTGGAACAGCTCAAAAACCTCACCTAACTTAATATCGCTCAACGCGCTAGGGCAGGGTGACGGTGCAACGCAATAAGGTATTCGCCATTCGGCGATCGGATGGAGACGTTCGGCTGGCGACCGGTATGGAACTTCGGCGGCGCCCCGGAGCAGCCATTCGCCTGAGGTTCGGTTTCATCGGCAATCCGAGTAGCTCGTTGTCCGACGGGCGTCATTGCGCTAAATCCGTAGGCGTATTCCGCGTGGAGGCATGCGATGGACAGCCACGGTGAGCTCCAATACGGCACAGCAAGCGGCAACGATTACGTGGGTCACGAGCAGACGTATCGCTCGTTCGTGACACTGACCAAGAGCGGCGTCGCGGTGATCGCAGGTGTTGTGATCCTGATGGCGATCTTCCTCGTCTGAAACACAGCCTGCGCGACGATGTTCGGAAGGTTGGAGCCGGCCGGTCCGGGGCGAGGATCGGAAAAGGTGGTCGCGCTTGGCGCTGATGCGGCCGTCTGAACCGTGCTCCGGGACGAGGTCGGGATTCCCGATCCAGGCCATGCCGCAACACGGCGACGGCCGGCGCCGTCAATGGCGCCGAAATCGTACGGCAAGTGCAGTGCGTCGGCTTTGCCGGCTCCAAACCCGACGAAGACCGTCAAGACCACAAGCGCGGTGCAAAACCCCGCCGGCGGCGGCCGGTATGGAGAAATCCACGCCGTAGTGTTGCATGGTAAACATGTATTTGATATGCATGTGTTGGCTGCGCGGCATCGGCACCGCAGGGAGGGGCCGTGATCGGGGCAGCTCGGAGCCGAGAACGATGCCGGTATTGTCACGGTTGCGCGCGACAGCGCTGATCTTTGGGATATTGCTTGCGAGCGCCGGTGCGGCGCTGGCCGAGGTTTTTGGCCAGCCGACGCCGTGGCAGATGGGCATGCAGCTTCCGGTGACGCCGGTCGGGGACGAGATCTACGGCTTCAACACCTTCCTGTTCTGGATCACGACCGCGATCGCGGTCTTCGTCATG
>Ga0070741_10013543_pt1 | contig 14363 bp, 14 predicted proteins | sample Coa_R1_4_FD_66440 | JGI IMG/M metagenome (GOLD analysis project Ga0070741, IMG submission 66440) | Surface soil microbial communities from Centralia Pennsylvania, which are recovering from an underground coalmine fire - Coalmine... | ecosystem: Environmental > Terrestrial > Soil > Unclassified ...
GCCCGCTCGCCTGGCCACTCGCCGGCACGCCCCAGTTCTGCACCGACTGGCCGGTCGCGGCGCGCACATAGCGGTAGCCGGCGCACGTGTTGTAGACGCGCACGGCGCGGCGTGAGGCCCCGCCGAGCAGCTGATACACCGACCGTCCGGTGGCCTTGCCGGCCAGGTCCCACAGGGCGATGTCCACCGCCGAGCTGCCACGCTGCTCCACCCCGGTCCCCTTCGTCCCCACGTAGCCTTTGAGGCGCACGCGCAGCGCATCGATCGCCGTTGCATCCTGGCCCAGCAGCTTCGGCGCCGCCGTCTCATGCAGGTAGGTGGCCACCTCCGATGCACCAAAGAACGTCTCGCCCAGGCCGGCCACTCCCTCGTCGGTGTGCAGCCTCACCCACAGCACATTCGGAAATTCGGCCAGCTGAATGGTTTCGATCGCGGTTAGCTTCATCGCGTTCCTCCTCGCTCGCCCGTGCCCCGGCTGCGCCCCGGCGCTCAATGTCAGGACGAGATCGCCCCCGGCCGCGGCCGGCGATGGCCCGGCCGCGCTGCCGGCCGCTGGGCCGCAGCTTAGCGGGTGAAGATCGTGCCCCGCACATAGTCGGCATCGTCGCTCGCCAGAAAGGCCAGCACCTTGGCGACTCCCATGGGATCGCCCAGCGCGGCCGCTGCCAGCGCCTGCGCCACGTCACGCCCGGCGGCACGAGCGCCATCAGCCACGTTCTCCCGCTTGAGTACGGTATCGATGCTGCCGGGGCAGATGGCATGCACCCGAATGCCCTGCGGCTCGAGCCGCGGCTGGAGCGTCATCACGAAGCCGTGCACGCCCGCCTTGCTCGTGCCATACGCAATCGATGAGCTGGGCCCGCGCACGCCAGCGCCGGACGAGATGCAGAGGATCACCCCACCCCCGCTCCGCTTGAGGTGCGGCACGGCGTGCTTGACGGTCAGGAAGATGCCGCGCACATTCACCGCCTGCACCCGCTCGAAGGTCTCGAGATCCAGATCCTCGATCGCCTGGTAGGCACCCTGCAGGATCCCGGCGCAGGTGAGCACCACGTCGAGCCGCCCGAAGCGTTCCACCGCGGCGGTGGCCAGCCGGCGGCAGTCCGCTTCCTGCGTCACGTCGGTCTTGACGAAGAGCGCCGCGCCTCCCGCCGCCTCGATCTCTGCTACTGTCTGCGCCCCTTCGACCTCGAGCAGGTCACCGATGGCCACCTTGGCGCCCTCGGCTGCAAAGAGCCGCGCCGAGGCACCGCCGATGCCACGCGCGCCACCGGTAATCAGCGCCACCTTGTCTGCTAATCGACCAGCCATCGGTTCACATCCTCCCTTTCTTTCGCCGTGCTCAGCCTCGCGCCTCTGGCCGGCTTGGTCCAAGTATGCGCTGGCAGGTTTGTCCTGTCGGCCCTTCGATGCCATACCGCGCTGCTCCGCGCAAACCTAGCGGCAGCTGGTTAGCTGCGTTGCTTCCATTCCCTGGCGGGACGCGTAGCCGGTGCCCTCCATTCCCTGTTCCCTGGCGGGACGCGTAGCCGGTGCCCTCCATTCCCTGTTCCCTGGCGGGACGCGTAGCCGGTGCACCCTACACCCGCCAAGCCAGGCCAAGCTGCGCCAGCAGCACATCCACGTGCGCCTTGGCTGCCGGCACCTTGGAATCGGGCAGGTGCTCGATCAAGGCATACTTCTCCGGATGGTACTGCTCATAGAGGCGCAGAAAGGTGGCCAGGTCGAAGATGCCCTCCCCGGGCACGCACTCGTCGATGTGCACCACCAGGCGGTTGCCGAGCGATACATCCTTGATGTGCGCGCTGATCATCCAGGGCCCCAGCTCGGCAAAGATCTCGTGCACCAGCGCCGTGCTGTTGTACGCTTGAGCGAACGAGCCGACGAAGTTGACCGGATCGGCGTTATAGCGCAACGCCGGCGACCCAACAGCCTCGATGATCTCGCGCACGCGCCGTGGCGAATCGAGCGTGGTGATCACGTGGCACTCCAGGCCGACCAGGACACCCTCGTGCTCCGCGGCAGCGCAGACCTGGCGGAGGCTATCGATCAGGCGCTCGATCGCAGCCGGCGTGTGGTTCTCGCGATGCGGCGTGTAGTTTCCGGCCGGGTTCACGCTGCCGGAGCGTACCAGCAGATACACCGCATCAAGCAGGCGCGCCACGTGGCAGGCGCGCTGGGCCAGCCGCACGCCTTCGGCCCGCTGCTGCGTGTCCGGATGCACCAGTGCCGGATAGGTCGGGTTGGTCTGCGCCACGCGGATCCCCTCGCCGGCCAGCACGTCGCGAGCGTGGCGCAGCGCGGCCTCGCTAACCTGCGCCGGATTCCCGCTAAAGACCGAGGCCCCGGTGAAGCCCAGTGCCCGCAGGTGCCGCGCATGCTCGGTGGTGATCGCTGCCGGATCGGCCGGCAGCAGGCCCGCGATCCCGGCTCTCATTGTGCTCCTGCTATCCAGCAACCGAGCATAAACACCGGCACTCGGCCGGTGCAACCGGCCCGACGGCAGCGGATGCGGCAGTCGCTCGAGTCCTGCTCACCTCCGCATGGCCTATAGTGAGTGGAGCGTAAGCAGCGGAGAGGGCGAATGCGATGGACCTGCATCTCGAGGGGAAGGTGGTGCTCATTACCGGCGCCGGCGGTGGGATCGGCCGCGAAACGGCGGCACTCTTCGCCCAGGAGGGTGCCGCCGTCGTCTGTGCCGACCAGGACGAGGCGCGCGCCCAGGCAGCAGCCGAGGTCGTGCGAGCCACGGGCCCACGCGCGCTCGGCATTGCCCTCGACGTCACCTCTGCCCAGGACGTGGAGCGTGCCGTCGCCCAGGCCGAGGCCTCAGTTGGTCCGATCGACGTGCTGGTCAACGCGGCCGGCATCTACCACGTGGGCACCATCGGCGAGATCGACGAGCGCGCCTGGGACCGGCTCCTCGACATCAATCTGAAAGGAACCTTCCTCGTGTGCCGCGCCGTGCTGCCGCGCATGCTTGAGCGCGGCCGCGGCAGCATTGTCAATCTGGCCTCCATCTCGGGCCGTACCCGGTCCACGCTGGCGGCGCCCAGCTACGTCGCCTCGAAGGCGGGAGTCATCGGCCTCACCATGTCGCTCGCCGCGCAATCGGCCGTGCACGGTGTGCGCGTGAACGCGGTGGCGCCGGGGCCGGTGGATACGAACATGATCCGCGGCCTGTCTTCTGATCTCCAGGAGCGCCTCATTGCCACCATTCCGATGGGCCGCCTGGCCACGCCACGTGAGGTCGCACAGGCCATCGCCTTTCTCGCTTCAGACGCAGCGTCGTTCATCACTGGCGAAACGCTCAACGTCAACGGCGGCGCGTTCATGATCTAGACCGGCGCCAAGCTGGAACCCGCATCGGGCCCACCATTGGGGACATGAAGCTCCCAGCTTGGTTTCGGTAGAGCACGCGCCAGCCTCTTCATCCACCGCCACGCCCTCCTTCCAGGCTATCGCGGTCGCCGACGAGCGACGAGCGTGCTACCGTCTCTGCATCTCCAATCTCCACATTTCGATTTCGTCGAGCGAGGGCTAAAGGGTGAGGCGAGCGCTGCACTGCCGGCTTCCAGGGCGGTGGCAGACTCCCGGTAGGGCCGCTGGCTACCGGCAAAGCCTTGGCCTTCTCATTCTGGCGGCGATGCTCGCCGGCTGTGCCGTGCCGCTCCCGCTGAGCCTGAGCGCCCCGGCCACGCCGGCCGCAAGCGACCGCGGGGCGAGTGCTCCGGTGGTGATTGCCGGTAGTGCCCCCACCCCCACCGTGGTACCGGCGCCGGCCGCCGCCATGGCCACCCCCGGCCCCATTCCCACGGCTCTGCCGGTGCAGGCAACGCCGCTCGGCCCTGGCCTGCCGGACCTCCCGCTCTCACCATCGCCCACACTGATTCCCGCCGCGGCGGCCGCCGCCACGGCAGCCATGGCCACGGCGGCAGCGAGCGCCACCGGCGCGGCTGCCACGGCCACCGCCCTGCCGGCACAGGTCATCCGTATCCAGAACTTTGCCTTTGACCCGCCGACGCTCACCGTTCCTGCCGGCACCACCGTCTTCTGGCAGAACTTCGATGCAGTCACTCACCAGATCGATGGTCCGGGGTTCGATAGCGGCTGGCTGTATCCCAGTCGCTACTGGGCCACGCGGCTCGAACGGCCCGGCACCTACGACTATTCCTGCAGCTTCCATCCAACGATGCACGGCCAGATCGTCGTCACGCCACCTTCCGTGGCCGAGCGTGTTGCCAGCTAAGTCACCGCTGGTAGGTTCGTGCTCTTGACCCTTCGAAGCTTGGCGGTGCGGCTCGGCACGAACCTACCGGCGGTGACTTAGGCCAGGCCCACACATGGGGGATCGCCTCCTCGCACCGTGGCTGGAGGCGCTGTGCCGTATGGCGACGGCCGGCGCGTGCTGCTGTGGCCCTGTGGCGCTAAGGAAGCTCGTAGAGCGTGACGCTCACTCCGTTGAAGTCGCGCCGCAGCGACGCCGTGGCTCCACGGTTGGCGAGGTACTGGTCGACGAGGCCGCGCGAGTCCCAGAGCCAGGGCTCGAAGCGCACCACCCACAGCCGCCGGCCACCGCGCAGGCTGCGCGCCACCGCCAGCAGGCCATCACGCTCGGAGAGATCTGGATAGTTGGTATAGGGCAGGGCGACCTTGACGTAATCGCCCGGCGCCTGGTGGTAGTAGAAGTCGAACGGGCGCTGGGCATATTCGGCGAGGAAGCCGACCTCATCGCCGGGCCGGATCGCTTCGCGAATGAGCCCGGCGGCGGCGCGGAAGTCGGGGTTCGGCGGGCGATGCGCCAGTCCGTAGCCGAAGCCCGCCGCGACGAATCCGGCTGAGAGTAGGCTCAGCGATTGGGCCAGCGCTCCGCCGGCGCGCCGCGCCGTTGGCGGCCGAGCGGCGCAGGCCAGCAGCACCAGCCACGGCGCCAGCAGTGGGATCAGGTACCGGTCGCGAAAGACCGGTACCGTCCGCTGCAGTGCCAGCGTGCCGGCCACCGGCACCAGCAGCCACAGCACCAGGACGCCTGGCGCCGGCAGGCGAGAGCCAGCAGCCGCCCTGCCTCGTGCTGTCTCAGACGACGTATTGGGCACGGCGAGGGAGTCCACCAGGGAATGCCGTACCAAACCAGTGGCCTGAACCGGCACGAGCTGGGTCGAGCGCCACAAGCCCCACAGGCCGAGCGCGCCGAGCACGATGAGCCACCGCCGGTCGGGCGGCGGATTGAGGTGCCAGGTAAGCTGCTCCAGCAGCGCGATGGCGATCGTCTTCAGGCTGGCCGGGGCATAGCCCACGTTGGCGCCGCGCAGCAGCACCGGCGCCTCCCACGCGGCCAGCGGCAGGTAGGGCGCGATGAGCACGAAGGTGGCCAGAGCAAAACCCCACCGCCCGGCGCTCCGCGGTGCCCAGCGCCACAGCCACAGCCCGGCCAGCGTGCCGGCAGCGATCTGCAGCACGGCGAAAAGGTGTACGTAGAGGGCCAGCGATGAGCAGATAACGTAGCCGGCCCACCAGGCCGGGCTCGCGCGCCTGGTAGGCGAGCCGTGCTCGCCGGGCTGCCCCGCAGCGTTCGGCGCTGCAGGAGATCGCTGAGAGACGAACGGCAGACCCCACCCGCGCAGAAAGCAGTACTGGGCAGCAAGCGCGAGCAGCGCGAAGAGCGGATACATCTTCGCGTCCTGCGCGTACCACACGTAGTAGGGCGAGGTCGCCGCCAGCAGTGCGGTCAGAAGCGCCACTGGCGCATCGGCCAGCAGCCGGTAGGCCAGCGCGCCGGCAAGCGGCACCGCCGCCGTTGAGGCCAGTGTGGAGAGATACCGTGCCCCGAACTCGCTCGTCCCTGCGGCCGCCAGCCAGCCCTTGAAGAGCACAAAGTAGAGCGGCCCGTTCTCGCCTATGCTCGAGAGCTTATGGAGCTGCTCCAGCAGCGGCGAGCTGGCCAGCGTGATGGCATCGACCTCGTCGAGCCAGAAGCTCTGCGCGCCCAGCCCATAGGTGCGCAGAGCGAACGCGCCGAGCGTGATCACCAGGAGCGCCGCGCGAAACCGCACGGCGCTCATTCTACGGAGCCGGATCGCCTACTGCGGCACGCGATCCGGGAAGATGCTCCAGTAGTCGGTGCCGGTGTTAGCTCGCTCCACCAGATAGCCCTCCGGATTCGCCGCGTCGTAGGTGAGAATGGTGCGCTGGAAGGCCTGAATGGTGATGGGCCGGTTATAGACCCGCGTGATCTGGTCGCCGATGATCACACCCTTGTCCACCAGCGCCGGAATGGGCTCGGTGATGGGCAGTCCGATATCGTGCAGCCAGCCGCCAGGGAAGAGGTCCGTGCGGTTCATGTAGGCCCAGAAATAGCTGGGCACCACGTGTCCCGCTGCCGGCGAGAGATCGGCGCTGAAGGGGATGAATACGGAGCCATCCGGAAGGACAGCCACGTTGCCGGTAAAGCCGCTGGGCGGCGGCACCCGCTTGCTCGGGTCCGATTCATTGGCGATCGTGTCGTAGGTCACGGTCGAGGCATCACCGCCGACTGGAGCCAGGCTCCGCACCGCTTTCATCTCATCCACCAGCAGCCCATACTGGAACTGGTAGGCCGGATTGGTATTGATGTCGCGGAAGTCTTCCAGACGAGCCTTCTCGAAGTATTGCGCCGGCCGGCCGCCGGATGAGGCCAGGGGCGAGATCGCCCGCCCCATGACGCGGAAGCCGTCCACCGAGTCATAGTAGGAGGCGAAGCGTGGGTCGATGGGGTAGAAGCGGAGCTGGCGCGACGGTGGCGGCGGCTGCGGCGAGACGGCCGTCGGCTGCGGCGAGACGGCCGTCGCCTGCGCTGCCGGTCCGTTCGCTGCATTTCCAAAGGCCGGTGCCTGCGGCACGAAAGCCAGCACGGCCCCGGCCGCCAGGGCCGCTAGGGCCGGCGCAAGCAGACGAGGCTGCAGGACGGGCCGGGAGAGCCCGGCCAGCTGCCTATCCAAGAACGAGATGAGCCGGGGGAGTCTAGCCATCGACGGTTCCTCCTAACCTGTGGTGGGTGTGTTACGCCCGCCTGTGATGGCCTTCGGGCGCGGCGCTACAATGATGGTGCGCCATCCGGCCGCAAGAGCAAGGCTGGCGGCGCTGCGGCGCAGGGGCCGGCCATGGCCGCCGGCTTCCTGGCTGGCATCTCTGCCGCGCCAGCTTGTTGTCTAGAACGCGCTAGCTGTCTTGCCGGGTGCGCGTATCTCGGGCTCGCCTTGCCGGTGGGCCGCCACGCTGGTTCTGGTGGACGCGTGCCACGTGACGAGGTTCCTCTGAACCATCATGGTTGGAAGCACCGGCGGATAGCCCGTATTGTGTGGAGGGATGTGAGATGCCGATTTACGAGTACTGGTGCAGCAAGTGCGGTAAAGAGTTCGAGCAGATGCGACCGATGAGCCAGTCGAGCGAGCCGGCCACCTGCCCCACCTGCGGGTCGCCCTCGGAGAAGCTGCCGTCGGTCTTTGCCAGCAAGGCCGACTACACGATTAAGGTGCCGCGCAGCCCCGCCTTCCGCCAGCGGTCACAGACAGCCACGGCCTCCGACACGGCCGCGTCGCGCGGATCGTAGCCAGGGAATGCTCGCGGCCCAAGCATGCCGCGAGCATTCCCTGCCCGTACGACGAAGTGCCGGGACGGGGCCTCCGGCCGGGACGCCGGTCCTATTACAGCGGAGCACGAGCCTCTCCACTGCTATAGTGAGGCTTACTGGGGAGCAGCGGCCGAGCCATGCCCACCGACGTCATCCAGACCAACCTGCCGGAGTACAACGAGCCGGTCATCCTTGCAAGCTATAAGCCCCATACGCAGAAGCGTCCCGGTACTATCGCCGAGTGGACCGAGTTCGTCTCGCGGCTCGCCGCGCTCTCGCAAGACCTCTACCGAGATGCACGTGTGCTGATCGCCAAGCGCCGCGAGGCGGCCGAGGCCCGGCCCGGCAGCCGCACACAGATCGAGGCGCAGCGCGACTTCGCCGCCGTGCTCGACCGGGCGACGGAGCATTGCCGGAACCTGGCCAATGCCTTCCTCACCACCGGCATGTCTCGCGAGCACCTGGAAAATCACCTCGAGCAGTGCGGCACCGAGCACGAGCGCAAGCCCGAATATCGCATTGCGCTCCTCTACAGCAAGCTGATGGGCATCCCCTTCCGCGAGGAGCGCATCCGGGCAGTGGCCAATGAGCAAGGCGAAGAGACGGTCGAGCGTGTGATCGAGGAGAAGACGTATTGCTGGGCGCGGGGCCTCCGGCCGAGCGAGGTCGATGACTTCTATCGCACCATGCGCGCCTTCAATGAGGCGATGCCGGCGCTGGCGGCCAAGTTCCGCCGCGGCGAGGTGCACTGGTAGCCCGCCGCTCCCACCACGGCGAGGTGCGCTGGTAGCCCGCTACCCAATCGACGATCCACATTGCGGCCAGCGCACAGGCCACGCCCACCATCACGTCGAGCACGTAGTGCTCGCCCAGGTAGACGAGCGAGAAGCCCATGGCAAGGGCGTAGATTGCCCCCAGAACGCCGAGCGCCGGGTGCACGCGCGCCAGCGCGATGGCCAGCGTGACCGTCACGGCCGTGTGCACCGATGGCATCGCGGCTGTGGGATTGGGATCGCCCAGCGCCTCGGGATCGTGCTGCCATTGCTCGCCGGCGGCAACGATCCCCGCGGTGAGCCGCGTGCCCCGCGCCGTTTCGGCCAGGATGCGATGGACCGGTGGGCCCCAGCTCTCGCGCGCCGCCAGCCACGGCGGCTCCGTCGGCGCCAGAGCGTAGCCGGCCAGGCCCAGCGCAAAGACCACCGCCAGGACGCGCACGTAGCGCGCGAACTGCTCATGCGCCCACAGCCAGAGGCCCAGACCAACGAAGGCGAAGCCGAAGAAGTATGAAGCGTGCACGGCCGTCGTCGCGTAATCCAGCCAGCCGGCATGGCCGGGCAGGTAGAGCCGCGCCTGCAGCCATGCTGAGGGCATCACTCCCCCAAAGAGCGTGGCCTCCATGTGCGCCACCGCCTCGCCTTGATGCGGGAGCGGCGAGAGGCCGGCTAGCTGCCGCAGGGCGACGAACCCTGCGGCGGCGCCCACCAGCGGCAGCCAGTCGACCACGAACACGCGCCCCCGGCCGGTGAAGAGCGCCAGCAGGAAGACTCCCACGATTGCGCGGTGCTCGAGCACGCTGCTGTTCGGGATGAGCAGCAGCAGCGCCACGAGAGCCACCGCCGCGCGCCGGCACGTGAGCCACGGCGAGCGCCATGCGAGTCCCGGCGCGCGGGAGCGCAGAACGTGCGAGCGCAGGCTCATTCGTCTTCGTCGTCCTTGGCGCGATACAGCGTGAAACCGCCGATCCGCGTCTCGGGCACATACAGGCGCTCGATCCGCTGCCAGAAGGCGGCGGCCCGCCCGGGCTTCTCAAGCTCGTGATCGATCGCGACCACGTACTTGGGGCGGCGGAGCGGGTTATCGAGCGCATCCAGTAACGCTTCGAAGGCGCCGGGCACGCGGTTGATCTCGGTCCAGTACAGGTGCCGGTCGGCCGACCGGCGATCGCTCAGGTAATAGAGATCGGCCTCGGCAAAGGCGGCGTACACGCGGTCGTGCGGCCCGGTGTGCTGGCGCAGGTATTGCGCGATCCGCGCGCTCACCAGATAGGCCGGGCGCCGGTACAGCAGCCAGCTCGTCTCTTCTGGCGTGGCGCCCACGAAGCGAAGATTAAAGATTAGCGCCACGATGCCGGCGGCCACGCTGGCTGCGGCCAGCACCCGCCGCCGGCCGGCTGGTAGCTCGGAGAGCGCCTCCACACCCCGCCCGGCCAGCAGGCTCGCCGCCGGCAGGACACCGACAAAATAATGCCAGTACCAGTAGCCGCCCAGCGCCGCGCCCACCAGCGATCCGGCCAGCAGAGCAAGGGAGACCGCCACCCCTCGCTCCATCGGACGGCCACCGTCTCCGGCGCGCCGTTGCTTGGTGCGCACGGCAACGACACCCAGGATCCAGAGCGGCAGGATACCCACCGTCGCCATCGGCAGCGCTGGCCAGAGATCGCCCACGAAGGCTGCGCCAACCGAGAATGCCGAATGGGCCGTGATACGAAAGCCAGCCACGGCGTATGCGTAGTCGTCCAGATTCGTCGCCACGCCATGGGCGACGAATGGCGCCAGCCCCATGGCCAGCCCGGTGAGCAGCGACCGTGCCGCCCGGCCGCGCGCGCCGGCGTCTCCTTGAGCCTCCGGCTGCCGGCCGCCGGGCGCGTCGACGGGGGAGATGGCGACCGATCGCTCGTTGCCGGGGGCGGCACGCGGCCGGCGACGCGTAAGGCAAGGCAGGCTTTCTGGAGGCCACAGCAGCAGCGCCAGCGCCGGTGCGGCCGTGGGCAGGGCCGTCGGCTTGATCGCGGTGGCCAGCGCCAGCGCCAGCCCGGCCAGCAGCCAGCGGCCACGCACGGCCAGCAGCACACTGGCCACCACCGGCAGGTTCATGAAGAGCTCGCCATTGGCGGTGAACCCCTCGATCGCCGGACTGGCCGAGGCAACGGCGAAGAGCGCCGCTGCGGCCAGCGCAGCTCGGGGGGTAAAGAGCGCCCTTCCCAGCAGCGCCAGCGCCAGCACCGTGGCCGCGTTGTACAGGCCGGCACCAAGCCGGATCGCCTCGGTGGATGGTCCAACCAGGTGCAGGATGGCACTGTAAACGAGAAAGATCGCCTGCGGCCGGTCGAACCACAGGTCACGGTACAGCGCGAGCCCTCGGTCGAGCCAGCGGGCAGTGTAGGCATAGCCGCCTTCGTCGGAGGTAAGCGGAACGGGGAGGAACGGAACGCGCAGCAGGATCGAAAGCGCCGCCAGTGCGGCCAGAGCAGCGAGAATGACTGCCCGCCGGCGCGGCAGCACGTGCTCCAGGTGCAGCATACCGGGAGAAAGTAGCAAATAGCAGCACCTACCAAGCACCTACAATTGGCACGAGGACGAAACATGGATCTGGGGTTGCAAGGGAAGGTAGCCGTTATTACCGGCGGAAGCCGCGGCATTGGGCGCGCCATTGCCCTCGGGCTGGCGGCCGAAGGATGCAGGGTAGCGATCGCCGCCCGCGGCGAGGACGCGCTTGAGCGAGTGGCTGAAGAGATTCGTACCACCGGCGGGGAAGCCCTGGCGGTGCCCGGCGACCTGACGCTGCCCGGCAGCGCCGAGCGCCTGGTCAAGCGGGCCGTGGAGACCTTCGGCCGGCTCGACATCGTCATCAACAACCTGGGCGGCAGCGCGCCAGCCAACAAGCCATTTATGGAGACCGAGCCGAAAGATTGGCGCGCTGTCGTCGCGCTCAACCTCTATCCAGCGGTCGAGGTGAGCCGCCTCGCCGTGCCGCACCTGCGCGCCGCCGGCGGTGGGTGCATCATCATCATCTCCTCGATCTACGGGCGCGAGGCCGGAGGCTACGCCGGCTACAATGCGGTCAAGGCGGCGCTCAATAGCCTCTCCAAGTCGCTCTCGCGCGAGCTCGCTCGCGAGAACATTCGCGTCAATGCCGTCGCGCCGGGCTCGATCCTCTTCCCCGGTGGAAGCTGGGACCGGCGCCGCCAGGCCGATCCAGAAGGCATCGCCGCTTTCGTCGAGCGCGAGCTGCCCTTTGGCCGCTTCGGCACACCGGAGGAGGTGGCGAACGTGGTCGTCTTCCTCTGCTCCGAGAAAGCAAGCTGGGTCAGCGGTGCCTGCATTCCCGTCGACGGCTCGCAGGGCCGGTCGAACATCTGATGGCGCAAGCTGAAAAGAGGCTCGTTCTATGCCGCCTCCACTTCGCCTCGGCCCCTACGAATTCGACTGGGGCCGGCGCACGTACGTGATGGGGATCGTTAACTGCTCGCCCGATTCGTTCTCCGGCGACGGTGCGTCGCATCCGGCCGAGGCGGTGGCTCGCGGCCGGCGGCTGGTGGACGAAGGCGCCGACCTGCTCGATGTCGGCGGCGAATCTACCCGGCCTGGCGCCGTCCCCATTGACCCCGCCGAGGAGCTCAGGCGGGTCATGCCGGTGATGCTGGAACTGGCGCAATCGGTGCACGTGCCGATCTCGATCGACACCACCAAAGCAGTGGTGGCGCGAGCGGCCCTCGCGGCCGGCGCACACCTCGTGAACGACGTCAGCGGCTTCATGAGCGATCCAGAGATGGCCGACGTGGTGCGCGAGTATGGAGCCGCGGCCGTGGTGATGGCCAACCACCGGCTGCCGTGGCCGCCGCGTGCGGCCGGTGAATCCCCTCACTCTCGGCCGCCTGCTCCTACACGGGAGGAGGGAGGCGTGATGCACCGCGATCGCGGTGCGGCGTCTTCCCTCTCTCCTGAAGGAAGCAGGGTCGGGGCGGAGGGTGAGCCAGAGCCCGCTGCGCCCGACCTGATTGCTCAGACGCGGCACCGGTGGGAGGTGAGCCTCACGCTCGCCGCGGCGCACGGCGTGCCTCGTGATCGCCTGATCGTCGATCCCGGTCTTGGCTTCGGCCTGCGGCCGGAGCAAAGCCTGGAGCTCCTTCGACGGCTGCCCGAGCTGTGTGATTTCGGCCGGCCACTGCTCGTCGGCCCTTCACGCAAGGGGTTTATTGGCCACTTCACCGGCGATCTCCCGGTTCAGGAGCGGCTCGAGGGCACGCTGGCCGCGGCGGCTCTCGCCATTGCGCGCGGCGCCGACATCGTTCGAGTCCATGACGTCCGCGCCGCCCATCGTGTGCGCCTCTTTGCCGATGCGCTGTGCCGTGATCCAGATGGTGGTCCTTGACTGTTGTTGGCGCCGTTACCTCCCACGGTGCCAAGGAGGATGCGCTGTGCCGTGATCCAGGTCGTGGTCCTTGACGCGAACGATGGCGGGGAGTATCGTATCCTTGCACGATATACGTGGCTTGTTGGGTGGCCGATCCACCTGGGAGCGGCAGCTGGAAGTGACGCCCAGGCAAGCTGGCGAGTGTCTCGGCGGATGAGCACCTGGTGATGGAGGCAGCGGCGATGGCGCGTGGAGCGGACCCAGCGCACCCGATACCGGCAGCCCGGCGAGCGACCGTGCCCGGCTCGCGGGATGCGGCGCCAAAGCCGTCGCACCCCGGGAGCGGCGATCTGCCTTCCGGCACCACGCCGGCCCTGATCCTCTCTGTGCTCGCCGATGGCCCGCTTCATGGATACGGGCTGGCGAAGGAGATCGAGCGCCGCAGCGGCGGCTTCTTCACCGGGAGCTGGGGCAGCCTCTATCCGGCACTGCAACGCCTTGAGCAGGAGGGCTTGATCGAGGGTGACTGGGAGCCCTACCCGCCCCAGGGCAAGCGCCGCCGGCGGGTCTACCGGCTCACACCCCAGGGCAAGGCCGCGGCCCGGCAGGCCGCCGGCCGCTGGCGCCAGTTTGCACTGCGCCTGCTCCAGGTAGTGGGGCACGGCGATGAGCCGCCGGCCACCGTTCGCGAGGTAGCTCGAGCGACGCGATGAGTACTGCGCCTTCCAGCAGCGAAAGCCACTGGCTGGCGCCCGCCGTCTTTCCCCCTCGCAGGGCGGCCGGCCCGGCCGCTGTGCCCCAGACGAGCATCGACGCCTACCTCGCCGCGCTCGAGGCGGTGCTGGCCGGGCAGATCGATCCGGCGCTGGAGGCCAATGGCATTGTCACGCCGCTGGGCGCCGTCGCGCGGGCCGCCCTTGTGGAGGCCATCGGCGCCGACCTCGAAGCGGCGGTACGCGATCTCATGCTGGCCGGCCTGCCGCGCGAGCAGGCAGAGGCCCAGGCGATTGCCAAGTTTGGGCCGGCCGAGCAGATTGGACACGACCTCATGGCCTCGCGCCGGCGCGCCGCCGTCGAGGCGTGGCAGCACCGTCGCGCATCGTTCTGGTGGTGGGCGCAGCCGCTCATGCCCGTCGCTTTCGGCGTCTTTGCCGTCCTGCTCGGCGCCGTGGCGCCGGCCGTGGCCGTTCTGGCCGGCATCGCCGCAGAACGCGAGCTTGGCGTCTTCGCCGTCGCCGTGGTGCCCCTGGTGCTCGGCCTCTTCACCTGGACGGCCGGCGCCATCGCGCCACACTTCGACGAGCCTCGCCCGCGCTAAGCCCGTGTCGGGATGAGCTCTGCCTGGCCGGCACACTCGAAGCACCGCATCTACCGCCGGCCGAGCTGGGCGATCCAGCTCCACGTTTCACGACCACGTTGAGCACTCAGCTACAATCGAACCAGAAACATGGAGCTAACCGCAACCAAGGCTCAGGAAGAAGGGAGCGCAGTACGCATGGCCGAGCAAGCTACCAGCACCTCAAAGCCAAAGATCGTTGCCTACCTCAAGCCTGTCTGCGGCTGGAGCAACGGCGTGCGCGCCGTCTTCGCCAAGTACGGGCTCGAGTACGAGGACAAGGAC
>Ga0070741_10013544_pt1 | contig 14363 bp, 11 predicted proteins | sample Coa_R1_4_FD_66440 | JGI IMG/M metagenome (GOLD analysis project Ga0070741, IMG submission 66440) | Surface soil microbial communities from Centralia Pennsylvania, which are recovering from an underground coalmine fire - Coalmine... | ecosystem: Environmental > Terrestrial > Soil > Unclassified ...
TATATATATAGCTATGGTACAAGCAGCTAAAATAATCGGAACAGGTATGGCTACAACAGGTTTAATAGGTGCCGGTGTTGGAATAGGTGTAGTTTTTGGTGCCCTAATATTAGGTGTTGCTAGAAACCCTTCTTTAAGAGGACAACTATTCGCTTATGCTATTTTAGGTTTTGCTTTTGCTGAAGCTACAGGATTATTTGCTTTAATGATGGCTTTCTTATTATTATACGTTGCTTAATTATATTGTTAAACAAAATTAAGTAAATATAGTAATTAATTATAAACTAATTAATAATATAAAAATTTTAATTTTATAATTATTATAAATCTAAAAAATTGATTAAAACTTATTATGACAACAACAACTTTTTTTTTAATATTAATACCTTTATTAGCTGTTATATTATTAGCAGTTAATTTAATACTATCTCCTCATAATCCTTATCAAGAAAAAGATAGTGCCTTTGAATGCGGGTTCCATTCCTTCTTAGGACAGAATAGAACGCAATTTAGTATTTCTTTTTTTATTTTTGCCTTATTATTCCTATTATTTGATTTAGAAATATTATTGGTCTATCCTTATGTAGTAAGTGCCTATTCTAATGGTATTTATGGATTAGTTATTATGCTTGTTTTCTTTTTAGTTTTAACTTTAGGTTTTGCATTTGAATTAGGAAAGAATGCATTAAAAATTGAAAGTAGACAAATTTATTCTTTTGAATATAAATTATGAAATGGTTATTCACTTATATATAAGTAAATAGATAATTTTAATAGGATATGGAATATATGTAACTGTTTAAAATAATTTAAATTATAGTAGTTTTTGTAATATGAAAAATAGAAAAAAAAAATGTTTTTTAATAATTTTATAATTAAATTAGATGCTCCTACACCTTGAGGATTATTTTTTCAAGATAGTGCTACACCTCAAATGGAAGGATTAGAGGAATTACATAATAATATAATGTTTTATTTAGCTATTATATTATTTACTGTAACATGAATAATGTTTACTGTGGTTAGAAATTTTGTTTATTACAAATCTCCTATTTCTCATAAATATATGAATCATGGTACATTAATAGAATTAATATGAACTATTACACCTGCATTAATATTAATCTTGATAGCTTTTCCTTCATTTAAATTATTATATTTAATGGATGAAGTAGTAGATCCTTCATTAGTTATATATGGAGAAGGTCACCAATGATATTGAAGTTACCAATATCCTGATTTTACAAATGCTGATGATGAATTCATAGAATTTGACTCATATATTGTACCAGAAAGTGATTTAGAAGAAGGTATGTTTAGAATGTTAGAAGTAGATAATAGGGTAATAATACCAGAACTAACACATACAAGATTTGTAATATCAGCTGCAGATGTTATACATTCTTATGCTGTTCCTTCTTTAGGTATTAAATGTGATGCTTATCCAGGAAGGTTAAATCAAGCTTCTGTATATTTAAATCGTAAAGGAACATTTTTTGGACAATGTTCAGAAATATGTGGTATACTTCATAGTTCTATGCCTATTGCAATTCAATCTGTATCTATTAAAGATTTCTTATTATGATTAAGAGATCAAATGGAAGGTTAATAAATAATAATAAATAAATTAATTTTAAACGTGTTAATTTAATGGTAAAATGACATGCTACGGACATGTTAATACAAGTTCAAATCTTGTACGCGTTTAACAAGAAAAACTTTATTGTTTGTTAAAGCATAGATAAATCAATTCAAATAAATTAGACAAAACTATTTTATGAATTTTTCAATATTTTTATTTCTTATAGGTATATTAGGTTTTGTACTAAATAGAAAAAATATAATACTAATGTTAATTTCAATTGAAATTATGTTATTGTCTATTACATTTTTAATTTTAATTAGCTCTTTAAGTTTTGATGATATACTAGGTCAAACTTTTGCTATATTTATTATAACTATAGCAGGAGCAGAATCTGCAATAGGTTTAGGTATTTTAGTAGCATTTTATAGATTAAGAGGAAGTATTGCAATACAATATAGATAATGTATTTGGTAATAATATTTTTACCTTTATTAGGTTCGATAGCTTCAGGGTTTTTTGGGAGAAAAATAGGTATTACAGGTTCACATATTATTACTTGTAGTTCCGTTATTATAACTACAATATTGTCTATAGTAGTTTTTTTCGAAGTAGGATTAAATAATATACCAGTTACAATAAATGTAGCAAGGTGAGTTGATGTAGAAGCACTTAATGTAATTTGAAATTTTAAATTTGATTCTTTAACAGTATCTATGTTATTACCTGTTTTAATAGTATCTAGTTTAGTACATGTTTACTCTATAAGTTATATGAGTCATGATCCTCATAATCAAAGATTTTTTAGTTATTTAAGTTTATTTACTTTTATGATGATAGTTCTTGTAACAGCCAATAATTATTTATTAATGTTTGTAGGTTGAGAAGGTGTAGGTATTTGTTCTTATCTTTTAGTAAATTTTTGATTTACTAGAATTGCAGCAAATCAAAGTTCTATCTCAGCTCTATTAACTAATAGAGTAGGAGATTGTTTTTTAACTATAGGTATTTTTGCTATGTTATGATCTTTTGGTAATATTGACTATAGTTTAATATTTTCATTAGTTCCTTATTATAACGAAAATATTATTACTATAATCGGTATTTGTTTAGTAATAGGTGCTATAGCTAAAAGTTCTCAAGTTGGATTACATATATGATTGCCTCAAGCAATGGAAGGACCTACGCCTGTTTCAGCTTTAATACATGCGGCTACAATGGTTACTGCTGGTGTATATTTATTAATGAGATCTTCACCTTTAATAGAATATAGTTCAACTGTTTTAATTATTTGTTTATGACTTGGTGCTATAACAACTATATTTAGTTCTTTAATAGGTTTATTTCAACAAGATATTAAGAAAGTTATAGCCTATTCTACTATGAGTCAATTAGGTATGATGATTATAGGTATAGGTTTATCTTCATATAATATTGCTTTATTTCATTTAGTAAATCATGCTTTTTATAAAGCATTATTATTTTTAGGTGCTGGAGCAGTTATACATTCAGTAGCCGATAATCAAGATTTTAGAAAATATGGAGGTTTAAGACAATTTTTACCTTTAACTTATTCAGTTATGTTAATAGCTTCTTTAAGTTTAGCAGCTATTCCTTTTATGACTGGATTTTATTCTAAAGATTTTATCTTAGAATCTGCTTATGGTCAATATTTTTTATCTGGTACAATTGTATATTTTATAGCAAGTATTGGAGCTATGTTTACAACTCTTTATTCAGCAAAAGTTTTATATTTAACTTTTTTAACTAATCCTAATGGTCCACTAGTTAATTATAAACATGCTCATGAAGGTGATATGTTTTTAGAGAGTCCTTTAATAATTTTGGCTATATTTTCTATAATTTTTGGATTTTTAACTAAAGATATTTTTATTGGGTTAGGTACTGGTTTCTTTTCTGATAATAGTTTATTTATACACCCTGATCATGAAATTATGTTAGATACAGAATTTGCCGTACCTGTTTTATTTAAATTATTACCTTTCATTTTTACTATTATATTAAGTATATTCTCTATCTTGTTATCTGAATTTTTTCCTAATTTTATTATTAATTTTAAATTTTCTAAGTTTGGATATAATATATTTAGTTTTTTTAATCAAAGATTTTATATTGAATTATTATATAATAAATATATAGTTGAATTTGTTCTTAAATTAGGTGGTCAAACAACTAAAAACATAGATAAAGGTTCAGTTGAATATTTAGGTCCTTATGGTTTAGAGAGAGGATTATTAAATTTAAGTAATAGTATAGGTAATTTAAGCACAGGAGTTGTAACTAGTTATGCTTTATTTATTTTAATGGGTTTAATATTTTATATTACTTCTTTATATTTCTTTTCTTTTAGTAATTTATTAATATTAATTGTATTTGCTTTATTTAGTTTATTTAATTATAATAAATCTTAATATTAAAAGATTAAATATAAAATTTAATCTAAATTTATATTTATATTGATTTATATCAAAATGCTCTTATCTTCAATATTTTTATTATTATTATCAAATGCATTATCTTTTAGACGAGATACTACTATATTATATTCTAGAATTGGTATATTAATACTATTATATTGTGTATATTTATCATATAATAATTTATTCATAACATATTTAGATAATGGTGTTGGATTATTTGGAGGTTTATTTTATACATCCTCTATAACACAATCATTTCATATATTAATATTTATAATTAGTTTATTAATATTAAGTATGACAGGGTTTTATCCCAGAAAACTTATAAATAATAATTATAATATATATGATAAAATTAATACAACATTGTATTTTATTAGAAAAACTGTCGTTTCTAATATACTTTTAAAAAAAGGGGAGCAATATACTATAATGGAATATACTTTAATTATTTTATTCATTATAATGGGTAGTGTCTTATTAATATCTAGTAGTGATCTGATATCTGTTTTTTTATCTATAGAATTACAGAGCTATGGTCTATATTTATTATGTGCTATGTATAGAAATTCAGAATCATCAACTTCAGCTAGTTTAACTTATTTTTTACTTGGTGGATTGGCTTCTTGTTTTATATTGTTAGGTATAGGTTTAATATATGCTAATTTAGGTATTACTTATTTAGACAGTTTTTATATAATAAATAATTTATTTAATATTATAGATCAACAAAATATAAATAATTATTTAATTTATATTCCTTATTGTTTAATAATAATGGCAGTAGGGCTTTTATTTAAAATATCAGCAGCTCCATTTCATTTTTGATCACCTGATGTATATGATGGTATACCTACAATAGTTACTAGTTTTGTAGCAATTGTAGCAAAAATTTCTATATTAATACTAATATTACAATTAGTATATTATACTAATAATATATATATACATACAGGATATAGCTGAACTTTGGCTTTATTATTAAGTTCATTACTTTCATTAATAATTGGAACTATTTTAGGTTTAACACAATTTAGAATAAAAAGGTTATATGCTTATAGTACTATATCTCATTTAGGATTTATGCTTTTAGCTTTAAGTGTTAATAGTATAGAATCTATAGAATCTTTTATATTTTATATTATACAATATAGTATATCTAATTTAAATGCTTTTGTTATACTTATAGCTATTGGTTATAGTTTGTATTATTATAGTGACAAAAATATAAATCATAATAATTTAATAGACAAAAATAATTCACCTATCCAACTTATAAGTCAACTTAAAGGATATTTTCATATAAATAGTATATTAGCACTGAGTTTAGCTATTACTTTATTTTCTTTTGCAGGTATTCCTCCTTTAATGGGATTCTTTGCAAAACAGATGGTATTTTCCGCAGCTTTACAAGAAGGATTTATATTTATTACTTTAATAGGAGTATTTACTAGTGTAATTAGTGCAGTGTATTATTTATTCATTGTGAAAACAATGTTTTTTGATAACCATTCTTATGTTTATTATAATAAGTTACAAAATATCAAAATACCAGCTTTTCTTTTAAAAAAAGAAAAAATAATAAATAAAGTATATTTTAATTCTGAATTCGCTTTATCTAGTACATTTACCATAGTTATTTCTATATTAACATTAATAATTCTTTTATTTATATTTATGCCTAATGAATGATTATATATGTCAAATATATTATCTATTATATTATATGTACCTAATAATATATAATTAATTAAAAATGAAAAAGTGTAGTAAATAAAAAAATTTAATTAATTATTAAAATGAGAATTTTTAGACGTCATCCTTTATTAACATTGCTTAATTCTTATTTAATTGATTCACCACAACCATCTAATATAAGTTATTTATGAAATTTTGGATCTTTATTGGCTCTATGTCTAGGTATACAGATAGTAACAGGTGTTACATTAGCTATGCATTATACACCTACTGTATATGAAGCTTTTAATTCTGTAGAACATATTATGAGAGATGTAAATAATGGTTGATTAGTACGTTATTTACATTCTAATACAGCCTCTGCTTTCTTTTTTTTAGTTTATCTACATATAGGTAGAGGTATGTATTATGGTTCATACAAAGCACCAAGAACTTTAACATGAGCTATTGGTACTATAATCTTAATAGCTATGATAGCTACAGGTTTTTTAGGATATGTACTGCCTTATGGACAAATGAGTTTATGAGGTGCTACAGTTATAACTAATCTTATGAGTGCCATACCTTGAATAGGACAAGATATAGTTGAATTTATTTGAGGTGGTTTTAGTGTAAACAACGCTACATTAAATAGATTTTTTGCTTTACATTTTGTATTACCTTTTATTTTAGCAGCATTAGCTATAATGCATTTAATAGCATTACATGATACAGTAGGATCTAATAATCCTTTAGGTGTATCAGCCAATTATGATAGAATACCTTTTGCTCCTTATTATATATTTAAAGACTTAATTACTATTTTCCTTTTCTTTTTGGTTTTATCTATATTTGTTTTCTTTATGCCTAATGTTTTAGGAGATAGTGAAAATTATGTTATGGCCAATCCTATGCAAACACCACCGGCTATAGTTCCAGAATGATATCTTTTACCTTTTTATGCTATATTAAGATCTATTCCTAATAAATTATTAGGTGTTATAGCTATGTTTTCAGCATTACTAATTTTATTAATAATGCCTATTACTGATTTATCTAAATTAAGAGGTGTTCAATTTAGACCTTTTAGTAAAATAGCATTCTTTGTTTTTGTTGCAAATTTCTTAGTTTTAATGCAATTAGGTGCAAAACATGTAGAATTTCCATTTATTGAATTTGGTCAAATATCTACAGTTTTATACTTTTCACATTTCCTTATTATTATGCCTATAGTTAGTTTAATTGAAAATAGTTTAACTGAATTAGCTACTAAAAAATAATTATAGTAAAATATTTTAAGGTAAAAGGAGTTTGAGTAAGAGGTCTTACGTTTGGATTGCAAATCTGAATATATGGGATTCGAGTTCCCCAAACTCCTAAGGAAATTTTTTATAGTTTTTTATATACATCATTTTAGATTGATTGAGATCAATTTTTAGTAGTAAATAAAATTTATAGTTTATTTTTTTTTTTTAGTTTATATATACTGTACTGTTAGTTATATGTATAATATTGTAAGTTAAAGTATATATATTAATGATAATTATATTAATCAATGCTTTATTCAACATTTATAATACCTATTATCGAAGGTTTATTAGTTATTGTTCCTGCTTTGTTATCAGTAGCTTTTGTAACTATAGCTGAGCGTAAAACAATGGCAAGTATGCAAAGAAGATTAGGACCTAATATTGTAGGATATTATGGTTTATTACAAGCATTTGCAGATGCATTAAAATTATTATTAAAAGAGTATGTTTCACCTACTCAAGCTAATATTGTATTATTTTTTCTTGGACCCATAATAACATTAATTTTTTCCTTATTAGGGTATCTTGTAATTCCATACGGTTATGGATTATATATTTCAGACTTTAATTTAGGAATTTTATATATGTTAGCTGTTTCATCATTAGCTACATATGGTATATTATTGGCAGGTTGATCTGCTAATTCTAAGTATGCTTTTCTAGGTTCATTAAGAAGTACAGCTCAATTAATTAGTTATGAATTGATATTAAGTTCTGTAATATTATTAGTAATACTTTTAACAGGTAGTTTAAATTTAATAGTTATTACAGAAACACAAAAAATTGTTTATTTTATATTTCCCTTATTTCCTTTATTCTTAATTTTTTTTGTAGGTTCTATAGCTGAAACTAATAGAGCTCCTTTTGATTTAGCAGAAGCAGAATCGGAACTTGTTAGTGGTTTTATGACGGAACATTCTGCTTCCATTTTTGTATTTTTCTTTTTAGCAGAATATGCTAGTATAGTTTTAATATGTATACTAAATAGTATATTATTTTTAGGTGGTTATTTAACTATTATACCTGTAGATTTATTAGCTTATATTTTTAATATATTTAATATGACATTTAATAGTGAATTTATAGATATATTATCATTAAGCTTAATAAGTTCATCAATATTTTTAGCTATAAAAACTGCTATTTTAATTTTTGTTTTTATTTGGGTTAGAGCTTCTTTTCCTAGAATACGTTTTGACCAATTAATGTCCGTTTGTTGAACAGTATTACTACCTATAATAATAGGTTATATTGTATTAATACCTTGTATTGTTTATGGTTTAGGTATAATATCTTTTAATGCATCTATTTTATAAGTATATTTTATAAATGCTAAGTTTTTAAAGTTCTTATAGCTTAATGGTAAAGCAGAATACTGTTAATATTCCTATAGATGTTCAATTCATCTTAAGAACGATTATATGTTTAGTAGCTTTTGATAAAAATTTAATGTTATTATTATGGTTAACATAAATTAAACTGTTTTGAAATAAAAAACTAAATTTTTTATTATATTAATAAATTAATTGTTGACTTCATTCTTATATGTAAGTTGTATATAATACTTTAGTATTTTAGTAAATTAAACAATACTTTTATTTTAAAATGTCTTTATTATTGTTATTAATTCCTTTGTTTGGTATAGGTTTAATATCGTTAGATACTAGTTATGGTTTATTTCCGAAAAATGAAATAAAAATAAAATGGATAGCTTTATTAAGTTCTATTATTAATTTAATAGTTTCTTTATTTATGTTTATTTTATTTGATTTTAGTGGTAAACAATTTCAATTTATAGAGGAACATTATAATATAAATTATTTTGATATATATTTAGGTGTAGATGGTATATCTATTTATTTTATACTATTAACTACGATAATAATGCCTATAGCATTATTATCTAATTGAAATTCTATACAATCTAAAAATGTATTATCATTTACAATAATAATATTATTGTTAGAAACTTTATTATTAGGTGTTTTTTTAGTTCTAGATATATTATTATTTTATGTTTTTTTTGAAAGTATTTTACCTCCTCTTTTTCTATTAATAGGTTTATTTGGATCTAGCAATAAAGTAAGAGCTAGTTTTTATTTATTTTTATATACTTTATTAGGATCATTATTTATGTTATTATCTATAATAACAATGTCTTCTATAATGGGTACTACTGATTTTGATGCATTATTTAAAGTAAATTTTAAATATGTTACACAAGTATTTTTATTTTATGGTATATTTATAGCTTTTGCTGTAAAAACACCTACGATTTTTTTAAATACTTGATTATTAAAAGCTCATGTAGAATCACCCCTTTCAGGTAGTATAATATTAGCAGGTATAGTGTTAAAATTAAGTTTATACGGTATATTTAGACTTATCTTACCTTTATTACCTAAAGCATATATAAATTATACTTATATTATTTATGTAATAGGTGTAATAACTATTATTTATGCTAGCTTTAGTACATTAAGAACAATAGATATTAAAGAACTTATAGCCTATTCATCTGTATCTCATGCAGCTGTTTATTTGTTAGGAGCTTTTAGTAATACAATACAAGGTATAGAAGGTGCTATAGCTTTAGGTTTAGCTCATGGTTTTGTTTCTTCAGGTTTATTTATATGTGCTGGTGGAATTTTATATGATAGATCTTCTACTAGATTAATTACATATTATAGAGGTATAGCTCAAATAATGCCTATATTTAGTATATTATTCTTTATATTATCTTTAGGTAATTGTGGTGTACCTTTAACTTTAAATTTTTTAGGAGAATTTATGTCATTGTATGGAGTATTTGAAAGAATGCCAATATTAGGTATAATGGCTAGTTCTTCTATAATATTTTCTGCCGCTTATACAATTTTTATGTATAATAGAATAGCATTTGGTGGTTCTTATTCTATATATTTTAAAGATAATATTGGAGATGTAAATAAAAGAGAATTTATTATGTTATTAATTTTTGTATTATTTACAGTATTATTTGGAATTTATCCTGCTCCTATACTAGATGGTTTACATTATTCAGTTTCTTCTTTAATATATAATTTCTTATAACTATATAAGAAAAAAGAGTAGTTTTTTCTTATTAGCTCAATGGTAGAGCAGAATACTTCTAATATTTTGATCCGAGTTCGAATCCCGGATAAGAATAGTAATAAAAATATAAAATTAACCTTTAACAAGAATGATTAAAAAATCTAGATTAAAATAATTCAATAAAATGCCACAACTAATGCCTTTTTTCTTTGTAAATCAAGTAGTTTTTACTTTTGTAATTTTAACAATAATAATATATGTTTTTACTAAATATGTTTTACCTAAATTTGTACGTATATTTATATCGCGTATTTATATTAATAAATTATAGGAAATTATAAAGGTAAAATAAAAAAATAATTTTTTTTTAAGTAGAAATATTTAAATTTTTATACTAAAAAGTTATATATTTTATAACAAAAATTTATTTTTCATACATATACAAATATATAAATGATTAAACAAGATATTATTTTAAGTCCTTTAGATCAATTTGAAATAAGAGATTTATTATCTCTTGATATTAGTTTATTAGGTAATACACACTTTTCATTAACTAATATAGGTTTATATTTATTAATAAGTATTTTTATAATAGTTTCTTATAGCTTATTAGCAACTAATAGTAATAAAGTTATACCTAATAATTGATCTATTAGTCAAGAAACATTATACTCAACAGTATATAGTATAGTAATTAATCAAATAAATGCAAATAAAGGACAAATATACTTTCCTTTTATATATTCATTATTTATATTTATTTTAATAAATAATTTAATTGGTATGGTACCTTATAGCTTTGCACCAACAGCCCATTTTATTTTAACATTTTCTATTAGTTTTACAGTTGTTTTAGGTGCAACTATATTAGGATTTCAAAAACATGGATTAAAATTTTTTTCCTTATTTGTTCCCTCTGGTTGTCCTTTAGGTTTATTACCTTTATTAGTTTTAATAGAATTTATTTCATATTTATCAAGAAATGTTTCATTAGGTTTAAGATTAGCAGCTAACATCTTAAGTGGTCACATGCTTTTAAGTATTTTAGGTGGTTTTACTTATAATATAATGACTTCAGGGTTTATATTCTTTTTATTAGGATTATTACCTTTAGCTTTTATCATAGCTTTCTCGGGTTTAGAATTAGCTATTGCTTTTATTCAAGCACAAGTATTTGTAGTTTTAACTTGTTCTTATATTAAAGACGGATTAGATTTACATTAAGAAATACAAATTATCTTAAACAGCAAAGTCCAATATTATATATATATATTTTTATAAATAACTATTTACTTTATTATCTATAAATAAATCATAAGAACTAGGATTTTTACAGAAACTATCAAATATATAATACATTATATATTAACGAACAATACTCCTATATTTAATTTTTATTTAGAATCATATAATTAAAGCAGAAACTGGCTTACGTATTTCTTAATTTATTTAGGATATTTGTGATGTTTATAATATCCTAAATTTTACAATATGTTTTTTTTATATACTACAATTATAATATAATATAATATTATTATATATTTAAAGTTGAGTTTGATGATGGCTCTGATTGAACGCTGTCCAAGTACTTGACACATGCTAATCGTACGACTAATTAATATAATTACATTAATTAGTAGTGGTGTACAGGTGAGTAAATGACGATTTGGCTGCCTTAAAGTATGGGCAAATCCCATATAAAAAGGAAATAAAAAAGTTCCGCTTTAAGATGTTAATTTTTGTCTCGGTTAATAGTAGGAAAGATAAAAACTTTTCTAGTTAATATCCGTAGTCGTGACTGAGAGGTCGATCGACCACATTGGGTCTGAAAAAACCCCAATGCGTATTAGTACAGCAGTGAGGGATATTGGTCAATGGCCTAACGGCTGAACCAGTAACTTGGAAGAATGAAATTGTATTAATTTTACTAACGATTAATTCGTATAAAGTTCTAAATAGAATAATGAGAATGACAATTTTCTATTTATAAGTCTTGACTAAAATACGTGCCAGCAGTCGCGGTAATACGTAGAAGACTAGTGTTAGTCATCTTTAACAGGTTTAAAGGGTACCTAGACGGTAAATTAATCTCTAACGAGTATTATTTGCTAGAGTTTTATGAGAGAAGATAGAATTCCTGGAGTAGTGATAAAATACATTTATACCAGGAGGACTGATAACGGCGAAAGCGTTCTTCTATGTAAAAACTGACGTTGAGGGACGAAGGCTTGGGTAGCAATAAGGATTAGATACCCTAGTAGTCCAAGCAGAAAATGATGAGTGTCATAGACTAGTATTTATGTTGGTCTATAAATGAAAGTGTAAGCACTCCACCTCAAGAGTAATATGGCAACATATAAACTGAAATCATTAGACCGTTTCTGAAACCAGTAGTGATGTATGTTATTTAATTCGATGATCCGCGAAAAACCTTACCACAATTTGAATGATATTAAATTATCACAAGCGCTGCACGGCTGTTTTTAGTTAATGTCGTGAGATTTGGTTAATTCCTTTAATTAACGAAAACCCTTGCTTTATTTATCAGTATAAAGTAGTTCACCGTTATATTGGACAGATAAAAGGGACTAAGACAAGTCATCATGGCCTTAATATTGTGGGCTATAGACGTGCCGCACACGCCTTAACAAAGGGATGCGATATTGTGAAATGGAGCTAATCCCTAAAATTGGATATAATATATGGATTGTAGTCTGTAATTCGACTACATGAATAAGGAATTACTAGTAATCGTGAATCACCAACGTCACGGTGAATCTGATCTCAGCTAGGTACTAACCACTCGTCAGGCGCTGAAAGAAGTATGTGCAATAAGTTTGATCGACTTATACTGTATTATACAACAGGGTATAAATTTTATAAGTTTGGTTTTCGTATGTGTGACTTTGATTGGTGTTAAGTCGAAATACGGTTCGTGTAATGGAAATTGCACGGGATGAATAAATCTACCTTAAATTTTATTTTTTTTAATCTTTCTTGGTAATTGGAAAATAATCCAACTGGTTCAAATCCAGATAAAGATATGAAATATTAATAAGGAAGGTTCCATTATTGGTAAGATGGGTTGAGCTGTAAACTCAATAGCAACATGCTTTTAGGAGTTCGAATCTCTTGCTTCCTAAATTTTTCAGATTTCCTTGACTTTATAACATAATAAATTGTTTATGTAAAAAAAAAGTTTATATATACTTAGAAGTGAATAATATTTTTATTATTATTGATAATTTGACTAATGGTTTTAAAGTTGAAATTATTAATTTTATCTATTTATTTTCAATATTATTTGGAATTTTTATTATTATAAGTAGAAATCCTGTTATATCAGTTTTATATTTAATAGGATTATTTGTCGGAATATCAATTTTGTTAATATTAGTAGGTTTTACTTTTATAGGTTTATCTTATATATTAGTTTATGTAGGAGCTGTATCTATTTTATTTTTATTTATATTAATGCTTATTAATATAAGAATATCAGAATTATTAAGTGAAACAAATAATGATATTTTGTTAGCTATATTAACTCTGATGTTATTTTTTTATATAGTAGGACAAGTTTTACCTGTAAATTCAATAGATCAAAGAACTTTTAAGATTAAAGATATAATTGAAATATATAATATACAATCTAATTATTCAACTGATGAAAATATAGTTTATATTAGTAGTAAAACTTGAGATAATTCTTTAGTTGATATTAGTCATATTTCAGCTATAGGTAATATAATGTATACAAATTATGCTGTTTGACTTATTATTGTTTCTGTTATTTTGTTATTAGCAATGGTAGGATCTATAGTAATAACTATTAAACAAAAATAAATTTAATAAATAAGTACAAATTAATAACATGTAGTAACGAAAGAAAAAAAAATTTTTTTTTTTATAAATAAAAATAAAATATTATATATGGTTTATAAACCTAAATCTAACTTTCAGAATCATCCTTTTCATTTAGTATCTCCTTCACCTTGACCTATATATACAAGTATGTCCTTGTTTATTCTAACTACTTCTACTGTATTATTTATGCATGGTTTCCAAGGATTTGAATACTTAGTATTAATAAGTATATTAAATGTAATATATTCTATGGGGTTATGATTTAGAGATGTTATTTCAGAAGGAACTTATTTAGGAAATCATACATATGCAGTACAAAGAGGATTAAATATAGGAGTTGGTTTATTTATAGTTTCTGAAGTGTTTTTCTTTTTAGCGATATTTTGAGCTTTTTTTCATAGTTCTATTTCACCTAGTGTAGAATTAGGAGCA
>Ga0070741_10013545_pt1 | contig 14363 bp, 14 predicted proteins | sample Coa_R1_4_FD_66440 | JGI IMG/M metagenome (GOLD analysis project Ga0070741, IMG submission 66440) | Surface soil microbial communities from Centralia Pennsylvania, which are recovering from an underground coalmine fire - Coalmine... | ecosystem: Environmental > Terrestrial > Soil > Unclassified ...
TCCAGGATTGTCAGAAAGGGCGTAACTTGCAGATGCTATTGGACTTCTACGCTGGTTGTCAATGGAGCAGTTCGCTTATAAGATGGCTTTTTACTCGCACCGCCAAAATCCCCGCAAAACCCAAAGGAACCACTACCAAAAATGGCAATTAAAAGTGACCGCTGGATCCGCCGCATGGCGCAAGAGCACGGAATGATCAATCCATTCAATGACCGCCAGGTGCGTGAAGGCGTAATCTCTTACGGCGTCTCCTCTTACGGTTACGATCTCCGCGTGGCCGATGAATTCAAGATCTTTACCAACGTCAACTCCGCCATTGTCGATCCCAAGAACTTCGATGAGCGATCTTTTGTCAGCGTGCAGGCGCCTTCCGTTCTCATCCCGCCTAACTCCTTCGCTCTGGCGCGGTCTGTCGAGTACTTCAAGATTCCCCGCGACGTCCTGACCATCTGCGTCGGCAAATCGACCTACGCCCGCTGCGGGATCATCGTCAACGTGACGCCCTTTGAGCCGGAGTGGGAAGGCTTTGTTACGCTTGAGATCTCCAACAGCACGCCTCTGCCGGCCAAAATTTATTCCAATGAAGGCCTGTGCCAGATTCTCTTCTTCCAGGGCGATGAACCCTGCGAAATCAGCTACAGAGACAAATCCGGCAAATACCAGAAGCAGACCGGAATCGTGCTGCCGAAGTTGTAGTGGGTTCAGCGAACCCACTACAGAGTATCAGCGTCTAGCGATTCGCTTGCGGATCGCGGGCTTTAGACAGACGAAGCATCGGGGTACTTGTGCGTTGCTGCTGCAACTCACAGGTGGAATTGAACTTTGATGGTAGTTTCCACCTCAACCGGCTCGCCCTTTAGCAGGTAAGGCCGGTAACGCCATTGTTCCACGGCGCCCTTAGCGGCTACTACCAAGAGTGGGTCACCTGAAACCGCTCTGAGATCGTGGATGAGTCCATCTTTGCCTATCGTGGCCTGTAGTAAAACATCGCCCTGAATGTGGCGAATTCGCGCTTCTAGTGGATATACCGGGTTGACCACATGCAGCTTAAGACCTTCCACTACGCGTGAAGAAACTCTGAGTTTTTGTGGAAGACTTCCGCTGGACTCGCCACCGGACGTGCCGGCCGCCCCAGCTGATGATCGCAATGTATTTGCGGATGAATCCGGCGCGGCAGTGGCGTCGGTAATTTTGTTCGCAAAAGCAAAGTCAAAGGGCATCTTGGTATTTACTTTCACCGGTTTCCCATTGCGGATGTAAGGCTTGAACTTCCACTTCTTCATCGCTTCCAGCGCAGCTCGGGCCAAGTCCGGATCTCCGCTGAGGATATCCGCGCTCTCGACATCGCCAGTTTCAGAAATGATTAAGTGAATCCAGACTTTTCCTTGCACGCCGTTCCGTTCCGCGTCTATGGGATAGCTTGGTTTAGGAGCTTTTATGACGATGAGCCCGGTTGAATCTCCCGGGTTGGCAGGCGAGGCTGTTACCGCAGGCGACGGCGATGGGGTTGGCTGCGGTTCCTCGTTTTGCGCGGAGCCAGGGAGACATGCACTGAGCGAAATAATTATCGCAATGATCCATAAATGAGCTTTGGCCATTCGGGGATTCTATCGCTGAGGACGCCAACCTTGCTAGATCTTTCGGCTCTGAACAAACCTCCAGCGTTGCCAGTTCAAGGCCCATGCTCACCGAATCCTACCCAGGAATCAGCAGTGGATCACGAAAGGTATCGCATAAGCCAAACTTAACGGGCTCTCGGATTGTGCCGCTTCTGCGCAATCTGGGATGGCGCGCGTCGTTCTTGCGCGTTCTTGGGCGGGCAACGACTTTGGGTCCGAATTAACTTTGAATCGACGAGACAAGTGTCAGGGCACGACTTGAGCGCTTAGGCCGTAGCGATTCCGCGAAGCGGAAGAGCGAGGCCTGCGGAGTCGTGCCGTAAAGAGTCCTTAAGAAATGGGCTTTAGCCCCTGTTCTTCTTCTTCCGAAAATACGCCGAGCAATACGGATACTCTTCCGCCGTTTTCGCCAAGCCCGCTTTCACAGGATTCTCATCAATATATTTCCGGTGCTTCAGGAAACTTTCGCGGCCCAAATCCGCTCATCTGAGAATCCGGGTTGCCAGATCTCGCGTTGAAACCCGAGTTCCTTCTTTGCCCGATATGAAAAATTTCCCTTAACCAACTGTGCCGCCCTCTCCACCGTTATGGTCTCATCGAGTGTGACCATCAGATGAATATGGTCCGGCATCACAACAAAATCATTCACCACGAATTTCTTTGCCTTCACATAATCCCGAAGCACGTCAATCAAGAGATTCGCCATCCGCTCGGTTTGCAGCGGGTGCCCAACCGCATGGGAGCTGATGAAGAAAGTCCGGCGGCCTGTCTCAATATCTTTCGGGTTCGTATTGCGTGAAGGTTTCGCCATGTTCAGGGGCTAAAGCCCAGGAATTTCATAACAACTTTACGGCACGACTCCGCAGCCCTCGACTTGCTGCGCGCTTCGGGCTAAACGCTCAAGTCGTGCCCTGACACTTGTCTCGTGCGCCTCTATAGTGCCTCCCGTCATGATCGCTCGATTCTTTTCCTCCGTGTTCGTCTGTGTCCTCTGTGGTTACAGCTCTTGGTCTGCTTGCCGTTTGCTGATCACGTCTTTCAACACCAGCACTTCCAGCGGACAGTCCAGCCAGTTATGTTCCCAGCACACAATCAAATCGCAGCCCTTCGGATCATGCCCGTGCCGTTCAAAGTTCCGGCTCTGGAATTCAAACTCAATCCTCACCCGCTGCACCCGGCTTGCTCCAACCGCCCGCAGCGCTTCGCAATCAGGAAACTCCGCTTGCACGTGCAGCACCGCAAACCCCAGATCTTCGGCCATCGCCGCAAACAGGAAAAATACTCCGGCTTCATTCGTTGGCTCGCACAGCAGCGCGCAAGGATAAAACAGCGCTCCATAAGTCGCCCGGTCCGGCAACACCGGTCTGCCCACCGGGGGGATAAACTTTCCCTGCCGGGCTCGCTTCCTCAAAATCTCCTTTTCCTTGACCAGCTTTAGGACGTCTTCCCACCCGGCGGCTTCGCCATTTTCTTCCGCCCAGCGTTTCAGCCCTGCCGGGGCATCGCTCCAGCAGCCAAATTTCCGGATCAGCGGCTTCTGGCTGAACTGGCTCAGCCGTTCATATTCAAATGACGTTGGCAGCTTCTTGAGCGTGCGCGCAATGTTGGCCCAGTCCAGAAACAGCGCTTCCAGTTTCACCTCTCTGGGGCCTGGTTTCTCCAGGTTGCACTCGCGCAGTGCTTCTGTATAAGAACCAAATTTCTCTCTGAGCTGCTCTCGTCTCACGTTGCCGTGCTTCGCCAACTCTGTCCGTGTGGGCACATGGCCCAGTTTCTCTTTGCATGCAAGGATCGCTGCAATGATTTCCTGTCGTGTCATTTTTTAGCTCCATGAGGATTCCCATCCGCACGCCGTTTTTGCGTGTGAATGGGCGATGTAGAAATAAAAAAGCCACCGGTTAAGGCGGCCTCAAGATTTGATTTTTCAGTTATTTAGCTGATGTGTGGCCGAGTGCTGAACGCTGGCGGCGCCAAAGGCTCTTGGCTAAGAGCCAATAACGAATAGCTGGTTTTTGTGAAATAAAAAAAGCCACCCACAGGTGGCCTGATGTGGTGGCTTTGGGTTCTTTGGATTGGGTTTGCTAAGAACTAACTACTAAGAGCTAAGTGCTGGTCTTGGCATACACGTCTACGCAGGGTAAAGCAGCAAAGGCTAGTTGCTAGCGTGTTGCTTGCTGCTCAGTTTGTCGGGCAGGCGACCCTGGGAACTCCACCCCACTCGCGGACCTCGACAAAAGTTGCTGGCTGTTTTGGAAGCTTCCCCACCGGCGCCGCTCCCGGTCATACTTTTAAATGGTGACATAAAACTAAATGGTTGTCAATAGACAAAAGTCTATCCTGCACGTGAAGGTGCATTTAGGCCGCGAGAGCGTATCGGGAACCAAACTCTAAGTCCCGCCACTGGCGGGACGGCTGAAAATAGCCCGGTATGTCGCCGAGGCGAGCATTGCGAACCGAGGCGTAAATGCCGGGTAAGCAAAAGAAAAAATTCTTCCGCTCGCCGAAGGCCGGCGCGCAGCGCGTCCGGGGGCCCCCAGCCAAGCCCCGATTTTGGCTTGCTGGGGTGACGCAGCGAAGCGCCTAAAAAATACCTGAGAGTCGTGGGGAAACTGCATTAACACCGGGATTTCCACCATGCACTTGCTATGATTCCCTCATGCCTCTGTCCTGGAACGAGATTCGCCACCGCGCTATTGCTTTCTCCAAAGAGTGGGCGGGTGAAAAGAGCGAACAAGCTGAAAAGCAAACCTACTGGAATGAGTTTTTTAATGTCTTCGGCATCCGCCGTCGTACTGTCGCCAGCTTTGAAGACCCTGTCCGGGGCATCACCGGCCAATACGGGTATATCGATCTTTTCTGGCCGCGCATGCTCTTGGTTGAACACAAGAGTCTCGGCAAAGACCTCGGCAAGGCTGAGTCGCAGGCTTTTCGTTATATTCAGGATCTCGCCCGCGAAGGCCGCCACAATGAGATTCCGCGCTACGTAATCGTCTCTGACTTTGCCCGCATCGCCTTGCATGATCTCGAACCGGACGACCAGCGGCCTCTGCCGCTTCTCGATTCCAATCGCGTCCACACCGTCGAGTTTCCGCTGGCTGACTTTCACAAGCACATTCACAGCTTTGCCTTCATTCCTGGCTACCAGCAGCACAAGTTTGAAGAGCAGGACCCCATCAACATTGAGGCCGTCCAGATCATGGGCCGCCTGCATGACGCTCTTGAACAGGGCGGTTATTCCGGCCATCAGCTCGAACGCTTTCTTGTCCGTATTCTCTTCTGCCTGTTTGCTGAAGATACCGGCATCTTTGAGCGTGAAGCCTTTCACCTGTATCTCGAAAATCGTACGGCGGAAGACGGCTCCGATCTTGGCATGCATCTGGCCCGTCTCTTTGACGTGCTCAATACACCGCCGGAAAAGCGGCAGAAGAACCTTGACGAAACCCTCGCCGAATTTCGCTATGTGAATGGTGATCTATTTGCGGAAAAGCTGGATTTTGCTGACTTCAATCTCCAGATGCGCGTGGCCCTGCTCTACTGCACCACCTTTGACTGGTCGCGCATCTCTCCTGCCATCTTCGGCTCTCTCTTTCAAGCTGTCATGGAGTCGCGTGAGCGCCGCCAGATCGGGGGCCACTACACCAATGAGCGCGATATTCTCAAGGTAATTCGCTCGCTCTTTCTCGATGACCTTCGCGCAGAATTTGAACGCGCAAAAAGTAGCAAGGCGGAACTGCGCCGCTTGCATGACAAGTTGTCAAAGTTGCGCTTTCTCGATCCTGCCTGCGGTTGCGGTAATTTTCTTGTTATCACTTATCGCGAGTTGCGCCTGCTGGAAATCGAGTTGTTAAAGGAACTTTTCAAAGGCAGCACCGAGCAGGAGCTTACCATTGAGCGTCTCTCCCTGGTGGACGTGGACCAATTCTACGGAATCGAGATCAGCGAGTGGCCCGCGCGCATCGCGGAAGTCGCCATGTGGCTGATGGACCATCAGATGAATAATCGGCTATCAGAGGAGTTTGGCCAGTATTTCGTCCGCCTGCCTCTGAGAAAATCCCCGACCATTGTGCACGGCAACGCTCTGCGCCTTGATTGGAAGTCTGTTCTACCGCCGGAGAGATGTAACTATGTGCTAGGCAATCCCCCGTTTGTTGGCAAACACCTAATGACGGCTGGCCAAGAACAGGACATGCAAGAGGTATGGAGGAATATCGATGGTGCAGGCTTCCTGGACTATGTTACGGGCTGGTATCTGAAGGCAGCTCAATATATCAATGGAACCCATATACGCGTCGGCTTCGTTTCCACGAATTCCATTTGCCAAGGTGAACAGGTAGGAATACTGTGGAAAGAATTATTTCAAAATCATCAGATCAAAATCCAATTTGCTCACCGAACATTTCAATGGGAGAGCGAAAGCTCGGGGTAAAGCACATGTACACGTCGTTATCATCGGCTTTGGTGCTTTTGATGCAGCCAACAAGCTCCTCTACGACTACGATTCCGTTAACCCGACGGTGACTTCGGTTCGTAATATCAGTCCCTACCTAATCGAAGGTGCAGATATTGCGCTTCCTATTCGGAGGGAAGCTCTTTGTTCTGTGCCAGAAATAGTGAACGGCAACAAGCCTGCAGATGGAGGCTTTTTGATTATCGAAGATGAGGACAAACAAGACTTCCTAAATGAGAATCGAACCGTAGGTAAATATATACGCCGTTTTCTATCAGCTGATGAATATCTGAATAATCAGAAACGCTGGGTAATGTGGCTCGTAGATGCTCCGCCCTCAGTCATCCGGGAAAACCCTGGAGTTAGAAAACGAGTTGAATCAGTTCGTGAATTTCGGTTGCAGAGCAGGAAAGAGTCAACCCGCCGCCGAGCCGATCGTCCAGCTTTATTTGATCAGATACGGCAGCCTAAGCACGAATATATTCTTGTCCCACGGCATTCATCAGAAAATCGAAAATATGTTCCTTTAGGTTACTTCTCTCCCGAGAACATTATTGCCGATAGCTGCACAGCAATACCTGACGCAAGCCTCTTTCACTTTGGAGTAATCTCTTCCTCGATGCATATGGCTTGGATGCGCCAAGTTTGCGGGCGGCTTGAATCTCGTTATCGCTATTCCAACAAACTCGTTTACAACAACTTTCCTTGGCCCGAATCTCCCACTGACAAACAACGCGCCGCCGTCGAATCTGCCGCCCAGGCCGTGCTGGAAGCACGCAAGTGGCATCCGAATTCATCGTTGGCTGATCTCTATGATCCTCTTTCCATGCCGCCCAATCTGGTGAAGGCCCATGCCCAGCTTGACCGTGCAGTGGAACTCTGTTACCGTCCTCAACCTTTTGACAATGACCGTCAGCGCGTCGAATATCTATTTGCCCTGTATGAAAAACTCACAGCCCCGCTGATTCCTCTCCCACCCAAACGCCGCCGCAGAGCTGCTTCGCGTTAACGATCAAGCCGGATGTTACGCCACTTTCTGATCGCCCTCTTCCTTTTCGTCTCCTGACTCAGGTGCCGATTCCGCTTGCACCTCTGCAGGACGGCTGGAATCCTGATGCTCTTGATCCGGTTGATCTTGGCCGCTGGCTTGTGCCGTCTGCTCCTGCTCTTCTTTGTCCGATATATTCCGCTCAATCTCTGGCGACGCGGAGCTTTCGTTTTCAGTTTCCTCGGATGACCCGGTTAACGCATCTGTCCGCGTCAGAAGAAACTCCATCCTCACCCGCTCGGCGCGCCACTTCACGTTGGCGGCGTTGCCGGCCTGCTCCAGATAGGGTGCAAGCTGCTTGTCGGTGACCCGCTTCTTCTCTTTCAGGAACAGCAGGATGGCCGTGTTCTGGGTTTCCAGCCTTTCCAAATGTGAATACAGTTCTTTGAATACTTCCTTGATCGACTGGCTATCCATTCATGGCCTCCCTGGCGCGTGCCATTCACCTCTGAATAGATGCTGAAAAGCCACTAAGCGGGAAGGGATTGGTCGGGACTCCAACCGTTCCGAAAGTCATTCGCTTTATGCTTTTAGCTGCGCCAGCCGCCGCTTGCTCTCCGCCACGCCTGCCTCAACATTCACGCTGGCATATAGCTTGCCTGCTTCTTCCCAGAGTGACTTGGCAGTCTGCGTATCGCCAACCGCCTCTTTTAGCAAGGCGAAACCTCGAAGAGCATTGGCCAGATCCAGTGGCGGCGTTTTCGGGTGTGCGCGATAGATTGCCAGCGCCTCTTGATAACAAGCTCCGGCTGACTCCATCCGGCCTTCATGCCGATGAATATCGCCAATATGGCGGACGGTGTGGGCCAGTTTCAGCGGAACATCAGCCGCGCGATAATCTGCCAAGCGATGATCAGCCGAGCGATAGACGGCCGCAGCCTCTTCATAGTGATGAAGCGCTTCGTCCGGGCGGTGCAGGTCGCGCTCAATCTGACCCAACGCGGTCAGGGTCTGGGCCAGTTGCAACGGATCTTTTGACGTTCGAGCCAGCGCAACGGCTTCAACGAGATCTTGCTTGGCATCATTGGGATTCTCAAATCGTGCGCCGCGAGCGCGGCTTAACAAAGTGTCAATCGCATCAGCCATACCGGCAAATTATCGCCGATATGGATTTGCAATGCACGAATGCTGAGAAAGGAACCCTTAAGGGTTCGTCGCTTCGCCGGCTTTGTAGATATAGCGAATCGACGGCTTATAGATGAGCAGATGCGGTGAGCCGCCGCGATTCAGCTTGATGCAGTTGCGGTCATACCACTCAATGAATCCCTGCACCTCTTCGCCATCTTTCAATACCACCACCACCGGCGTTTTGCTCTGGATCTGCTTCTGGTAGTAGTAGTTTTCCGCGTGGGTCTGTTCCGGCGGGGCATTGCGGCGCGGGCCGTTGGAGGGCATGCGGTCTGTGCGCTCCAGTCGTTCACGGCGCTCAGAGACCGGTTCCGTGCGAGGCGCAGGCGTGCTCAGCGATGGCCGAATCAGCTTACGGCTTACAAATTCTTCGTGGGTCCGCTCAGGAGCCTGGCGAGCAGCGGTTGAATCCATTTCCTTCATCGTTTCTGTCCCGCTTTTTTTAAAGACTGCATCGGCAGGAAACACCGACTCGGGCTAGCCGAGCTGAACCCAAAATATGACTGAGAATTCAGTGCGGATGTTGACTGTAACCGTATCACAGCGCGCTTCGGCTTTTCAATTGTCTGGAAGGCCAACAACCTGCAGCGCGATCAGCACGCCGATTTACGACATCTTTATGGTTTCTTAATGTTCCATTGCCAACGCAAAAGCATCCAATGACAGCGAACGCAATACGTTACGGCGCATGCCGCTTTGCACCTGCCCCAATTGTCGTGTGGCGCGGGTGATCCACTCAAAATTTACATTGCCAGCCAGCGATTTCAACTCCGCTGCAATGTCAGTGTTGCGCACCAGCTCCGGCGTGCCGGAAATCAGCGCCAGCAGGTCTTTCAGCAGGCTATAAACCGCAGCCAGCAGGCGATCAGTCTTTTCTTTGCCCTCGCCGCCAGCACGATAGGTTTCTGTGGTGCGGAAAAGATCAGAATGTTCGGCTGAACGCACCGCTGTAACCAGCAGCGCCAGAGCGTCTTTGCGAACAGCCACATATTCTTCCAGTTCCAGGGTTCTGGCTCGACCAATTCCGCCGCCGCTCAATCGCGCTGCAAGTTGGCGCTGGCGCGCGTTCCACTCTGGTTTGTCCTGGGTCAGAAAGCTTTCAATCTCTGCCGGTGGCAGCGCCGCAAGCGTGAATGTGACGCATCGCGAGCGGATCGTCGACAACAACTCCCCCGGATTTCGTGCTAATAGGAAAATATTTGCAAACTCGGGCGGCTCTTCCAGCACTTTCAAGAGCGCATTGGCCGCTTCTTTCATGAATGCCGAATCTGAGAAGATGAAAATCCGCCTGCGCGCCTCCTGCGGCTTGAAATGTGAGGTCTGGATCACCTGCCGCACCTGGTCCACTTTAATCATCATCTGCGGCGGATCAGGCGGCACCACCATCACGTCCGGGTGCGTTTGCACCAGGATTCGCGTCTCGCGTTTGTCCGTTTCGCGCAGTCCCTCGCGGGCCTCCACGGCCTCGGCAAAGCGCGCGTCCAGATCTTCTGCTTCGCCGATACGCCGGCAATTGCTGCACACGCCGCAAAAGTCAGGCGGGCCGTCCGTCTGTGTCGATTTCAGGCAGTTCATGGCCCGTGCCAGCATCAGCGCCAGTGTGTACTTTCCTGCGCCTTGCGGCCCGGCCAGGATCACCGCATGGGGAAAGCGGTCTCGCGCCAGGGCCTCGCGCAGCCGGTGAACAACCCCCGAATTGCCATGAAATGTGGAAAACGGCATGGCCCATTTTAGACCGACCAGCCCAAAAACCAGAAAGGGATGTGATTGGTTGGTATGTATATTGCTCAATTAAAAAGACTTATATGAAAATCGATAGCTTGTGAAATTTTTTTAACAAAGTCTATATTTTCAGGCCTACTTCTGACTCTATTAGTACAGAAGCAGGCTCATCCGTCGACTGCTAATAGGGGGATATGGACCCGGAAGCCGTATCCCCCTTATATATTTTTAGCGATAATTTCTCTACCCTCCCCCCTTCGCACTCACTCAACGCTATCCAAAAAGCACCGAGCTTCTTTCCTTCCTCGCCATGCAAAATAACGAATTAGCTTTTTTAACCACCGTCTAATCACTGCCTAAGAAATGCGGCACATGATCAGGCCAGGGCATTTCCATCACATTTTTCGGCACGCAGTGAGGATTGATTGCTTCAGCCCTCCGAAGGTCCCCCAATCGAGAGAGGTGTTTTGTGATTGAATTGTTAGAACTGGCCTGGTCCAAAATCTTTGCCTGCCGCCATAAGAAGTGCACTCCGCTTATTACCTGCCGTCCTGGCACGCTGCGTTCTGGAGTTGCGTCCATCACTGGAACTTATTTTGTCTGCCTGAAGTGCGGGAAAGAGTTCGCCTATGACTGGGAGAATATGAAGGTCATCGATCCCAGCCACACGAAGGTGATTGCAGAAAAAACTGCGCAGGCATATGCAGGGAAGTAGCGGCGATTTCTGCCAAGCGTCTAGACAAGAATGAAATGCCGATCGCGGTTTGGAAGTTGCTTCCAGGAACTTGCGAGTCTTCTCGACGTATTACGGGTCACCGGATGCCAGCTCTTTCATAAAAATTTCACATAACATCTAAGGTCGTTTCCCTCAAAAAAGGCAAAAGCCTTAGATCACTCAGCCGCAAAACGCCTTATTGCCGGTACTAAATTCCGCGGATACTCTCCAGCCATGCTTCCGGAAAATTTTCGATCGCTCGTCGTTTCTATTCTGCTATTGGTTTCATGCAGCGCTATCTGGGCGCAGACGCCTACGCCTTCTCCCACGCCAGCGGATGAGTTCACCATTGTCGCGCTGCCGGATACGCAGTTTTACTCTTCCACGTATCCGCAGATCTTTGCCGCAGAAACACAATGGATTGCCGATCACGTTCAGGACCAGAACATACAACTGGTGGCCGGGTTGGGCGATATTGTGGATGGCGGAGGCGAACTCACACAGTGGCAGAACGCCGCGGCGGCTTATCGTTTGATCGCGGGCAAAGTGCCTTACATGATCGCGCTTGGCAATCACGATTACGATAAAAACAATCCCGCAGGACGAACCGCATCAACCCAGAATTTCAATTCATTTTTCGGTCCTGCCTATTACGCCGGAGCAAGCTGGTATCGCGGCAGCTTTCCTGCCGGCAGCAATGAAAATTTTTATGGCGTGATTACAGTCAACAACCGTAGTTACCTGATCGTGGTGCTTGAGTTTGCAGCCCGCGACTCCGCTCTGTCCTGGGCTGATGGCATCATCAAAGCCAACCAGGATAAAGACGTCATTATTGTGACCCACATGTTTACCTATGCAGACAACACGCGCATCTCGCAATGTGATGAAAACAGCGCGGCCAGCTTCGGCGTGGGGCAGGATAATAACGGGGAAGATATGTGGTGGAAACTGGTGCGCAAGTATCCCAACATTCATCTGGTTTTGAGCGGCCACGTGGTGGAGGGAGACGGCACCGGCCGCCGCATGGACCTGGGCGCCAGCGGCAACCTGGTAAACCAGATTCTTTCTGACTACCAGTCTTACCCTTCCGGCGGCAATGGCTATCTGCGCCTGATCAGGATTTCTCCGTCATTGAACCGTGTGAGCGTGAGCACCTATTCGCCTTTTCTTGATTCCTTTCTCACTGACGATCACAACCAGTTTGTTGTGCCTTATCACAATCCGGGGATTTCTACTGCGCCGGGCACGATCTCCGGCAAGGTCAAGAGCGCACTGGATTGTTCTCCGGCGACAGGTGTGACCGTAGCTTACAGCGGCGGCTCTGCCGTAACTGATGCCGCTGGTAATTTTTCCATCCCGGCGAATGCTCGCAAATCGCTGGCCATTACAGCCGGAAAAACCGGCTGGCTGAGTGACGCTCGTTTTGGCACCTCAACGCCCAACACAACCGCAGAACCAAGCCCAACCAAAATTTTTGTATCGACCGCAGGCCGAATCAGCGGGCATGTGCTCAACAGCGGCGGTGCTCCGGTTGCTGGCGCTACCGTTACCTTCACCGGCGGCAATCTGCGGTTGAGTAAATCCGTAGCCACAGATGGCAGCGGTGCATACAACACAAGCTGGACTTCAATAGGAAGTTATACGGTGAGCGTTTCCGCAACCGGCTATGCTGCGGCGAGCAGTTCAGCGACGGTCAACACCGGGTTAACCAGCACGCTGAACTTCAGCCTGCATCCTTAACCTGCGCGGATCGAAGGCCATGATGTGCGCGTTTATTTTGAGAATGCTGTAATTTTCGTGGGCCCTCCTGCGTCTTTATGATTGATGAGGGTTGTAATAGCAGACCAGCCAAGCCCATGAAAGCTCCCCACCGTCGACTATCAGCATCTTCAATGCGCCTGATATGGAGATTCTTGCTCGCAGCCGTCTCTTTGTATCTGGCGCTTGCCATAGTGGCCGGAGTGGTGATTGCCGATGCCTCTTTGAAGCTCCGCCGTCTTCCGTTGCGTCACAAGCATGCAATTGCCGCAGCGGTGCAAAATCAATTTCAGGCTGAGCTTCAAGACGTAAGCATTCAGGCCGCAGATGGCGCGGTGCTCAAAGCGTGGTATGTCCATCCCCATACGTTTAACGGATCTTCAGTCATTCTTCTTCACGGCATTACTGACAATCGTGAAGGCGTAGCCGGGTACGGCAAGCTCTTTCTGGCACACGGATATGCCGTTCTCCTGCCGGATGTTCGCGGCCACGGCGAAAGCGGCGGCCAACTGGCTACTTACGGCATAAAGGAATCAGACGACATTCACCGCTGGGTCTCATGGATGTATGAGCACGATCCGCCGCAGTGTGTTTATGGATTTGGAGAATCCTATGGCGCAGCGCTGATGTTGCAGTCGCTGGCGGCGGAGCAGCGCTATTGTTCTGTCGCCGTGGAAAGCCCTTTCTCTACGGCTCGGGAAATGAGTTTTGAACGAATCTCCGGGCCGCTGCATTTGCAGCCCTGGTTCGGCAAGACGGTGGGAAGGCCAGCCATCTGGTCAGCAGAGTTATATGCACGGCTGCGTTATGGCGTTGATCTGCTCCAGCCGAATCCGTTGGAAGCCGTAAAGCACTCCTCCGTACCTGTTCTATTAATTCATGGCGAGAACGACCGGAGTATCTCTCCGCATCACTCGCAACTCATCGCCGCTGCCGCTCCTAACCATGTGCAGCTTTGGCTGGTTCCACATGCCGGCCACACAATGGCCTGGTCTGCTGCACATCAGGAGTTTGAGCAGCGAGTGCTGGGCTGGTTCGTCGCGCATGGAAAAATTGTCCATCAAATTTCCACGGGAAATTAGCAGAAGCCGCAGATAGCCTTGCAGAATTCTCAATCATTTTGCCATCAACTCAGCGTTAAGCTGATTTCTCGCAAGCTTTTCTGCTGTACTCGTTCTTGAGTTGTTACGCTGGTAAAGTGGTTGCGAGAAGCAGCTGAAAGTAAAGGCGTGATGATTCCCGCACAATGTGCTGTGATTACGTATCTATGAACCAACGCAACATCATCCTGGTATGCCTATTCGTGCTCAATAGCGCATTGGCGTTCGGGCAGTGCAACTTTCCTGTCCCTTCTTCTTCCAACGTCATGAACTATGCGTTTGAGCCAATTGTGGCGCAAGACAAGATGAGCCTTCACGTCACGCTTGAGTTCAAAGGCGGCAAATCTGGCAAGGCAAAGATCGAGCTGCCATCAAAATGGGCAGGCGAAAAAGATTTACAGAAGTCGATTACTAAACTCACAGCGCTCTCCGCGCAAACCGCAATCAGCGATACGAAATCGCCAACCATTAAGCAACTGCTGTTTCCGCCCAACAGTGTGGTCAGGATCTCTTACGTTCTGATCAAGGACTGGAGCGGCTCGTTAAACGCCTCTACCAGGTTCCGTTCTGATTTGTCGCCTGAATACTTTCACATCGTCGGTCCCGCTTCGCTGGTTGGCCCAAAACTCGATTTGTTCAAGACTGTTGATGTGCGCTTTGACTGGTCGAGGGTTCCTCCAAACTGGTCGCTCGCTTCAAGTTTTGGTATAGACGAGCGCTGCCAGTCGTTTCATGGCAGTTGGGCGGATGCAAAGAATTATCTTTTTGTCGGAGGCGATTACCGCACCTACCACACCACCATTGTAGGGAATGCAGTGGACTTCGC
>Ga0070741_10013546_pt1 | contig 14357 bp, 5 predicted proteins | sample Coa_R1_4_FD_66440 | JGI IMG/M metagenome (GOLD analysis project Ga0070741, IMG submission 66440) | Surface soil microbial communities from Centralia Pennsylvania, which are recovering from an underground coalmine fire - Coalmine... | ecosystem: Environmental > Terrestrial > Soil > Unclassified ...
GAGGGAAGGCGGTCAATGATTCTTCAGAACCAGCTTGAACTCGCGCACAGCATTCAGCGAACGCTCGTTCCCACCCTCGAAATTCGCATGCCACGCTTCGAGCTCTATGGAATCTCGCAACCCAGTGAAAAGGTAGGCGGCGATCTCGTCGACGCGGTATCGCTCGAAAACGGCGATCTCATCGCCTTCCTCGCGGACATCACGGGGCACGGTCTCGCCGCGAGTATCCTCATGGGCCGCGTCAAGACCGCGGCTCGCACGGCACTGCTTGACGCCGGCGAACGCGAGCCTCAGGAGACAATCCCGCTGCTTCTGAACCGCCTCAACACAGTTCTGCCACAGGTTAAAGAATCTCAGCTGTACGCCACCTTCACCGGCTTCCGCTTCGGTGCGGACGGCAGTGTCTTCTGCGCGCTCGCCGCCAGCCCTCCGGTGGTTCACTGGCATGCTTCCGCGCAATCGATCTCGCATTGCCAGGAGCCGCAGTTTCCCGTTGGCCTGCTGCCTCAGTCGCACTTCGATGGCTTCTCACTAGATGCCGCAACCGGCGATCTCTTCGTCGTCGCCACCGACGGAATCCTCGAAGTGGCTGACAAGCACGGAGAGGAGTTTGGCCTGGAACGCCTCAATCAGGTGGTCGCTTCCGGAGCGCGTGATCCCTTGCCACAGCTCGCTGCGAGGATTCTCGCCGCCGCGCGCAGCTACGGCCGGCAACTCGATGACCAGACCATCCTGCTGGTCCGGCGCCTGTGATTGGGCCGCACAAAAAACAGACCTCGCACAGAGGCGAGGTCTGTCGTTGATCAAGCTGTTTTCTATTAGCTCTGGAACAACCGACGGCGCATCATGCCCGCCGCGCCCAGGATGCCAGTCCCCAGCAACATCAGGCTGGACGGCTCCGGCACGGCAGTGCTGCCAGGCAGAACGTGCACATCGCTCAGCAATAACGCTCCGTCCGTACCGCCCGGAGTCGTCGACGAAAACTCAAGCGTCTCCATGGCAGATGTTGCAACAAAGCTGTCACTGAATGAGTGAAAGAGAACCGAATCTCCCACCGGAGTTACCGCGGTCGGCCCCGAGAGTGTTGAGCCGCCCACCAGGACCGTCAGCGACGGTGTCGCATTGCAGCAGTTGTCGCCGGTTAGATCGCGTGCGTTGTCCATGAAGGTCAACGTGTACGTCTGACCTGCATTCAGTCCGGTCAGCGTGGTGCTGAACGAACCATCCGCCTGGATGAACCCGGCCGTAGTATCGCCGGACGGCAAACTGCCGTTGTTCCAAAAACCGCTTGTGTTGTAAACCGTGGATCCCGTCGCACCGGTGCTGGTCCAGCCCGGAACAGCACCGTAGCCAGGAACGCCATTCGATGGGCTGAAATTCGGGTTCGTGACGTCGGCCCGTGCCGCCAATCCTAAACCCGCAAACATAAGTACTGCTGCCATGACACGTAACCGCATATTGACCCCCGTTGTGAACTGCTGCTGCATAATCCTGCACGACTGCTCCTTTTGAAACAATCAAAATCTTGCTAGGTTGCCACACACTTGGGAGTAACAATGGTAACCACACGATAGTTATTTCAGTTACCCAAAACTTCGTTACGAATGGGGTTTCGTTTTACTTCAAAGCGCAACTGCCCTAACCTGAATTGCATATGTCGGGTTACCTTTTTTCGAGCCGCCGCCGTTTTCTCCGCTCCAGCGCCACCGCCTCGGCGCTTGCCATCCCCGCAATCCGGGCTCTCGCCCAGGCCAGCGCGCCCGCGACGCTCACTATCCAGGTGGAACAGCCCGGCCCGGCACTGCCAGCGAACTACATCGGGCTCTCCTATGAGATCGAGCAGCTCTCCGACCCGTCCTTTTTCTCACCCGCCAATACCGGCCTGATCGAGCAGTTCCGCGCGCTCTCCCGTAACGGCGTCCTCCGTCTCGGCGGTAACACCTCGGACGTCGGCTGGTGGAAGCCGAAGCCCGACAGCAAGCAGCCTCCGCTGCCGTCGAATGTCGTGCTCCAGACTCCGCAAGGCGAACGCTCGCCCATGGATCTCGCCTACGCCGTCACACCCGAAGCCGTCCGCAACCTGCGCGCCTTTCTCGACGCGACCGGCTGGACCTGCCTCTACGGCATCAATCTCGGCTCCAGCACGCCGGCACGCGCGGCCGACGAAGCTGAATTCGTCCACAAGACTCTCGGTCCCCGACTCGAATACTTCCAGATCGGCAACGAGCCCGACGGCTTCGGTCGCCGCTTTCGCGACAAGAACACCTGGGACGCGAACGCCTACTTCAACGACTGGCTCGCCGCCGCAAACGCCATTCGCGCACGCGTGCCTTCCGCGCGCTTCGGCATGCCCGATGTCGCCAGCAAAGTTTCATGGTTCCCCACCATCGCCGACCGTCTCTCCGCGCTCAAGGAGCGGCCCGACGTCGTCGCCCTCACGCATCACTATTACTTCACCGGTCCGCCATCGAACCCCAAGGCCAACATCAACGATCTTCTGCACCCTGACCCACGCGTCACCCGCGACGCAGCCATCGCCCGCGCCGCCGCGCAGAAGCTCGGCACCCAGTACCGCATGACCGAAGGCAACAGTTGCTATCGCGGCGGCAAGCCGGGCTTCTCTGACGTCTTCGCCGCCACGCTCTGGTCGGCTGATTACTGTCTCCTGCTCGCCTCGCTCGGCTACTCCGGCGTAAACCTTCACGGCGGCAGCGCCAGGCAGGTTGCCAACTCTCTCGGCGGACGGCTTCCCGGCGACGCCCTGATCTCCAACCCGAATGAGGTCCACCCACGCCCGTTCTACACGCCGATCGCCGACATCAACGGCCAGTACGTCGCCGAGCCCACCTTCTACGGTCTGCGATTCGCCGGCCACCTCGCCGGAGGCATCATGCTTCCTCTGACCTTCAACCCGGGCGCTGTCAACGCAACCGCCTACGCCGCGAAGCTCCCCACCGGCCAGACCGTCGTCGCGATCATCAACAAGGACGCCGATCATCCGCTCCACATCGATCTTGCTGGCTACAGCGTCGGCCGCACGCTCACCGCGCAATCGCTCGCATCGCGCACCGTCGAAGATCGCGAAGCCGCAGGCAATCGCGAAGCCTCAACCGTTCCGCCCGCCACGGCGATGCTCCTCTACAGCTCCCGCTGATTCGCTGCGCGCAAACACGGGCGTCCTTCGGGACGCCCTTTCACTTGCTCGCAGTCCGACTCCCGCCCGGTCCCCAGATCCGGAACTCGCCCGAACAATGCATCATGCTCATCAGGTACAGCATCCCGTCGTAGTAGCGCTGCTCACCGGACGGCATCGGCATCGCCCACAACGCATCCACGAACGCATCGGCGCCCTTGCCTTTGCTCGCCGCCAGGCTTCCCACCGCAGCCGTCGCCACCATGCCGGGCGAGTGCCGCTCCGACAGCGGCTTGCCATCCAGCGTATACCGGTCGACAAACCGGTCGATGCCCTGGCTCACCAGAAACCGCTGATACCGGTCGCTCAGCACCGGCCCATCCGCGCCTTTCCGCCACCACGAATAATCCACCGACCAGTTACTCACGCTGCGCCACGAGTCATAGCCAAACTGCACCGGCTTCTTATCCCACCCCATCGCAGGCGTCGCATCGAAGTTCGCGCGGTCCGGCGTCAATGCCGTCTCGGGCCCTGTGACCTTCGCGAAAAATCCGCGACTCACCTCCGCCGCACGCGCCCAGAACGCACGATCCTCCACCGGTCCCCACCGCGCCCACAGCTCGTAAAACGCGGGCAGGTGATAGCTCGGATCGGTCGTCTGGTTCTGCACATTCGGCACAAACAGAATCATCGTATGCTGCTCATTCACCATCGGCCCGATCGTCTCGGTCCACGGTCCGCGCGGCCGTGGAAACACCGGCGGCTTCGGCGCCGGCTCTCCCTTCGCCGCGGCCTCTGCCGTTGCTTTCGCGGCGGCCTTCTCACGCGCCGTCTCGTTCGGGCTCGGCCAGGGATGATCCGGCATCACGAACGGCGGATCCTGCGGATGAATCCGGAACGGCCCTGTTCCGCTCAGCACCGGATGGTGCCGCATCCCGCGCAAAATTCGGTCCGCCTCAGCCTGGTAGTTATAGATCCCTTTGCCATTGCCCCAGCGGTTCGCTGCAAAGTACAGCGACATCACGAAGTACTCTTCTCCATCCGGCGCCGGACCTGTGGAGCGCGGCGTTCCATCCGTGTTCATCGACCACGCAAAGTACCCCACGCTCGGGTTCTTCGGGTCGGTAATCAGCATGTACGTGTGCGCCCAGTTCCATATCGCATCGAACTCATGTTTCTTATTCAGCTCGACAGCGATCATCATGCCGTAGCTCATGCCCTCCGTGCGCGCATCGTTGTTCGCCCAATCGGTGATGTACGCCAGCGGCCCGTTCTCATTCTCCCCCGCCTCGAAGTACACCGACTGCGTCTGCGGATCGCCATGAAAGAACTGCTGAAACGCCGCCTCGATTCTGGCGTGAGTCTCCGCCGGTGAATGTCCATGCTCGGCAAACATGTCGCGATAGCGCCCGGTTTTATACGCTCCATCCCCATCACTCGGCGACTGCGCGAAACCCACGCCCGACACAATCGCCGCAACAACCAGAATCAACACTCTTCGCATCAACGATCGTCTTCTTTCGCGCATGAACCCACCTTACATGCGCCGAATTTCTTGCGCCGAAAATCAAAATGGGCGCCCTCATCAGGGCGCCCATTTCGGTGATTCTCTCTCAGCTTTAGAAGCGGATGAACGCCTCAAACTGATAGATACGTGGCTGATTTTCCTGGGCCGTCACCTGACCGAACGTGGAGCTGGTCCAGTCGGTAACGACTGTGTGGTTCGGTCCGCTTCCACCCAGGACCGGATGGTTCAACGCGTTGATCAAATCGAGGCGGAACTGCAGAGCCAGTGGCTCGTACAGCTTCGACAGGGAGAAATTGCGCTGTACGGCTGCATCGAGCTGGTTCAGGAAGTCGCTTCGAAGGTTGTCGAACCGGATCGGCAGAGTGCGAATCTGGTACGAGTTTCCGTAGACGGGGTTTGTCAGGCTCGCCACGTCTTGGCCAGACGTTAGAGTGGAGGCCTTGTTTGCCCAAAGCGAGGTGTTGAACCAGGTGCCTTTTGCGCTGTTCTTATAACCGCTGCGACCCCAGGCGGAATTCCCGGGGCTACCCGACCCAAGGTATACGGGAAGGGTAGAGGACGGATCGAACTCCAGCGGCTGACCGCTCTGCACCTGGTAGACGCCCTGGACCTGCCATCCGCCTACGATTTGTGAAAGCACCCCTCCGTTGGCCAGGTAGTCCCGACCCCGTCCGAAGGGCAACTCATAGATGCCGCCGGTCGAGAATCGGAAGGTGCGATCGTTCGCCGACAGCCCATACCATGGCTGCGGATCGCTCGGGTTCAGGTACTGCGTCGCATCCAGCGACTTCGACCATGTGAAAGCGGAGGTTACGCTGGCGCCATGCGTGAACCGGCGGGTCAACTGTGCCTGGAATGAGTGATAGATCGAGGATCCACTCGTAATGTACGCCGAAACGTCGGTGAACTCCGGATACGGCCTCAGCAGCTGGCTGACCCCGAGATTCGATGAGGAGCCCAGCGAAACCGTGCTCGGAGCGATCCCCTTGAAGGGGTTCGGGACCTGAGCCGACATCGCAGTATTCTCGGTGACATCCGATCCATTCGTGAACGTCGAGAGGTACTGCTGCGGAACCGCGTCGAAGTCCTTCTGGATGGGAAGGTGCAGACCGTGGTTGCCGACATAAGCGATGTCTGCCAGCCAGGCACCGAACTGATGCTGAATATCGAAGCTCCACCGCATGTTGTACGGGGTCTTCGGATTCAGAGGCTGGAAGGTCACCGACTGGCCGAGGTACGTCTCCAGCCCGAGCGAGCTGCCGGTCGGCTGCGCGATGCCGTTCGGGAACGGATTCGCCAGCGTGTAACCGCCGTTGGCTGTTTCATAGGCGTACGTCTGCCCCGATCCCGGAACCTGGTTCGCGATTCCGCTGACCGACGTCGCCTGCGTAAAGCCCTGCTGCGGCAGCAGGAACGTGCTCGTCGATCCGGCATTGCCGCCAGACAGATAGAACGTGGACAGCGAATCGTCGAAGATGCCGAAGCCTCCCCGAACCACCGTGTTCTGTGCAACCTCATAGGAGAAGCCCGCACGCGGGAGCATGTTGATGATTTGCGTGTGATAGTCCTGATTCCCCGACAGCGGTGTCGACGGATCGCCCAGGAAGCGCAGACCTCCGGTCGTGGGCAGGCTGCTCGGCATTGCTGCGGGCAGGTTCGGGATTGTGGCCGCCTTGTACACCTTCGCCGCAGATACGCTGGCCGGATTTGTCGCCCCGAAGTCAAAGTACGTGTTCGCCTTGTCGTTGCGCTCGTTGTTCGGTCCCTCGTACTCGAAGCGCAGACCGAGGTTCACGGTCAGGTTCGTCAGCGGCTTCCAGTCGTCCTGGATCCACTCGGCCATGTAGTTCGACCGCGACGCCAGATCGGAGTTGATCGTTACCGCCGAGGAATTCGGCAGGCCGTACAGGAACTGCGCCAGGCCGAAGCCGAGCGACTGCGCCGACGTGATTGAGCTTGCGGTCACGTAAGAGCCGTTGTTCTGGTAACGTCCGTTGCCCTGGGTTGTGATACCTGCATTGGTGTTGTACATGCGGTACTCATAGCCCATGCGCAGGAAGTGCTTGCCCCACAGGCGGCTCACCTGGATCGAGCCCAGCGTCACGTCATCGTGCGAGAGCACGCCGTTGTCTGAGTTCAGCGAGGTATCCCCCGTGATATCGATGCGCGGGAAAGCCTGCGCATTCGGGCCCATGTTGTTTACGAGGTAGCTAGGCATGCCGATCGACGTCGGGTTCAGCAAGCCCTGCGAGGTCACAACGTTCTGATTCACGAACCGCGTCCACGTCAGGTGCGCCTCGACCACAGTCTGCGGACTGAGGGTAAAGATGTAGCCAAGTGCAATGCCCTTGTTCAGATACGTCAGCGAGGTTCCGCTCACCGGAGCGAAGTACGTGTTCTTCGCAGGCTGCAGACGACGGCTCTGCACCCAGTGTCCATACAGCGTCTGCCTGTTCGACAAGTTGAAGTCGCTCCGGACGATGTACGCGTAGTAGTGATCCGGTTCAGCCTTGGAGTAGGCGTAGTTGCCGCCGCCAACTGTCAGCGGCGTCGTATTCGGCTCGGGATAATACTTCAGCGCCGCCTTCGCGATCGCGCTTACCGCGCTTGCCGGGATCAGGTTGCCCGCAATCGGCGAACGAACGATGCAGGTCTTGCCGCTGCCGCAGATCGGTCCGCCCGTCGTCACCACGCCAGAGGTCGGATCGTAGAGCTGGAACTTGTTGGTCGTGCCCGCCGGGTGCGAAGTATCCAGCGCATACAGCTCCGAAAAGTCATAGTAGCCGGACGTCGTCTCGCCGCGCTCTGCCTTGGTGGGAACCGTCAACAGCTGCACGTTCGGGGTTGCCGACTGGCTATGCTCATAGCCCGTGAAGAAGAACCACTTGTCCTTCCAGATCGGTCCGCCCACCGCGCCGCCTTCGCGCATCCACGAAGCCTTCGCCGGCGTCGAGGTTGCAGTGTGCCAGTAATTCGTGTTCAGGTCAGGGTTCTGATACGACGCGAACGCCACGCCATGAAACGTGTTCGTTCCGCTCTTCAGCGACGTATTCACAAACCCGCCCGACGAGTGACCTTCCGTCGCGTCGTACGAGGACGTCTCCACCTTGTACTGTCCGATGAACTCCGTCGAAGGTGTATACGCCGAAAAACGAATGCGGTTATCCGGTGCACCGTCCAGCCGGTACTCCATCGAGTTAAGCACCGATCCGTTCACCGACACCGTCGCCGTGCTGCTGTCATAGGAGTGAATGTTCGGGTTCACACCGCTCACCAGGATGCCCGGCGCCAGCGTCTCCAGCGTGAACGGGTTGCTGTACACCAGCGGCAGCTCCTGAATCGACTTCTCCTCCACGATCGTGCCGAGCGTCGCCGTTGACGTCTGCAGCTGCTGAACACCCGTCTCCACCTCTACCGTCTCGCTCGTCGAGCCGATCGGCAGGCTGATGTTCTGCTGGTTCGTCTGGTTCACGTCCACAACCGTGTGCACGCGCTCCGTCTTTTTGAATCCCTCGCGGTCAACCGTGATGGTGTAGCTGCCGGGGTTCAGGTCGGCGAACGTATAGTTTCCATCCGAGTTCGTCTTCGCCGTCTGAACCACACCCGTCGCTTCGTTCTTCAGCTGCACGACTGTGTCAGGCAGAATGGCTCCCGTATCGTCCGTCACATGACCGGCGATACCTCCGCGTTCCGTTTGCCCCAGGGCATATCCCGCGAACCCGGTAATCAGCAGTCCCAGAACCAGGGCGCGCAAAACCATTCGCATTCCCGATCCGCGCGCTCGTCCCAATCCTGTAAGACACAAAAGCACGGTTGCCAGCATCGCGGCCAGCCGTGTCATTCGTCCATTCATTTGCATGTCACTGCTCCTTAGTACTGCCGAAAGAAATTCATATCGGAACACTGTCCGTTTCGAAAAACCCGCAACTACGCTGGCAGAGATCGCCACTGTCGTTCAGTTTGTGCTGTCAGCGCATGTGATCTAACCGACATAAGCCAGTCCGGCTTAGGCTCCGGTTCTGGGAGATTGTGGGGCTGACCACCGCCGGGGATTATTTCCTGCCGGACACATACCTGTCAAACAGCTTCTGCTTATGCCCCTCCAGCCGCTTCAGCCCATCCGCCGCACCTCGCCGATCTGTCAGGCAGCCAGCCGACCCCATTCCGAGTTGATACGTAGAACCTATTTGTCTCTTGACAGCAAAATCCCTGTAAGCGCACCATTTCCGGGAAAATTAGACGTCAAATCTGCGCCGTATGTAGTCATACCGATTCGACCAAAACTCTTCGAATCGCTTCTCACAAGCACCTCGGCGGTGCTGGATCGAAGAGGCGGCAGAACACACAAGACGAAGATCCAGTTGGTTCCTTTGGAGGCGATGTATGAAGCTGTTTCACCCCCGCAAACATGGGCTCTCGACCTTGCTGCAACTCGTTGCCCTCACCGTCTTCGCTCTTCTCCTTCCCTCGCTAACCGCCCAGATCGCCGGCACCGGAACCATCCAGGGCACAGTCACGGACCAGACCGGAGCGTTCATCCCCAAGGCCACCGTCACGCTGACCGAGCAATCCACCCAGGTCGCGCGCACCATCAGCACGGATGAGAGCGGCGTTTACGTCTTCCCCAACATCAAGCCCGGAACCTACACGGTCGCGATCGCCGCGCCTGGATTCGCCAACTTCGCGCAGAAGAACAACGTCCTCGAGGTCGGCAGCAACATCGCGGTCAACGTCCAGATGAAGGTCGCCGGCGCCAAAGGCGAGAGCGTGGAGGTCTCCGCCAATGGCCTGGCGCTTCAGACCGAGGACGTCTCCTACAAGCAGACCATCGACGCCAAAGAAATCACCGAGCTCCCGCTCAACTCCGCCTCCCGCCAGATCACTGGCCTGCTTACCATGTCAGGCGGCACCAACCCCGCTCCGGCCGGCGACTTCACCGGCAGCAAATACTCCTATCAGACCATCTCTATCTCGGTCGCCGGTGGCAGCGGCAACACCACGCTCTGGCGGCTCGATGGCGGCGACAACAACGACTACATGGGTAATGGCAACCTGCCGTTCCCGTTCCCCGACGCTGTCAGCCAGTTCTCCGTCGAGTCCAGCGTGCTCGGCGCGCAGGACGGCATGCACTCCGGCGGCCTGGTCAACGTCGTCACCCGCTCCGGCACCAACACCTATCACGGCTCCGCGTTCGAGTTCATCCGCAACAACTTCCTCGACGCCTCGAACTTCTTCGCCTCATGCACACCGGTCGCGCCGGCCAAGACCTGCAGCCCCAAGGACACTCTCCACCAGAACCAGTACGGTGGCACCTTCGGCGGCCGCATTCTTCGCGATAGGCTCTTCGCCTTCGCCGGCTATCAGCGCCTCAAGGCCGACCAATCCAGCGCCGCCACCAAGGCAACCGTCCCCACCGCCGCTAACCTTCTCGGCGATTTCTCCGTTACCGACCCGCCGCCCGGATCCACCAACACCACCTGCGGCAAGCCCGTGCAACTCTATGACCCGATCACCGGCGCGCTGCTCCCGGGCAACAAATATCCCACTCCGCCGACCTTCAACGCCGCGTCGCTCGCGCTTCAGAAATTGCTACCCAAGATCGATCCCAGCTACGACACCGGCAACTGCGGATTCGTCTCCTACGCCATCCCCAACGAGCAGTTCGACAACGAGTTCGTCACCCGCGTCGACTTCACCATCAACGACAAGAATCACTTCTACGCGCGCTACTTCATCGACGGCTATCAGTCGCCCGCGTTCTTCTCCCCCACCAACATCCTCATCACCACGCAATCCGGCAACGTCGAGCGCGTCCAGACCTACACCATGGGCGAGGATTGGACCGTCGACTCGAACATCGTGAACTCCGCGCATGCCACGCTGCTGCGCCGCAGCAACAATCGCGGCTACGCTGCCAACGACATCAATGCGAACACGCTCGGCGTCTCGCTCTACCAGGCCGAACCCAACGGCCTGCAGATGTCCGAGGGCAAATTCACTATCGGCGGCGGCACCAACTCCGTCTCGCACTTCAACGACAACACCCTCGCGCTTGACGACGACATCACCATGCTGCACGGCAAGCATCAGTTCGTCTTCGGCGGCGAGTTCGTCTGGAACCAGCTCAATATCTCCAACGCCTACGAATCCAACGGCACCTTTACCTTCAACGGCACCTTCAGCGGCAGCGGCCCGCAGGGAGGCAGTAAGGTCGGCGACCAGAACCTCGACTTCCTCATGGGCACGCTCTCTGCCTTCCAGCAGAGCAAGATGCAGCAGAACGCCCTCCGCGCTCCCATCCCCAGCATCTACTTCCAGGACACCTACCACGCCACCAAGCAGCTCACTGTTATCGCCGGCATCCGCTGGAGCCCTGAGTGGCTGCCCTTCGATGTCTTCAACCGCGGCACCGTGTTCAACTACAACGCCTTCCTCGCCAACCAGGTCTCTAAGGTCTATCCCAACGCCCCCGCCGGCACGTTCTTCTATGGCGATCCCGGCGTCCCGCGCGCCTTCACCGAGGCCTCACCCTGGCAGTTCTCGCCCAACGTCGGCCTTGCCTATGACATCAGCGGAAAGGGAACCAGCGTCATTCGCGCCGGTTTCGAAATCATCTACGATCAGGTGAACTTCTTCACCGGGCAGCGCACGCAGCAGAACCCGCCCTTCGCCACAGCCATCAGCCAGATCCAGACCTCCACCTCAGGGCCCATCAATTTCGCGGCGCCCTGGTCCGCTGGATCGATTACCACCAGCCCGTTCCCGCAGCCCGCTGTTCCCACACCCGCGCAGGCGCAGTTCTTCCCGCAGTCGCAGTACATTGTCCTCCCCACGCAGTTCAAGCCCTCCTACACCGAGCAGTGGACCGCCAGCGTGCAGCACCAGTTCCCGCATGACTGGCAGATGCAGGTCGACTACATCGGCAACCACACCGTGCACGATCCGATGGGCACTCCACTCAGCCCGGCCATCTACGTTCCCGGCAACTGGGGTCCGGGCGGCACTGGCTGCCCGGGTGTCGTCACTACCGGCCCCGCAGGCAAGCCTGCCGGAGCGGCTGGCACACCATGCTCCACTGTCGCCAACCAGGCGCAGCGCTTCGCCCTCACCGTCGCCAACCCCGCCCAAGGCAACCAGTACCTCGGTGGCGGCGGCGGCTCCGTCATGGTCAATGACATCGGCATGGCCAACTACAACGGCATGATCGCCACCCTGCAGCACCGGCTGTCCAACACCTTCAGCGTGCTCGCCAACTACACCTGGTCCAAGTGCCTCAACATCTACGACGCTCAGGGCGATTACGCCGGCACCAACGTCGAGAACCCCAACGACATCTCCCGCGACTACGGCCCCTGCGGCTCCGACTTCCGCAACGTCACCAACCTCGTCCTCGTGCTCCGCTCCAACTTCCACTCGATGCCCGCTGCCGCGCGCTACGCAATCAACGGATGGGAGTTCGCCGGCGGTCCCCACATCTCCAGTGGCGTTCCGTTCACCGTCACCACCGGCACTGACATCTCCCTCACCGACATCGGCAACGATCGTCCCAACCTCGTCCCAGGCCAGCCCATCTACCTCCATACCGCCATCCGCTCCGGCACTGGCGGAGTGAACAGGTCGTACCTCAACCCCGCAGCCTTCTGCGCCACCTCGACCACTGCCAGCCCGTGCCCTGATCCCGTCGCTCCCGGCACCTACGGCGACATCGGCCGCAACTCATTCCGTGGTCCGCGGATCTACAACTTCGACGCGCAGGTCTCCCGCGTCTTCCCCATCCACGAGCGCCTCGCGATGCAGCTTCGTCTTGAGGCCTTCAACCTGCTCAACCACCCCGACTTCAACCCACCCTCCGGCGCCACCACCGGTACCATGGCCGGAAACAGCGGCAGCGCCGCAGCCCTCAGCTCCTCCACCTTCGGCCAGATCTCCTCCACTATCAACACCGCACGCGTCTTCCAGGGCTCTATCAAGCTCAGCTTCTAGCCTCCATGCCGTGCTCGCCCCTCTGGCCCTGCTCCTCACAAGCAGGGCTTCTTTCTCTTCCCGCCCTCCTGATCCCTGTTCCCTGATCCCTGTTCTCTCCTCCCCCATTACCTTCGCGCACCCGCCCGTCATCTCTCCACAGAGCCTCCGCCAGCTACACTCATCGTTACTATGTGCGGAATTGTCGGATACATCGGCCCCAAACCTTGCGTCCCCGTCATCATGGAGGGACTCGCCCGCCTCGAATACCGCGGCTACGACTCAGCCGGCATCGCCGTCGCCGGCGGCCCGGAGGGTCTGCAGCTTCGCCGCGCCCCCGGCAAGCTCCGCAATCTCGACGCGATCCTCGGCCGCGATCCCGTCGCCGGAACCTACGGCATCGGCCACACCCGCTGGGCCACGCACGGCCGCCCCACCGAGGAGAACGCCCATCCGCACCGCGATGGCACCGGCACACTCGTCGTCGTCCACAACGGCATCGTCGAAAACTACCTCACCCTCAAGCACGAGCTCATCGCCAAGGGCCACACCTTCGCCTCCGAAACCGACACCGAGATCATCGCCCACCTCATTCAGGACGAACTGGAGAGAGCGGCGAAGTCGGGTGCCCCACCCTCGACGCGCAGCGGCAGGGTGGGGTCCTCCCATTCCGCCACAGACGCCGACGACTCCAACGAATCCGTCACCGTCCTCGAATCCGCAATCCCCAGCGCGATTCCTCTCGAAGAGGCAGTGAGACGCGCCGCCCGCCGCATGACCGGCGCCTTCGCCATCGGCGTCCTCTCCGCCAACGAGCCCGACAAGATGGTCGCCGCCCGCATGGGCCCGCCCATCGTCCTCGGCCTCGGCGACGGCGAATTCTTCCTCGCCTCCGACGTCCCCGGCATCCTCCACCACACCCGCACCATCTACTTCCTCGCCGACAACGAAGTCGCCACCCTCACCACCTCCGGCATCGCCCTCACCGACTTCCACGGCAACCCCCGCACCCTCTCCCCGCAGCGCATCACCTGGGACCCCATCCAGGCCGAAAAAGCCGGCTACAAGCACTTCATGCTTAAGGAGATCAACGAGCAGCCGCGCGCCGTCCGCGACACCACCCTCGGCCGCGTCTCCTTCGACACCGGCCGCGTCCACCTCGGCGACATGGCCCTCTCCGACGCCGACCTCCGCTCCGCCACCAACATCACCATCGCCGCCTGCGGCACCTCGTGGCACGCCGGCCTCGCCGGCAAATTCATGATCGAGCGGCTGGCGCGCATGCCGGTGGAAGTGGATTACGGCAGCGAATTCCGCTACCGCGACCCGATCGTGGATGACAACACGCTGACGGTCGTGATCTCGCAATCGGGCGAAACGGCCGACACGCTGGCGGCGCAGCGGGAAGCCAAGCAGAAGGGATCGAAGACGCTGGCCATCTGCAACGTGGTCGGCTCGATGATCACGCGCGAGGCGGCCGGTGCGATCTATACGCACGCCGGCCCGGAAATCGGCGTGGCGTCCACAAAGGCATTCACCAGCCAGTTGACGGCGCTATTTATTCTGGCGATGCACCTGGGCCAGGCGAAGAGCAGGCTGGATGATACCTCGTCCCGTTGCCTGGTGCAGGAATTGCTCCGCCTTCCGGGCAAGCTGGAGACGGTGCTCTCGAACGATTCGATCTATGATGGCCTCGCCAAGGATCTGCACCGCGCAACGGACGCCCTGTACCTC